>JRYH01000096.1_pt1 | contig 157929 bp, 140 predicted proteins | sample 235351 | NCBI WGS metagenome assembly JRYH01 (sample SAMN03074221, study PRJNA261480) | activated sludge metagenome | biome: Wastewater Treatment Plant; feature: Wastewater; material: Activated sludge; isolation source: activated biomass of a wastewater treatment plant treating wastewater... ... | reverse complement strand
CTCCATAAGCTCGGCGCCTACAATATCTCTCAGGACCAGGCGTCCTGCGTTGTCTACGGAATGCCGCGCACGCTAATCGAGCGGGGGGGGGCGAACGAGATCCTGCCGCTCGACCAGATCGGCCCGCGAATCCGCACCGCGCTCGGGTGCTAGTTCAGATCATCCGGAAGGCGCGGCACGGGCAGGAAGGGAATGCCGTCCTCGGCAAGCCCTTGCGCCTCCTCAATGCTCGCTTCGCCATAGATGCCGCGGGGCTCACTTTCATCGAAATGAATCCTGCGTGCCTCTTCGGCAAACCGCGGGCCTACGTATTCCGCCTTGGCACGAATCTCGTCGCGGATCCGGCGTAGGATTTGATGATGCTCGGACAGCGGAGACGACGTCTCGGGCGCCGCCTTCCCATCGCGCTCCGCACGCTTGGCGATCGCGGGGGCCATGATCGCCTTATCGACGGCATTGCTGCCGCAGTGCGGACAGGCAATCTGCGCGCGGGCGACTTGTGCCTCATACGCCGCGCCATCCTGGAACCAGCCCTCGAACTCGTGGCCATCCCGGCACACGAGACTGTATTTGATCATGACGAAATCTCCGCGGCCTTCTCCGAGGCCGCCACAACGTCGAATGTCCTGTCATGCCGCAGGGACGGCACGCGTGCGCGGACGCTCGCGATCTCGGCCGGATCTATGTCAGCGAAGATGACTGACGGGTGAACGCCGCCCTCGGCGAGAATATGGCCCCACGGCGAGATTGCGAGGCTGTGGCCGAACGTCTCGCGCCCATGCTCGTGCAAACCGCCCTGTGCGGCCGCAAGAACGAAGCACTGCGCCTCGATCGCCCGCGCGCGTAGAAGCGTCGTCCAATGGGCTTCGCCCGTGAGACGTGTGAACGCCGCCGGCACTGCAAGGAAAGAGGCCCCTCCCTTGGCAAGGGCGCGGTAGAGATAGGGAAAGCGCAGATCATAGCAGATGGAAAGGCCGAGCCGCCCCCACGGAAGGTCGGCCACGACGGCGTGCGCGCCGGCTTCATAGTTCGCGCTCTCCCGATAGACCTCGCCATTCGGGAGATCGACGTCGAACATATGGATCTTGTCGTAGCGCGCCGTCACCGCGCCCGCGGGCGAGATTAAAAAAGCGCGGTTGGCAAGCTTCGTCTCGCTTGCCCTGACCACGAGCGAGCCGAGGTGCAGCCAGATCCTGAGCTCCCGCGCGAGGTCCGCAAATTGCTGAAGGCCGGCATTGGTGCTCTCGGGCTCCGCGGCCGCGAACAGGCGCTCGCGGTCGAGCTCCATGAGATTGGTGACTTCGGGCGTCTGCACATACTGCGCGCCGCCGCTTGCTGCCTCGCGGATCAGCGCCGATGCATCGCGAAGGTTGCGCGCGACGTCGCGCCCCGAGCACATCTGGACGAGGCCGGCCCTGAACGCCGCCGGCGTGTGAGCATAGGACATGGGCTAGGGACTCGCGGAAAGGAGGGGATCGAGCTCGCCGCTGCGCTCGAGGCACATCAGATCGTCGCAGCCGCCGACATGACGATCGCCGATCCAAATCTGCGGAACCGTGCTGCGCCCGCCGGCCTTGGCGCTCATCTCTGCCCGGAGTGCGGACTTGCCAGTGACATCCACCTCTTCGAAAGGCACGCTCTTTGCGCGCAATAGCTCCTTCGCCATGTGGCAATAAGGACAAAGCATAGTGGTGTAGATCGTGACTTTCGCCATGTCTCCCAAGGGCTTCAATGGCCCTGCCTCGTGTCGTCCCCGTGTTTGGCCAGTATATCTTGAGACGCAAAGGCATCTCAGCGCCATGACACTACGATTTGCAACTTTTTTCCAGTGCCTGCGCCTCAGGATGGAACGAGCGCGCGATCGGTGACCATCGCGACCACGAGCACATCCACGCGCTCCGCGCCCGCCCGACGCAGAACACGCGCGCAGGCACTCGCGGTCGACCCCGTCGTGATCACATCGTCGACAAGAAGGATACGCCGTCCCGTGACGCGCTGCCTGCATCGGGGCGGGACTGCAAAAGCTCCGGCCACATTGCGCTGGCGCTGAAGACGCGAAAGGCCGACCTGGCTCGGCGTCGCCCGCTTCCTTTCGAGAACCTGCGGCTCGTAGCCGATGCCGGTGAGACGCGCCACCTCGCGGGCCAGAATGGCGGCCTGGTTGAAGCGCCGCGCGAGGAGCCGGCGCCGAGACAGAGGCACCGGAACGACGATCTCGGTGTCGAGGAGAAGCTCGCGGCCAGCCTCAACAAGCCATCTGCCGAGCAAGCGACGCACGTCATGGCGGTCGTGGAACTTGAGCGCGTGAACGAGGGTGCGGACAGCCCCCGCATGCGCGGCGACGGCACGCGCCCTGTCGTAGGGCGGCGAAGCGGCAAGAGCGGCAGCCGAGACCATGACGCCGCCCGTATCGAACGGGAGCGGCATGCCGAGCCGATCGCACAACGGGGGACGGATGAACTCGACGCCGCGCCAGCAGGGGGGACAAAGGGCATCATGGTCGCCCAGCGGCTCTCGGCAGACGAGGCAGACGGGCGGCATGATGAGGTCGGACACCGCTTGGAGAGCGCGGTGAACGAGGCGGGGCGCCGCGCGGATGCCACGCGAATTCTCGCTGTCGTCTGCGCTCCATTCCGTCACGGCTCGCCTCCCACGCCAACTTTCGGCGAAGCGGGCGGCCTCGGCAATGCCTTCGCGGCCGGCGCAGTCACGGAACGCCTCGTTCCGATACCGGCGAAAACCCGTTAGACTAGATCGCGCATCCGACGCGCCAGCACAAAGCTTCTAACCGCATGCCTGAGTCTCACGCCCTATTCGACGCATCCCTGCTGACAGCCCGGCGCAACCGCGCCGCCGGTGCGGCGACGGGGCATGACTTTCTCCTGCAGCGGGTCGCAGACGATCTCGCCGAACGGCTTTCGATCGTCCGGCGCAAATTCGAGGTGGCAGCCGATCTCGGATCGCATCATGGAATAGTCGGCCGTCAGATCGCGGCTCAGCCCAATGTGGGGCGGCTGATCTCGCTCGACCCGGCAGAGATGCTGCTCGCGCAGGCGCCCTCGCCGCGCGTCCTGGCAAGCCTCGAGGCGCTGCCGTTTGCACCTGCTTCGCTGGATCTCGCCGTATCGGGGCTGGCGCTGCATTTCGTCGATGACTTGCCGGGAGCGCTGGTCCAGATCCGGCGCGCCCTGAAACCGGATGGGCTTCTTCTCGCCTCCCTCCTCGGCGGGCGGACGCTCGCGGAGCTGCGCGAAGCGTGGCTCGCGGCCGAAGAGGAGATAACGGGTGGAGCTTCGCCGCGCGTCGCGCCGTTTGCTGACGTCCGCGACCTCGGCGGCCTCCTGCAACGTGCGGGCTTCGCGCTGCCGGTCGCCGATTCCGACGTGGTCTCCGTCACCTACAGTGATCCGATCGCGCTGATGCGTGAGATCAAGGCCATGGGTGCGTCCAACATGCTGCGCGACCGGCGACGCGTGCCGGTCACGCGCGGGCTCCTGATGCGGGCGGCTGAAATTTATGCAGAGCGGTTCGGACGCGCGGACGGGCGTGTGGCGGCGACGTTCGAGATCCTGACGCTGACGGCCTGGGTGCCCCACGAGAGCCAGCAGAAGCCGCTCAAGCCGGGCTCTGCCCAGGCGCGCCTCGCCGATGCGCTCGGCGTGCCGGAGCGGAAAGCCTAGCCCTCAGCGTTCTGACGCGGCAAGCGAAACGGTGATTGGCGAAACTATGCGAGTTAAAGTGCCCGATAAGGAGCACGGAGAAACAAAAGCTTAGAGCCGTTCCCCGATTCCACTTAAAGCGGAACGGCTCTAGCCGAGCAGATCGCGTAGCCAGGGGACGAGCGGCGCATCGGCGGGGGGCATGGGATAATCCGCGAGACGCATGGCGCGGACCCAGGCGATCTCCTGGCCCTCGCGCGGCTCTACATCGCCCTCCCAATTGCGGCAGAGAAAGAGCGGCATCAGCAGGTGGAAATCGGGATATGCGTGGCTCGCGAACGTGAATGGGGCGAGGCATGTCTCGCAAACTTCGATACCGAGCTCCTCCTGCAGCTCGCGGCAGAGCGCGACCTCGGGCGTCTCGCCTGCGTCGACCTTGCCGCCGGGAAACTCCCACAGCCCCGCAAGTTGCTTGCCTTCCGGCCGCTTCGAGATCAGGACACGGTTGTCGGCATCGACGAGCGCTGCCGCGGCGACGAGAAGAATAGGCTTGCTCATGAGATGATTTGGACCTTGTCGGAGCGGAATGGCCGCCTGTAGGAAGGAGCATGGCATCTGGATCGGCACTTCACGCTCTCGGACACTATGCGCCGGACCGGCGCGTGACAAATGCGGAAATCGAAGCGCGGCTCGGCGTCGAGGCGGGCTGGACGGAGCAGCGCACGGGGATCCGCGAGCGCCGCTTCGCGGCCCCTGGCGAGGCGCTTTCGGATCTCGCCGTCAAAGCCGGGGAGATGGCGCTTCTGCAAGGGAGCATCGATCGCGCCGAGATCGGACTGCTCGCCCTCGCCACCTCTACACCCGATCATCTGCTGCCGCCCACAGCGCCCCTCGTCGCACATCGACTCGGACTATCGCGGGCGGGCGCCATCGACATGGCCGGCGCCTGCGGAGGCTTTCTCTATGCGCTGGCCTTCGCCGACAGCTTCGTGCGCCAGCAGCGATCCGCAGCGCTGGTGATCGCGGCGAACATTCTCTCGCGCCGCCTCAACCTCGACGATCCGGTGAGCGCGGTGCTGTTCGGAGATGGCGCAGGCGCGGCGCTTCTCGTGCCGAGCGACCGCGAGGGTTCAGGCGTGCGCGGGGTGCATCTGACATCGGACGGCGCCGCCTACGACCTGATCCAGATCCCGGCAGGCGGCAGCCGAACGCCCTTTGCCGAAGGCCTCCCGCCCGACGCAACCCTCATGCACATCCGCGACGGCCGCGCCGTGTTCAGCCGCGCGGTGAAGATCATGACGGCCTCGGCGGAGGCAGCGCTTTCGCGGGCCGGGCTCACAGCCGGCGAGATCGACTATTTTATCCCGCATCAGGCGAACGCGCGCATCATCGGCGCCGCACAGCGGCAACTCGGCATCCCGGACGAAAAGCTGCTCTCCTCGATCGCACTCTACGCCAACAGCTCGGCCGCCACGATTCCGCTCACCCTCTCGCTCGCAGCCGAGCAACGTCCGTTCAGAAGCGGCGAGCGGCTTCTGATGTCGGCTGCCGGCGCCGGCCTTACTGGCGGTGCTATCGTCATCGAAATCTAATTGGAGCGGCGCGCGCGGGAATTTCACGCTGCGCCAGCGGTATGGAAATGACGAATATGGCTTGAAAGCCCAGCCGTAGCTCGGCTTTCCGCGCACTTGGCTACATCGTGTTGAGGAGAACAAAGAGCCCAACGCCGACAGCCGGTCCAAGCAATGTGGCGGCTACGAGCATCAAAAATGATCGCGCAAACATAACACGCAAAACCCCGCACTCTACTTACTTGCCGTGAAGCCCCTCCCTTCTCCGGCATCCTCCGATGTTCGCGCCCCTCAACGCGTCACGACAGAAATATAACGCAAGGAATAAATCCCCTCCAGAGGCAACCTCATTTTCGCCATAATGGTGGTCAGCGCCGCCAAATTGATTTGCTGCAATGCGGCATCAGCGAGAGAACGCACGCTTTTACTCCGTAAATTCAAAACGTTCTAAGTTGCTTCCGGATTGAAAAGGGACGTCGAATTGGCTTCCGGCGCCGGGAAACGGACGCCGGGTCTGCTTCTTTTGTTAAGGTTAGTTGCGAAATGGCAACGACGTTTCCGCCATTTTCGACGGCCGGATAATGAACCGGTTAGAGCGCGTTCACTCTTATCGGAGTCGGATTGAGCGACGAGAACGCGCGCTAAGTTTTTATTTGAGAGACTGATTCACGTTCTCGGTGAGTGCGTGTCCGCATCCACCTCAAACGATCAGGCTCTAGCTGCGGCGCGCGCTGGACATCCGCAGGGCATCGAACAGGCGAAGCTGGCGCTCGTCCTGACCTTTGGTTTCGCTGGCAAGCTGCTCGATACGGTCGAACGGCACCTGCTCTGCCAGGATCAGAGATCGCTGCGCCTTGACGGCCCGCACCAGCCCTTCCTGCACGAGATGGAACTCACCGACCGTCTGGCCCGGGAGGACGGCTGCCGGATCGAGGCCGCTCTCGCTCTGGAACGCGGCCTTCAGCTTGCGCAGCGCCGTATCTTCACGCACGCGGCCGATGAACCAGCTCGTGATCTGGTCGCGGCTCTTGTAATCGAGGTCGCCGGGCGACTGCGTGGCCAGCATCAGGCCGAGACCGGCAGAGCGGGCGCGCTTGAGCAGGCTCTGGAGCGGCTCCGCGGTGGCCGGCTTGGCGTTGGCCGGGATGTAGAGGTCGGCCTCGTCGAACATGACGACGGCCTGCAGTTCGTCGTTCGGGTTGCGCTGACAGAAGCGCAGCGCCTCGGACAGAAACTGCGAGACCCAGAAGAGGATGTTCTCGTTGTCGCCGAGGAAACCCGTGTAGATGATCGAGAGCCGCGTGCGGCCGTCGCGTGCGTAAGGGCCGAGGCCGAGCAGGCTCTCCATGCTCAGGCTCTCGCCACCGCCCTCGAACAGGGCCGCGTTGCGATGGCGGAGGCTATCGAGCTGGGCGACGAGATCACGGCGCAGCCTGCCCGAAGGATCCATCCGCTGGGTGAGGTCGGTCAGCTCCGGATCCTCGTCTTCGAGCAGATTGATGAGATCGCCGAGCGTCACCTCACGGCTGTGGCGCGAGCCCAGAATGCGCAGCGCCACCGACAGCGTGCCGGACTGCTTCTGGTGGGTCGCCGAGTTCTTGAGATGCAGCATGTCGCCGAGGGCCGCGGCCGACAGGTTGGCGAGAAGCTGCTGCTCGTGGTCGGGCAGCTCGTTGATGCTGTTCGGCAGGAGCGTGATCGAGATCGGCCGGCCCGACGAGCGGCCAGGTGTATAGACGGCAACATCGATCGCGTCCGCCAAGCGCTCGCGCTCGCCACGGCGCTCTCCGAACTCGTCGTCGTTGGCGCGCCAGACGTCGGGATTGGCGTAGCTGCAGAGGTCGCCCTTGCGGTCGATCAGCACCGCCGGGATGCCCTTCAGGAGAAGCTGCTCGATCAGGCAAAGCGCCAGCGTCGTCTTACCGGAGCCGGAGCCGCCGAGCACCGCGGAGTGACGCTTCAGCACGTTCATGTTGAGTGTGACAGGCTTGGCGGGGCCGCCGAGCTCCCGGCCGGCGAGGATGCTGGTGCCGGTCGTGCCGGTTTCGTCCAGGATCACGGAGAGCGGCAGCTCGTCGTCGTTCGCAGGGAGCGGCTCCGCAGGCGCGCCGCGACCGAGAGACCAGGGCGGAGGCAGCGCCGGATCAGTCCGGTGCTCGGCGACGTCGACCGGCGGCAGCGGAGGAGGAGAAAGCGGAGTGGGCATCTCCGGCGGAGCCTCAGCTTCCGCCGCGCGCACAGCGCCCGCGGTACGCGGCAGCGCACGGCCGAGCAGATCGAGGCGCAGAACGCTGATGATCGAAATGATGTTCGACAGCAGCTTGGCATCCTCGAACCAGGCCTGGAAGCCGGGATCGTTCCGATAGTGGGCGTGGAACTCGCGCACCATCATCATCCGCTCCCATTCGGGGATCGGAATGGTGAAGAGGCGGCCGCCGCCTTCGCGGAACTTCCGGAACGCCTGCGCCGTCTGGTTCTTCTTGTTGGTCGGATAGTCGCTGGCGCGCAGCATCACGCAGGTGCGGCCGGCCGTCATGGGCAACACTTTATCGAGCTGCCGCTTCAAGCCTCCGCCCTGCGTCGGACGGTTGCAGAGAAAGACGCGCAGCTCGCTCATGTGGCCAGACTTATGGGTCACGCGAACATCGATGCCCGGAACCTCGTCGGACACCTCGAGCCCGCCGACGCTGAGCTTGACGGCGCTGCCCCACTCGTCCCTGGCGAGCGCGAGCGCGGACGCGAACACATCCATAAGCTCATTCTCGTCGGAGGGGATCTCCGCTTCGGAGGCGTTCTGGAAGCGCTCCCAGGCGTCGCGGTAATTGATCGAGGGAGAGAGCGGGCGCGATGCGTCACCGCCCGCGTCCGGGCCGCCGAAGATGCCGCCAAGCACGGACGCAAGCGTCGACGTCCACGAGCCCTGGTCCTCTGCCGGCTCATCGCCGGCCTCGGGAGACGCCTTGTCGCGCAAGCGGCTCTGCGCATGCTCCAAGAGGCGGCGCGTGGAAAGGCCGCCGAACTCCTCGAAGAAGTCGGGGCCGAAGTACTGCGCCGGATCCGGAAAATCGAGCCCGCCGCCCTGCTCGGCGATATGCTCGAGGCGCCGCGCGATGATCAGGCGCGCTTCTTCCGGTGTGCGACTCTCGAGCAGCGGCACGGGGCCGGATTTCTCGATGCGGTCAACGTAAGACTGCGCGAGGACGCCGCGCACCTGACCGTAAAAATCCTCGAGGCACGAGATGATGATGATGGCGTTCGGCAGGCGGTTGGCGATCTGGATGAGATCGCGCGCAGCCTTCTGGAAGCGTTCCTCCGCATCATCGAAGAAACGCAGGTCCTCGACCTGGTCGATGGCGAACACGAACGCGGCGCGCTCGACCGTCCATACCAGCGCACCCAGCGCCGTGATGATCTCAAAGGCACGATCCTCGCCGGTATTGGGATCGAGGGCCGCGACGGCCTGATGGGCGAGCTGCGTCAACTGGCGCCCGAACATATACTGGCGCACGCGCTGATCGATGCGCGGGTCGCGGCGCTCAAGGTAAAGCAGAGCGCGCACGATATTGATGTCGAGATCGAGGTCGCGGAATTTCGGGCTGGCGACGATGGCGTCACTGAGGCGCAAGATCAGCACCGCCAGGTCCTCATCCGAAAGCGAGCTGTCGCGCAGCGCCTTGAGGTCAGTCTTGGAGAGGACCTCCGCATCCTCGACGAGGCGCGTCGTGAGGCGGGACAGGGCGCTCTCGCCCTCGCCTTCGCTATCCGGATCGTAGGGCTTCTCGAGAGAGTGCACGATACGGCGCAGATAATAGTCGGCATAGTTCGAGACGTCGGGCGTCATCTGCGCATAGCCGAAGTAGGCCCTGCCCTCGCGATGCGCCGACGTGCGGAGGGCGCGCAGAAGGTGCGTTTTGCCGGCGCCGGACTGGCCGTGGAAGAGCAGGATGCGCGACTGCGCGGCGGCCTGGCTGCCCCCCGCCGTCACCTGCGCCAAGAGGTCGGAGAATTTACGGCGTGCCTTGACATGCACTTCGGGGACATCGACGGGATCGGCCCGCCAGATATCGTCCTCCCAAGTGATGCTGTGCTCAAAAGCCTGGGACAGCTTGTCCACGGCTCCGGCCTCGGCGACGTCGTGCTGCATGCGTCAACAATCTCCAACGCAAAAATCAAAAAACCAAACGGGGCGCGCTATTCCTCGACCCGAACGAAATGCCAAACCATATTCTTGTAGAGGACGGCTGAACTCTCGAGATCCTCCCTGCTCCGCTTGTCCTTGAGGTCGGCATTGGCGAGGACGAGCGCGCCCGCACGATGCGCTTCCGCCAGCATGCATTTGAACTCGATCTCGGAGACCTCCCAGTTCGGGCGGTTCAGGCGGATGGTTTCCCAGACATGGGAGATGTAGGCCTTGCGGCTGCCCGCCCAGCCCTCGGCGCGCTCTGCAGCCGCCTGCTTCACGGTGCGGGCGAACTCCGCAAGATCGGGCCGCGCGGAACTCGGCGGCCCAGCTTTCGCCGCGGGCGCCGGATCGTTGGCCGCAGGCTTGAGCGCCGGCGCCGCGGCCACGAGGACCGGCATCACCGTGCGCTCGGCGGTTTCCGCCTCCGCCAACGCCGCTTCAAGAGCGCGCGCGCCGAGGCCGCGCAGAACACCCATGCGCAAGCCTTCGAGCGTCGCATCCCGGGCGCCCGCGTGCTCGGCGGCAAGCTCCGCGATCAGCTTGGCATCGGTTGCGAACGCGCGGGGGTTTTTCGAGAGCTGACCCGCGAGCAACCGCCCCGCCTTGGCGGAGAGGGCCGACCCTTTGCCGAAGCCCGCCTTGATGCGGTTACCGAAAGCGTGCTCGAGCGCCACGACCGCAAGCTGCGCACGCAGCTTCGTCGGCGGCACATTCCGCCTCAAGGGCAGCCCGAACGCCTTCTGCACAATCACCGTGCGCAAGCCTTCGAGGCGCGCCAGCATGCGAAGCCGCTCGGCCGTCTCCTTCTCGACGCCGAGGCCCTTGGCGACGAGCGCGATGTCGCGCAGTTCCGGCCACGGCTGCGGCTCGGTGGTTTTCCGTCCGAGATAACGGGCAAGGACAGCGTGGCCTTCTTCAGAGGGGACGAGGCGGTTCTTTTCTTCGAGGGCGAGCCCCGTGGCGACGAGACGGCCGATCTCCTTTTCCGCAAGCCGGCGCCAGTCGGCGGACGAGAGCTTGTGCGTAAAGAGCGGCGCAAGGTCCGAAGTCACCTGCGCTCGGCTGGCACCGTTCGGGGTTGCCAGACGGGCAAGGATCAAATGGCCGATCTCCGTTGCGCCTATGCGCCGCGAGCCGGCAAGGGGAGCACCGTTGCCAAGCGCCGACATTCCCGTAAGCCTCCGGCTTGATGATGATTGGCAGCCGCACGCGCGAATCAGCGGCAAGATTCCGGGAGTCTGAGGGAAAACACCTTGAATTCCAAGGGATTCAACACTGCGCCCGTCTCATTTTTGAAAAAGTTGCATCTCCGCCTCACCTGATCAGGCTTTTGCCTTGGGAACGCCCAATTGGCGACACCTTCATCCGCAAAATTCCGAACCGGCTCCGGGGGATGGATCAGATGGGGGCGCGTTTTCTCCGCTCATTCCTCAGGGTAAACCCCAGCTTAGTGTTAACGGCGAGTTAACTCCTTATTGAGATGTTGGCTCTTCATACCGCGCATCCATCTGCGGGAGTTCAGGGAATGTATCGCGTCGCCCTACCGGCTCTCCTCCTTGCGGCCTCTTTCGCCCTTGGGGCCTGCAGCCTCAATACGGGTGCCATCTCGTCGGGCTACAACGACCTCGGCGACACGGCCTCGCTTACGCCTCAGGGAAGCTCCGGCCTCGGCGCCACGGGCTCCATCGGCCACAACGCGCGTAGCGCCAGCTCCGCGCCGGCCGCAACACAGGTCGCTGCCTACCCCGCCGACAAGGCTCCTAAGGGCTCATTCGAGAAAGCGCCGCGGGGCGCACTCTCGGACCGCGACTACTCAAGCACGACGCTCGATCCCAACCGCGCCCGCGATCTCATCAACCAGTATCGCGCCGAGCATAAGCTCAAGCCGCTCAAGCTGAACCTGGCGCTGACCGACGCGGCCAAGGCCCACGCGCGCGATCTCGCCAAATGGGACCGCATCTCCCATTACGGCTCGGATGGCTCGAACCCGTGGGACCGCGTGAAGCGCACCGGCTATAAGCCCAAGCTCGCCGCCGAGAACGTCGGAACCGGCCAAGTCTCGTTCAACGAGGTGCTGAGAGGCTGGAAGGAAAGCCCGGGGCACAACAAGAACCTGCTGCTTGGCGATGCGCGCGAGATGGGGCTTGCCCTGGTGCAGGATCCGAAGACGGAGTTCAAGTCGTTCTGGACGCTCGTCATCGGAACGCCGATGTAGTAGCGGTGCCGCGCGCCCAGCGACTCACGTGAAAACGTGAGAGTGCTTCTCATCGGACACTTGGCCTGCATGGCTCCGCCATGACCGGTTTCCACTTTTCCGGAAGCACTTTAGAGCGCGTTCACTCTTATCGGAATCGGATTGCGCAACGTGAACGCGCTTTAAGTTTTTATTTGAGAGACTGATTCACGTTCTCGGTGAATGCGTGTCCGCATCCACCTCAAACGATCAGGCTCTAGGCATTCTTGAACCCGGGCTGCCGCTTCTCGATGAAGGCGGCCATGCCTTCCTTCTGATCCTCGGTGGCGAAGAGAGCGTGGAAGGTGCGCCGCTCATAGCGCATACCCTCGGAGAGCGTCGTCTCATAGGCGCGGTTCACGCAGTCCTTGGCCATCATCACGGACGGAAGCGACATGGAGGCGATGGTCTCCGCCGTCTTCAGCGCATCGGCGAGGAGATCCGCCACGGGCACAACGCGAGCAACAAGACCGGAGCGCTCCGCCTCCGCCGCGTCCATCAGCCGTCCGGTGAGAATGAGCTCCATGGCCTTCGACTTGCCAACGGCGCGGATCAGACGCTGCGTACCGCCAGCGCCGGGCATGATGCCGAGCTTGATCTCCGGCTGTCCGAACCGGGCGCTGTCGGCGGCGAGGATTAGGTCGCAGCTCATGGCCAGCTCGCAGCCGCCGCCGAGCGCAAAGCCTGCAACGGCCGCGATCACCGGCTTGCGGACGCGGGATATGCGCTCCCAGCTGGCAATGAAGTCCTCCTTGTAGGCCGCGATGTAGGTCCTGGCCTGCATCTCCTTGATGTCGGCGCCGGCCGCGAACGCTTTCTCCGATCCGGTGAGGACAATGGCGCCGATCCCGTCGTCCGCCTCGAAGGCATCGAGCGCCTTGTTCAGCTCGGCGATGAGCTGATCATTGAGCGCATTGAGCTGTGCCGGGCGGTTGAGCGTGATGAGGCCGACACGGCCTCGGGTTTCGGCAAGAATGGTTTCGTAAGCCGTTTCGTTGGCCATCGCGCCCGCTCCTTTTCGTCAGCGCTGGCAGACTGGGCAGAAGAAGCTCGAGCGCCCGGCCTGCGTGTTGCGTCGCACAATGCCTCGGCAGCCCGGCCGAACGCAAGGCTCCCCCTCGCGGCCATAGACGCAGAACGTCTCCTGAAAGGCGCCGGCCTGGCCATCTGCTTGGCGATAGTCACGCAGCGTCGAGCCGCCAGCCGCGATCGCAGCTTCGAGCACGGCCTTGATGGCGGCCACGAGTCGGGTCGCGTGTGCAGTCGGCTTGCCGGTGGGTGTCGCCAGCACGGAGGCAGGCCGCCCCGGCTTGAGCCCCGCGCGGAACAGCGCTTCGCAGACATAGATGTTGCCGAGACCGGCCACGATCCGCTGATCCATGAGGAATGCCTTGAGGTCACTCCGCCGCCCGGCTGCGCGCGAAGCGAGATAGGCGGGCGTCAGCTCAGCCGAGAGCGGCTCGACGCCGAGAGCCCTCATCATCGCATGCGCGGCAAGCTCGGCTTCCGGCACCAGCAGCATGTAGCCGAACCGCCTTGGGTCCGCGTATGTGATGCGCCCGCCGCCCTGCATCTCGAACACGGCGTGCTCGTGTTTGGGCGCGGCGCCGGTGCTGTACTCATAATCGCCGATGAGATGGGGTTTCGCCTCGCCGGGCGCCTGGATGTGAAAGCGCCCCGTCATGCCGAGGTGCATGACGAGAGCTTCATCCGTCGAAAGGTGTGCGATGAGGTATTTTGCGCGCCGCTCAAGGCGGAGCACGCGCGCGCCTGCCAGACGCTCTGCGAAGCGTTCCGGAAAAGGAAAGCGCAGGTCTGCCCGCCGCGTCGTGACGCGCCGGAACGTACCGCCTTCGAGCAAGGATGCGAGCCCAATGCGGACGGTTTCAACCTCAGGCAACTCCGGCATGCGCTATCGTCCCAGTATCGAGCCTGGGAGCTAGTAACGGGAGTGATGCAATGGGACAAGGCTTGCGCCGCATCTTCTGGCGCGGCCAGTCCAACGCTACCGCACCAGGAACAGCGGACCGTCAAGCATCTCCGCCAATGGCGCAACGTCCTCTTCGCGCCGCGCGAGCGCACCGCCGAAGCGGGTGATGACAAACCCCGCGCCGGCATGCCGCAACAGGCATGCGACGCTCTGCGGCGTGTGCATGGACATATCGAGCACCTCGAGCCTCCCGTACGGAGCCGCTGCGCCGAGCGCAAGGCGAACCTGGCCTTCCAGCCAATCCTGACGTCCCCGATCATCGTCGAGCAGCCAGAGGCGCGCCTCGCCTCCGACGGCCGACGCGATCCGCTCGGCCGCGCGCATCATCGGGACGGCGCGCTCCAATTCCTCGGCGACGGCGATCACCGGCCCGCGGGTGCGCCGCGCCTCCGGGCCGGCGACGACGATGCCGGTGGCCGCATGCACGGTATTGAACACCTGCGCGAGCCCGGCTCCCATGTGACCCGTGGCCGTGCCGTTGCGTACCGGAACGCCGACCGTCACAACGTTCCAGGGGCCCATCTCGGCGCACGTCTCGGCAAGGGCCTGGAGCGGATCCGCGCGCACGACGCGCACCGCCGCCTTCACCTCCGCTGCGCGCGCCTTTGCAAGCACGCGCCGCTGCTGTGCGGCTGCATGCGCTTCGAGATCGCCCGCCAGCACAGCTTGCGACATGGCCCGCGTCCGGCGTCCCGAAAAAGAGACCTCGCGCGCGAACGGCAGATCCGCAAGATCGAAGAGCTGGCGATCCTCGATGAAAAGGCTCTCGATCTCGGAGCCGAAGGCCTGCGCCAGCCGCAAAGCGGCATCCACGGCCGCTTCCTGCGGCTCTTCGGAGGCTCCCAGCCACAGCACGACGCGGCCGCTCTGCTCCTCCGCCTCGGCGACGTGCGCGATCATACCGTCTCCTTGGCAGCACTTCCGGGCGCACCGGCCACGGCGAAAGCGCGTGCGCGCTCGGCGAATGAGCGGAGACGGGCGTCGATGCGCCCGTTCACCGTCTCGGGAGCGAAGCGGCCGTCCGCACTGCGCTCACCTGCATCGAGCCCGGTCAGGAGCGCGATGCCCTCGTCCACCGTGCGGATGGCATAGACGGCGAAGCGCCCCTCGCGCGCTGCCGCAACCACGTCCTCGCGCAGCATGAGGCTGTGGCAGTTAGCCTCTGGAATGAGGACACCCTGCGAGCCGGTCAGCCCACGCGCCACGCACAGATCAAAGAACGCCTCGATCTTCTCGTTGACGCCGCCCACGGCCTGGATCTCGCCCCACTGATTGAGCGAGCCTGTGACCGCCATATCCTGGCGCAACGGCGCGTCGGCCAAGGCCGACATGAGCGCAAACAACTCGGCCGCCGAGGCGCTGTCGCCTTCCACCGTGTCATAGGATTGCTCGAACACGAGCGTCGCGGCGAGCGCCAGCGGCACCTCTCGCGCGAAGCGTCCCGCGAGATAGCCCGAAAGGATCATGACTCCTTTCGCGTGCAGCGGACCGCCAAGAGCGACCTCGCGCTCGATATCGATCACGCCACCCTGGCCGAGGTGGACTCGGGCAGTGATGCGCGCCGGGCGGCCAAATGCGAGAGACCCCTTCTGCACGAGCGAGAGCGCATTGATCTGCCCGACCTTGCGGCCGCCCGTGTCGATCTTGACGAGGCCACGCTCCACCGTCTCCTGCGCCTGCTCGCGCATCCGGTCTCGGCGGCGAGCCCATTCTTTGAGCGCACGCGAGACATCGGCGGCTGTCGTTACCTTGCGGCTGTCCGCGTCCGACCAGTAATCCGCCTCGCGAACGATATCGGCGATGCGTCCGGTCTCGAGAGCAAGCTTGTCGCGGTCCTCGCTCACGCGCTGCGCCTCTTCCATGAGGCGCGCAACGCCACCGGAATCGATCGGCTTCAGCCCGTGCGCCTGAACGATGGAGGCGACAAGCCGCGCATAGACGCGATCATTCTCCGTGCTTCGCGCGATGCTTTCGTCGAAGTCCGCCTGCACCTTGAAGAGCTGTGGGAACTCCGGATCGCTTCGCTCAAGCCGTTCGAGCGTTTCCGGATCGATCATCAGCACCACCTTGATGGCGAGTGGGATCGGCTCCGGCTCGAGCGTATCCATTGGGGGCGCAGCACCGCTTGCGGACCTCGGCGGCCGATGGATGGAAATCTCTCCCGCCTCGAGCACGCGCTTCAGGCCGTTCCATGCCTCGGGCTCGGCAATAAGGCGGCGCGCGTCGACAATCAGGGCGCCGCCGTTGGCCTTGTGCAGCACGCCGGGCCGGATGGACAGCACATCGGCAACAAGGCCGCCGCTGTATGCGCTGTGCTCCACGGCGCCGACGAGGCTTGCGAGTGTCGGGGCCGGTGTCTCGCAGACCGGCGCGCCGGTCTTGTCGTCCGGGCGCGAGACGAGCACGTTCACGAGATAGCGGCGCAGGCGGGCATCCTGCGCGGGCTCAATCTGCGCGGCGATGGCAATGCGCTCGGGATCGGGCAGCGCGAATTGCGACGCGCTGCGTATCAGATCCTTCTCGACGTCGGCCAGGAACGCGACCACATCCGGGACGTCCGCGAAGGTCTGTGTGAGCTCGGCCAGCGTGTCATCCAGAACATGGCGCAGAACCTCGCCGTCGAGCTCGGCCGTTTGGCCGCGGCGGCGCTTATCCGCATCCGGTCTGTTGGCAAGGGTGGCTTCAAGCTCCGCCTCGAACGCCGCGATACGCCTTTCCACATCCACGCGCATGGCCTCGGGAAGCTGGCGGAACACCTCTGGCCGCACCACCTTGCCATCGTGCATGGGCGCCATAGCGAAACCGAGCGGGGTGCGCAGCACGGCAATGTTCTGCTCGGCGGCCCGCCCCTCGAGCATCTCGAGCGCACTCTGATGGCCGGCGCGGAACGCCTCCTCTATGGCGCGCCGCCGCGCCCTGTAGTCCTCGGAGGCGAACGCGGCGGGAAGAGCTCCGGCCAGCTCGCGCATCGCCCGCTCCATGCCGTGCGCAAGCTCTTTCGCCCGCCCGGGCGGAAGCGGGAGGGCCCGCGGGCGGCGCGGATCTTCGAAATTGTGCACGTAGACCCAATCCGGCGGCGTTTGCGAGGCCGCGGCGATCTTGGCAAGATGCGCGCGGACCGCGGCGCTTCTTCCGGCGGACGGCGCGCCGACGATGAAGATGTTGAAGTCCCGTGCCCGCATGCTGAGGCCGAATTCGATTGCCGCCTGCGCCCGCTCCTGGCCAGCCAGGCCGCTCGCCGGCTCAAGGTCGGCGGTCGTATCGAAACCGAGCCCTTGCCGGTCGACAGCACGGTGCAACTCCGAGGGTGCGAGCGGCTTTAGCTTGGACGCGATCTCGGCAACCGCGCTGGAGGCACGCTGCGCGGAGTCGCCGTCCTTCGTCTTGCTGTCGGCCGGCATCGACGCCGGTGCCGATTTGGTCTTTGTCAGCCGTTTGAAGAACATCGGAATGTCGGTCTCACGGGTATGATGAGGACATGATGAGGACGGGCACGCTTCCCCGGCGGGCTCGGATGAAGGCGGAAGGCAAGCCGATGCGGCCGCAGAGCGCATGCTCCGATGCGCCCGGCGTCTTGCTTGCCTCCGGCAAGGCTGCTTGCGTCCAAAACGATCAGGCGCTGATGGCAGATCGATGACCATCACGGAGGGCTATGTGGAGAACGGCACGAATCATCCGGAAATTCCGCTGCCCGCGTTCGGCGGTCCGCAGTCGCCGGTGGCGCGCGATATCTGCCGCGGGGTCGTGCGCGTTCTCGCGGCACATGGACTGGCGGCGGTTGCCGAGCTTCCGCTGCCCAATGGCCGCCGCGCGGACGTTGTGGGGCTCGGCCCCGACGGCATGATCTGGATCGTCGAGATCAAATCCTGTCTCGAGGATTTCAGAAGCGATCGGAAATGGCCGGAGTACCGCGAGTTCTCGGACCGGCTTTTCTTTGCCGTCGGCGTGGGATTTCCCTGCGAGATTCTGCCCCGGGACGCGGGCCTCATCGTCGCCGATCGCTATGGCGGCGAGATCCTTCGGCCGGCTGCGGAGGCCCGTCTGGCCGCCCCGAAGCGGAAAGCCATGACCTTGCGTCTCGCGCGGGCCTCGGCAATGCGCCTTTCAACTCTGCTCGACCCTACGCTTCCGGCCAGCGTCGGCCGCGATATTTCCAGCGCTTAGTTACGCGGGCACGCGGTCGCGGCAAGCCAAAGCGCTCTCCGATTGGAGCGCGGCCAGGATGTGCGGAGGATTACTTCGGGGCACGCTTGGCGAGGATGCGCTGCAACGTCCGCCGATGCATGTTGAGGCGCCGCGCGGTTTCCGAGACGTTGCGGTTGCAGAGCTCGTAGACGCGCTGGATGTGCTCCCAGCGGACGCGATCCGCCGACATCGGGTTCTCAGGCGGGGCCGCCTTGGCGTTGTGGGGCGCGAGCAGCGCGTCCGTCACGTCATCGGCGTCGGCGGGCTTGGCCAGATAGTCGATGGCACCAAGCTTCACGGCCGAGACCGCGGTCGCGATGTTGCCATACCCGGTGAGCACGATGATGCGCGTATCGGGCCTGACCTTCGTCAGCTCGGCGATGATCTCGAGCCCGTTGCCATCCTCGAGGCGCATGTCCACGACCGCGAATGCCGGCGCCTGCTGCCTAATCAGGTCGATGCCCTCGGCGATCGAATGGGCGCTGCGAACCTCGAAGCCGCGCAGCTCCATAGCGCGCGCCAACCTCTGAAGGAACGGCCGATCGTCATCGACGATGATCAGCGACCGGTCCTCGGGCAGCTCGTCTTTCTGGAACGATAGGTCTTCAGTCACCACGGTACACCTCCCGGGTCCTCGACTTATATTAGCGGAGACTTGTTCGCAAACAGGAGTTGCACGAAAAGGCATAATAAATGGAAAGAATTTTGGGATGACCGGTTAAGGAGAGTTGTTTGCGGGCCTCCTATCCCGGCCTCACCGTTATCTTTTAAGCCACTCAAATCGCATCAGAAATAGGATCGTTCGGCCCTGGCGGCTCGAGCCTGCGGACCGGGCGGGGGATCTGCGCCTCCTGCGCCTCGGCAGGCGCTTCGAAGGCGGGTCTCGGCCAAGTGATGCGCACGATGGCCCCGTGCTGGGGCACCGGCCGATTCTCCAGCGTAATCCGCGCCTCGGACCGCTCGAGAAGCGTCTTGGCGATAAAGAAGCCAAGCCCGAGCCCCGAGATCTTATTTCCGCTCCGGCGCTCCTTGCGCCCCTGGGAGCGTGTCGTAACATAGGGCTCGCCGATGTTATCGATGAGGTCGGGCTTGAAGCCGGGCCCATCGTCCGCGATCAGTACGGTGAGGGCCTGGCCATCCCATTCGCCCGTGATCTCGACGCGGCCTTGAGCATAGTCGGCGGCGTTCTCGATGATGTTCCCAAGGCCATAGATGACGCCGGGACGCCGGATGGTTACCGGCTCGCGGGCGGCCGGCCCCGTCGCGGCCTCGGACGGCCCGGTGCGGATCGCGATCTTGGTCAGCCCGTCCATATAGGGGGCGGCCGCCTCATGCAGCATCTCCTTCACCGTGAGGCTGCCGTGCAGCGGATCCTCATCGGGGGGATGGCGGGTCAGCTTCTGCAAAATCTCGCGGCAGCGCTGCGCCTGGCTGCGGAGCAGCAGGATGTCGTCCCGATGAGGGCTGTCCTTTTCGACCTGACGGTCGAGCTCGTTGGTAACCAGCGTGATGGTGGACAGCGGCGTGCCGAGCTCATGGGCGGCAGCGGCGGCGAGGCCGTCCAGCGCATGCAGCTTCTGCTCGCGCGAAAGCACGAGCTCGGTCGCGGCCAGCGCGGCCGACATCTGCCGGCCTTCCTGCGTCAGCCGCCAGACATAAAGCGCGAGGAACGGCATCGACGCGGTGACGGCCGCCAGGATGCCCGCCTTGTAGAGGAACGGAAAGGCCAGCGGCGGATCCACATACCAGGGCAACGGCATGGCATTGAAGGCCAGAAGCCAGGTGCACCCGAGCGCCAGCAGGCCGAGGCCGACGGTATAGGCAAGCGGCAGAGTGGCCGCGGAGACCGTTACCGGTGCGACGATGAGCATGGTGAACGGATTGTCCACACCGCCTGTAAGATAGAGCAGCGAGGCGAGCTGGATGATATCGTAGGCAAGCAGCGCGGTCGCGAAGTTGACCGACAGGCGGTGGCGCGCCGGGTAGCGGATGGCAAGGAAAACGTTGACCCAGGCCGAAACGGCGATGATCGTCAGGCACGGCCCGATCGGGAGATCGAACCCAAGCCAGAAATAAACGACCCCGAGCGCGAGAATCTGGCCGATGACGCCAACCCACCTCAGACGAACGATCGTCTGCAGGCGGAGCTGGCTTTCGCCGGTCAGCAGCAGCTTGCTTTCGAAAACCTTGTTCAGGTGTGCGGGCACGGGGGTGACTTGTTCCTTGTGCATTTGCCTCAAGATCAGGGACTGTAGCACAGCTTGCAAGTGCCTGTTGTGTGCTCCAGATAGGGGCGGACATCTGGAAACGGCGAGACTGAACCTCGTCGGTCCGAAGGCAGGCGGCTGCGCCAGGATGGAGAGATCGGGATGAGCGGTGAGACGACTGGACCGAAATTCGCGGGGGCCTCGCGCCGCACGCTTCTCCTCGCACTTCTTATCGGACTCGCGGCCGGCGTGTTAAGCGCCGTGCTGATCTTTGCCCCATCGGCGGAGTCTCCGAAAGTACAGACTGCCGGCAAAGCCCTCGTCGGCGGGCCGTTCACGCTCACCGAGCCCTCCGGCAAGCGCGTCACCGAAAAGGACTTCGCGGGACGCCCGCTGCTCGTCTATTTCGGCTTCACTCACTGCCCCGACGTATGCCCGGCAGGCCTGCAGGTCATCGCTGCGGCGCTCGACCAGCTCGGCGACAAGGCCAAGGACATGACGGCTGTCTTCATCACGGTCGATCCGGACCGCGACACACCCGAGGTGCTTGGCAAGTACGTCGCCTCCTTCCACAAGGATATCGTCGCGCTGTCGGGCTCACCGGAGGACATCGCCGCCGTGACCAAGGCCTATCGGGTCTTCGTCAAGAAGGTGCCCGATCCTTCCAGCCCGAACGACTACAGCGTCGACCACAGCTCGTTCATGTATCTGATGGATGGCAACGGCGAATATAGGCGCCACTTCCTTCACAGCGTCGACGCGGCGGAGCTTGCCGACGTGCTCGCCAAGGCAATCGACAATCCTGCCGCCGCTCCGGATGCTTAGCCTTCAAGATCGAATCAGTGCATTCTTTTTTCGGGGGAGCAGCAAGATCCGATTGAACAGGGTTCGACGGCTTTTAGCCGCATCCCCCGTTGATGAAGCGGGCGAGCCTGCGCATCGTAGCGGGGCGCGGGCGCCCTGATCGCGATCGGAGCAAGCTCGTGCTGTATCACTGGTATGAGATGGGCCACGCCGCGCTAGGGCCGCTACGCGCCATCGCCGAGCAGATGCGCTATCTGGTCGAAAGCCCCTTCAATCCTATCTCGCAGACGCCGGTGGGGCGTCACGCCTCGGCCGCCTGCGAGGTGTTCGAGCGCACCACGCGCCGCTACGAGAAGCCGGCGTTCGGCCTCACCTCGACGCGAATCGGCCATCGTAGCGTGGCAGTGCGTGAAGACGTCGTTTGGGAGCGGCCGTTCTGTCGCCTAACGCACTTCCAGCGCGACATGCCGGCCGCTCAGCGCGCCGCCGATCCCCGCATCCTGCTCGTCGCCCCAATGTCGGGCCACTTTGCGACGCTGCTGCGCGGCACGGTCGAGACGCTGCTGCCGAACCACGAGGTCTACATCACCGATTGGCAGGATGCGCGCTCCGTTCCGGCGGCGTGCGGCCGCTTCGGTCTCGACGACTACATCGAATACGTGCGTGAGATGCTCGCCGTCTTTCACGGCGATGTGCATGTCTTTGCCGTTTGCCAGTCGGCGGTTCCCGTGCTCGCTGCGGTCTCGCTGATGGAGGAAGATGGAGATCCGTCCATCCCGCTCAGCATGATCTTCGCCGGCGGGCCCATCGACACACGCGAGAGCCCGACCGCCGTCAATGACGTTGCAGTGTCCCGCGGGACCGACTGGTTCGCGCGCCACGCGGTCACCATCGTTCCCTGGCCGTACGCGGGCGCGGGGCGACGCGTCTATCCGGGCTTCCTGCAGCTCTCGGGCTTCATGTCGATGAACCTCGACCGTCACGCGAAAGCCCACAAGGACCTCTTCCACCATCTCGTGACCGGCGACGGCTGCTCGGCGGAGAAGCACCGTGAGTTCTACGACGAGTATCTCGCCGTCATGGATCTCACGGCCGAATTCTATCTCGACACAATCGATCAGGTGTTCGTGCGCCACGCGCTGCCGAAGGGCGAGATGATGCATCGAGGCCGGCGGATTGATCCAAGCCGCATTCGCCGCGCCGCGCTGATGACCATCGAGGGCGAGAAGGACGACATCACCGGCCTCGGCCAGTGCCGGGCCGCGCTCGATCTTTGCGCGGGGTTGCCGGCCGAGCGGAAGATACACGTCGCGTGCGACGGCGTCGGCCATTACGGAGTGTTCAATGGCTCCCGCTTCCGCGCCGAAATCGCACCTCGCATCGCACAGTTCGTGCGCGTCTTCGATCCGCGCTCCAAGCTGATCCTGACACGCCCCGTCACTCCACGCCGGGGCATGGCCGCGCAATTGGCAGCCGGCCATGATCCGGCGGACGTGGCCTTCACCTTCGCGGCCGCCAACGATGCGGGACCTGCGGCGCATCCGGTGCGAGGCCGCTAGAGCGCGTTCACTTTTATCGGAATAGGATTGCGCGACGTGAACGCGCTCTAAGTTTTTGTTTGAAAGACTGATTCACGTTCTCGTGTCCGCATCCACCTCAAACGATCAGGCTCTAGAGCCGTTTCGGTTCAAGTGGAAGGGGAACGGTTCAGGGTATCCATCCCTTGTCGAGATCCATGGCCTGGCGCGCCTTCGATGCGCCATCGCGGTCGAAATGCACGGCGGTCCACGCGAGGTGCGTGCCGGTTTCTTCCGACGAGCGCGAGCGCAGCGTCACGAGCACGGTTTCGCCGGCTGCGAGGTGCATCGGCGTGCGGAGTGGAAAGTAAAGCTGCTCCCAATGCGTGCGCGGCGCGTCGGGCGCAGTCGACAGCGTGATGCCTTCGATCAAGTCCGCCTCCCACCAGTAGGCGAACCCATAGACTGTCTGCGCCGACCCAAGCTTCCAGGACGCCTCGCCCCTGCGGGTGCCTTTCCTGTCGGAGCCGAGCGTGACGCTGTCCCAGACCTTGGCCGCCGCCCCGTCCTCCAAGAGCTCCCCCGCCGTGAAGCTTCTGACGTAGACGTTGTTGAGGCTCATCTCACGGGCATCGGCGAGATCGATCCCGAAACCGACCTCGTCCCAGATCGTGAGCTCGCGGTGGATGCGGTCCGAGATCACAGGCACGGCGTATTGGCGGACGCGGGCCGGGATCATCAGGCCTCCGTCCTTCAAGTGCCGGCGGCGGGCATCAGCAAGCGTATCGATGATGTTCTCCTCGAACGCGTAGTTGCCGAGCGTCTCCGAGACCACCACGTCGACGCGCGGCGGATCCTCCATCTCCATCGAATGGCACGGCATGAGATGGCAGACGCGGGCGCGGTTTCGCCTGATCACGGCATCCGCCACGCCCGCAACTTCGGCCGCCTCGTAGAGCAGCACCTCGCGCGCGCCGAGCTTGGCCGCCATGAGGCCGATCAGCCCGGTTCCGGCGCCGATGTCGGCGACCGTCGTCTCATCGGGCCGGATCACGCGGGCGAGCGCGTCATGAAAGGCCTGATTGCGGATGCGGTCTGCAATCAGCGTGCGATGATATTCGATGCGCATACGGGTCCCTGGATTGGCCTCGAGCGTATGGTTTGATTTTAACGCGGGATCAGGCGTGGGCGGCGGGAGACGCGGGTGCCGTCGTAAAGCGCAATCCGCGATCCTCTGCAAAGTGCAGCATAGCCCGTTCGGCGAGCGCCGTGATGGTGAGCAACGGATTAACACCGAGCGAGCGCGGGATGACGGCCCCGTCGATCACGTAAAGGCCGTCGTGCACGGCGGTCGCTTCGGCACCCGGCGTGCCATCGAACACGCGGCACTTGTGATCGACGACGCCCTCGCCGCGCTCGGCTGCCATGCCGCAGCCGCCGAGAGGATGCGCGGTGGCCGGCTGGTGGCCCATGATGGTTCCCGCCAGCGGGTTCTTGACGTAGGAGCCGCCACTCTTGGCGACGAGGCGGGAGAGGATGGCATCAAGGCGCGCGTAGACCGGCTCATCGCTCGCACCCGGCCAGGCGAGCGAGAGCTGCCCATCTTCGAGCGCGAAGCGCCCTGACGCACTGTCATGCGAGACGGCGAAGAACGTCTGGAGATGGGCGAACGGCCCCTTGTAGACGCCCTTGACCAGGCTCGAGAGCGCGCCGAGCAGGCGGCCGTTCGGCAAAAACAGAACGGGCAGCGCGGAGGCGAAGGCGGACGGCAGCGCGCCCTCCTGCACGTTGAGCTCGTTCGCGAGGTGCTCGGCGTCGCGAAACTCGATCTGGCCCGTCACCGCAGCGCCGATCTCGAGGCCGTCCACCTTCGGCGGGTGGCCGACGCCGACACCGTTGACGACGGGCGTGGCGCCATAGCCGAACGCGATGATGTCGCCGTTGGCCGAAAAGCGATGGCCGAGCCGGTCCGAAAGAGCGAGCCCCGCCTCGCGGGAGCGCAGGAGGATTTCCGTCGACCCGAGCGTGCCCGCGGCGAGCACGACAACGGGCGCTTCGATCGCAATGTCCGGCGCGTTGCGGGGCGCTCCGAGCGAACGCGCTGCCACCTGCCATCGGCCATCAGCGCGCTTGCGAACGCGATCAACCTTGATTCCGGTGAAGACCTCGGCGCCGGTTCTCACGGCATCCGGCAGGTACGTCACCGCGACCGTATTCTTGGCGCCGACGTTGCAACCGGCGCAGCAGTCGCCGCAGCGCGTGCAGGCCAGTTGCCGAATGCCTGCCGGATTGATCGTGTCCTCGAAGCTCACGACGACACGCGAATCAACGAGGCGTCCTTCGGTGCCGCGCCCGGCCGCTTCCAGCACGCTGAATTTTGTCATCTCGCGCGCACGAGGATCCGTCGCCGGCCGCAGCCACTGCTCGGCGCGGCGGAAGCCTTCCTCGAGCGTTCCGTCCCGTGCAATCGGCGCCGGCCATGCGGCGTCGGCAAAAACGCGCGGATCCGGCACCAGCGCGACGCCGGCGTTGACGAGCGAGCCGCCGCCGAGGCCGCACGCCACGAGCACGTGCATGTCGCGCCCGAGCCGCACATCGTAGAGCGCCTGCTCGGAGCCGTTGCGGAAGCTCCGTCCCGTGACCTGGAACTCATCCTTGAGCGCCGAGAATTTCTGCGGAAACTCGCCGGTGGCGAACTCGCGGCCCCGCTCGAGCACGGCGACACGCTTACCGGCCCGCGCAAGGCGCGAAGCGGTAACGCCGCCGCCATAGCCCGAGCCGACGACGATGACGTCGTAACGCGGCTTCAGCGCACTCGCCGGAAGGCTCAGTCGTGACATTCCTCAACCCCGTGCTGGTGCTCGTCGGTCGGCGGGCCGCGCCACAGCCGATCCATGCCGAGACGAGACATCCCGCCTTACTCCTCCCGGCCGCGCGGCGCAACGCGAGGGATCAAGTCACCTGGCTGATCTTTTGCAGGCTTCCCGGCAGGTGCGCGTGCCATCATCTCAACGTCCGTCAGATGACGCACGTTCCCGGCAGGCACGTACCGTCATTGAAATCCGCCGCGCCTCTCGCAATATGCGAAACGGCACGTCTTTCGCGTATCGGAGAAAAAACCATGCATGTGACCATCGACGACGCCCAGAAGATCATCGCCGCCGCCCGCAAAGAGGCCGAGAAAACCAAAACCAAGATGTGCATTGCCGTCGTCGATAGCGGCGCCAACCTGAAAGCGTTCCACCGCATGGACGATGCGTGGGTGGGCTCCATCGACATCGCCATCAAGAAGGCGAAAACCGCCGTGTTCTTCGGCATGCCGACGGGGCAGATCGGACAGCTCTCGCAGCCGGGCGGCCCGCTGTTCGGCATCGAGCATTCGAACGACGGCCTGATCACGTTCCCCGGCGGCCTCCCGATCGTCGACAAGGATGGCGTCATGGTCGGCGCCATCGGGGTCTCGGGCAGTTCGGTCGATAACGATCACCGCGTAGCTGCGGCTGGCGTCAAGCCCGTGGGCGTCTCCGATCTTCCGGAGCATCCCTGGCGGACCTGAAGCGCGAGAGCGCTTCACTTGTGCCCGAATGATCAGGTTTTGAGCATGCGCCGCAGACCTTTGCGGCGCATGCTTCCAGTTCGTCAGTGCCCGCCTTTATCGGCCTTCGACCCATTGGCGTCATTGTGGCTGCCATGGCCTGCGATGCGGTCGGACAGCGCGAGCAACACGCTCGACACCACGAACACCACATGCACGACGACGAGCCAGAAGATCTCGCGCTCGGACACGTTCTGGATCGACATGAACTGCTTCAGGAGCTGAATCGCCGAGATGGCGACGATCGACGACAGGAGCTTGAGCTTGAGGCCCGAGAAGTCGATGGTTCCCATCCACTCGGGCCAGTCCTTGTGCTCGCTATGATCGATCTTGGAGACGAAGTTTTCGTAGCCCGAGAAGATGACGATGATCAGCAGCGAGCCGGTCAGCGTCAGGTCGACAAGTGCCAGGACACCGAGGATGACCTCGCTCTCGGTCGAGGTGAAAGCGTGCGTCGCGAGGTGAAACAGCTCGCCAGCGAACTTGATGAAGACGATGAGGATCGAGACGGCAAGCCCGAGATAAAACGGCGCCAGAATCCAGCGGCTGGCAAAAATGGCGGTCTCGAGCCCCTTCTCGATTCTGCCGGGAAGCGTGTCTGACATGTAGCCACTCCGCTGATTGCGCTTGAACGGAGCGGTGTATGACATGCACCGGGAGAGCGCCGCAACCGTTCCTCAACGCTGAGTGACGGATCTGCCGCCAAGCTCTGCGCGGCCCGATGTCGCGGCATGCTCCGGGCCCTCCGCCGTCACCACGCGAGGCGCCGGACAGCCCGAGCGTAGCGCGCCGAAAGCCCAGTCGGCCCGCGTACTTGTCCGCCGATTTTTCCGATGTGCACCGCTCTGCGTTTCGGATGAAGCCGACTTGAGCGGCGCGTCCTCGACGTGGTAGCGCCCCTCGCAAACGGCGACGCGCGGCGGACGGCGCGTCCGCTCGAACGACACGTAGCCTTCCTTGAGCGACGACCAGAAGTCGTGCCACGGGCTCTCGCTTCGCGCCGCGAGCGCCGCGTCCGTCAGGCGGAAGGGAAAGATATGCAGCGGGATGTACCGCTGCCCGTCGCGAATCGCCGCCGCGGCGAGACCGTGGATCTCGTTCATCACGGGATTGGTCATTGCGAAGCAGCCGACCGAAGAGCAGCCGCCATGCATCAGGATATAGGAGCCGCTGCGATCATGGGCGCGATCGTAGATGTTGGGAAAGCCGATGTTGATGGCGCGCTGCCAGCGGCCGAGATGGCGCATCTGGCGGTTGGTGATCGTGTAGAAACCTTCGGGCGTCTGCTTGTCGCCCTCGCGCAACTTGGGCCCGAGCGTCCCGGCCCAGTGGCAGACCGGATAGGTTGCAAAGAGAACGAAGCGGTCTCCCTTCTCGAGCCAGATCTCGAGCTCGCTCGTCTCCTTGAACATGCGCATCAGCATCGGTGCGCCGGACTTGAGACCGGCTTCGGTAAGGCGCTGCTCCAGGCGGCCAACATCCGGCGTGTCGGCAAGCGGCAGCCTTCCCTCCCCCGCGGCACGCTGGCGCTCGATGCGGTCGGAGGCCACATCCTTGAGCTCGATGCTGATCGCCGCCGCCTCGTGGGCCGCCGACAGGATGACGGCCGCTGCCAACGCCAGGCTTGCCGCCGGCCACCGGGATAAGTTTCGTTTCCATACCGGCATTGCGCGAGCCATGTCACTCTGGCGAATCGAGAGGGACGCCTGACGATTAACCGATTGAAAGCATGGGCGCCGCGGCGGAGGAAGCGCAACATGCCCGAATCGCTAATTCAGCCTTTCAAGCGAATCTGCCCGGCCACAGTTCCATCGGTGATGTGTGGATAAACCCGGCTCCGGCGGGCTATCGGGCTGCCGGCACGGGCGAAGCCGGGCATCCGGCCTCGATCGGGGCCGAGCCATCGGAGCCCTGCGGACCCGGTGCGAACGCATACTGCTTGCCGCACACGCTGACCTTGGGCGGCACCCCACTCGTCTCAAAAAGATCGTAGCCCGGCTTGAGGCTGGTCCAGAATGGCGCGAGCGGTGAGCCGCTGTGGCGCGCCAGATTGCGCTCGTTCATGCGGAACGGAAAGACCTGCACCTGGAAGCGCTGCTGGCCGCCGCTGAGCGCTCCCGTCACAAGGCGCCAGATCTCGTCGATAACGGGATTGGTCATCGCATAGCAGCCGATGGAGCCGCAGCCGCCGTGCACCATGAGGAAGGAGCCCGTGCGCCCGTGTGCGCGGTCGAAGGCGTTCGGAAAGCCGAGGTTGAACGAGCGGTGCCAGGCGCTGTTCGGATTGAGCGCGCCGGCGTCCACCGTATAGAAGCCTTCTGGCGCCTGCCGGTCTCCCGTCTTGAGCTTCGGCCCAAGCTCGCCCGACCATTTGCAGATCGGATAGGTCGCGAAGCGGTGAAAGCGGCCGTCGCGCATCATCCAGAGCTCGAGCTCGAACTCGCGCTTGAAGATGCGCAGAAAGATCGGATCTCCGACCTTCACGCCCTGGGCGGCCAACCGGCGGTCGAGGCTCGCGAGATCGGGCGTTCCCGGAAGCGTGACGCCATAGGAGGCGAGCGTGGAGCGCCAGTGCCGCTCGATGCCGATCCAGACCCGCTCCGCCTCGACGGGGCGGACCAGCGCGTAGATCGCGACCGTAATCGCGAGCGCGAGCATCAGCACCACGAGCAGCCGAACGGTCCGCGCCAGCCATCGGAAAGGTCGGCGGCCGCGCGGCCGAGCCGATGCCTCCGAGGAGGGCGCATCCGTTTGTGGAGACGGCCCGCTCACCCGTCTGCGCTACGGGTTGAAGCCGAGCGCGGACGCGCCGGGAGACATGCCGGGAAGCGTCGGAATGGAGCCAGTCGTCGCGTAGGCGGGCTGCGATTGGGCCCTCGTCGTCGACGCGACCTCGGTTGCGTCACGCGTCTTGGGCCCGGGCACAGTCAGCCGCTCGGACGCGAGCTGCCATTCAGAGGGGCGCGGCGAGAAGGGCTGCAACGATGGCTTCAGGAAGCGCGGGCAGCGGCCCTCGGGGTCGATGCGCTGCGGCTCCGAGAGGACGGCGTTGACCACATAGCGGCGCTCGCAAACAGCGACCGCCGGCGGGATGCGATTTGCCTCAAAGAAATCGTAGCCTTCCTTGAGCGTCTTCCAGAACGCGTACCACTGATGCGACTTGAAACGGTTGAGCTTCTCGTCGGTCATGCGGAACGGGAAGGCATGCACCTCGAAGCTCTGCTGGCCGCTGCGGAACGCGTCACGTGCGAGCGCGTAGATCTCTTCGGCAAGCGCATCGGTCATCGCATAGCAGCCAGCCGACTTGCATTTACCATGCACCATCAAGGCTCGTCCCGTGCGCCCGTGGGAACGATCGTAGGCGTTCGGATAGCCGAGATTGAAGGCGAGATAGTACTTGGAGTTCGGATTGAGCTGGTTCTGGGCGATCGTATAGAAGCCCTCGGGCGCCTGTTTGTCGCCTTCTCTCAGCTTCGGACCGAGCTCGCCCGACCAGTTGCAGATCGGATAGGTCTTGAAGTGATAGAAGCGCCCATCATCGCGCATCTTCCACACTTCGAGCTCGGACTCTTCCTTGAAGATGCGCACGAAGATCGGCGCGCCCGGCTGCATGCCCTTCTTGCCGAGCAGCGACACCGTCTCCGCAGCGAGCGGCTGCTCCGATGGCGGCAGCAGCCCCGGCGCGCTCGAGCAGGCCGCGAGGCCGCACGCGAGCACACCTGCAAGCGCGAGCTTGAGGCGAGAAACGAGCCTGTTACCGAGGATGCTTAGACGCACACGCTTTCCCTTTGGCGCATACGAACGACCATCCGGCCCCAACCGTAAAGTTTTCATTAACGTTACGGGCTGCCAAGATTTTTCCGCGGGCCGAGGAAAGTCAAGTCTCGTCGCGGAATAGGGCGCGCGTGCGGCGCAAGAGGGCAGCTTAAAGCTGCTGCCCGATGTTGAGGAACCGCTCGTGGCGTAAGTGCCTGATCTCAGCCGGGGATTTTCCATCAAATTCCGCCAGCGCCTTGGCGATGGCATCGCCCGCCGTCTGGATGGCGAGCTTCCGGTCGCGGTGAGCGCCGCCCACAGGCTCGCGGATGATGACATCGATCACGCCAAGCGAATCGAGATCCTGGGCGGTGATCTTCATGTTCGTGGCGGCGTCGATCGCCTTCAACGAATCACGCCAAAGGATGGATGCGGCGGCTTCGGGCGAGGCGACCGTATAGATCGCGTGCTCGAGCATCAGGATCTTGTTGGCGGCCGCAATGGCGATGGCGCCGCCGGAGCCGCCCTCGCCGATGACGACGGCGACGATGGGAACGCCGAGAGAGAGGCACTTATCCGTCGAGCGGGCGATGGCCTCCGCCTGGCCGCGCTCCTCAGCGCCGATGCCGGGATAGGCGCCCGCCGTATCCACCAGGGTCACCACCGGCAGGTTGAACCTGTCGGCCATGTCCATGAGCCGCACGGCCTTGCGGTAGCCCTCGGGCCGCGCCATGCCGAAATTGTGCCGGATGCGCCCTTCCGTATCGGAACCCTTCTCATGCCCGATAATGACGACGGATCGGCCGCGGAAACGGCCCAGGCCGCCCATGATCGCCTCATCCTCGGCGAAGTAGCGGTCGCCCGCGAGCGGCGTGAAGTCCTCAATGAGCTCCGCAATGTAGTCGAGAGAATGCGGGCGTTCGGGGTGGCGCGCCACTTGCGTCTTCTGCCACGGCGTCAGCTTGCCGTAGGTATCGACGAGCGCCGCCTTGGCCTTCTGCTCGAGCTTCTTGATCTCATCGGCGATGGATACGCCTTCGCCGTCCTCGAGCGTCTTCAGCTCGGAGACCTTGCTTTCAAGCTCGGCAATCGGCTTCTCGAAATCGAGATAGGTGCGTACAGCGATCGTACGTTCGGGTTTGGTAGGTTCCAAGCGGGGCCTCATCCTGGCGCGAGGTACGCGGGCGTTCGGTCAGACTATCGGGAAAAGAGCCCGCACGTTGACCCTGCCGCCGAAATTCTGTCAACCCCTGCGGAACTTTTCATAAACATGCGGGCGAACAGCGACCTGCATCAAGGCCGTTCGGAATTTAAGCTGCGCTGACAGAAAGCGCTCTGAGGCGATCGGCATTACCCGCCCTTCCGGGCGAGCGGATGGTGCTCGGTCACGAGCCGGCGCAGGCGCTCCTCGAGCACGTGGGTATAAATCTCAGTGGTCGAGATGTCTGCGTGCCCAAGGAGGCTCTGCACGCTGCGGAGATCCGCCCCCCGATCCAGGAGATGGCTCGCGAAGGCATGGCGCAGCACGTGCGGCGATACCCGATCCGGGTCGAGCCCGGCGAGCAGCGCCGTCGCCTTCAAGTCCTGGGCGAAGCGCTGCCGCGTCAGATGTCCCTGCCCGCCGCGCGACGGAAAAAGATATCGTGTGGCGATCATCGGCGCCACGCCGTCCTCCGGCGCAGAGCCGAGGGCGAGGTAGCGAGCGAGCGCTGCGCGGGCGCCAGCGTTGAGCGGCACCAGCCGCTCCCGCCCGCCCTTGCCGCGAATAGTGAGCAGGCGTGGATCGCCCGTGAGCACGCTGCGCGGCAGCGAGACGAGCTCGGAGACGCGCATACCCGTTGCATAGAGCATCTCGAGCAGGCAGTGATGGCGCACGGCGCGCACGAGGTCACGGCCCGAGAGGCCCTCGGCCGCCCTCGCCGCCGTCGCGATCAGGCGGTCCACCTCATCGACGGAGAGGATCTTGGGCAGCGTACGCTTCTTGCCGGGCGCCCTAAGCCCGTCCGCGGGATTTTCGGGGATGACGCCCTCGGCCTCAAGAAACTTGTAGAGCTGGCGCACGGCCGAGAGACGGCGGGCGCGTGAGGCTGGCTTCAATCCCGAGACGGACAGCTCCTGCAGGTAGCGCGAAACGTCGGCGCGCAGCGCTCCCTCGACGGCGATCGCGGATCGCGCGAGGAACGCCGTGTAATCGGCAAGGTCTCGCCGATAGGCGTCGAGGGTGTTCGCAGCCGCTCCCTTCTCCGCCGCCATCATCTCCAGAAATGCGGTGATGTGGCGCTGATCCTCACTCATGGCTCACCTCGCAGGCACGCCGCGCGGCCAGCGGCCAAACAGGCTTTCGAGCGCGAGCCGGCGCGCTTCGGTGGCGAGACCGGCACGCTTCAACGCACGGATTGCGTCGCCGAGGGCCAGCATGTGGGCGCTCTCCGCCGTGCCCGGGCCGATCGCGCGCATGACGAGAAGCACGGTGCGCCCGAACTGCTTCTTCTCCGAAGCCTCCGCCAGCTCAGAGAGGACGCCCGTCTCGGGCAAATGACCGCCCGCCGGCTGCGCCGTGCGCCCGGCAAGCTCCCACAGCCCCATCGGGACCGCGATGTCGAGCGCGTCGAGCGCCGTTACCAAGCGATGCAGCACAGCCGGATCGACACGGCCTTGCGCGGCGAGCGCCTCGACACCGGAGAAGCTGCGCCCTGGGTCCGAGCCCGATGCGGGATCGGCGAGATCGATCAGCGCCATCCAATGGGCAAGGGAATGCGACGGACGGTTCGCAGTATAGGGCGCATCGACGAACTGTGCCCAGCGGCGCGCCGCTCCATAATCTCCGCTCGCAAGGTTGATCTCGACGGCCGTCTCCGCAAACCAGCCGATTTCCGGCACCGGCTCGAGCGCGCGCGCCGGCCCCGCCATCAATTGCAGTGCCGGCCAATCAAGGCCAGACCGCCGCGCCTCGTCGAGGAAGGCGCGGATCATGCGCGCCTTGCTGAGCGCAGCCCCTTCACGTTCGGCGGCCTTGAAGAGGCCAGCGCGCTCGATCGAGCCGGCGTCGCTTCCGGCGCCGTCCGCGCGGTAAAGTGGCGCCAGGTCTTCGGCGGCAAGCCCATTGAGCCTTGCCGCCGCCTCGCCGGCTGCGAGCCGCACGTCGGGTGCGAGGCGTGGATCATGGGCGAGGCCGGCAAGAAGCGCGGGCGTCGCGGCGGACATGAGCCTTGCGCTGTCCGGCGCGCCGCCCAGCGCCGCGATGCGATAATCGAGCAGCGAGAGCCTGGCATCCGAAGGGATATCGGGCTTGAGCCCTCCGGACACGGCATCGAGGAGGTCGGCGCCTAGCCCGCCAAACTCCAGCTCACGCAAGAGGCCGGCCTGGATCGACGCTGCGGCGGTATTTCCGGAAGCTGCCGCACAATAGCCGCTGATGAGGATGAGGTCGGCCTCGATGGGCTTCGGCAGACCCGATTGCGCTGTCCTCAGGCCGTGCGCGATCTCGCACCCGCGCTCCACATTCCCGAGACCGATCTCGCTGCGCGCCGTGAGCGCACGCAGCAGCGGATCGTGCTCGGCCTCGAGATCGCGTGCGAGCACCGCGGCCACCTCGTCGATCAGTCCCGACTGCTCGAGGGCCTCGACACGCAGGGCCGTAAACCGGGCGCCATCGGCGCCTGTCGCCGGAACCGTGTCGGATCCTATGAGGCGCCGCCACAGCCCGAGCAGCACCGGCGAGCGCGGCGGGAGGGCGAGCGCCGAGATGGCTTCGGCAAATTGCGCGGCAGACAAGCCGTTCCAGAGCTCGTGCGGCAGGCCCGATCCGTCCGCCGCCAGCACTGGATCGAGCTCCTCGCGGATAACGCTCGGCGGCCGGCGCTCATAGGCAGAGGACGCCGGCGGAATTTCATTGAATGCGCTCGGGGGCCGCCGCTGCGCGGCCGCTTCCGGTATCATAAGGCACGCGAGGATCAAGGCGGCGAAAATCGGCCAGCCGGCCGCGGGGCGAAACCCTGCCGCCACGATGCGCGAGGCGGACAGCGGGCCTGTCATGGGGCTGCGTCAGGCTTGCGGATCTTGACCCCCGGCACCACCTTCACGACTTCGTGCTGCTCTGGCTCGAACTTATGGGCGAGGATGTACAATCCGACGCCAAAGAACGCTGCCATTGACCCCGAGGTAATTAGGAAGCGAAAAAGGCTCGGCATCGGCGGAAAGCGCTCTGACGAAAAGGCGGATACGGACATAGAGCGGAGATGGCCCGCTATGTCCGGACCCAACGTGGCGCGATTATGGCTCATAAATCGTTACCATTCTAGAAGAGCGCGCCGCCGGCAGCCAGACACCTCGCTTCCGAACGGGAGATTGGGCTAAGGTGAGCCCCGTGAGCGCCGGGGTGCCGGCGTCTCCCGAATCAGGCCAGCTGAGGCCGACACGAGTTCGCCGGGGACAAATGGAGCAGGATAAGGACATCGTTGACAGGGTGCGCCAGGGCCTTGGTGAGCGGTCCCTCGTTCTCGTCGGCCTCATGGGCTGCGGCAAGTCCTCGATCGGCAAGCGCCTCGCCACGCGGCTTGGCCTCCCGTTCGTCGATGCCGACGAGGAGATCGAGCGCGTGGCGCAAAAGACCATCAGCGAGATCTTTGCCGATCATGGGGAGGCGTTCTTCCGGGACCGTGAGGCCAAGGTGATCGCGCGCCTGCTCGGCAGCGGACCGCAGGTGCTGGCAACCGGCGGCGGCGCCTTCATCACCCCGGAGACCCGCGCTCGCGTGCGGGAGAGAGGCCTCTCGATCTGGCTCCGCGCCGAACTGCCGGTTCTCATGCGCCGCATCGGCAAGCGCGATTGCCGCCCGCTGCTCAAGGCCGGAGATCCCGAACGCGTCATGCGCGAGCTGATGCAGGCCCGCTATCCGATCTACGCCGAGGCGGACCTGACAGTTGACAGCCGCGACACCCCCCACGACAGCATCGTGGGCGACATCATTACCGCGCTTGCCGAGCATCCGGCGTTGGCGCAACCGATCGCGATCTGATACCTGATCTGATACCTCTGGCGCTCTCGAAACCAGAGGGCAGTCGCAAGCAAGAAGATTGAAACCGATGCCGACCCTTGCCCATTCCATGGCCGCGACCACCCGGGCAGCGCGCACTGTTCACGTGCCCCTCGGCGGGCGCGCCTACGACGTGCTGATCGGCCCCGATCTTCTGGCTGAAGCGGGCCGGCTTGTCGCCGGGCGCCTCGGCAAGGCGCGCTGCGGCATCGTCACGGACGAGAACGTCGCCAAGCATTACCTGCCGCTCATGGAGGCAAGCCTGCGGGCGGAAGGGCGCCACAAGGGATCGATCGTGCTGCCGGCAGGCGAGCCGTCGAAAAGCTTCGGTGCGCTGGCCCCCCTTTGCGAACGTCTCCTCGAGATGGGCCTCGAGCGCGGCGATCTCGTCATCGCTCTCGGCGGTGGCGTCATCGGCGACCTCGCCGGTTTTGCGGCCGGCATCTTGCGCCGTGGGGTGCGCTTCGTGCAGATCCCGACGTCGCTGCTCGCGCAGGTCGACAGCTCGGTCGGCGGAAAGACCGGCATCAACACGAGCCAGGGGAAGAACCTGATCGGGGTATTCCATCAGCCCGCCCTTGTCATCGCCGACACGGATGCTCTCAAGACGCTGCCCGCGCGCGAAATGCGCGCCGGGTACGCCGAGGTGGTCAAGTATGGCCTTCTCGGGGATGCGGGCTTCTTCGCCTGGCTGGAGAAGGCTCATGAGGGCATCTTCTCTTTCGACCACGAGACGCTCGCCACCGCTATCGAGACGAGCGTCAAGGCGAAAGCCGCCATCGTGGCGCGCGACGAGCACGAGACCGGCGAGCGCGCGCTCCTCAATCTCGGCCATACCTTCGGCCACGCGCTCGAAGCCTGGACCGGCTATTCTGATCGCCTGCTGCATGGCGAGGGTGTCGCCATCGGCATATGCTTGGCCTTCCGCTTCTCGGAGAGCCTCGGCCTTTGCCCAAAAGGCACGGCGGAGCGGGTCGTGCGCCATATCGAGGCCGTGGGCCTGCCGACACGTATTGCCGATATCCCCGGCGGCACCGCGGATGCGGACGAGCTCGTCCGCCTCATGGGCCAGGACAAGAAGGTGCGGGACGGGCGGCTGACCTTCATCCTCGCACGCGGCATCGGCGAAGCCTTCATCTCGCACGATATCGAGGCCAAGCAGGTGCGCGAGTTTCTCACGCGCGAAATCGCAGCGTAGATGAGCGGCGAGCTGAAACTTGCTCTCTCGCCTCGCGCCGAACGACGCTCCGGCCTTCAGCCTTGCGGCACGGGCTCGCCGGGTGCATAGGTCGCCAGCGCGAGAGCGTGAATGGCATCCTTGAGTTCGTGGCCGATGGCGTCGTTGACCATGCGATGGCGGCCGACGCGAGAGACGCCGGTGAACATCGGCGAGACGATGAGCACGCGAAAATGACTCTCGCCTGTTCCTGGGGAGCTGCGATGTCCCGCATGCAACTCGCTCTCGTTGATGATGTCGAGCCGCGTTGGCTCGAGCGCGATCATGAGCTGTTCACGCAGACGTTTCTCCGCCGACATAATAGTCCCTCCGAGCATGTGAGCGCGACGAGAGCACTCTTCGTTCGCTTGCGTTCATCGGGAAGTCTCTCGAGCGTCTCACCGATCGCATGGAATCGGATCAGATGCTGTACCCCTTTGATGAGACCGATGATTCACGCTTCGGACTGATAGGATCCGAAGCGATCATGGTCTAGGTATTTGTGCGAGCCTTCTCCCGCCCGGGCGCAAGCGATCGAACGGGATCCGCTCCAGATCCTGCGGCAGTCTGCCGAGGCGTTTGTCTTGTCTGGTCGCGACCAGCAGATCATAATCCGAGCCATGAAGCTGAATTCCAAATACTTCGATTCGATCCGGGTGGCCCCGAAGCGGCAAGCGGCGAGCGCGACCGCAGCGGACCATCCCCCTTGCCAATGGAAGGGGTGTGGCCGGCCGGCGCCCTATCGCGCGCCCAAAGGTCGCGGCCGGGACGGGGAGTATTTCGCTTTCTGCATGGATCACGTGCGCGAATACAATGCCGCCTACAATTATTTCGACGGCATGAGCGACGCCGAGGTTACCGATTTCCAGAAGGATGCGATGACCGGCCATCGCCCCACGTGGAAGGTGGGCGCCAACTCGTGGGCCCACGGAACCAGTGCGCGCATGGCCAAAACCGGTGCCGACACGGGGTTCAGCGCGCATGATCCGCATGGCTTTTTTGCGGAGCGTGCCCGACAGGCTCGGGAGGAGCCGGTGGCAGGCCGGCGGGTGCTGAAGCCCATCGAAAAAAAGTCGCTCGAGGTTCTGCATTTGCCGGAAGCGGCCTCGAAGGTGGAGATCAAAGCCCGCTTCAAGGAACTGGTGAAGCGCCATCATCCAGACGCGAATGGCGGCGATACGCGCTCGGCGGATACGTTGCGCGAAATTATCCAAGCCTATAACTATCTGAAGAAGGCGGGCCTCGTCTGATCTACAGGCGCGGCCCGCCGCTTTGGGCAGCGCCGGGGAGGGCGCAAGCCTCGTCGTAGCCTTGCGGACACCGCGCACCATTGCAGAAGCGGTCCGCAAGCCCACCGGGAGCGCTCGTTAAAGAGCGGTCCGTTGCCCGAGAACAGGTCCTCATGCGCGCGCAAGATTCGACAGTCACGTCCCCTACAGCCGGCCTGCCGGACATGAAGCTCTCTGTCCGCCAGGTGTTCGGGATCGATTCCGATCTCGAGGTTCCCGCCTATTCGAAGGCGGACGAGCACGTTCCCGACCTCGATCCCGATTACCTCTTCAACCGCGAGGTCACGCTCGCCATCCTCGCCGGCTTCAAATTCAACCGGCGCGTGATGATCCAGGGCTATCACGGCACCGGCAAGTCGACCCACATCGAGCAGGTCGCTGCGCGCCTCAACTGGCCATGCATCCGCGTGAACCTCGACAGCCACGTCTCACGCATCGATCTCGTCGGCAAAGACGCGATCGTGCTCAAGGACGGCATGCAGGTGACGGAGTTCCGCGAGGGCATCCTGCCCTATGCGCTGCAAAGCAACACCGCGCTCGTCTTCGATGAGTACGACGCGGGGCGGCCGGACGTGATGTTCGTCATCCAGCGCGTGCTCGAGGTGTCGGGCAAGCTGACGCTGCTCGATCAGTCGAAGGTGATCCGCCCGCATCCGGCCTTTCGCCTGTTCGCAACCACGAACACCATCGGCCTCGGCGATACCTCGGGCCTCTATCACGGCACGCAGCAGATCAACCAGGGGCAGATGGACCGCTGGTCCATCGTCGCCACTCTGAACTATCTGCCGCACGACGACGAGGCGAAGATCGTCCTCTCGAAGGTGAAGAGCTGGGACAAATCGGAGTCGAAGCGGAAGGCCGTGTCATCCATGGTCCGCGTTGCCGATCTCACGCGCCAGTCATTCATCAACGGTGACCTGTCGACCGTGATGAGCCCGCGCACGGTGATGACGTGGGCCGAGAACGCGGAGATCTTCGGCGACATCGGCTTCGCCTTCCGACTCACCTTCCTCAACAAGTGCGACGAGCTCGAGCGTCCGCTGGTGGCCGAGTTCTATCAGCGCGCGTTTGGCGAGGAACTGCCGGAAAGCGCCGCCAACGTCGCGCTGGCCTGACGAGGGAGCCTTGGCTCTGGCGCTGATGGACCGGGACCGCGAGCATCGGCAGGCCTTGGCCGCCGCCGGATACACGGGGGCCAAGGGGGCTGTGCTCTTCTGCACGCTGCTGGCGATCGTCGGCGCGCTGTTCGGTTCGGTCGCGTTCGCCATCCTCTGGGGCCTAGCCATCCCTGACAATGCGCCGGCCGAGAATACGGCGCTCGGCATAGCCTCCGGTGCTGCGCTCGGTATCTGGATCGGTCTTCTAAAGGTGCGCCGAGGCAACCGCGACGCACGCGAGGAGGTCGAGGATCGCGCGTGGCGCCGTCTCGTGCGCCAACAGAGCACGGATAGGAATCCATGACGCACAACCCGAGACGCCAGGAGCCCCCCTCCGAGCCGCTCAAGCGCGTGCTGGGGCTCACCGTGCGCGCCATCGCCGGCGATCCGGACATCCAGGTCACCTATGGGCCCACGAAGCCCGTCTATGAAGGCAAGCACGTGCGCCTCACCGCGCCGGCGCGCATACCGACGCGGTCGGAGATCGCAGTGCTGCGCGGCTGGGCCGACAGCCTGGCGCTGACGGCTGCATGCCATGACGACGCCGTACATCGGCGGCTCGCTCCCTCAGCGGGGCCGGCGCGCGAAGTGTTCGAAGCGATGGAGAGAGCGCGCATCGAAGCGCTCGGCGCCAATCGCATGAGCGGCATGGCCGCCAATCTCACCGCCAAGTGCGAGGATGAATTCGGCCACGGCCGTTTCGAGCGCCCGGCGGACGCCAGCGACGCGCCGATCAGCAGCGTGCTCTCCCTTCTCGTGCGCGAGCGCCTCACGGGGCAAGCGCCGCCTGCAGGCGCCCGCGCCATGGTCGATCTGTGGCGTCCGCGCATCGACGATCGCGCCGAGGCGATGTTCCGGCGACTGAAGGACGTGGCCGAGGATCAGGAAAGCTTCGGGCGCCTCACCCGTGACCTTCTCAAGGCGCTCAACCTTGCCGACGACCTCCTGGAGAGCGAGGCTGAGGAAACCGAGGAAGCCGCCGAGGTCCAGCCGGACGCGGGCGAAGCGGAGGCCGAGAGCGAGGACCAAGGCGGCGAAGGCGGCGAGGAGCAAGAGCGCGAGCAGGAACGCCTCGAGGGCGAGGCGGGAGACGCGCAGCAGCCGACCGAGACCTCCGACCAGCACGACATCGAGAGCGAAGGAGAGGAGCCCGACGGACTCGAGACGAGCGAGCCCTGGCGGCCCAACGTCTCCGTGCTCGATAACCCCGAGCCCTTTGGCTACAAGGTTTATACGCGGGCCCACGATGAGGAGGTCGCCGCGGACGACATCTCCAACTCCGAGGAGCTGGAACGCCTTCGCACCTTCCTGGACAAGGAGCTGAAATCGCTCGCGAGCGTTGTTGCACGCCTCGCCAACCGCCTTCAGCGCCGCCTCCTCGCGCAGCAAAACCGGGCCTGGGATTTCGATCTGGAGGAAGGCGCACTCGATGCTGCGCGCCTCACCCGCATCATCACCGATCCGATGCATCCGCTCTCGTTCAAGCGCGAGCGCGATACCGACTTCCGCGATACGGTCGTCACGCTGCTGCTCGACAACTCGGGCTCGATGCGCGGCCGGCCGATCATGGTGGCGGCCTGCTGCGCCGACATCCTGGCACGCACACTCGAGCGGTGCGGCGTAAAGGTGGAGATCCTGGGCTTCACCACGCGCGCCTGGAAAGGCGGCCGCTCGCGCGAGGATTGGCTCGCGGCCGGCAAGCCGCCGGCGCCGGGCCGCCTCAACGATTTGCGGCACATCGTCTACAAGACGGCCGACGCCCCCTGGCGGCGCGCCAAGCGCTCGCTAGCGCTGATGATGCGCGAGGGCCTGCTCAAGGAAAACATCGACGGCGAAGCGCTAGCGTGGGCGCATCAGCGACTGATGGCCCGGCCCGAGCAGCGGCGCATCCTGATGATGATCTCGGACGGCGCGCCCGTCGACGACTCGACGCTATCCGTCAACTCCGGCACGTACCTCGAGCAGCACTTGCGCAAAGTGATCGAGGAGATCGAGACCCGCTCCCCGGTGGAGCTCATCGCCATCGGCATCGGTCACGACGTGACGCGCTACTACGCGCGCGCCGTCACCATCTCTGATCCGAGCGAGCTCGCCGGCGCCATGACGGACAAGCTCGTGGAGCTCTTCGAGGAGGCCCCGAAGGCGCATCCGGCCCGCGGCGCCGGCCGCCGTATGCAGCGTGCAGGTTAGGCGCGGCTTGGATTCACGGCGCTTGGGTTGTGCCGGCACGTGACAGCGGCTTTGCAGAAGATCCGCATCGACGGCGGCAGCGATCAAGCGCACGGGACCGTATCAGGGCATAGCGTGCGCGATCAGAGGCAAGAGGACAGCTTGCATACATCCGCAGAGGATCTGCCCGCCGTGAGGCCGCACACCCGTGCCGAGCGCATCCGGCGCCTGATCCGATACACCGGCGTCAACGTCGCCAGCCTCGTGGTGGACTACGGCGTATTCTTCGCCGTCATGGCCGTCACCGCATTGCCCGTCCTGGCGAGCGTCGCCGGCTACGCGGTGGCCTTCTCGCTCAACTACAAGCTCTCGCGTCTTTTTGTGTTCGTCGGCGACGGCGCACACAAGAGCGACAAGCGGCTGTTTACCGAGTTCATGGCAACAGGCGTGCTCGGGATCGTGCTCACGGCGGCCGTCACGGCGGCGGGCGTGCATCTCGCCAACCTCGCGCCTGTGCTCGCAAAGACGGCGGCCATGCTCATCTGCTTCGTCACGCTTTACTTCGTTCGAAGCCGGCTGGTGTTCACACGGCTCGCGTAGCGTGGCTCCGGAAGCACTTTGTTTGAGAGTGCCTCTTATCGGAAAACCGGTTTCCACTTTTCCGTAAGCACTCTAGATACTTGTTTTTTCGTATCTTCCTGCGGCGAGCCGCTTGCCGTCCGTTTCCTCCATGTCTCGTTTGGTCCGATGTCAGCCCGCATTTTCCCCAAAGCTTTCGGATCGCTTGCCGTCCGCGTGCCACCCGCCGCGGCCGGGCAGCGCATCGGGCTGCTCGGAGGCTCGTTCAATCCGCCGCATCGGGCCCATGTCGCCGTGTCGGAAGCGGTCATGAAACGGCTCGGGCTCGATGCCGTGTGGTGGCTCGTCACACCCGGAAATCCGCTGAAGACCCATGACGACCTCGCGCCCCTGGACGAGCGGATCGCGCTCTGCCGCGCCCTGGTCACGAACCCGCGTATCCGCATCACCGCACTCGAGGCCGATCTCGGCAGCGCCGCAACCGTCGTCACCCTCTCCTTCCTGAAGCGGCGCTTTCCCGGCGTGCATTTCGTCTGGATCATGGGCGGCGACAATCTCGCTGGTTTCCATCGCTGGACCGGATGGCGGCAGATTGCCCGCCTGATGCCGTTCGTCGTTGCGGACCGGCCCCAGTGGCGCCTCAAGGCGCTGGCCTCTCCGGCGGCGCGCGCGCTCCAACGGTTCCGCCTTCCCGACGCTACGGCCGCGGCGCTGCTGCCGCTTAAGGCGCCCCCGGCGTGGCTCTACCTCACGCTGCGCCTCGCGCCCGAGTCCTCCACCGCAATCCGGGCCGGACGGGCGGGCGCCCCAACGCCATCCCGCGCTGCAGCAAAAACGTAGCGGCTTGATGTTCCAGGGTGCGACAATTCGGTCCATACCCTATTGCTGGCGCCCGCGGCCGCAGCTATCTTCATGTCTGCCGGCGGCGCATGAAGGCGCCGCGGTGGCGGAGTGGAACGGCCATAGTGCGGATCGACCGGCCGCTCTCCCGCCTCGAGCCAAGTGGTCAAACAGGAATAGGGCCTCTGTGGTGCGCAAACGGAAAGGATATCCAGGCCAAGATGCGAACCGCCATTGAGGGTGCCCGTAAGGGCGCGCCTCCTTCCGAGATCGTGCGAGAGCACGGAACCTCGGATTCATTGCTTAGCAAGGTGGTGCATTGGCTCAATGAAGCCAAAGCCGAGCAGATCGTCACCATCGATCTCAAGGGCAAGTCGTCGATCGGCGACTTCATGGTCCTCGCCACCGGACGCTCGGATCGCCATGTCGGCGCCGTCGCGGAGCAACTTCGCAAGCACCTCAAGGACAGCGGAGCCGGAAATGTCCGGGTCGAGGGTCTCGATACCTGCGACTGGGTGCTGATCGATGCCGGCGACATCCTCGTGCACGTCTTCCGCGCCGAGGTTCGCGATTTCTACAATCTCGAGAAGATGTGGTCGGCAGCCCGGCCGGGCGAGCAGACGTCGCATTGAGGTTTCCTGCGGCGCGCCTTAAGCGCGCTGCGGGCCTGAGCTTGCCGTCGCCGCACTGGCTTTTGCGGCGGCGTGCTGCTGGGCTGCTGGAGCGGGGTTGATGCGGCTTGCCATCGCCGCCGTCGGGCGCCTCAAGGATGGGCCCGAGCGGGCGCTTTATCTCAAATACGCCAAGCGGGTGGACGATGCCGGGCGCTCCGTGGCGCTCGGCCCCCTCACGCTCGCCGAAATCCCGGAGGCCCGGCAGGCCGGCGCCGGCCAAAGGCGCGCCGACGAAGCAGCACGGCTTCTTGCGTCGACCGATGCTGCCGATTTTATGATTTTACTCGACGAAGGCGGTCGGGCGCTCGGCAGCGAGGCCTTCGCCCGTCTTCTCGCGGAGCATCGCGACGAGGGCCGGCGCACGGCGGCGTTCCTGATCGGCGGCCCCGACGGACATGGCGAGCCGGTCCGCGCCAAGGCGCACCTCACGCTCTCCCTCGGCCCGATGACGCTGCCGCACGGCCTTGCGCGCATCGTGCTCGCGGAGCAGATCTACCGCGCCGCCACCATCCTCTCCGGCCATCCATACCATCGAAGCTGAAAACACGCCGGCACCCGATCCGCGCCAAATTCCTATTCCAGAGAACGCATGACAGCGGATGCCGCTATGGACCCTCGAGGCCCGAGGCCGTATCAATTCAGCGGCGAGAGCCTGATCGTTTGAAATGGGCGCAGACACGCACCCGCCGAATAAAGACCTAGAGCCGTTCCGCTTTAAGTGGAATCAAGGAACGGCTCTAAGCTTTTGTCTCTTCGTGCTTCTTATCGGAAAACCGGTTCCCACTTTTCCGGAAGCACTTTTGTTTCTTCGTGCTTCTTATCGGAAAACCGGATCCCACTTTTCCGGAAGCACTCTAGCAGGGAGGACAACGGATGGCGGCTCAAGATGCTGCGATGCCCGCGCCGGGCTCGTTCCCTCGACAGGTGGATACGAGCGTCCTCGCCGTGGCGACGGACGGCATCGGCGCACTCGACGCGGCGCCTCCCCGCGAGCACTTCATCCCCGTCACCACCTATGCGCTCATCGACCGCCTGACCACGCCCCGCGCCTGGCCCGTAGGAGAGGCCCGCGCCGCGCGGCGCTTCTTCCGCTATCTCGAATATTGGCGGCGCCAGCAGCATAGCGTCGGCCTCAGCAATCTCCTGCAGGCTTACGAAAGCTTCAGCCCGGACAGCGATCTCCTCATCACGCGCACCTTCACGCCAGGAGAGCGCGCAACATTGCAAAAACGCGTCGTGCGCGAAGTCGAGGGGATCCTCAGGCAGGCGAACTACGTCCGCGTCGATCCCGCCAACGTGGAGCTGATCCTAACCAAGGACTCGCACTACGGGCTCGACCTGCACGTGGACTTCACCGCCTTCGAGGAGATCCTGGTCTACTACCGCGGCGCCTCGAGCCGGCGCGACCAGCGCCGCCGGCTGCGCAAGTTCATGCGCAAGGAAGAGTTGGACGTGCCGATCTTCCAGCGGCTGTTCCTGCTCTTCAAGCTCAAGCCCTTCGAGGCACGCGTGCAGGAGGTGATGGCGGAGCGTGGTCTCTCGCGCCGCGACGCGGAGAAGCTGATCCGCGGCCTGCGGGCGATGCTTCCTTCGGAGGTCAGCGAAGAGAATATCTACCTCAAGCTGTTCAAGAACATTCCGCGCAGCGACGTCGAGATGGTCTTTCCGAATACGCGCGTGCGGTTTCGCATGCTCGACAAGCTGCGCCTCGGCCTCACAGCGGGCGGAGGGCTCGGCATGAGCGTGGTCGGCACGGCGGGCAAGCTTGCGGCGGCGGCCTCGAACCCGATGGTGGCGGCAGGCGCGGTGCTTGGCCTCGGGGGCGTCGCCTTCCGGCAGGCCATGAACTTCCTCAACCAGCGGCAGCGCTACATGGTGGTGATGGCGCAAAATCTCTACTTCCACGCCATGGCCGACAACCGAGGGGTGCTCATCAAGCTCGCCGACCGGGCAGCCGAGGAGGACGTGAAGGAGGAGATGCTGCTCTACAGCGTGCTGGCCAAGGAGCACGCAACCCGGGCCGACCTGCCGGCGATTGACGCCGCCATCGAACAGTATCTCACCACGAGCTTCGGAGTGACGGTCGATTTCGATCTCGACGATGCGCTGAGCCGCCTTCTCGCCGACGGCATCGTGACGGAAGATGCCGACGGCAGGCTCCGGACTCTTGGCCCCGAGGAAGCGGCGCTGCACCTCGACGCCAAGTGGGACGTGTTCCTCGATAACCTGCCCGACTACACGAGCGAGGAAGGGCGCGAGGTGGAGCGGACGGTTCCAGAGGAGCCGAAGCAGACCGAAAGCGCCGAGGCCGCCGAAGGAGCGGAAGGCCGGCCGGCACCTTACCGCAAATCCTGACGGGGCCCGCGAGCTGCGCTATGGTGCGCCGCTTCCCGCAGGCGGCGCCAGCTGCCGGCCGGGCCATCGCAACTCAGAACGGGCTACATGACTCCTCACAAGCTGATCGCCGAGGTGGAGGATCGCGGGCGCGCCATGCGCGTCGCCAACGCACTCCAGGACCTCATCGAGCCACCGCCGGACGCGCTCACCGTCTTCGAGGACCGGGAGGGGAATGACGGCCCGGTGAAGCGTTGGAGGATCGAAGCCTATTTCGCCGAACCGCGGGAAGCGGCCGCGCTCGAGGCCGATCTCGATCTCTTGCTCGGCGAGCCTCCGCCGCGGTTCGAGCCGGCCGACATTCCCGATCTCAACTGGGTGGCGCTGTCTCAGGCGGCATTGCCGCCGGTCAGGGCGGCGCGCTTCACCATCCACGGCCAGCATGACTGTGAACGGGTGCCGCAAGGGCCCAACGCTATCCTCATCGAGGCGGGAGAGGCCTTCGGCACGGCACATCACGCAACCACCTATGGCTGCCTGCTGGCAATCGATCAGCTGGGGGCGACGCGCCGTTTTCGACGCATCCTAGATCTCGGATGCGGATCGGGCGTCCTCGCCATTGCCGCGGCGCGCACCTGGCCCCACGCCGCGGTCCATGGCGTCGATATCGACCCGCAGTCGGTCATCGTTGCGCGCGAAAACGCAGCCGTGAACAAGGCGGGCTCCCGCATCCGCTTCGTCTGCGGGCCGGGCGTCTCCACGCCAGCGATCCGCAAGGCGGCGCCGTTCGACCTCATCGTGGCAAACATCCTCGCCGATCCGCTCATCACGCTTGCCCCAGACATCCGGCATGTCGCGGAAGCGGGCGCGTCCGTCGTGCTCTCCGGCATCCTGCAGCGAGAAGCACCCCGCGTGATCGCCGCTTACCGGGCGCAGGGCTTCCACTTGATCAACCATCGGCGCCACGATGGCTGGTCAACGCTCACGCTCGCGAAGCGCACCTGAGACTTACGAGAGCCTGCCATGTTTCAAACGTTCGATTCGCCATCCGATGCCCCCGCAATTCCCGATCGGCTCAAGCAGCTCCGCACCCTGCTCGCAACTGAGGGGCTCGCAGCGCTGATCCTGCCGCGCGGCGACGAGCATCAGGGCGAGTACGTCGCGCCCTGCTCGGAGCGGCTGCGCTGGCTCACCGGTTTCTCCGGCAGCGCCGGTATCGCCGCCATCACCCGGCGCCATGCGGGCCTCTTCGTCGATGGGCGCTATACGGTGCAGGCGCGGGCCGAGTGCCGGGGCGGGCAGTTCGAGTTTCCGGGGCTGGCGCGCACCGCGCTCGCGCCCTGGCTTCGCGAGAAGATAAAGAGCGGCGGCATCGTGGGCTTCGATCCGTGGCTGCATACGGTCTCGGAGGTGGAGCGGCTGCGCGGGCTGCTGGCCGCGGGAGGGCTAACGCTCAAGCCGACGCGGCGGAACTTGGTCGACGCGGTATGGGGCAAGGACCGGCCAGGCGCGCCGGACGGGCCCGTTGTTGTGCATCCGCTCAAGTACGCCGGCCGCCGGGCCGAGCAGAAGATCGCCGACGTGCAAAAGAAGCTGAAGGAGGGCGGCCAGGACGCCCTCGTCCTGACGGCCCCGGATTCCATCTGCTGGCTGTTCAATATCCGCGGCTCGGACGTGGCCCACAATCCGGTGGTGCTGGCCTTCGCGATCGTACCGGCCAACGGCAGGGCCGAGCTGTTCGTTGCCGCGGAGAAGATCAATCGGGAGGCGCGTGCCCATCTCGACGGCGTGGCCAAGGTTTCGCCGCCGGCCGAGCTCAAGACGCGCATAGCGGCCCTCAAGAAGGCCCAGCGGCGCGTGCGCCTCGATCCCGACCGGGCCGCATGGTGGTTCTCCCGCGCGCTTGGCAAAAGCGCCGTGCATGGGGCTGACCCGTGCGTGCCGATGAAGGCGATCAAGAACACCACCGAGATCAAGGGCGCGCGCCTTGCCCACGTGCGTGACGGAGCCGCGATGGCGCGCTTCCTCGCCTGGCTCGACCGCGCCGTCGCGTCCGGCGAACGCGTGGACGAGATCACCGCCGTGCAAGCGCTCGAGGAGCAGCGGGCCGCGAGCCGGGCACTGCGCGAAATCTCGTTCGACACCATCTCGGGGAGCGGACCGAACGGAGCCATCGTGCACTACCGGGTAACGGAGGCGAGCAATCGCCGCCTCCAGCCGGGCGAACTGTTCCTCATCGATTCCGGAGCGCAGTACCTCGAAGGCACCACCGACATCACGCGCACCGTCGCCATCGGGACGCCGTCGCCCGAAATGCGGGAGCGTTTCACGCTCGTCCTCAAGGGGCATATCGCGATCGCGACGGCACGCTTCCCCAAGGGGACGCGCGGCCTTGACCTCGATCCCTTCGCGCGCCGCGCGCTCTGGGAGCACGGCCTCGACTACGACCACGGCACCGGCCACGGCGTCGGCAGCTATCTCTCCGTACACGAGGGGCCGCAATCGATCTCACGGGCTGGCATGGCTGTGATCGAGCCCGGCATGATCATCTCCAACGAGCCCGGCTACTATAAGGAAGGCGCCTACGGCATCCGCATCGAGAACCTCGTGCTCGTTACCGCGCCCGCCAAGCCGGACGGCGGCGACCGGGACATGATGGGTTTCGAAACGCTGACGCTGGCGCCCATCGATCGACGCCTGATCGAGAAGAACCTGCTGACGCCTTCCGAGATAAGTTGGCTCAACACCTATCACGCCGCGGTTCGCGAAACGATTGGCCCCGAGGTCGACGCCGCGACCCATTCATGGCTCGAAGCGGCGACGAAACCGCTCTGAAACCACATCCATTTCTCTTCTGAAAACCGGCATTTTACGCCGGTTTTTTATGCTTTTGGCCGCGTCCGAGACAAGGCGCGCAACCGCCATATCGCTATTTTCTTATTTTCTTCAATGCGTCCCACGCTTTTTCTACTATCATTTATCATGTTGATTCGGGCATGCCGCGGCCCAGCGCTGCACGCTCTCCGCGTTTCCGGCACACCGACCGAACGCCCGAAGGCCACCGCTTTGGGCGAATAATTCATTCTGGAGCGTTTCCAATGACCGAGAGCAGCCCCCTGCCCGCTCCGAGCCTGATGCCGCTCCTGCGCTATCGCGAGTTGGCGACGGCGATGAGCTGGCTCGAGCAGGCATTCGGCTTCGAGAAGCAGATCGCCGTCACCGACAACGACGGCGCCATCATCTACGGGCAGATGACCTATCGCGGCAGCCTCCTGATGATGGGTGCCGTCCGCGATACCGACCTCGACAAGCTCATGCGCCAGCCGGACGAGGTTGGAGGCGTGGAGACCCAGAGCTGCTATCTCGTCGTCGACGACGCGGATGCGCACCACGCGCGTGCACGCGAGGCCGGCGCCGAGATCGTGCTCGAGCTCAAGAGCGACGGACTCGGCCGGCGCGGTTATTCCTGCCGCGACCTCGAGGGCCATATCTGGAACTTCGGCACCTATAATCCGGGCAAGGGGATGACCATGGCGGCCCCGACGCCGCCGGCCCCCGCCGCTCCGCATCCCGAGCCGCCGCGGCGCGGGGCGCGAATGCGGATGGGGCTCGCAGGCCTCCTGGTGGCGCTCGGGACGGCTGGCTGGTGGTTCGCCGGCGAGACCGGCGGCCTTTCGATGCGGGCAGGAGGCCACGCCGCGGCGGAGGCCGAAGACGTCTACGCGGAGCTTGCCAAGGTGCGCGCCGAAAAGCGGAAGGCGGAAGCGGCCGCGGAAGAGGCGAGCGCCGCTCTCGAAGCGGAGCGCACGCGGCGCCTGGCCCTCGAGGCGAACTCTGGAACGGCCGTCGATAAGCTCGCCGAGGAGGAGCACGCCCGGCGGAGCGCGGAAGCCACTGCGGCGAGCCTGCGCGACGAGTTGCAGCGCACGCAGGAAGCGCTTGACCGCGCCATCGAAGCCCGACGCGTGAGCGAGGAGAAGCTCGCCGTCAAATCCGCTTCGAGCACCGCCACACCGGCGGGAGCCGAGGCTCAGGCAAGCCAAGCCTCGATGGACAACGCGAGCGGGATCGAGACATCCGCCACCCGCACCCCCACCGTCGAGGAAGGCGCCAGCATGGATGACGATGAGGAGGCCCGCACCGTGCGCAAAGCGCCCCGGGCGCGCGCTCCGAAGCGCAGGCGCTCGGCTTCGATCACGCAGACCAAGTATCCGGCCTACGTGATCGATATGAAGCACGTGTGGCCATATGAGTCCTGGTCACACTGACGGCCAATCGGCGCCGTGCCTATCAAGCGATTAGGCTCTAGAGCCGTTCCGGTTTAAGTGGAATCGGGGAACGGCTTTAAGACCTGATGAGGGCGATCCACTCGTCCTCGGTGAGCACCGTGACGCCGAGCTTCTGCGCGTTCGTGAGCTTCGAGCCGGCATCGGCGCCGGCGACGACGTAGTCCGTCTTCGACGAGACCGAGCCCGAGACCTTGGCGCCGAGCCGCTCCGCCTGCGCCTTCGCCTCGCTGCGGCCGACACGCTCCAGCTTGCCCGTGAAGACGACCGTCTTGCCGGTGACCGGCGAGGCGACGGCAGCCGGCCGCTCGTAAGGCGTCACCGTGACGTGGGCGATCAGATCATCGACCGCCTTGGCGTTGTGCGGCTCGGAAAAGAAATCGATGAGCGCGTCGACCACCGTCTCGCCGATACCCTCGATATCGTCGATGGTGCGGTAGGCCTCACTCTCCTTTCCGTCACGCGCCGCGGCTTCGGCAGCGCTGCGGAACGCCTCCCACGTGCGGAAATCCTTGGCGAGATCCTTGGCCGTCGTCTCGCCGACGTGGCGGATGCCGAGGGCGAAGATGAAACGATCAAGCCCGATCGTGCGCCGCGCATCGATGGCCCGAAACAGGTTCTGCACCGACTTCTTGCCGAAGCCCTTCCGCTCCGCGAGCGGCTCAGCACTTTCCCGATCGCGGGCTTCGAGCGTGAAAATGTCCGCAGGATTGCGGATCAAGCCATCTTCGAAGAAAAGCGTGATCTTCTCCTCGCCGAGCCCCTCGATATCGAACGCGAGGCGCGAGACGAAATGCTTGAGCCGCTCCTTGGACTGGGCCGGGCAGATGAGCCCGCCCGTGCAGCGGCGCACGACGCCGCCGGCGCCCGGTGATTCGTCCGCCTCGCGCACGGCGTGGCTGCCGCAGACGGGGCATAGCTTCGGGAATTTGTAGGGCTCGGCGCCGGAGGGACGCTTTTCGATCAAGACGCGGACGATCTGCGGGATGACGTCACCGGCGCGCTGCACGACGACGGTATCGCCGATGCGGATGTCCTTCCTCGCGATCTCGTCCTCGTTGTGAAGCGTGGCATTGGAGACTACGACGCCGCCGACCGTCACCGGCTCGAGCTTGGCAACGGGCGTCAGCGAGCCGGTGCGGCCGACCTGGATCTCGATATCACGCAGCAGGGTGACTGCCTGCTCGGCCGGGAACTTGTGGGCGATCGCCCAACGCGGCGAGCGCGAGACGAAGCCGAGGCGATCCTGATAGTCGAGCCGGTTCACCTTGTAGACGACGCCGTCGATGTCGTAACCGAGAGAGGCGCGGCGCTCGGCCGTTTCGCGATAAAACGCCAGCATCCCCTCCCCGCTTTCGCACACGCGCATCAGCGGATTGACCGGCAGGCCCCAGCGCGCGAAGGCTTCGACCATGCCCTGCTGCGTGTCGGCGGGCATGCTCGAGATCTCACCCCAGGCATAGGCAAAGAAGCGCAGAGGGCGGCCCGCCGTAATAGACGGATCGAGCTGGCGGAGAGACCCGGCGGCAGCGTTGCGGGGGTTGGCGAAAACCTTGCCGCCGCTCTCTGCCTGGGCTGCATTCAGCTCGGCGAAATCGGCGTGGCTCATATAGATCTCGCCACGTATCTCGGCGGTCGACGGAACATCCTGACCTTCGAGCCGTGCCGGAATCTCGGCGATCGTCCTCACGTTCGCGGTGACGTTCTCGCCCTCCATTCCATCGCCGCGCGTTGCCGCCTCGACGAAGCGGCCCCCTTCGTAGCGGATCGAAATCGAGAGCCCGTCGATCTTGGGCTCGGCTGTGATGGCCAGCGGCTCGTCGGCCTTGAGGGAGAGAAAGCGGCGGACGCGGGCCGCAAACTCCGCGACTTCCGCGTCGTCGAAGGCGTTGCCGAGAGACAGCATCGGAACACGGTGACGGATTTTGGCGAAGGCGCCGGCCGCCGGTGCGCCGACGCGGTGGGAAGGGCTGTCGGGACGGACGAGCGCCGGAAAGCGAGCCTCTATGGCGTCGTTGCGCCGGCGCAGCTCGTCGTACTCGGCGTCCGAGATTTCGGGGGCGTCGGCCTGATAGTAGAGCGCATCGTGGCGCCCGATCTCGGCCGCTAGGCGCTCAAGCTCAGCGGCCGCTTCGTCTGCGGTGAGATCGGCGACGGACGTGAGGGGAAGCTTCTTCTTAGCCATGTGGCTACATAACGGATAACCGGCGCGGACGCACGCAGGTGGATCTTAGAGCGCGTTCACTCTTATCGGAATTCGGATTGCGCGACGTGAACGCGCTCTAAGTTTTTATTGAGAGACTGATTCACGTTCTCGGTGAATGCGTGTCCGCATTCACCGAGAACGATCAGGCTCTAGAGCCGTTCCGGTTTAAGTGGAACGGGGAACGGCTCTAAGTTTTTGTTTCTTCGTGCTTCTTCTCGGGCTCTTGGGTTCGCATGGCTTCGTGACAGCCATTTCCACCTGTCGCGAAGCACGTTAGCCCGGACCGCCGAGGGAGAACTTCGGCACGGCCTTCCATGCCTTGGTGATCCACGAGTCGTTGCTTTGCGCAGGCGCAAGCCCGTCGCTCTTCAGCAGTGCGTAAGCATCGCGATACCACTTCGACTGCGGGAAGTTATGCCCCAGCACGGCAACCGCCGTCTGCGCCTCGTTGGTGACGCCGAGCGCCATGTAGCACTCTGTGAGGCGCATCAGCGCCTCCTCGACGTGGGCCGTCGTCTGGTAATCCGTCACCACTGTCTTGAAGCGGTTGATGGCGGCGACGAAGTTCTTCTCTTTCATGTAGTAGCGGCCGACCTCCATCTCGGAGGCGGCAAGCGTGTCCTCGGCGATGCGGATGCGATTGTCGGCATCGCGCGCATAGGTGCTGTCCGGATAGCGCGCCTTCAGGATCTTGAGCTGATCAAGCGCCTTGCGCGTTGCAGTCTGGTCGCGGTTGGCGGTCCGAATGTCATCGAAGTAGGCCGAGGCGATGATGTGGTGGGCGAGCGGCGCATCCTTGGTGCCGGGATGCATGATCGTATACCGCTCGGCGGACGCGATCGCTTCCGGTGCCTTGCCGGCCTTGTAGTAGGCGTAGGCGGAGAGCACGATGGCGCGGCGCGCCTCGGGCGAATAGGGATGCGAACGATCCAGATCCTCGAACTTGCGCGCCGCATCCTCGAACTTGCCGCGGTTCATGAGGCTGTCCGCATCAGCGTACATCTTCTCTGGCGGATCGGCGTTGAGGATGCTCGTGGCGTCTGATGACGAGGCACAGCCGCCGAGCGAAAGCGCCGCGCCACCCATGGCACAGCAGAGAACGGCCGCGAGCCAGCTCGGCGTCTTGCCTATCAAAGTGCCATACTCCCCAAGCCTTTGCTCGCCTTCGCCAACCGGCCACGCGCGACCATGGTCGGAAAGGCTTTCGCGGCGTCACCGATTCGATCGAACCTGATGGCGCTCTGGATGCTGCCCCGTCGAACCTTCTTTCGGTGAGCCAGTGCTCGCCGTGAAAAGAAAATCCTCTAGCATACTTCGGAGTGGGCCTGAAGCCGCCGCCCCCTGCTATGCCGCGTCGTCCACGATAGGTTCACAATGTGGTTGATCTGAGACTCGCGGCGAGACTTTCCGTTTTCCACTGCGCCAAGAAGCGGGCGGGAAAACAGGAGGTTGCTGCTCTCAATGCCGGTATGTCGGCGCGATCGTGCACGGGCCTGTCGCAGCCATCCCTCGCTCAGCGAGGAGCGCCGGATGCGGCGCACTCAAGCGGTGATCTTCCTGATGGCCCGGCCGGCCGCAGGGGCCTCACTCGTAGGGCTCACTCGGCGGCGACTGCGACAGCCGCCGTGCGCTCGAATACGAAAGGGCGAGTTCCGCGAACGCGGGGTGCGTGGACGATGGTCCAGGCGGAGCTGTCCTCGAGCAGCTTACGGAGGACGAGCGAGTTGAGACGATGGCCGCCCTTGACCGAGCGGTAAGCGCCGAGCAGCGGATGACCAGAAAGGCTCAGATCGCCCACGGCATCCAGCATCTTGTGGCGGACGAACTCGAGCGGATCGCGCAGGCCTTCGCGGTTCATCACGCGGTCGTCGCCGATGGCGATGGTGTTGGTGAGATTGGCGCCGAGCGCGAGGCCGGCTTTCCAAAGCCGCTCAACATCGCTCATGAACCCGAACGTGCGCGCGTGGGCGAGCTCGTTGCGGAACACACCGGGCGTCATCTCAAGCGAAAGACGCTGCTGGCCGACGATCGGCGACGGGAAGTCGATCTCGACGTCCAGATGGAAGCCCGAATGCGGCGAGAGCTCGCCCCAGCTTTCGCCCTCTTCGACACGGACCGTCTTCAAAACCTTGAGGAAGCGGCGGGGCGCCGGAAGCTCACGGATGCCGACGCGATCGATAGCCTCGACGAACGGCGCCGAGCTGCCGTCCATGATCGGCACTTCCTTGCTGTCGATTTCGATAAGGCAGTTGTCGATCTGAAGGCCGCGGAGGGCGGCGAGAAGATGTTCCACGGTGGAGACGGTGACGCCGTCTTCGTTGCCGATGACCGTGCAGAGGGTGAGATTCTTGACGTTGCAGACTTTGGCGGGGATCTCGGCGGTGACGCGGCCACGTTTCGTGACCACAAAGCGGAGGCCAGTATCGGCTGAAGCCGGATATAGGCTGACCGAAACCGGCGCTCCGCTGTGCACCCCCGTGCCGTGAACCTCGATTGCCTGGGCAATCGTCGTCTGTCGCGCGCCAATGAATCGATTCGACATGCTGCGCCGTCCCTCGATGCCGTCTGGCTTCCCGCCCCCTCGGACGGCTTGCCACCCCACCCCGGTGGTCCGCATGCCGCTCACTCCGTCCCCGTCTTGAAACTGCCCGGCTCACGCTTACGGTTGGCTCTCGCCCGGAGGCGAATGGGCAGGTGGGTGAAGCGGTTGATTAGTGCGAACCCGTCGTTGTTAAGAAACGATAGCCCCCGTCCCGCTGCGGGACAAATCACGCTTTCTTACGTTCTGTTACGTATCCGGCGCAGGGGAAAAGACGTCTCCGAAGCCCTCATTCCCAGGGAGGCGCTATTTGCGCCTTTCCTTGAAAAACACCGGAATCTCAGGATCTTGATTTTTATACGTACGCGGATCGGCGGTGTGCGAATAATGCTGCTCGCTGCTGCGATCGTGATCGGGTGCCGCGTGCGGCTGGCGATCGGGGGCATACGGAGCGCCCGACTCAAGGATGCGGCCTCCCGAATCGGCGGCGCTGCGCACACGCTCTGCGATTCGCTCGAATAGGCCGGCCCGCCTCCGCGGCTCCTCGTGCGGCCGATGAAGCGCTTGGTGACCTTCCGTTTCACGGTAGGCGCCTGCCTCCGCCCGATAGCCGTGCGGGTGCGCCGCGGCCTGCGGATGATAAGCCTCGGGCTCCGGCATCCGCTGCGGCGCGCCGCGGCGGATTTCGGCGGGCGGCTGGGGCGCGAAGGCAGCGGCTTCATCGTAGGCTGCCGGATGGGCCGCCCGCGGGAGCGGCGGCGGCGTTGCAGCTGGGAGTTGCGGCGGACCTTCCTCGATCATGACGTTTCCAGGCCCTCTCCAGGCCTCACCGTCCCGCGGGGAATAGGCACTTTCATGGGAGGTGGGGCGCTCGCGCGCACCCGGACGGGCCGGCGAGCCGGCGGGCAAGGCGCCTTGAAGCGCTTCGGACAGGCGCTGCTGAAGATCATGGGCACCGCTGCGGTGCTCGCGCGGATCGGAATAGGCGATGCGGGCGTGATCCTCTGCACTGGCCGGAGGCGAGGCGGCGCCGGAACTCCGGCCGCGCATCCAATCCTCGGCCGGAGCCGGCGGGGCGCGCTCGGCCTCTCCGTCCCGACTCATGCCAGAGGCCACGATCGAAACCCGGATGCGATCGCCGAGAGACGCATCGTAGGTGGCGCCGACGATGATGTTGGCCTCCGGATCGACCTCCATGCGCACGCGGCTCGCCGCCTCGTCCACCTCATAGAGCGTGAGATCCGGACCTCCCGTGATCGAGAGAAGAAGCCCCTTGGCGCCGCGCAGCGAAACCTCATCGAGCAGCGGGTTCGAGATCGCTTCCTCGGCGGCGACGGTCGCGCGGCGCTCGCCCGAGGCCTCTCCCGTGCCCATCATGGCGGTGCCCATGCCGGTCATCACGGTGCGCACGTCGGCGAAGTCGAGATTGATCAGGCCTTCCTTGAGGATGAGATCGACGATGCAGGCGACACCGGAATAGAGCACTTGGTCGGCCATCACGAAGGCCTCGGAGAAGGTCGTCTTCTCGCTCGCGATACGGAACAGATTCTGATTCGGAATGACGATCAGCGTATCGACGAAGTCGCGTAACTCCGCCACACCCGCCTCGGCAATCCGCATGCGGCGCGCGCCCTCGAACAGGAACGGCTTCGTTACCACGCCGACGGTCAAGATGCCGAGTTCGCGCGCAATGCGGGCAATGACCGACGCGGCACCGGTCCCCGTACCGCCGCCCATGCCGGCGGCGATGAAGACCATGTGCGAGCCCTTGATGTGGTTCCGGATGTCCTCGATGGCCTCCTCGGCGGCGGCCTCGCCGATCTCGGGACGGGAGCCGGCGCCGAGCCCTTCCGTCAGCTCGGCTCCGAGCTGGATCCGCGCATCCGTCGCAGCCGCGGACAATGCCTGGGCGTCGGTGTTGGCAACGATGAAATCGACCCCGGCCAGGCCGGTGGCGATCATGTTGTTGACAGCGTTGCAGCCGGCGCCGCCGACGCCGATCACGGTGAGTTTCGGAGAGAGGTCCGGAATCGCCTGCAACTGACCCGTGCTCAATTTCGCCCCCGTTCGCGGGGGAGGCAGCTCTGCAGCGCAGCTCCCCGGCATCTCGCACTGCTCCGGCTTCATGCCGGGCATGCTCATCAGAATCCTTCTCGCAGCCAGGAGCCGACCCGCTTCAGATAGCTTTCCGTCTCGGCGGCATCACGGCTGCGGTAGATCCGCCTGCCGGTCTCTTCCTGCGTCTCCGCAACAACGAGCCCGACGACGGTCGAGAACGCGGCACTCGATAAGGCAGGCGGCAATCCCTGGAGCGCCTGCGGACCTGATACGCGCACCGGCCGCCCCAGCTCGGCCGTCATGAACTCGGCCAAGCCGGTCAACTGGCTCGTGCCGCCCGTGATCACGAGGCTTCGGCCGGCATAGGCCGTCATCTCGCTCTCCTCCAAACGCTGCCGAATGTAATGGCCGATGGCCGTGACACGCGGCCGGACCACTTCGGCAAGCTCGGCCTTCGTCATATGAAACAGGATGCCGTCGTCGTCGCCGGCGGGCGGATACGCGAAGGCATCGTGCTCATCAGACGGAGCGCAGACCACTGTGCCATAAAGCACTTTGATTCGCTCGGCTTCTGCAAGAGGCGTATGCAACGCCCGTGCGATGTCGAAGGTGATCTGCGTGCCGCCCATGGGCGCAGCGCAGGCGTAGAGGAAGCGGTCCTCGGCAAACATGGCGAGGCTCGTGGTGCCGGCGCCGATGTCGACGACCGTGACGCCGAGACGGCGTTCATCCTCGGTGGCGACGGCGAGCGCACTGGCGTAGGGCGTCGGCCGATGGCTCGCGACCTCCAGGTAGCAGCGGCCAACGGCCATCAGCAAGTTGCGGAGCGGCGCCTCGTCGGCGGTGACCGCGTGCAGGTCGAACCCCAGCTCGCGCGCCGCCATGCCACGGGGATCGCGCGAGCCCGGAGTGCCGTCGAGGCGCAGCGCCACCTCGTTCATATGGACGAGCGTGCGCCCGCCCTTCTCGACATAAGCCTGACCAGCCGTCATCAGGCGGCGGATATCCGCTTCTCCGACGACGCCGCTCGCGATGTCGGCACGGGCTGAAAAGTTATGCGATCTCAGGCGCCCGCAGGAGACGGCGACATGGACCTCACTGAGTTCGATGCCGGCCATGCGCTCGGCCTCGGCGACGGCGGCGCGAGCCGCCTGCTCGGCAAGGTCCAGATCGATGACGACCCCGCCTTTGACGCCCTCGGCACGCTGATGGCCAACACCGAGGACGCGCACGCCCGAAGGCTCGAGCGCCGCGATCAGGCAGGCGATCTTGCTCGTGCCGATATCGAGCACGCCGGTCACCCGCCTCGCTCCGCTCATCCGCCGCTTGGCTCTCTCTCGTCCCATCCCCGGAGTGTCCTTCACGATTCGGGATGTTGCGAGGCAGAAGCCGTGCTGGCGGGGGCAGGCTCGGAGCGAACCGCCACGCGGCCGGGCCCACGGAAATCAAGCGTCGTGTGACCGGCAGCGACGAGGCCCAAGAGCCTCTCGCTGCGCATAAGCTCTTCCAGCGCGCCGACCTCACCGTCTGCTGGCAGCTCGATCGTGCTGGCATTGTCGAGCTTCAGCCGCCAGCGCCGCTCGGAAATGCGCTCGGCCTCGGCAAGGCGGCGGGCGACGTCAGGGTAGCGCGCGACCATCTCCATCAAAGACGCGGCGCCGGCGGCGGCTCCCTCGCCGGCAAAGCGCGGCAAGTCCGGAAGCGTCTCGCCGCCGACAGATGCCAGCACACGGCCGGTCTTGTCGATCAGATAGAGCTGATCGGCGCGCGTCCAGAGTGCGTACGGCTTGCGCTCCGTCACCCGGATCTCGAGGCGACCAGGGAACACACGCGTGAGCTCTGCCGTGTCGATCCAGGGCAGACGCTCGATGCGCGCCTTCACGGCGGCACTGTCGAGGGCGGCAAACGTGCGCACGTTGGCGAGGTCGAGCGCGTCGAACACCTCGCGATCGGAGCTGAAGCGATGCCCTTCGAGCGCCACCTGGTCTATGCCGAAGCCGAGACGTTGGGCGAGCCGCCCCATGTCGGGCATGTATCCAGCGCTGCGGGCCGCCTCCTCCATCGCGCCGAAAGCCAGCCCGAGAACGACCGCGGCAACGAGAAGGCGTGAGCGGCGCGGGCGCCATGCGCCGAGGCGGCGGCGCAAAGCTTGCGGCTGGGCACCAGCCTGAGACGGCGGAGTAAAGGACGACGGACCGACGGGCCGCCTTGCGGCGGCGGGCGGGCGCTCGAATATCTGGATACGATCAGGGGCATGCGGGGCCGCCTCATGCGCCTCGCGTCGCGTGGTCCGGCTGTGGCCTACCTCGAACAACTCGCGTCCTCGACGATCCATCGCGCAAGCTCGCCGAACGACCAGCCTGCGTACGCCGCCAGCTCGGGAACCAGCGACGTTCCGGTCATGCCCGGCTGTGTGTTCACTTCTAGGCAGATCAGCTCGCCGGCTTCCCCTCTCGCGTCGTCGAGCCGGAAGTCCGCGCGCGACACACCACGACAGCCGAGCGACGCGTGGGCCGCCAATGTGTATTTCCGGACCAATTGGTAAATATCCGGTAAAAGTTGTGCCGGCAGCTCATGGCGCGAGCCGCCCGGAGCGTACTTGGCTTCGAAGTCGTAGAAGGCGAGGCCCCTCTCGGGCACGATCTCGATCACGTCCGTCACGACGTCGCCAATGACGGCGCAGGTGAGTTCGCGGCCGGGGATGAAGCGCTCCACCATGACGATCTGGTCGGCCGGACCGCCCTCGCGAATGAGCCGTGAGGTGTCGTTTGATCCTTGGCGGACGATGACGACGCCGACGCTCGATCCTTCATCAACGGGCTTCACTACATAAGGTGGCTCGAGCAGGTGCTCCGAGGCCGCTTCCTCGCGCGTCGCAAGGATATCTTGGGCGACGGGGACGCCCATCGAGCGCATGACCGTCTTCGCGTGGGCCTTATTCATGGCGAGCGCCGACGATAAAACACCTGAATGCGTATAGGGGATGGCCATCGTCTCGAGGATGCCCTGAATGCAGCCATCCTCTCCGAAGCGGCCGTGCAGCGCGTTGAAGCAGACATCGGGGCGCACCTCGGCAAGGCGTGCCGCGATATCGCGGCCGACGTCGAGACGCGTGACGCGGTAACCCTCTCCTTCGAGAGCCGTGGCAACGGCCTCGCCCGAGTTGAGGCTGACGCTGCGCTCCGCCGACAGGCCCCCCATCAGCACCGCTACATGCGCGAACGTGCGCTTCGGCGCTCCGCCGAGTTTCCCCGTCATGATCCCATCGCCTCTGCCAACGCCTCGCCCACGGGACGCCCGTCCACGGGACGGCCGAGCCGGATGATCTCCCAATCGAGCGACACGCCCGTGCTTTCTCGAACACGCGCGCGCACCGTCTCGCCCAGACGCTCGATGTCCTCGCCGGTGGCGCCCTGATCGTTGATCAGGAAGTTGCAGTGCTTCTCCGAAACCATGGCGCCGCCAACGCGCAATCCGCGGCAGCCGGCGGCGTCGATCAGCCGCCACGCGCTCTCGCCCGGCGGGTTCTTGAATGTGGAGCCGCCGGTGCGCTCCTTGATCGGCTGGTTCTGCTCACGGTAATCGGCAACCTCGTCCATGGCGCGGACGATCTCCTTGGGATCGCCGGGCGTGCCTTCGAAGAGCGCTTCCGTGAAGATCCAGTCGCGCGGCACGGCGCTGTGGCGATAGGCAAAGCCCATATCCGCGAGCGACAACACGTGAACGTTGCCTTGCGGATCGACGGCGCGCGCCTCGACGAGGACGTCCTTCGTCTCGGAACCGTGGGCGCCAGCGTTCATGCGCAGGGCGCCGCCGATGGAGCCCGGGATGCCACGATAGAAGGCGAGCCCCGCGATGCCGGCATCGGCCGCGGCGCGGGCGACTTTCACGTCGGGCACGGCGGTGCCGGCGCGGAGGCGGTGGCCGGGCTCGGCCTTGACGTCAGCAAAGCCGCGTCCGAGCCGGATGATGGCGCCCGGCACACCGCCGTCGCGGACGAGCAGGTTCGAGCCGAGGCCGAGGACGAAGACCGGCAAATCCTTCGGCTTGTGTTTGAGAAAATAAGCGAGATCGGCCTCGTCCGCAGGCGTGAACAGCACCTCGGCTGGGCCCCCGACGCGGAACCAGGTGATGTCGGCCAGCGATACATTGGCAGACAGCCGGCCGCGCAGATCCGGCATGCGCTCACGCAAGTCAGCGGTGATGTCAGCGAACGTCATGGAATGCCCCTAGCCCCTCCCCACGAGGGAGAGAGGGATTTTTCGGCGAGGGTCACAGGGCGCCTCCGGCGCGGATCGGCTCGGCGGCGGTGAGCCAATCGGGAAGGGCATAGGCCCACTCCGTCGAATTGCCGGCGCCCAGCACGATCACCATGTCGCCCGGACGACAATGGCGGCGAATCAGAGACACCAGCTCGCGCGGATCGGCGATGGTGGCGACCGCAGCCTGGCCCGCAGCGCGGATCCCTTCAGCCAGCGTCCGTGAATCGATGCCTTCGATCGGCGCTTCGCCCGCGCTGTAGAGCGGTGCCACGACGACGCTGTCGGCCACGTGAAAGCAGGTCGAAAATTCATGGAACAGATCGCGCACGCGCGAGTACCGGTGCGGCTCGACGACGGCGAGCATGCGGCCCTGCGCGCCGGCACGGGCTGCTTCGAGAACGGCTGCGATCTCAGTCGGATGATGGCCGTAATCATCGTAGATCTCGACGCCGTTCCAGGTTCCCGTGAGCTGGAAGCGGCGCTTCACGCCGGAGAACGCAGCAAGCCCCGCGCGGATGACGTCATCCGGGATGCCGGCTTCGGCCGCCGCCGCGATCGCGGCGAGCGCGTTCAGCGCGTTGTGCCGGCCCGGCATCGGCACACGCCAGCCGCGCACGGCGCGCGCCCCGCCCGCCACGCGCCGGCTGAGATCGGCGTCGATCAGGATCGAATGGCCATCGCTCACCACGTTGCGCAGCAAGAGGTCCGCGCCCTCGCGCGTGCCGTAGGTGAGGAGCGGCCGGCCATCACGGCGAAGACCGAGACGGCCCACCATCTCGCGCGCGACGGGATGGTCAATGCATGTGACGGCGAGGCCGTAGAACGGAATGTTGCGGAAGAACGCCTCGTATTCCCGGTGCATGGCGTCCACCGAGCCGAAATAGTCGAGGTGCTCGGGGTCGATGTTGGTGACGACGCCGATCTCCGTCGGAAGGCGCGTGAAGGTGCCGTCGCTCTCGTCGGCCTCGACAATCATCCAGCGGCCGTGGCCGAGGCGTGCGTTCGAGCCCCAGGCGTTGACGATACCGCCGGTGATGACGGTCGGGTCGAGATTGGCGGTCTCGAAGATGGTGCTGATCAGCGATGTCGTCGTCGTCTTGCCATGGGTGCCCGTCACCGAGACCGTCGCATAGAGGCGCATCAGCTCGGCCAGCATTTCGGCGCGGCGGATGATGGGGAGGCCCTTCGCGCGGGCTGCCTCCAGTTCGGGGTTGGTCGGCTTCACCGCCGTGGAGATCACGACCTGGCGGGCGCCAACCAGGTTCACCGCGTCGTGGCCGATAAACACGCGCACGCCCTTGGCGCGCAGGCGGCGCACGTTGGCGCTGTCCTTCTGGTCACTGCCCTGGACGCTATATCCCTTGGCGAGGAGAATTTCGGCGATGGCGCTCATGCCGATGCCGCCAATGCCGATGATGTGGAACGGCCCGATGTCGCGGGGCATCTGCATGCGTAACTTTTCCTATGCCTGCCGGCGTGCGGCCCTGCGGCGGGCCTTCGCCATCACGTCGGCTCCTGCCATCCGTACGACCCTACGCGCGCGTCCTTCCAGACACCTCCTCGACGAGATCGGCAAGCAGGGCCACAGCGCCCGACTGGCCCTGAGCCTTCGCGCCCGCCGCCGCCGCGGTGAGCCGCTCCGGGTGATCGAACAGGCGCTCCAGCTCCTTCGCAAGGTGCGCCGGAGTGAGGTCCTTTTGCTCGATACACCAACTCCCCCCCGATTCGGCAAGGCTGGTCGCATTTTCGAGCTGATCACTGTCGAGAGAATGCGGCAAAGGTACGAGGATCGACGGGCGGCCGATGACCGCCAGTTCCGCCACCGATGAGGCGCCCGCCCGGCCGATGATGAGGTGGCTTTCGGCCATGATACGCGGCAAATCCTTGAAGAACGGAGCAATCTCGGCGTCGATCCCGGCGGCGGCGAAGGCGGACCGAACCCGATCGACGTCTTCCGGCCGGGCCTGCTGCACGAGCTTTAGGCGACCGCGGAGCGATTGCGGCAGAAGGGCCAGTGCGGGCGGCACCGCATCGGAGAAAAAGCGCGCGCCCTGGCTGCCTCCGAACACGAGGAGGCGCAGCGGGCCCCCGGCAGCAATCTGCGGGTACGGGCTTTTTGCGGCGTCGATGACCGCGTCGCGGATCGGATTGCCGGTGAAACGGGTTTTGTCCGCCAGTCCACCGTCCAGCCCTTTGGTCTTGCGGAACGAGGCCGCGATGGCGGCGGCGCGGCTGGCGAGCGCGCGGTTGGCGCGGCCCAGCACCGCATTCTGCTCATGAATGACGAAAGGGATGCCCAGCAGGCGGGCGGCGATCAGCGGAGGTAGGGTCGGATATCCGCCGAATCCGATGACGACAGCCGGTCTGAGGGTGCGGAGCAGCTTCCGCGCGCCCAGCACGCCACGAGCCAGAGTGACCGCCGCGCGCCCGAGAGCGACGGGATTTTTCTTGCTGCCCGGCGTGGCGGCCGGGACCTGGTGCACCTCGCGCGCCGGAAAGCCGGTGCCGTAGCGGTCGCCGCGCATATCTGTCACGAGATCGACCGCATGACCGCGGCGGCCAAGCTCTTCCGCGAGTGCGAAGGCGGGGAACAGATGGCCGCCGGTGCCGCCGGCAGCAAGCATGATGGAAAGCGGCTCACGCATCACATTCGCGTCTCACGGCGGGCTCCAAGACTGGGCAGACTCGGCATCAAAGGAGGCTTTTTCAGCCGATCGGCATCGGCACGGCGGCGCGTCAGCGCGAGCAGCATGCCCAGCGTCAGCGAGATCGCAAGCATGGACGAGCCGCCCGCGGAGAGGAATGGCAGCGTCATGCCCTTGGCTGGCAGGAGGCCAACGTTGACGCCCATGTTGATCAGCGCTTGAAAGCCGAACATCAGGGCGAGCCCCACGATACCGAGACGCGTCGCGGCCTCCGGCTCACCCTCGGCGTGGTTCAAAGCCCGCACGACGATGAAGGCAAACAGCGCCAAAAGAGCGAGGCAGGCGATGGCGCCGTATTCCTCAGCGACGACGGCGAAGATGTAATCCGTATGGGCGTCGGGCAGCGAGGTCTTGATGGTACCTTCGCCGGGGCCGCGGCCGAAAAATCCGCCCTCGACGAAGGAGCGGATGGCGCGGTCCCCCTGGCTGAAGTCGCCGCTCTGAGGATTGAAGAAGCGATCGATGCGCTGCGTGACGTGGGGGAAATAGAGATAGGCTCCATAAAGGCCGACCCCGCCGAGCAATAAGGCTACCGCCGCGCTGCGGATCATGACGCCGGAGACGAACAGCATCGCGATCCACACCGCGGCGATCAGCAGCGTTTGGCCGATGTCGGGCTGAACGACGAGAAGGCCCGCGAGAAGCGCAAAGAGGAAGAAGGCGAATGGCAAAGCCGGCATGTCCGGCCGGCGGCGCTGCTCCGCCAGTAGCCAAGCGGACACCACGACGAAGGCCGGCTTGGCGAACTCCGAAGGCTGGATGGAATGACCTTCGATGGACAGCCAGCGCCGGGCACCGTTCAGCTCCTCACCGACGAAGTAGACGGCGACGAGCCCGGCCATCGCCGCCGTCAAGATCACGAGCGACAGGCGGCGCACGAACGGCGGCTCCAACAGCGACACGGCAAGCATGAGCATCACGCCGAGGAGGGAGAAGACGACGTGGCGCTCGACGAAATAATACGCGGGCAAGCCTTTCTTCAACGCCACGGCCGGGCTGGCCGCCAAGGACAGGACGATGCCGGCCGCAACGACGATGAGGATGGCGTAAAGCAGCACGTGATCGACGGTGAACCACCATTCGGCGAGGCGGCTGCGATCGGCGCGGGAGAATTTCATGCGCCCTCCTTCTCCGCAGCGAGAGCGGCGACGAGCGCCTTGAAGGCGTCACCGCGCACCTCGAAGTTCGGGAACTGATCGTAGGAGGCGCAGGCCGGCGAGAGGAGGACGATGCGTTCCTCGCCGCCATTCTCTGCAAGGGCATCGGCGGCGGCGCGGCGGACGGCGACATCGAGCGTGCCGCAGCGCTCGTAAGGAACCGACCCGCCGAGGCTAGCCGCGAACTGATCCGCCGCCTCCCCAATCAGATACGCCTTTTCGACGCGTGGGAAATAGGGCGTGAGCGTCGTGATGCCGCCAGCCTTCGGTTTTCCTCCGAGGATCCAGTGGATCCCGCTCGCAAAGGACGCGAGCGCCTTCTCGCTCGAATCCGCGTTGGTGGCCTTGCTGTCGTTGATGAAATCGACGGAGCCGATGCGGCGCACGACCTCGAGTCGATGCGGAAGGCCAGGGAAGCTGCGGAACGCGGCCTCCAGGTTCCCAGATGTGCGGAACCGCTCGGGAAGCGCTTCGACCGCCGCGAGGGCCGCGGCGGCGTTCTGCCAGTTGTGCCTGCCGCGCAGGGTGGCGATGCCCTCGAGGCTCGCGCGCAGCGCCCCGTTCTCGTACAGCTTTCCGTCACGCGCGGTGATGCCGTCCGCAAGCGGCGCGCGCACGGAGATGCGGCGCACGTTTGGGCGGCCGCGCGCCAGAAGCGCGTCCGATACCGCGGCGCACCACGCGTCGTCGATGCCGATCACCGCCGTCTCCTGCGCACGCTCCACGAGACGGCGCTTCACGGCGGCATAGTGCTCGATGGTGCCGTGGCGATCGATGTGGTCGGGCGTAATGTTGAGCAGCACGGCGACGGTCGGCGTAGCGCCGGGGGCAAGATCAATCTGGAAGCTCGACAGCTCGAGCACATGGATGCGGGTCTCGGCCGGCGGCTCGAGCGTCAAGACGGCCTGGCCGATGTTGCCGCCCATCTGGACGTCGTTGCCGAGCTCTCGCAGGAGATGCGCGACAAGCGCCGTGGTCGTCGACTTGCCGTTGGTGCCGGTGATGGCGATGACNNTGCCGTTGGTGCCGGTGATGGCGATGACCGGAGCTTCGGGGAAAGTTGCCGCGCGCTCCCGGAAGAACAGCTCGATGTCGCCGATGATCTCGACGCCGGTCGCCTGGGCTTTCAAAACCGTCCAGTGCGGCTCGGGATGCGTCAGGGGTACGCCGGGCGTCAGCACGAGCGCAGCGAAGCCCGACCAGTCGGCGGCCCGGAGATCGACGAGCGGCGCGCCGGCATCAGCGGCGGCGGCGCGGCCTGGTTCGCTGTCGTCCCAGGCGGCGACGTGGGCGCCGCCCGCCTCAAGCGCGCGCACGGCGGCAAGCCCCGACGCACCCAGCCCGAAGACCGCGACCGACCTCTCCTTGAAACTCGTCACGCGAATCATGGGACCCAAGCGTATCGCAGATCAGCGCAGCTTCAGAGTGGCGAGCCCGATCAGGGCCAGGATCACGGCGATGATCCAGAAGCGCACGACGACCGTGCTCTCCCGCCAGCCTTTCTGCTCGTAGTGGTGGTGCAGCGGCGCCATGCGGAACACACGCTTGCCGGTAAGCTTGAAGGACGCGACCTGGATGATCACGGAGAGCGTCTCGAGGACGAACAGGCCGCCGACGATGGCGAGCACGATCTCATGCTTGGTCGCGACGGCGATGGCGCCCAGCGCGCCACCGAGGGCCAGCGAGCCGGTATCGCCCATGAAGATCATGGCGGGCGGAGCGTTGAACCAGAGGAAGCCCAGGCCGGCGCCGATGAGCGCCCCGCAGATGACCGCCAGCTCGCCCGTGCCGGCGACGTGGTGAATCTGGAGATAGCCCGCGAACTTCACGTTGCCGATCAGGTAGGCGATGAGGCCGAATGTGGCGGCGGCGATCATCACCGGCACGATGGCCAGGCCATCGAGGCCGTCGGTGAGGTTCACGGCGTTGCCGGCGCCGACGATGACGAACATGCCGACGATCACATAGAGCGCCCCGAGATCGAGCAGCACCGATTTGAAGAATGGCAGCGCCAGCTTGCCGGCGAGATCCGGCGTTGAGAGATCCATGATGACGTGGACGGCCACCGCCGCCACAATCAACTCGAGCGCGAGACGCGCCTTGCCGCCAAAGCCGTCCGACTGCTGCTTCGTGATCTTCAGGAAGTCGTCATAAAAGCCGATGCTGCCGTAGGCGAGCGTCACCAGAAGCACGACCCACACATAGGCGTTGGACAGATCCGACCAGAGCAGCGTCGCCACCGTCACGCTGGCGAGGATCATGAGCCCGCCCATGGTCGGCGTGCCCTTCTTCGAGAAATGAGACTGGGGCCCATCCTCACGGATCGGCTGGCCCTTGCCCTGCTTCAGGCGCAAGAGATCGATAATGCCGGGCCCGAAGAGCAGCACGAAAAGAAGCGCCGTGAAGATCGCTCCGCCGGTGCGGAAGGTAATGTAGCGGAAGACGTTCAAGATGCCGATCTGATCGCTGAAGCTCACGAGCTCATACAGCATGCCTTCCCTCCCCCTCGTGTCCGAGGCCCCCCACGCGGCTCATCCTACTCTCCAGCGCCCAGTTTCAGCCGCAGGGTCTCGACCAGCGGTCCCATGCGGCTGCCATTCGATCCCTTGACCATCAGCACATCCCCCGGAGCAACGATCGGGACAAGCCGTTCAACCAGCTCCTCGGCCGTTTGCGTCCAGGCGCCCTGTCTATGAGGCTCCAGCTCTGCGAAAAGATGCGCCATGTTCGATCCGCAGGCAAAGACCAGATCCGTGCCTGCAGCGTCAACTGCTTCCTTGAGCGCGACATGGTGCGACCGTTCCCGCTCGCCGAGCTCCAGCATGTCGCCGAGAACGGCAATGCGCCGCCGGTACGCCGTCCGCGGTACGGTTCCGAGCACGCCGAGGGCGGCGCGCATAGAGGCGGGATTCGCGTTGTAGCTCTCATCGATCAGCAGGACGCGGCCGCCTGCCACGGAAAGCGCAACGCGCGAGCCACGTCCTGGGGGCGGCGGCAGCGCGGCCAGGGCCGGCAGCGCGTCCTCCAGGTCGGCGCCCGCGGCTTCGATGGCCGCGGCCACGGCGAGCGCATTGCGCGCAATATGGATGCCCGGCACGGCAACGCGAATGTGAACCTCGCGGCCGCCGATAGCGACCTCCATGACGCTGCCCTCGGAGGATAGCTCGAGCGCCTTCGGCCGCACGTCAGCGCGCGGATCCTGGCCGAACGTGACGATGTGCGCGCCGGCCGCCTCGGCATGACGGCGCAGAATTTCGAAATAGGCATTGTCCCGGTTGACGATCGCCGTGCCGCCGGGCTCCAGCCCCGCGAAGATTTCGGCTTTTGCCTCGGCGATGGCCTCGACGTCGGGAAACTGGGCGAGGTGCACCGGCTCCACCGTCGTGACGATGGCAACGTGCGGGCGGACCAGTCTCACGAGGGGCGTGATCTCGCCCGCGTGGTTCATGCCGATCTCGAACACGCCGAAGCGCGTGTCCGCGGGCATGCGGGCCAGCGTCAACGGAACGCCCCAATGGTTGTTGAAGGACTTGTCGGCCGCGTGTGTCGGGCCGATGCGGGCGAACGCCGCGCGCAGCATCTCCTTGGTGCCGGTCTTTCCGGCGCTGCCGGTGACGGCGATGACGCGGGCTTCGGGCGCGAGGCGTGCGCGGGCGGCGCGTCCGATTGCCTCCAAAGCCGCAAGCGTGTCACGGACGCGGATCAGCGGGCCGTCGCCGGGCTGCGTGGCGTACTCTTCGGCGACGAGGGCGGCGGAGGCGCCCGTTGCGAATGCGCTCCCGACGAAGGCGTGGCCGTCCCGCTGGTCTTTGAGAGCCACGAAAAGGTCGCCCGGCGCGAGCGTGCGCGTATCGATCGAGAGACCGGTGACAGGTCGTCCCGCATCGCCTTCCACGTGCCCTCCGGCCGCGTGGGCGAGGTCTTCAAACGTCCACAGGGGAGCTATCGACATCGGATCGGTGCGCGTCCCGTGAGACGCCCTCTTGCTGGGATATGCTCAGGGAGATCGCAATGCGTCGCGCAGGCACTCGTGGTCCGAGAAGGGTCTCACCGTCTGACCTACGATCTGGCCGGTTTCATGGCCCTTGCCGGCGACCAATACCACATCTCCCGGCTGCATCATGCGAACAGCGGCGCCGATCGCCTCACCCCGATCGCCGATCTCGGTGGCGCCCGGAGCGGCGGCCAGGATCTCTCTACGGATGGCGGCGGGCTCCTCGCTGCGCGGATTGTCGTCGGTGACGATGACGACGTCGGCCCGGGCGGCGGCGATGGCGCCCATCAGCGGGCGCTTGCCGCGGTCGCGGTCTCCGCCGCAGCCGAAAACACAGATCACGCGCCCGGTCGCGAACGGGCGCACGCCTTCGAGCGCGGCTTCGAGTGCCTCGGGCTTATGAGCGTAATCCACCACGGCGAGGCTGCCATTCCGCTCGCCGGCGATCTCGAGGCGTCCCTTGACGCCGCTCACGTGCGCAAGCGCGGGGATAACGACGGACGGATCCTCGCCAACGGCGAGCGTGAGGCCCACGGCGACGAGTGCGTTGGCGGCCTGGTACGCACCGATTAGCGGCAGGCGGACATCATAGGTGCGCCCGGCGTGAGCAATCGTGAGCGCCTGCGCGAAACCCTCGCGCGCGAGACGGACGAGGCGCACGGTCTCGCCCACGGCACCGACGCTGATGAGCGGCAAACCACGCCGTCTCGCTATGGCGGCGACGTCGGCGGCACGCGGGTCATCCATATTGACGACAGCCGGTGCGCCGGCAGGCAGCAACTCCTCGAACAGCCTCAGCTTGGCGGCGAGATAGGCCTCCTTCGTCGGGTGATAGTCGAGATGGTCGCGGCCGAGATTGGTGAAGGCGGCGGCCGCGATCCGCACGCCGTCGAGGCGGTACTGGTCAAGCCCATGGGACGAAGCTTCGAAAGCGAGACGCGTGATGCCCTCGCCGGCGAGGGCAGCCAAAGTCTCGTGCAGCGTTACGGGATCGGGCGTGGTCAGCGAGCCATAGACGGCGCCGTCCGGCTTCACAACGCCGATGGTGCCGAGAGACGCGGCGCGATGGCCAGCCGCCGCGAAGAGCTGGCGGGTGAATTCCGCAACCGAGGTCTTGCCGCTCGTGCCGGTGATGGCGACGGCGATCTCCGGCTGGACTCCGTAAAGGCGCGCCGCCATCAGCGCCAGGGCGCGCCGGGGCTCGGCGGCGCGGAGCACGGGAACGGCGAGACCGGCGGGCACCTCTGCCGTGTCCGCCACAAGCACCGCGACGGCGCCCTTTGCGACAGCGTCAGCAATGAAGGCCGCTCCGTCCGCCTTGCTGCCTGCGAGGGCGACGAAAAGGGCACCCGGCGCGGCTGCGCGGCTATCGGCGGTGATGCACGCAATCTCGAGCGCTTCAGCGCCTGCGGGAATGGCGGCAATGTGAGCGTCAGTCAGCGAGGAAAGGCGCATGTCGTCTCGGCCAGAGTGCAGCATCCCGATGCTTTTAGAGAGCTTCTGGGGAAGTGGAAACGAATCATAAAGGGGACGCACCAGGAGCGCGGAAGTCGAGGCGCTTCGACACAATAAAATCCGGGCGAGCCTAAGGTTGCCGGAACACGCCGTCAAACGCGGCGGATATGATTGTCGAACTCGGCGCCGGAAAAGACGATCTCGCGGGGCGGCGCGCCCTCCCCGTCGAAGCGCACCCGCCCCTCGCCCGTGCTCATCGCGAACTCCGAGCGGCGGCTGCCCGGCGTCACGCCCGAGCTGTCCTTTATGCCGACCTCGCGCACAACAAGTCCCGTGACGGCGTCGAGATAGACGACCTTGCCGGCAAGTGGGGCGGAGGCCGCGAGCAGGCGACCGTCGTCGCTCACAGCCACGGCGCCGATGTAGCCCTTGAGCGCGACGCCGAGCGGGTCGGCATCCTCGGCAAGTACGATCGGACGGTCGAGCCCGACCTGGCCGACGAGGGCCGGACACTCCTCAAGGCTGCCCTGCCACTGGGTACCGAACCAGATTGCGCCGCCCGGCGTCTCAACGAGGTGGCGCACCGAGAGAAGATTGATCGCGGCCGGCAGGCCGTGTCGGGCGCGCAGTTCGCCGGTTGCACAGTCGATGAAGGCGACGTTCGGCTCCATCATGGCGAGGCCGACGCTTTCGCGGCCCGTTGCGGGATCGTTACCGAAGCCGCCGTTGGCGACCGCGAGCGTCTTGCCGTCGGAAAGCAGAATGGCTTCATGCGGGCCGATGCCATAGGAGGGGAACTCGCCGACCCGCCGCCAGCCGCCGGTTGCATCGTAGATGCCGATCACGCCCTCGCCGGTGGCGGCGTCATGCTCCGTTGCGTAAAGCAGCCGGCCATCAGGCGCGAAGGCGCCATGGCCGTAGAAGTGGCGATCGGGCGCGGGCGAGAACACATGGGGCTCGCGGCGGCTGTCGACATCGAAGGCAAGGGCGAAGAACCCCGGACGGCGCGCGAAGATGACAGCCTGGCGGCGGACGCGGTCGAAGGCGATGTCATGGCCCCGCGCTTCCAATGGGATCTCGCGCAGGATGCGCCCGTCTTCTGCGATCACGAGAACGGAATACGTTCCATCGGGACGGCGCGCGCCTGAAGCGTAAAGCGGCACCGCACCGCGCCTGCCGCTCGCTGCCTCGGAGGCGAACGCGTGGCGGGCGGCGCCGAGCGCCACCAGCGACCCGACCAGAAACTGGCGCCGGTCAATCGCCATCGAGCTCGTTGAACCCCATCATGATGCCGGCGTTAGGCGCCAGCTCTTTGACGACGATGTTGCGAATGCCGCCGAGATCGAAGCGCATCTTGCGCAGCGCGTGAAGGTGGGCGGGCGATCCCCGCTCGTTCGCGCGCAGCCCATCGAGGCGGGCGACGTCGGCGAAGAGGCTGTTCCAGGACGTCGGTAGGAAGCTCTCCATCCATGGCTTGTCGGCGGGGATATAGGCGTCGAGCCCGGTGGCGTCGAACAACTGCCTCAGGGCGCGCAGCGACGCTTCGAGATAGGCGCCCGTGAGGCCGGAGGCCTCGAACACGAGACGCACGCGGCGCGGCGGGTTCGCGGTGACGGCGGTCAGCTCCGGCAGGATGAAGCGGTCGCGACACAGCTCGAGCCCCATCACCAGCGCCTTCGCTACCTCGCGCACGGTTTCGGATGAGTCCTTATAAAGTGCGTTGTCGGAGCCGGGCGTGAGCATCTTCATGCGGTAGCCGTCCTCGCCCGACCAGCCGCCGCGGATCTCGCTCGCAACGCCATGGATGTTGGCGGCAACCGCTGCGGCGAGTGCGCAGCGGTACCGGGCCGCGTCGTCCGTGCCGGTGCCGAGCGGCGTTTTCTCATCGAACAGCAGGATCTCAAGGGCAGTCAGTCCCTGCACAGCCACGCTCTGTCGGGCGAGCCCGCCGGGCGCCAGCAGATCTGGCTTTCGCGCTGCCAGGAGCTGGTTCAACTGGCGGGATGCGAAGCCGCGCGGGTCAGGCCAGAACAGGATGCGCTCGAGACGGTGCTCGCGCATGGCGGGGCCGAAACGAATGAAATCGAGTCCGCCCCAACTGCGGACCGTGGCTGCGAACGCATCCGTGGCCGTCTTGCGCGCCACGTCTCCGCCCTGCCTGCAGACGGCATCGACTGCCGAAGCCAGCGCGGCCGTGTTGTTCGCCAGCCCCTCGACGCGCGGAATGATGAACGTATCGATGACGTCGAGCACCATGGTGCCGTGGCTCTTGCGCTCAGGCAGCGCATGAGCGGAGACAGCCCACGTGCAAGACAGCACGAAGACGCCAAGGAGAACCGCGAGAGGCGATCTCGGGAGCAGAGTGGGCATCAGGCGAAGTTCCTCGGAAGCGAGACGGTGCGCCCGACGCCGTGTACCACCGAAACCAAGCGCACGGAGACCTCCGCGCCTTGCACTGCCGGGCGACGCCGCCATTTGCCGTACCTCGCAATGAAAGCTTGTGCGGCAACAGCGGCGCGGCGCTGGCTGACGGCGCTTACCGCGCCGATCACTCTATTCGGTGAACTCGAACTCGTTCTCGTTTTCGGCAACGAGCGACTTCCCGTCCGCATGCTTGCGCCGCTGATTCCGCATCCGCGCGAGACGCTCGCGGGTCGAGAGGCAGCGATAGGGACAGACAAGGCCGCGTGCCTCGAGATCCACGAGCTTGGCGTAGATGGTATCGACGGCGAGCGGAGCGCAGCCGCAGCATTGCATGCGCTTCTGCATGTACCGATAGACCACGCCCGGAGTTGGAATCGGAGCTTCCGGCTGGTTCAGGATATCAAGAAGAGCAAGCTCAATGTCGAAATCGGATACCCGCTGGCAGGAGCAAACAATCATGGAACGCCCCCGCTTACTGGCGCGTCGCGGCCTGAGCCGCGTCCGCGTAGGCTGCCGCATTGACGATGAGGCCCGGCGAAAGAACCTGATCGAGGCCGCGCATCGTCACCGCAAACGTTTCGGCGTGATGCACCACCTCGTCGATCAGCGAGCTTTCGATCAGCGCGAAGGCGCAGGCCCGCATAGCCGGGCAAGTGTTGTGCTGGCAGGCTGCGATCATCGACAGCGCCAAGCTCTCGTCCCGGCAGAAGCACGCGCCGTCGCCGTGGCAAACCTCGATTTCGCGGCGGGCCGCTGCGCTTACCGCCCGCACCCAGGCCGACAGCTCAGAAACCGCCGTACGGGCTGCATTCGGCCCAAGAGCACCCGAATAGATGCGCCACGCGTCTTCCCAGCGATCGATATCGCCGGACTTGTAGCCGGCTACCCAGTAGCGGAAGCCGAGACCGATGAGGCGCTCCGCCCCGTGGACCCCGGAAAACGCGATATCCACCGGCATGCGCCGCGGCCGCAAGGCCTGGAGGCTGGCTTTACGCATCGCGCGCCTCCCACGTCGTTCCGGTGATCGAATTGTGATTGCTGGAAGTCTCATCGCGCACGCAATACGCGTGCGCCACCCACATCGGGCGTAATTCGAGCGTCATCGGTCACCTTCCTATTATCGGGGTTCAAGGCCCCGAAAAGGAGATTCAGACTAAGCGGCTCCGAACGAGCAGCTGGCCTTTAAGCAAGCTCTTTCGAGGCGACGAGTCAAGAGTGCCGATGACACATTATACGATTGGAATCATTCAAAACTTTAGTTTTGAAGAGTTCCAAAGTAAAGATTGATCGGTCAGCCGTGTCCTGCCGCCTGGCGGCGCGCCGCGCTTGCCGAGACGGCTAACGGCTTGCTGCGGCGCGAAGACTTCGGCCGCGCCGCGACGCGCGGCTCCTCTTTGCGCTGCGCCTTGACCATCTGCTCCAGCGTATGCTCGTCGAGCACGCTGATGAACGCGCCGAGCGCGTCGTCGAACAGCTCATCAAGCCCCGCGAGCTGGCCCTGCGAAACGACGCGGTCAGCCGCCTCCTTCTCGACCTCGAGGTTCAGGAGCTCCATGGCCCGCACCACGTCGCCAATGCGAATCTCCGAGGCCGGACGGGCCAGCCGCACCCCGCCATGTCGCCCGCGCACCGCCCGAATGAAGCCCGAGCGCGACAGCAGATGCACGATTTTAAAGGTGTTCTGCAGGGTGATGTCGCGCCGCTCCGAGATCTCGGCGACCTTGACGAGGTTCGGATCGGCGATCGCACAATCGACCAGGATGCGAATCGCGTAGTTCGTGGTTTTGCTCAGGCGCATGTCAGTTCAGCTCTCCGTCCCGCTACCCGGCCCTTGCAGGTACGGGAGTTCCCAACTTCGGCGGTGCCATACTCTACACCTTATCTAGACTAATTCCAAACTACTGCCGTCATCAAGGGCGAGTGTGGGATCGTTCATCGTCAGGCAAGCCGTCCCGTGTCGGGCAAACCGCGGCCGTACCTTGCGTTTACGGCGAAGCCGCGCCGACTATTGTTGACTGCCTGCGTCAATAAGTCTAGAGGCTTTGGACGCCTCTTCAACCGCGGAGACCTTTTCAGTCAATGGGCTACACAGCCGTGCTTCGGGCCCTCGTTGCGGCAACCGCGATGACCGCGGCCGCTTTCTCGGCGGCGCCATCGCGCGCCGACGCCCCCGCCGTCAGGGATATCCTCAAGACGTACGCGGACATCGCCGAAGCGACCTATGGGGACAGCCTCACGGCCGCAAAAAGGCTCAAGGACGCGATCAACACGCTCATCACGTCTCCGTCCGACGAAACTTTGGCGGCGGCCCGCGAGGCATGGCGGGCGGCGCGCGTGCCCTATATGCAGACGGAGGCTTTCCGCTTCGGAAACCCGATCGTCGACGCCTGGGAAGGACGCGTGAACGCCTGGCCGCTTGACGAAGGCCTCATCGACTACGTGGCTGAAGACTACGGAAGCGATAACCCGGAAAACGAGTTCTACGCCGCCAACATCATCGCCAACCCGACGCTCAAGGTGGGCGGCCAGACCCTCAACGCCAGCAAGATCACGCCGCAGCTGATCCGGGACCTGCACGAAGCGGGAGGCGTGGAGGCCAATGTCGCTTCCGGCTATCACGCCATCGAATTCCTTCTCTGGGGACAGGACCTCAACGGCACGGAGCCTGGCGCCGGCGACCGGCCCGCGACCGACTATGACACATCGGCCTGCACGGGCGGCAACTGCGACCGGCGCGCCGCCTATCTCGCGACCGTCACGGACGTCCTGATCGAGGATCTCGCCTGGATGGCCGAGCAATGGGGCGACAACGGCGAGGCGCGGAAGTTCGTCATGCGTGACGACGCAGAGGGCCTGACGTCGATCTTCACAGGCCTTGGCAGCCTCTCCTATGGCGAGCTTGCCGGCGAGCGCATGAAGCTCGGCCTCATGCTGCACGACCCCGAGGAGGAGCAGGACTGCTTCTCCGACAACACCCACAACTCGCACTATGGCGACGTGGTCGGAATCCAGAACGTCTATCTCGCACGCTATACGCGCACGGACGGCAGCATCGTCTCGGGAGCCAGCGTGTCGGATCTGGTCAAGGCCAAGTCGGCGGACACAGATGCGAAGGTGCGCTCCGCAATCGAGACCAGCCTTGCCAAGATGCAGGCGCTCGTCGACCGCGCCAATGGCGGCGAGGCCTATGACCAAATGTTGGGGCTCGACAATCCGGAAGGGAACGCCGTCATCCAGGCGGGCATCGACGCGCTCATCGCGCAGGCCAAAGAGCTGGAGCGCGCGATCGCTGTGCTCGAACTCAAGAACATCAAGTTCGAAAGCTCCGACAGCCTCGATGCGCCCGACAAGGTGGGCGGCAGCGACTAAAAGGCTTCCAGACGTCGGGTGGGCGCATCGCGCTGCCTGCAAGCGACGCGAGCGCTCTTCGCCGGGCGCTCGCCTTTGGCAAGAGGCTTTTTACTTTGCTCGCCTCCGGCAAGACGCTTTCTACTTTGTTCGCCTCCGGCAAGACGATTGCTACCTGGCTCGTCTTCAAGACGGTGTCGCCATGCCCCGTTTCAACCTGTAAGGAGGCGCTTTAAGCAGGTGGCAGCAGTGCGGGGGCGGTCGGCCGCCGCAGTCATTTCCCAGCGATCGCCTCGCTGGGCCGCGCACCTGCACGGCAACCGGGAGCTGAAATCACACGATGCGCCGTTTTCACAGGCATCTGTTCGGGGCGATCGCCTGCGCAGGCCTCGTTCCGCTGGCAGGAGGAACTCTCTCGCTCCTCACCGCCCACGCGGCCGATATGCCCCTCGGGCTTGAGCCCGGCGAGGACATGCCGGGCGGCGATGCGACGATGCGCGGCCGGCCGCTCGATCGCGATGCTTTCTCCCATCCCTCGCACGGCATCGGCTTCGAAGGCGAGTCGCGGTTTCGAATCGGCAACGCGATCTTCCGCAGGCTCTGGGTGGCGGCGCCGTCATCCACCAAGGCGTCGGACGGCCTCGGGCCAATCTACAACGCGCGCGGCTGCCAGAACTGTCACCTTAAGGATGGGCGCGGACGCCCGCCCCTCGCCAATTGGCCTGACGAGACCGCCGTCTCGCTCTTTCTTCGCCTTTCGATCCCGCCCGAGACGGAGGAGCAGACGCGGCTTCTCGCAGAGCGGCGCGTGAATACCATTCCGGATCCGGTCTACGGCGAGCAGCTCCAGAACATCGCCATCCAGAGCCTCGACGGCGAAGGCCATATGCACATCACCTACGAGGACGTGCCGGTCACCCTCAAGGACGGCCACGTGGTGACGCTCAGGAAGCCTAGCTATTCGGTCGTCGAGCTCAAGTACGGGCCCCTGCACCCGAGGATCATGCTCTCGCCCCGGATCGCGTCGCCGATGATCGGCCTCGGCCTTGTCGAGGCGATCCCTGAGGCGGACATTCGCGCGCTCGCCGACCCCGACGATGCGGATGGTGACGGCATCTCCGGGCGCACCAACGAGGTCTGGTCGCTCTCGCGGCAACGCGTGATGCTCGGCCGCTTCGGATGGAAGGCCGGCGAGCCGACGATCATCGATCAAAGTGCCACGGCAGCGGCTGGCGACATCGGCCTTTCCAACCCACTGGTGCCAAAGCCGGCGGGCGACTGCACGGCGTCACAGGCCGCCTGCCTTGCGGCACCGGATGGCAACTCGGAAGGCTCGGGCGGCTTCGAGCTTGGCCAGGAGATGCTCGATCTGGTGACGTTCTACTCGCAGAACCTCGCCGTGCCGGAACGGCGCGGCGCGCGGGAACACTCGGTTCTCAAGGGTAAGGCGCTATTTCGGGACGCGGGTTGCGCAGCCTGCCATAAGCCGTCGTTCACCACGGGCGCGGTCGACGGCCAGCCGCATCTCAGCCGTCAGCTCATCTGGCCGTACAGCGACTTTCTCCTGCACGACATGGGCGCCGGGCTGGCCGATGGGCGCCCGGAAGGGCTAGCGGACGGGCGCGAATGGCGCACGGCACCGCTCTGGGGCTTGGGCCTCACGGAGGTGGTGAGCGGGCACACCTTCCTTCTCCATGACGGACGTGCGCGCAACGTCGAAGAAGCGATCCTGTGGCATGGGGGCGAAGCGCAGGCAGCGCGCGATGCCTACGCCGCACTCAGCCGCGCCGAGCGCGAAGCCCTTACCGCGTTCGTCAACTCACTCTGATCGCGCGTGGGGCAGTCCATCCATAAAGCCAGTCGAAGCGGCGCATGAAACGCTCGGGCGGGATCCTGGCGAATGCAAAATCGCGCGCCTCGGCCGCCAGCCCATCCAGGTGATAGATGCGCCCGTTCATGCGCGAGGCCCGCGCGACGCGCTGAACGCGAGACTTGCGCAGACGCTCGTAGCGAGCGAGGGCCCGCGCCGGACGGCGAGGATCGGCGGCGAGACAACCGGCGACAACAACGGCATCCTCGAGCGCCATGACGCCGCCCTGAGCGAAGAACGGCAGGATGGGATGGGCGGCATCGCCGAGCAGCGCCATCCGGCCCGCAGCAAAGCGCGGGCGGCCGCACAACTCCATCAGCGACCAGCACCGCCACTGACCGGGCCTCGCGAGCAGATCCCGAAGAAGGGGCGCAAATCCGGCACTGCGCGCCGCGACCCAGGACGCGTCGCACGCGGTGTTCCAGCCGTCAGCGATTTCGCCATCCTCGAAAATGGCGACCAGAGCCATCTTCTCGCCGGCCGAGACTGGATAGTGGACGATATGTACGCGAGGTCCGAGCCAGAGATGGACGTCGTTCCGGCGTAACGGCTCCGGCACATCAGCCATCGGCAGCACGGCGCGCACGGCGCATTTGCCGGTGGGCGACAGTGGCGCGCCCGAGAACGCTCCGTCACGCAACCGAGACCAGACGCCATCGGCAGCGATAAGCACATCGCCCTGGCATGTATCGCCCTCGCTCGATACAGCGGAGGCAGTGTCTGCACCGTCGCGCGCGGCGGCGACCTCGAAGCCCATCTTGATCTCGATCAACGGCTGGCGCGCCGCCGCACTGATCAGTGCACTGTGGAGGTCTCGCCGATGTGCGACCCAATAGGGCGCGCCATGGCGCTCCGCGATCCAGCGTCCGAGCGGGAACGTGGCGAGCGGGCGAGCGGTGGCCGCATCGAAAATGCGGAGCCCATCCGGCACGGCCGCACGCGTCGCAAGGAATGGTCCGACGCCGAGTGAGTCAAGAATGCGTGTGCCGTTGGGGCCGATCTGGATGCCGGCGCCGTCCTCGCCATAAAGATGGCGGCGCTCGAGAACCGTTGAGGCAATGCCGTGGCGGGCGAGCGCCAACGCGGTGGCAAGGCCGCCTATTCCTCCACCGGCGATCAGCACAGGGCCGCGCGATGGTGCGGAAGACGGAGGCAAGGTCATGGGGCTCCGTTGATTGAGTCGCCGGTTGTCGTCCGCGCCCTAGAGCCGTTCCGGGTTAAGTGGAGTTGGGCAACAGCTCTAAGCTTTTGTTTCCTCGTGCTTCTTACCGGAAAACCGGTTCCCACTTTTCCGGAAGCACTCCAAAACCGACACTCGCTCGCTACGCGACCTCGGCCGGCGAAACCAAGCAATCGCGCGGATCACTCTCGTTTTCTGCGAGCCGCGAATCGTAAACGTAGAGTGTCGAGCAATACGGGCAGAGAATTTGGCTATCGGCCCCCATGTCCAGGAACACGTGCGGATGCTCAAATGGAGGCCGCGCGCCCATGCATTGCAGCTCCTTGACGCCGACGAAGATCTTCTCTGCGCCGACGTCGTTCGCGAAGTGAGGCGTTGCGTTCTTGGCCATGGCTCCCTTCACATCCGAGTATCTCTCAAAGCCGCCTGCCCAGCATCGCCGTCATCCGGCCGGCGAACGATAGCTCAGGACGGCCTTACTTAAGCGGAAGCCTGTCTACTGGCAAGCGTTGCCATAGACGGCTTTTTGCTGCCACTTTGATAACCTTTGCACCCCTCGACGCGGCCAAAAGCAAGATGATGCACCAACGACCACAGATGACTTCCTTCGACTCCGATGGCGTCAAGCTCGCCTATTTCGATCAGGCGGGCGCTCAACCGGACGCTGAGCCGGTGCTGCTCATCCACGGGTTCGCATCCAACGCGACGATCAACTGGGTGCAAACCGGATGGGTGTCCGCGCTCGCCGGGGCCGGCTATCGCGTCATCGCGTTCGACAATCGCGGGCACGGTCACAGTGAGAAGCTCTATGGGCTCGAGGACTATGGAGCCCCTCTAATGGCGGAGGATGCGCTCCGCCTGCTCGACCACCTCTCAATTCCACGCGCGCACGTGATCGGATATTCGATGGGCGCCCGCATCGCGGCGTTCCTGGCGCTCGCGCATGCGGAGCGCGTCCGGAGCCTCGTGTTCGGCGGCCTCGGCATTAACATGGTACGCGGCATGGCTGGCACGGGGCCCATCGCCCATGCGCTCGAGGCGCCGAGCGCCGAGGACGTCAAAAACCAGGCGGCGCGCACATTCCGCGTCTTTGCCGAGCAGACGAAAAGCGATCTCAAGGCGCTGGCGGCGTGCATCCGCTCGGCGCGGGCGCCGATCACGGCAGAAGCCGTGGGAACGCTCAAGCCGCCGGTTCTCGTGGCGGTCGGCGAGCGCGACGTCGTGGGGGGACCGGCAAGCGAGCTTGCGGCGCTCATTCCCGGCGCCGAAGCGTTCGTGATCGAAGACCGGGATCACATGAAATCCGTAGGGGACCGGACGTTCAAAGAGGCCGCGCTCTCATTCCTCGGCCGCCATCCGCTCTGAGAAGGGCAAATCGACTGATCCCGAACCGAAACCTTGAATGACAAGGCCCCGGTTTGAAACGAAAGCGCTCGTCGAGGGAGCATCGTGGGGGATGCCGAGCGAGCGGGTCCGTCTGCGGCCGGGGCCTCGACGCACAAAAAGTTCGACGCGGGCATACATCAACCGCTTCGGCGGCAGATGCATGAGCGGGTCGGCGCTTCCCATGAGAGAGGGCTGCAGATTTGCCAAGCCGCCCGGCGTCGTACGCAACACACGCTCGTATTGTAGCAGATACTCGATTCGGTTGATCCGATTTTCTCGGCACAACCCCGTGCCCTGTGGATAAGCTTGCCGGCTTCATGATGGCGGACACCCGCCGCTCGTTACGTCGCGTCACGCTGCTGGCGCGCAGCGGTCGTATGTGCTCCGACAAACCAAACTGCCGGACACCTCCCTGCGCGGCGGAGATTCACGGTTCGTTAGTCTTAACGGGCCTAGGCTCGAACCGCTTTTTTTCGTCGGATCGCAGAACGCTCAACGATCTCCGTGTTGCCGTGCTTCCCGCGGAAGCGTCCAGGTGTTCCAATGTCATGCGTCTCAGTCGCGTTCTCGTACTGCCGGCCCTGATGCCGGCCATCATCTCCGGCTGCAGCTCCGGGCCCAACTTCGTCGCGAAGCTGGAGCCATGGCGGGCCCAGGAAGAAAGCTCCTGCATCGCGTCCGGCGTGCTCACGCATACGACCTTCATCGCCAGTCGCTCGGCGCTCGGCGGCCCAAGCGTTTGCGGTACAGAGCGCCCCTTCGAGCTCTCCGCGGTCGATGACGGGCGCGTGCAGCTCAAGCCCGCCGCCCTGCTCCGATGCCCAATGATCCCGCAAGTCGAGCGCTGGATCCGCGAAAGCGTCAGCCCGAGCGCGCGGCAGTATCTCGGCTCGGAAGTGGTTGAGGTTTCCGTCGCCGGCTCTTACTCTTGCCGCCCGATGAATCATGTCTCAGGCGCGCGCCTTTCCGAGCACGGCTATGCGAATGCCCTGGATGTCTCGGGCTTCACGCTCGCCGACGGCCGCAAGATCTCCGTCAAGAAGGACTGGAACGGTGACCCCGCCAAGCAGGCCTACCTCCGCGCCGTCCATCGGGGCGCCTGCGAGCGGTTCACGACGGTGCTCGGCCCGAACCACGACCGGGCTCATCACGATCATTTCCACGTCGACCTTGCGCGCCACGGGCTGAACGGCCTGAAACGTATCTGCAAATAGAGGCCATCGCGCGCCGAGTTTGCGCGGGCACCGTAAAGGGCCGAGGGTGAAAGTCCGCTCACACACTCTTGCGCTTGGCGGGGGGGCTGGCCGCAGCGGTGCCGGGCCCTTCATAGGTGCACCGCGCAGGCGCCCGCACCTTCCACACCAAGCCGCTTTCGGCATACTCGACCGACACCTTGGCATCGAGCGACTTCTCGACCATGGCGACCATGATTGTGTAGCCGAACCCGCGCCGCGAGGGCGGCTTGACGGGAGGGCCGTCCTTCTCGGTCCAACTGAGAACGAACTCCCGCGTCTCGCCCGAGCCTTCGAGGTGCCAGGAGGTTACAACCTTCCCGTTGTCGTCGGATAAGGCGCCGTACTTGCTGGCGTTGGTCGCGAGCTCATGCAGGGCCATGCCGATGGCCTGCGCAGCCGGCGGCTGCAAGCGCACGGGCGGCCCCGCGATCTCGATCCGCGTGCCGATCAGCTCGCGGAACAGCGCGAGCTGGGAGCGGACAAGATCGGCGACGCGCACGCCCTGCCAGTTGCTCTCGATCAAAAGATCCTGACTCGCCGCGAGGCCGACGATCCGGTTCGAGAACTGGCGCACGAAAAGCTTCGGATCGTCGGACGGCATCTGGCGCGCGATCGCCTGCACGACTGCCAGCATATTCTTCGAGCGATGGTTGACCTCGCGCATGAGGAGCAGGATCTGCTGCTCGGCCTGCTCGCGCAGCTCCGCCGCCTCGACGAGCGCGGCGCCGATGGCATTGGCCTCAGTGACCAGCGTCGGCTTGAAGGTCACGTTGCGCCCCTCGCCAAGCGCCTTGGCTGCATTCTCGGCTGCATCCAGCGGCTGGGTAATGATACGCGCCAGGCCGACAGCTCCGGCGAGCCCCACGCATGTGAACGCCGCCACGATGAGCACATAGTTGAGCAGCGCGTCGCGCGCTGCCGCATCGACGAGCTCGGATAGAACGGAGACGTACACCGTCCAGCCCGATACGCGCGACGGCGCAACGCCCCATTTGACGAGGCGGCCTTCAAGATCCGTACCCTGGAGCTCGCTCCCGACCGCACGCGAGACGTCCGACAGCGGCTTGCCGGCAAATTCCTCGTGCAAACGTGTGCGGGCGATGACGACGCCTTTGCGATCCACGATGGTGGCGCGCCATTCCGAAGGCATCTTCTGCCGGTCGAGCAGCTCCTTCATCAAGGCCGGCTCGAGCGAAAGAGACAATATGTAGTGCAGCTTCCCATCCCGGAGAACCGGAACGCTGACCGCAATGACGGCGCCCTTCGAAACCTCGCCGAAAACAACGTCCGAGATCACGGGCCGCTTTCCATCCAGGACCTGCCCCGTCAGCCCGGAAATGGGCGGAAGAGGAGCGCCGTAGGGAACACGCGTGTTGAACAGGATGTGCCCGTCCGGGTCCCGGAGAAAAGCAAATATCCCGCGCGGACCGAGGGCCGCCTGGGCTTGCCGGTAGACAGTTGCGAGATCGTCCTCGGCGAGCGCCGGCGTCGTCGCGAGCGATTCCAGGATCGCAATGTAGCCGTTCAACGTCTGATCGAGATCGGCGGCGATGCGTTCAGCATTGAGGCGGGCTTCGCCAAACAGCCGGGCACGCTCCGAGGCGGTGAGGCGCGACGCCTGGATACCTAGCACCGCGAGCAGAGGGACCGCGAGCGCAATGATCAAAAGGGCCAGGAGAAGAGAAACGGGCCACGGCGGGCGGAGGGAGGTCGGGAGCTGCATTCCGTGGGGAGCCATCCAAGCCGGCGAGGTCAGCCAGTCTTACATCAACAGGCGCGGCGCTGGTAAGACCCCGGAGGGACGAAACGCAGGGGCTTCGCATCCGATGGTTTCCGGAGATCGCGGCAAACACGCTCTATCTCGTTGGTTTCGAGGCGGTTTCGCGGGTTCTGGGCGCGCGCGGCGGCCATACCAGAAAAAACTGCTGGCGAACAATGAGAGGCTTCCCCCGTGTAAGGAGCGCGTGTGGCGCAAGATGCGAATGCTCCCGGCTTGCCGGCCGCCGCGTCATGCGGGCGGGCTCTCAATTCCCGCTCGCACTACTGGCTCCGTAAGCTCGGGAGAGCAGTACTCGATGAAGCGGAATGCGTAGCCCCTCAAATAGGTTCCGCGGCGAACGGCGACACGCGCGACATTGACCTCGAATAAATGATCGGCATCGAGGAGGCGAAGCCCTGGATCGCGCACCGGATCGAAGGCTCTCGAGGCGATGATGCCGATGCCGAGGCCCAGCTCGACGTAGGCCTTGATGACATCCGCGTCGAGAGCCGAAAGAACGATGTCGGGCGCGATATGCGCGTCATGAAACGCCTTGTCGATCTTGGAGCGGCCGGTGAAGCCTTCGCCGTAAGTGATCAAGGGCCAGTCGGCGAGCGCTTCGATCGTCAGCTCCTGGCTGGTGTCGAGCGCATGCCCCATCGGCACGACCACGCCGTGATGCCAGGAGTAATAGGGGAACGCTACGAGCTCGGGCGCATCCTTCAGCGCCTCAGTGGCGATGCCGATATCCGCCTGCCCGCTGCGCAGCATGGTGACGATCTCGGCCGGGCCGGCCTCGTGCAGGACGAGGTTCACCTTGGGAAATTGTTTCTTGAACTCGCTGACAACGGGGGGCAGCGCATAGCGCGCCTGCGTGTGCGTGGTGGCGACGACGAGCTGCCCCTTGTCGGTCATCGCGAACTGTTCGCCGAGCTTCTTGATGTTCTGGGTATCGAGGAGAATGCGCTCGACGATGGTGACGAGCTCCTCTCCGGGCTTGGTGAGGCCGAGAAGGCGCTTGCCGCGCCGCACGAACAGCTCAACACCGAGCTCATCCTCGAGATCTTTGATGTGCTTGGAGACGCCTGACTGAGATGTGTGCAGCGCTCCGGCCACCTCGGTCAGGTTGAAATTCCGCCTCACTGTCTCGCGCACGATCCGCAGTTGCTGGAAATTCATATGCGTCCCTCACGCTTGGACCCGGACCGCCCGGCCGTCGAACCGGGACCACGAAATTCAGAGAAGGCGCGCCTGCACCCCGCGCTATCTCGACTTGCCGAACAGACTGAGACGCCGGCTCCTGATGCGGACCTTCTCACCCGTCGCAAGCCCAAGCGCGACAATATCATCGGGCTTAACCTCGACTTCGAAATAGTCCTTCCGGCCCCCGCGCGCGTCGCCATTGGCAACCAGTTCAACCCGCGTGACGGCACCGCTGGTCAGGATCCGGTTCACCTTCACCGCCACGCCCTCGCCGGACGAGCCCCTCACGATCTCGGTCTCATGCGGGCGGGCGAACGCAACCACGGACGTGCCGTCGACAAGATCGACACGGCCATGGGGAAGCAGGTCGTCGCCGATGCGAACGTAGCCGCCTTCCACATGTCCGCGGAACTCGTTCACGTTGCCGATGAACCCGTAGGCGAAGGAGGTGGCCGGCTCGTTGTAAATTTCGCGCGGCGAGCCGATCTGCTCGATACGGCCTTTGTTCATGAGCACGACACGGTCGGCGACCTCGAGCGCCTCCTCCTGATCATGGGTGACGAAGATCGAGGAGATATGCAGCTCATCATGCAGGCGGCGCAGCCAGCGGCGGAGATCCTTGCGGACCTTGGCGTCGAGGGCTCCGAACGGCTCGTCCAGAAGCAGCACCTGCGGCTCGACGGCGAGCGCCCGGGCAAGCGCGATACGCTGCCTCTGGCCGCCCGACAGCTGCGAGGGGAAGCGGTCGGCAAGCCAATCGAGCTGCACGAGATCGAGAAGCCGATGGACGCGCTCGCGGATCTCTTTTTCTCCGGGACGCTCCGAGCGCGGCTTGACGCGCAGCCCGAACGCCACATTCTCGAACACGGTCATGTGCCGGAAAAGGGCGTAATGCTGGAAGACGAAGCCCACATGGCGCTCGCGCACGTGCTTGGCCGAGGCGTCCTCGCCCGAAATGATAATCGAGCCTTCATCGGCATAATCGAGGCCGGCGATGATGCGCAGAAGCGTGGTCTTTCCGCAGCCAGAGGGGCCGAGCAGGGCAATTAGTTCGCCGCGGGGCAGATCGAGAGAGACGCTGTTCAGCGCTTTGAAGACCCCGAAGGACTTCGAAATGTTCCGGACCTCAATGCTCATGATGTCGTCTCCTCGGAGAGGACGAGGCGTGCCCGCCACTCGATGTAGGTCTTGATGGCCAGGGTTACGAGCGCCAGCAGTGCAAGCAGCGACGCGACGGCGAAGGCCGCCGCAAACTGATACTCGTTATAGAGAATTTCCACATGCAGCGGCATGGTGTTGGTCTCGCCGCGGATGTGCCCGGAGACGACCGAGACGGCGCCGAACTCGCCCATGGCGCGCGCGTTGCAGAGGATGACGCCGTAGAGCAGGCCCCATTTGATATTCGGCAGCGTGACGCGCCAGAAGGTTTGCCAGCCGCTGGCGCCGAGGGTGACGGCGGCCTCCTCCTCATCACGGCCCTGGGCCTGCATGAGCGGGATCAGCTCACGCGCAACGAACGGGAAGGTGACGAAGATGGTCGCCAGCACGATGCCCGGCACGGCGAAGATGATCTTGATGTCGTGCGCCATCAGCCACGGCCCGAACCACCCATGGGCGCCGAAGATCAGGACATAGATCAGGCCGGCGACGACGGGCGAGACCGAGAACGGCAAGTCGATGAAGGAGATGAGGACGTGCTTGCCGCGAAAGTCGAACTTCGCGATGGCCCACGCTGCGGCCACGCCGAAAATGACATTAAGCGGGACGGAAATTGCAGCGGCGAGCAGCGTCAGCCTGACGGCGGCCAGCGCATCCGGCTCGACGAGAGCCGCGAGATAGGCCTGCCAGCCCTTGCGGAGCGCTTCCACAAACACCGCGATCAGCGGCATCAGCAGGAAGAGCGCGAAGAACGCGAGCCCGACGGCGAGCACCGTGCGCCTCACCCAGCGCTTATCTCGCGTGGCGAGATTGCTCTCGAAGCGGGTTACGGACCGCAGCCGAGGCGCGAGAGGCGCTGTTGCTGTGCTGGCCATCAGGCGTCTCTCCCCATGCGGCGCGACGTCCATGCCTGAAGGCCGTTGATGACGAGAAGGAGCGCGAAGGAGACGAGCAGCATCACGGATGCCACCGCCGTTGCTCCCTCATAATCGTATTGCTCGAGCTTGGTGATGATCATCAAGGGCGTGATCTCGGATACGAAGGGCAGATTGCCGGCAATGAAGATCACCGATCCGTACTCGCCCACGGCGCGGGCAAAGGCGAGCGCGAAGCCTGTGAGGAGCGCCGGCAGAAGCGTCGGGAAGATGACCCGGCGGAACGTCTGAAGACGGCTGGCGCCGAGGCTCGCGGCGGCTTCCTCGAACTCCGCGTCGAGATCCTCGAGAATCGGCTGAACCGTGCGCACGATGAACGGCAGGCCGATGAAGACCAGCGCGACGAGCACGCCGAGCGGCGTAAAGGCGACCTTTATGCCAAGAGGCTCGAGAAACTGGCCGAGCCAGCCGTTCTTGGCATAGAGCGCGGTGAGCGAGATGCCGGCCACGGCAGTGGGAAGAGCGAAGGGAAGATCGATCAAAGCGTCGACCAGCTTCTTGCCAGGGAACGTGTAACGGACGAGCCCCCAGGCCAGCACCAGCCCGAACACGGCGTTGATGGCGGCAGCCAGGAGAGAGGCGCCGAAGCTCAGCTTATAGGAGGCGACCACACGCGGGCTCGTGGCAGCCGCGACGAAGCTCTCCCAACCCATGCCGGCCGATTTGATGAAGACGGCCGAGAGCGGGATCAGAACGATCAGCGACAGGTAAGCAAGGGTGAACCCGAGGGACAGCCCGAAGCCGGGCAGAACTCTGCGTGCGCGTGCGTAAGACATCGGTGCCGGTCCTGCTCAGTGCGCAATCGTCAGGGCAACGATCACAAAGACAGAACCCAGAAGCGCCGTCCAGGAGATCAGTTTCTCAAAAAAAGGTGGCTTGAAAGACAAGGCGAACCCCCAGTTCCATGCGGGCAGCCTAGGGCGCGGCCCTTAGAAGCCGAACGAAGAAGAACTTGGATGCTTATTCGATTTTCTGCTTTGGCGAGCAGCGCACCGCCCGCGCACCCCCGTCTCCAAACGGCAGGGCTTTAACGTAGAAAGGCCGCCCCCTGGGCGGCCTCTCAGATCATTGGATTACCGGAAAAGCGACGGGATCAAAACTTGATGATGCCGCCGGCAAAGACGAGATCGACGTCCTCGATCGGAGCCTTGGCAATAACCCCGTCAGCAATGCCGGCGTTGATCTGGCGGAGGGTCAGATCGCCCTCCACGTGCCGGTAGGAGAGATACATTACGAGTGCTGCGGCATCGAAGCCCTGCGCGATGCCGGCACCCCACACATCGAGCCCCGTCTCCCACACGGCCCAGGAGCCCGCTCCGGTGGGATTGAGTGCGTCGGTTGCGCCCACGGTTCGGTTGCCGTTGCCGCCTCCCTCATAGGTGTAATATTCGCCGTAGATCGTCGTCTTGCCGAACGTGTTGAACTTCCGCTCGATGCCGGCCTGGATCGCCCAGAACGTCTGCTCGTCATCCACGCCCGTGCCGGCAAAACGCGTCGTCTCGGCGATGAGATCATCGACCTTAATGCCAGCGCCCGTGTTGACGAAGAGGCCGGTCGCCTCGTGGATCACGCTCACCGAGCCGCCGAACTGATGGCACTTGGTGTCATGGACGGGGCCGGGCTGATTGGCCTCGGCGCAGACCGTGTTCGTCTGGTTGGCGTCGGTAATCTCACCGTAGCCAATGCCGGCCGCAACCTTCAGGCCCGCGAACGAGCCCGCATAATTGAGCGCGGCATCCCAGTAGTCGTCCTGTCCCCAAGTTGCGGATGCCGAGAAGCCGGCGAATTCCGGCGACGTATATTTCACGGCATCGAAGCGGCGCTCGCCCTCACCCGGCTGGTCGCCCCCATCACCAATGAGGCGACGGAACGTGATGCCGCTCGAGGTCAGCTCTCCGTTTACCGCGGACCGCAGCAGAAGGCCGAGCCCCGTATCCTCGACGTCGGAGTACTTCGAGAAATCCTTCGTCTGCGTGAGATTGATCTCGGTGATCTGATCCGTCGACGTGGCCTGCCGTCCGACGGCGGCGGTGCCGAGGCGCTTGTTCTTCACGTACCAATAGGAATCCCGAAGATCGAGGCCAGTCTCGCCGGTCGGATCGTTCTGGGTGAAGCGCTTCGAGTTGGCCGTGCGCACGCCGAGCTCAAGGCGGTAGCCTGCTTCCCAATCGGCATCGATCTTTGCGCTGCCGCGGAAGCCGATGCGCGTGCGGGAGTTGTCGTTGGTGTAGACGCCGACATTGCTTTCGCCGCCGTCGTCCCACCACAGGATGCCCTGGTTCACCTGGCCATAGACTTCGAGCGAAACCTTGCGGTTGCCCTTGCGGGCCGTGGTCGCTTCCAGCTCAGCGATGCGCTCCTCGAGATCGGCGCAGCAGTTTCCCCCGAAGTCGGCGGCGTGGGCGGGCGCAGCTCCCAGCACCGCCAGCAGACTCGCAATCACAACGATCGGAGCGGTCTTTCCCACAGATCCTTCGTTCATCCCCACCTCCGCCATATCAAGCGTGATTCCCAACATAATGCTTTGATTCCAATTGCTTTCCTAAGATTTTCGGAGAACGCGGCAGGCTTAAAGAGGCCTATGCTTCCCGATTTCCCTCCCGCTGATGCGCACACGCCACGAGCTTTTCCGAAGCCGGCGCGGGCGCTCGCGCGCCCCGGAATTTGCCGCCCCCGGGTTGGCGTGGACAACGGCCGGGGGCAGCAGGTCCGCGCGTAGCCGTGCGTCGTCAGCTCCGTTTGTCGTAGATCTGATCGAATACGCCGCCATCGCTGAAGTGAATCGCGGTGGCCTTCTCCCAACCGCCGAATACCTCGTCGATGGTGAACAGCTTCACGGGCGTGAACTGGGCCTTGTACGTCTCGGCCACCTTCGGATCACGCGGGCGATAGTAGTTCTTACCGGCGATCTCCTGGCCTTCGGGCGAGTACAGATAGTTGAGATACGCCTCGGCCACCTTGCGGGTGCCCTTCTTGTCGACGACCTTGTCGACAATCGTCACCGTGGGCTCGGCGAGGATGGAGATGGTGGGCACGACAATGTCGTACTTGTCCGGCCCAAGCTCCTTGGTGGCGAGAAACGCCTCGTTCTCCCAGGAGATGAATACGTCGCCGATGTCCCGCTCCGTGAAGGTGGTCAGCGAGCCGCGGGCTCCCGAATCGAGCACCTTGGTGTTCTTGTAGATCCGGGTCACGAGATCGCGTGCGGCCTCATCGCTTCCGCCGGGCTGCTTCAACGCGTAACCCCACGCCGCGAGATAGTTCCAGCGCGCACCGCCCGACGTCTTCGGGTTCGGCGTTACGACCTCGACACCCTCCCGGGCGAGGTCCTGCCAGTCCTTGATGCCCTTCGGGTTGCCCTTGCGCACGAGGAAGACGATGGTCGACGTATAGGGTGCCGAGTTGTCGGGAAGACGCTTCTGCCAATCCGCGGGGATCAGACCTCCCTTCTTCGCGAGCTGATCGACATCGCCACCGAGCGCGAGCGTCACGACGTCTGCGTCGAGCCCGTCGATCACTGCGCGGGCCTGTTTGCCCGATCCGCCATGGGACTGCCGGACGGTGAGATCTTCGCCCGTGCTCGCCTTCCAGTGCTTGATGAAGGCGGCGTTGAACTCCTGATAGAGCTCGCGTGTCGGATCATAGGAGACGTTCAAAAGTTCCGTGGCATGGGCTGCCGCGGAGAAGCCGGCCAATCCGGCGGACAGGCCGAGCACGAGCGCGGCCCGGCGCGTGACGTGGGTGAATGACATTGGAGGAAATTCCTTTCAGCAGACTCAAGCGATGCTGGCAGCTAAGCGTGGCGCTGACCGCATCCGAACCAAGAAGAACTGCTGAGCTTATGAACCTTGCCGCGGGTGACGTGGATTGGGCGAAGCGCGGCATAGCGTTCCTGCCGCCGCGGGAATGGAAGCATGGATTGTTCAGGTTTCACGGGTTTGGAGGATAACGCGCCGTCAGCTTCGGTCAGCCTGCGCCAGGCCGACCCTTGTCGCATCGGCTTTGCACTCCTGCTGCAATGTTACCCAATTCTTGTTCTTTGACTGCCGGCACTCATCGATGCTTGATGACGGGTGCGCGCCCGCAGGGTGCTCGCCGCGGTGATTTCGAAGTCGACTTGCGCCGCGTCATCAAACGCTAAGGAGCTGCCAATGACGTCTACCGATTCGTTCTCTTGGCCTTCCGATGTCTCGCCGGCCACGTCCGTGTCCTCGTCTTCGCGCCGGATCTGTTGCTGCTGCCTTCGGGCCGCGTGAGCCCATAAGCGCAACCTTTTTCATCTCTGCGAGTTGAGCCCGCCGTGCGCGGGAAAAGGACACATCATGTCAGACGCATATATTATCGAGGTAGCCGATGAGGCTGCCGGCATCGTCGTTCGCCAGGGCGGCGAGAAGGGCTATCGCTTCCACGCCTCTCTTCCGCGCTACTACGCGCTCGACGGAAAGATCTTCTCGGCCCCGCGCGACGCGGAGCGCGCCGCACTCGCGCAATCGGGGCGGGGAGCAAAGCGCAAGGCCAATGCGGCGTAGCGCGATCCCACGGTGAACCGCTCCATCATCGCGATCGAGGCAACCGACACGCTCGGTTGCTTCTTTTTATCGAGGCGGATCCACGGGGAGGCGCGTGTCAGCTCGCGTTGCAAAGGGTCTGTCCGGAGCCTGGTGCGGACGGAGGGGATCGAACCCTCACGACGTTGCCGTCTCAGGATTTTAAGTCCTGTGTGTCTACCAATTCCACCACGTCCGCAGGGATCCGGCCCGATGCCCAGTGGCAGAGCCGGGCGCCTTTATGCGCCGGAGCGGGCCCCGGCTCAAGTCGGCTTGGCGGCTCATCCCCGGAGCTCGTCCTTGGAGCGGTCGTCCGCATGACGAATCGCGGCCCGAAGCAGGAGATAGAGCGTCAGCGCGTTCAAGAGATGCCAGAGGAAATGCGTGCCGCACGCGTGGCCGGCCAGATGCACGAGCCCGCAGACCTCGAGGTCGATGGTGCGGAACGTCATCGAGAGCGCAAAGACGCCCGACGCGACAGCCAGCAATCGCCAGGCGGGATGCGTCCGCACGGCAAGCAGCACCGCCGTGCCGACAAGGGCCACGAGCGCCGGAGCATAGCCCAGCGTGCCATTGAGGCACCTGGCGCCCGTGTGCGCCGTGATCGGGAGCAGCGTGCCGTTGCTGCATTGGATTGCCATCGCATACCGCATGGCGAGGATGAAGAGCGCGATACCGAGGGCGACCGCCATCCAGTTCATCCGGAGAAAGCGACGCAGCGCGAACACCAGATAGGACAGCATGAACACGCCGATCGGGACGATATCGGCGAACGACGCCCATCGGGTTGCATAGGTGTGGAAAATGAAGCTGCCGATGCCGATCACGAAGGCGAGCGCCGCCAGCACCGCGGTAGCCGGGGAGCGGCGGTGCGGAGGCTCCGCCAGATAATCGCGGGTGGCGGCAGCGGCCGCGATAAGGAATGCCACGTTGGACAGCGCATTGATCGGCTCGGCCCAGAACGCCGGATCCTGTCCCCGCTCGCAATAGAGGAAGAGCTTGTCGCTGAGGTTCATCGCTCCGCCTCCCTCGCCCGCGCTTTATCTCATTACGGTCCTAGTTCTCCGCGCGCCGGTCGTTGCCCGCTGCGGGCTCAGCCTTGGCGGCCTTCTGCATCAGCGTGCGCAGCTCCGTCGGATCGTCGAGATCGATGGTGTGCGGATACTGAGGGTCTTTGCCGACGGCATCCGGCATCACGTCGCCGTCCGGGGTGTAGAAGATCGTCCGCGGGACATACGTGCCGTCGGGCGAAAATGCGCCGTTGGCATCCGGATGCTGGTCCACGTCGACAAGGATCATGACGAAGCTCTTCGAAGCCGCGACCACGCCCGGATCCTTCCACACGGTCCGATAGCGCCGGCACGACCCGCACCATGAGGCGTGAAAAACCATGACGACGGGCTTGCCAGTGCTGCCCGCCTCACGAATGCCCGGCCCCACGTCACGCCAGGCAATCTCGGCGCCATTCCAAAGCTCCGCCATGGGTGGCTGATTTGCAGATGCAGACCGTGCGCCCGGCGCGGCAGCCAGCATCAGGGCAATCCATAATCCCAGGGCAGCGGGCACGATGCGCGAGCGGACATATCGGCTTTCAGGCGCGGTGCGGATCAGCATCGGTCTCAGGTCCTCCTGGCGGCGTCGGGCGGAGATGCAAACTGTTGTGATCGGGGCCGTTAGCTCACTGGAAACCAGCATCCGCTTTCCGGCCGCACGCTTTATGATTTCAATTCATCGTGGGTCTTATCGGAAAACTGGCGATGAAGGAACTTGCGTTCTCGGCCGTGCCCTCGGCGGAGCTTTCGTTTTAGGACGCGCGTTAGCGGAATATTCATGGCAAGTCCCATGCATTCTTTAACCGTAGCCGCCGTACATTCAAGGATACGCCGAGTTATGGAGAGTTGCGAATGCTCGCGCGCTGCGGCGTCGCAGGCGCCGTCCTTTTTCTGATCGCCCTGGTCCTTGTTGCGGCCGAGGCGTCGGGGATCAGCATCGGCGGCCTGCGCACCCTGTTTCCCTATGCGCTCCTCGGTCTTTCACTCGCCGCGTTTGTCGTCGGCGAGGCCATCCTTGCCATCGGGAAGGCGCGCGCGCGCCGGATCTGGGAAAGCGCTCCGCCCCTCGCCCCGGCGACACCCGAAGAACAAGTGAGCCTGCTGCGCGATGCCTTGCAGCGTGCACATCCCCTGCCCGACGCCGCTCGCTTCGAGCCGGTCGCCATAGGGGACCTCGTCGCGGAGCTCGTTTCGAGCAGAGGCAACCCGCGGCTCACGCGTTCCGGCGGGCCGGCGGTGATCCACACGCTGGGAAGCCGTAGTGCCCTCAAACAGGCGCTCGAAATCCTCATCTCAAATGCTCTCGCCAGCGGCACGCGCGCCTCGATCGCCTGCGATCATGGCGCGAGCCTTCTCGTCATCCATGTGGACGACGACGGCCCCGGAATTGCCAAGGATCAACGCGGGCTCGTGCTGCTTCCGGGCGCCGACATGGGCACAGCAAACGCCCTGCCGGCCGTCCGGCGGGCTGAACTCGTCGTCGCCCGGCAGATCATCGGGGCGCACGGCGGCGACATCGTCGTCAAATGCTCGCCGCTCGGAGGAGCGCGCTTCACGGTGCGCCTGCCCCTTCTCGACTGGCAGGAGATGGCGTTATCCGAGGCTTCGTAGCAGGCACTCGGCGCAAACATGCCATGTCTTTGTTTGGGTGTCTGATTTTCCCGCTGCGAGCTGTAGCGCTCGCAGCCTGCTCCGGCCATAGGCTCCGCTGGACGTACCGGAGATCGCGGCCGGCCCCACCGTGCAAGACGAAGCGAAAAAATCTTCCAACCGAAAAAGTTGCAGCAGCACGCTCCGTGCAGGGAGGAGCGGGCGCTTGTCTCACGTGCCGAGGTCGGCTTAAAGGCTCTGGCTTTCCCCCACGGCCACCAGGATCAGAGAGACCGAGAGCGCATGCGGCCTCCCAATGCGATAGACTTCTGGCGCGGCGTCGCACTCGTGATGATCTTCATCAATCACATTCCGGGCCTCGACTACTCGATCCTGACGCTCAGAAACTATGCCATCTCGGATGCCGCAGAGCTGTTCGTGTTCCTTGCCGGATGCTCGCTCGCCTTCGTTGCCAATGGCCAGGCGGCGGTGAAGCCGCTCGGGCAGGTGGTGATGCGCCTCCTGATCCGCGTCTTCGAGATCTGGCAGGCGCAGATCGCGACCATCTCGATCGCGATCGCCATGCTCGCCGCAAGCGCCATCTACTTCACCGATCCGCTGCTCCTCGAATGGCACGGCGCCGGCCCCGCATTCTCCGATACGGTGCGCTCTGCCATCGGCCTCGTGCTCCTCAGCTATCAGATCGGCTATTTCAACATCCTGCCGCTCTACGTCGTGCTGCTCCTGATGGCGATCGTGTTCATCATCCTGTCGCGGTGGTCCATGATCCTGGCTCTCGCCGCATCCATCGCGCTCTATGCGGCGACGCTGACCTTCGAGCTCCGGCTGCCGAGCTGGCCGGTCAGCGGGGCATGGTTCTTCAATCCGCTATCCTGGCAAATCCTAATCGTGCTTGGCTTCCTCGCCATGACGGCGCGACGGAAGTACCCGGAACGATGGCAGGCGACGATCCGGCGCTTGTGGCCGTTCGCCGCCGCCATCTTCGCCATAGGCGCCGCGTTGGTCTGGATCGACTACCGGCCGGATCCGATGCTGGTGCCCGCGCCCCGCTATGCGTTCATGTTCGACAAGGAGTTTCTTTCGCCGGCCAGAGTCCTGAGCATGCTGGCGATCGCAGTTGCGTTCCATCCGGCATTTCCTGTAATTTTTCGCCTAAGCGAGCCTGCCGTCCGCTACTTCAGCAGCCTCGGCCGCAACTCCCTGGCCGTCTTCTGCGTTGCCTCGCTTCTCGCTTTGGCTGGCCAGATCGTTCGCTACGTCGGCGAGCCCACATTCCTGACCGACACGGCAATCGTGGCGCTCGGACTGGTATTGTTGAGGGTTACAGCATGGCTCGCCGAGTATCGCTCCCACGCGTCGTCCTGACTGGGCTTGCGGCTTGCCTCACGGCGGCGGCCGCACATGCCGCTGATCCGCTCCCGGCACCCGGCAGCGACGCGCGCCCCACAGCCCCGAAATCCGCCGCGCAGCCGGCCGGCGTCATGCCGCTCGCGACACCCGCACCCGCCGTGGCGCCGAAGCCCATGAAGCGCAGCCCACTCCTACGTTTCGTGGGCCCGCGCGCGGGAAGCGTCGAATGCAAGGTCAAAAGCCCGGCGTTCGAAGGCCGCGCCCCGCTGCGCGCCGTGCGCCGCGCCATCCTTCAGAAACGGCCGGTTCGCGTCGTCGCGCTCGGCTCATCCTCGACGGTCGGGCTCGGCGCATCCTCGCCCCGGGCAAGCTATCCCGTGCGTCTCGAGAACGATCTCGAAGGCACCATCGACGGTCTCACAGTGGAGATGTTTGCGCGCGGCCAGTCGGGCGAAGTCGCCGAAGATGCCGCCGAGCGCATTAAGGCCGAAGTCGCCGCTATTAAGCCGGATCTCGTGGTCTGGCAGGTGGGGACGAACGATGCCGTGGCGCGCATCGACGCCGAGACGTTCGGCGCGCTGCTGCGCGAGACGCTCTCATGGCTCGAGCGCCACCGTATCGACGTCGTTCTGATCGATCCCCAATACGTCGAACGCCTTGCAAAGGATCGGCGCTATACGAGCATCGTCAACGAGATTGCGACGGTGGCGAGCGAGAAGCACGTGCTGCTCGTGAACCGCTATGACAGCATGGCGGACCTCGCCCGCGCCCATCCCGGCTCGTCCTATCTCGCGAACGACCGCTTCCACCTCAACGATCTCGGCTACCGCTGCATGGCTGAATATGCGGCACGCGCGATCGTCGCCGGCATTCTTCAGGCCGACGCCGAAAACGGCGCTACGCACTGACGCGCCGAGGCACGTTCAGCGCGAGCGACTTCCGGAAGAGCCAGCACCCTTCCGCAGCACATGCGACAAGAGACTACGATAGCGAGGAACGCAGGGCGCCCGATCCGATCAGGCGGAAAGTCATTCCGGCGCCCAAACAAGGGCCGCTGAGCAGTGCTCAGTCGGCGCGCAGCACGTCATCAAGGGGTGCCCGCGGACGGCTCTCGTCCTTCGTTTCCGAGACGGACGGCATATCCTGCACATCCTGCTGGCCAAGGGGGCCGGGATGGTCGGGATCGATCACCGTTAGGATACGGACATGGGCGTAACCGTGCGAAGCGGCAGCAGGAAGCCGCTGCTCATATTCGCACCCCGACGTGGAGGCATGGTCGATCATGTAGTCCTCCGTTAATTTTCCGTTGCCGAAGGTGTGATTTAGACACGGGGGACCTTGCTTCGATTGGGCCCTTCCGGGCAATTGGCACGAGTACGTAGTAATCCAACATACGGGATTTTACGTATCGCGGCGGAAAAGATGGAATTGAAGGCAGTTAAGATACTGACTCACAATCGAAAATACCGATAGGCTGAACACAACAAAAAGCGCTTCGATCCTTTTCACGGTTTCGGCTTAAGCGACGCCGAGAGTTCCTCTAAGCGTTTATTTGGCCTTAGCTCCTCCAAACATCGGACTTTGTGGGGCGTCGCGCCGCCGGCTGCTTGCGTCGCTCATTGCCGCTTTTCGCTTGCATGGCTCCAGCCGGTCACGCTTTTGAACGGCGCCATGACCGGTGTCCACTTTTCCGGAAGCACTCACTGCTATCGTGCTTCCCACCGGAAAACCGGTGTCCACTTTTCCGGAAGCACTCTTGAACCCATGACGGACGCTCGCCTCTATCGCCGCATTCTGCTGGGTTGCCTCTTTCTCGCGGCCTACGTGGCGCTCGATTACATCAGCTACGTCAAGCCGTACCGCGGCCTCGGCATCACGCCCTGGAACCCACCGCCTGGCCTCAGCATCGCGATGGTCTTTCTCGGCGGATGGACCTATGCGCCCTTCGTGCTCATCGCTCCGGCCATGGCCGACACCATCGTCAGGGGAGCGGCGCTCGGGCCGATGCTCGAACTCGCGCTGTCGCTCGCGGTGGGCGGAACCTATCTCGCTGGCGGCTTTGCGCTGCGCCATATTACGGGCTTCGATCCCCGCTTTCGCTACGTCCGCGATGCGCTGACGCTCACGGGCGTTGCGATCTCCGCCTCGCTCGTCGCCGCTGCGCTCTATATCGTGATCCTCCGCCACTCCGGCACGATCTTCCAGAACGAGGTTATCTCCGTCGCCTGGCGCGCCGCCGTGGGCGACATGATCGGCATCCTGGTCATCGCGCCGCTCGTGCTGCTGGCTGCAACCTACCGCCCATGGCCCAGGCTCGAGCCCCTTGCCCTGGTGCAGCTCGCCTCGCTGTTCGGCGCCCTCGCCGTCGTCTTCGGGTATCAGGAAGCGACGGCCTTCCAGCTTTTCTATCTGCTTTTCCTGCCTCTGCTGTGGATCGCCCTGAGCTACGGCCCGCCCGGCGCGGCGGTCAGCCTTCTCTTCATCCAGCTCGGCCTCATCATCGGCGCCGAGATCCGCTTCGGACCGGATCCCGGCCTTGGCGCTCTTCAGGTTCTGATGATCGCGCTCGCCATCACTGGTCTCATCGTCGGCACCATCGTGGCCGAGCGGGAAGATTCCGCGGCGCGGCTGCGCGATCAGCAGGCGTCGATCAACCGGGCGTTGCGCATCCGCTCGGCCGGCGAGGTGGCCGCAACCATCGCCCACGAGATCAACCAACCACTGACGGCGGTCAGCACCTACGCCGGCATCGCGGCCAAGGCGCTGGAAGACGATAAGCCGGAGCTCCTGGCACGCGCCGTCGATCGAATCCGCGCCGAAAGCACGCGCGCGAACGAGGTTCTGCGCGGCATTCGCGAGCTTCTGCGCCAAGGCACGCTGACCAAGCGCGATGTCGACATCAGGGGCAAGCTTGAAGAGCTTGAGCAGCTTCTCGGCGAGGACCTCGAGAAAAAAGGCATTCGCCTGCTCATCAACGTCGCCCCGGCCGTTCCGATCGTGCGCGCCGACGGCATTCAGCTACAACAGGCGATCCATAACTTGATCGTCAACGCTGCTGAGGCCATTCTTGGCGCTGGCCGCGGCGGCACAGTGGAAACTCGGGTCGGGGTTTCCGCCAACGACGACGTGCTGATCGAAGTGCGGGACGACGGTCCCGGCTTCCCGCCGGGTTTCGACGTCAATGAGCCGGCGCCGTTCACGACGACCAAACCGGAAGGCTCGGGGCTTGGCCTCGCCGTCGCGCGCTCTATCGCAGAAGCGCACGGCGGAGGCCTTTCCATCGCCACGTCGGCGCGCGGCGCGCGGGTCGTAATGAAGCTGCCGATCGAAAGGGAGGGCGGATGACCAGGACCGTAAGCGTCATAGACGACGAGGCCTCGGTCCGTGAAGCGGTTGCCATGCTGCTCGAAACGCACGGACTCACGGTTGCATGCTACGAAGGCGCGGGAGCATTCCTTGCCGCACCGTTCGCAGCGGGCTGCATCGTGAGCGACGTGCGCATGCCGGAGATCTCGGGCCTCGATCTCCTGCGCACGCTCAGAAACGCGGGAGATCCAAGACCTCTTCTGCTCATGACCGGCCACGGCGACGTAGAACTCGCCGTGCAGGCGATCAAGCTCGGGGCTTTCGATTTCGTTGAGAAGCCGTTCACGAACGAGCGCCTCATCGCCAGCGTTGAAGACGCGCTCGTCGCCTCCGAAAACTCCCTCAAGGAGCGCCTCGAGCTCGACGATCTCAAGAGCCGTTACGAGGCCCTCTCAGAGCGCCAGCGCGACACCATGCAGCTCCTCGTGCGGGGCCTTTCCAACAAGGAGATCGGTCAGCAGCTCGGCATCAGTCCGCGCACCGTCGAGATCCATCGCACCTGGGTCATGACCAAGATGTCGGCGCGCTCGATCGCAGACTTGGTGCGCATGGCCATGGCGCTCGGCATCGAGTGACGCACCCCTGACAGAGATCAAGCACCGCTTTTTACCTTGAGATAATCTCCGCCGATCGCAGCGCAGCCAGCCAGGGCGCCCGCACCGAGACCCATCAGTGTGACGGGATTGCATCGATGTGGGTATTTCAATTTTTCTGCGTCGAGCGCACCGGTTGAATCAGCCAGACTGCGGCCGTCAGGTGAGAGGGAGGACACTCGACATGATGAAGGATGCCGCTTTGCGGCTGGGCCTTGCGGCGGCGCTTATCAGCGCCAGCTTGGCGCCCGCACTGGCTCAGACGGAGACCGGCTTGGCCTCCATTCACAATCTAGCCCGCGTCGGCAAGAAGCTGTGCATGACCGATCATTACCATTACGGAAGCGGCAACGGCCGCACCAAGGCGCTGGCAGAGCGCGCGGCCATCGCCTCCTGGCAGAGCTTCACGGATTTTGAGTATGGAAGCGTGTGGGCCCGGTTCAGCAATGCCGCTGCGAAGCGCGTGAGCTGCTCGCAATCCGGCGGCGACTACAGCTGCCAAGTCGAAGCACGCCCCTGCCGCAGGTAGGGATCGCAGCATCACTCATCAAACGATGAGGCTATCGAGAGCCGTTCCGGTTTAAGTGGAAACCAAGAACGGCTCTAAGTTTTTTTCTTCGTGCTTCTTTCCGGAAGCACTCTAGAAGCTAACGAGCTTGCCCGGATTGAGGATGCCATTGGGATCGAGCGCCGTCTTGATGCGGCGCATGAGGTCGATCTCGACTTCGCTCCTGACCCGTACAAGTTCCTCGCGCTTCAAGCGTCCGATGCCATGCTCGGCGGAAATCGATCCGCCGAGCGAAACCACGACGTCGTGCACCGCGCGCGCCATCTCTTCCCACTTGGCCAAAAACGTCTCGCGCTCCATCTCGCGGGGCTGCGAAACGTTGTAGTGCACGTTGCCGTCGCCGAAGTGGCCGAACGGTACGGGGCGCGCGCCGGGGCATATCCGCTCGACGACGGCGCCGGCTTTCACCAGGAACTCGGGGATGCGCCCAACGGGCACGGAGACGTCGTGCTTAATGGAACCGCCCTCGCCTTTCTGCGCTTCCGACGCCGCCTCGCGCAACCGCCACAGGTCCGCCGCCTGCTGCAGCGACGAGGCGACCGCCGCATCGCTGACGAGTCCCCTCTCGGCCGCATCCGCGAGCAGACCATCGAGAAGCGCTGCGGCCTGTCCGGCGCGGCCCGAAACTTCGATCAGCGCGTACCAAGGCGCCTCGCCGGCCACCGGCCGGCGCGTGCCTGGAATATGCCGCGTAACGAAGGCCAACAGGTCTCCGCTCATGAACTCGAACGCCGTGAGGGAAGCTCCCGCCTGGGCCTCGGCGAGCTGGAAGAACGGCAAGAGCGCATCGAGAGCCGGGAGAGCGGCAAACGCCGTCGCGCGCTCCTCGGGTTCTGGAAAAAGCCGCAGCGTCGCCGCCGTGATGATGCCGAGCGTGCCCTCGGAGCCCACGAAGAGATCACGCAGATCGTAGCCGGTGTTGTCCTTCTTGAGCGCGCGCAGGCCGTCCCAGACGCGGCCATCCGCCAGCACCACCTCGAGCCCGGAGACGAGGGACCGCGCCGTGCCATAGGCGAGCACCGCAACGCCGCCGGCGTTGGTGGCGAGGCACCCGCCGATGGTGGCGCTGCCTTCGGACGCGAGGCTCAAGGGGAACAGCCGGCCGGCACCACGCGCTGCCTGCTGAACTTCGGCGAGCGTCGTGCCGGCTTCCACGGTCATCGCGTCGCCTGCCGCATCGACGGACCGGATGCGCCGCAAGCGCGTGAGCGAAAGCACGATCTCGCGTCCGCTTTCACACGGGATCTGGCCGCCGACGAGCCCGGTGTTGCCACCCTGGGCAACCACGCCTACGCCCTCGGCGTTAGCCAAAGCGAGAAGCTTCGAAACCTCTTCCGTGGTTGCGGGCTTCACGATCACGGGCGTCCGGCCCACATAGAGGTCACGCCATTCGCGGAGGAACGGCGCTTGCTCGGCAGCATCCGTGATCGCATTTTCAGCGCCCACGATTTCCACAAACCGGGCGATCAGGCGGGCGTCGGGCACTTTTACGGAACGATCGGAGGACGTCGTCATGAACGCGCTGCTGCTGGCATCGGAGCTGGACGCGAGCCGTCCCGCGTCCGACTGTCCATATCAGGCTTTGGCACCATGACGCAAAGAGCTGGAACCCCACGTTGCAGCGGCCTCTTCTTCGCGCTGGCCGTGACGGCGGCCGCCCTCACATTCGCCGGGCCGGTCGCCCACGCCGTCGAGCCGGTGGTCCCGAACATCCGGGCCGCGCCGAGAGGTGTCGCCCCGCCGAGGATTCCTCCCCGGCCCGCGCCCGGCGTCATCCCGAAGCGGATCCCGCCCGGCGGCATCGGAACCGGGCCCGCCATGGTGCGGCCTAGCCCAGGCGCCCGCGGCGATCTCTGCCGTTCGAGCTGCGCCTCGCGCTGCCAGATGGTGAGCTGCTCCGGCCTCAGCGTTTCGAAATGCGCGTCCGTGCGCCAGCAGTGCCGCGTCTCCTGCCAGACGAGTTGCCGATAGGGCCCGGACCGTCAGCATTCCGGGTCAAGAAGAGCTCGGACGCGGCGCGGCCGCGCGGCGCAGCCGGTCGTTGATGGCTTCGCCCAAGCCCTCGTCCGGTATCGGCACCACGGCGATGGTCTCAGCACCGGTACGGTCGAGATCACGCAGGGCGGCGAAGAGGGAGGCGGCGGCTTCCGCGAGATCACCCGTGGGACTGAGATTGACCGATGGCCCGGGCGCCGCCGGTCCATTGGGACCAAAGGAAAGCAGTGCCTCGCCCGGGCGCACGTCGTGAGCGCCGAGCCGCAGCGCGGCACGCGGCGCGTAGTGGCTGGCGAGCTGCCCCGGCGAGGCAGGACGCATCTCATCACTTTCGCAGGCCAGAAGCGGCGCGCCGAGCAGTGCCTCGAGGGCGGCGCGTGGCACGGCGCCCGGCCGCAGAAGGCGCACGTGCGCCTCGTCCGTGACGTCGACAACCGTGCTCTCGAGCCCGTGCCGCGTGGCGCCGCCGTCGAGTATCATGGCGGCCTTGCCGTCGAGATCCTCGCATACGTGTTGCGCCGTCGTCGGGCTCACGCGCCCGCTCCGGTTGGCGGAGGGAGCCGCCAAAGGACGCCCGGCCGCTGCAAGGAGCGCCTGCGCCACGGGCTGCGCCGGCACGCGCACGGCGACAGTGTCGAGCCCGGCAGAGACAAGATCGGAGAGGCCAGCATCGGGGCGGCGCTTCAGCACCAGTGTCAGCGGACCCGGCCAGAGCGATTGGGCGAGCTTGCGCGCGGCAGGCATCAGCACCGCGATCCGCTCCGCTGCCACGATATCGGGCACGTGGACGATCAGCGGATTGAAGCGCGGCCGCCCCTTGGCCTCGAAGATCGACGCAACCGCACGGCTGTTCGTTGCGTCCGCGCCAAGGCCGTAGACAGTCTCGGTCGGAAACGCGACGAGATGGCCTTCGCGTATGAGACGGCCCGCCTCGTCGATCGCTGCATCGTCCGCTATTCTCACTGGCATGCGTCGTCCGTTGCGATGGAAGGGCTTCCGCACGATGATCGGAGGCTTTCCGGCTATCTCCGAAATCGACGCGGGGTCATTGAAAGGGAACCCATGGGCTACGAGGCTCCAGTAGACGACATCCTCTTCGCGCTCAAGACGGCAAGCGGCGACGGCGAAGACGGAGACGGGAGCCCAGTGCGCGGCCTCGATGCCGAGACGCTGCGCGCCATTCTCGAGGAAGCCGGGAAATTCGCCTCCGAAGTGCTGGCGCCGTTGAACAAAACGGGCGACCAGACACCATCCCGCTGGGCGGATGGCCGCGTCGCGACACCGCCCGGCTGGAAAGGCGCCTACGACGCGTTCCGAAACGCCGGCTGGAGCGGGCTGCCCTGCCCGGAAGCCTACGGCGGGCAGGGGCTTCCCGAAACGCTCGCCATGGCCGTATGCGAAATGTGGAACGCGGCCAATCTCTCCTTCGGCCTTTGCCCGCTGCTCACCCAGGGCGCCATCGATGCGCTCCACGCGGGCGGATCCGACGAGCTCAAACGGCGCTATCTTCCGCGCATGGTGAGCGGCGAGTGGACCGGCACCATGAACCTCACGGAGCCGCATGCCGGCTCCGATCTCTCCGGCCTTTCGGCACGTGCGGATCGCATGGCGGACGGCACCTACCGGCTATTCGGCACCAAGATCTTCATCACTTACGGCGATCACGACCTGACCGAGAATATCGTGCATCTCGTGCTGGCCCGGCTGCCGGACGCTCCTGAAGGAACGCGGGGCATCTCGCTATTCCTGGTGCCGAAGCGCCTCGTCAACGGCGATGGCTCGCTCGGCGCCGATAACGACGTCGTCTGCGCGGGCCTCGAGCACAAGCTCGGCATTCACGGCAGCCCGACAGCGGTCATGAAATTCGGCGAGACGGACGGCGCCGTCGGCTATCTCGTCGGCGAGGAGAACCGCGGCCTCAACACGATGTTCATCATGATGAACGCCGCGCGCCTGGCCGTCGGCATCCAGGGCGTGGCCATCGCGGAACGAGCCACGCAACACGCCGCAGCCTATGCCCGCGAGCGCCGCCAGGGACGCGCCATCAAATCGCGGGCGCCCGAGATGGTCCCGATCGGCACGCATCCGGATATCCGCCGCACCCTTCTCACCATGAAAGCGCTGACGCAAGCCGCCCGCGCCATTTGCTACGCAACTGCGGCCACAATCGACGCATCCCGCCAAGCGGCGACGGAGATCGAGCGCGCCGCCGCTGCCGACCGGGTGGCGCTGCTGACGCCTGTCGCCAAGGCATTCTCGACCGATATTGCCTGCGAGGTTGCGTCCATGGGCGTGCAGGTGCACGGCGGCATGGGCTTCATCGAGGAGACGGGCGCGGCGCAGCTCTACCGCGATGCGCGCATCCTGCCGATCTACGAGGGCACCAACGGCATCCAGGCCATCGATCTCGTAGCGCGAAAACTGCCGCTTGCCGGCGGGCAGGTGGTCAAGGGTTTCCTCGACGATCTTGGCGCTGTGACACGTCTGGTGGAAACGTCCGGCCGCCCCGAGCTTGGCCGGGCGGGCCCGTGCCTCGCTTCGGCGCTCGCGGCCCTGGCGGAGGCGACGGCATGGATGGGTAACACACTCGCGCGCAGCCCCGAGCTGGCGCTCGCGGGCGCGACGCCCTATCTGCGCCTCTTCGCCATCGCAGCGGGCGGCCCTTACCTCGCCGAAGGGGCGCTCCGAACGCTCGAAAACGGCGAGCCGCATGCAAAGGAGCATGCCGCCGTGGCGCGCTTCTTTGCCGAGAACATCGCCGTCACCGCACCGGGGCTCGCCGCGATCGTGACATCGGGCGGGGACGCGGTGCTCGGTACGCTGCCGGAGACGGAGCCCGCGTGACGCTGGTCAGGCGCGATCGCTCCGGTATCATGCCCGCAACAAGAAACTCTGGGAGCGCCTGAGGTTTACCATTCCATGGCCACGCTGCTAATCACGCATCCTGACTTCCTCGACCACGATACGGGCTTCAGCCATCCCGAGCGGCCGGACCGCATGCGCGCTATCGACAAGGTGCTCGGCCACGAAAGCTACAACGCGCTCGAACGGGCCGAGGCACCGCTGCGCGAGGATGTCGAGGAGGCGATCCTGCTCGTGCATCCCTCCCACCATCTCGATCGCATCAAGAATACGGGCGAGAGCGCCAAGAAGCGCAACGGCGGCCTGCATCTCGATACCGACACGCTGATGTCGGCGGGCAGCATGGAAGCTGCGCTTCGCGCCGTCGGCGCCGGCCTTGACGCCGTCGATGCGGTTATGGAGGGCCGCGCGGCCAATGCGTTCTGCCAGATCCGCCCGCCCGGCCACCACGCCGAAACCGCGCGTCCCATGGGCTTCTGCCTGTTCTCGAATGCCGCCATTGCCGCGAAGTACGCGCGCAGCCGCCACGGCGCAGAGCGCATCGCCGTCGTCGATTTCGATGTCCACCACGGCAACGGCACGCAGGAGATCTTCTGGTCCGACCAGGATCTCTTCTACGGCTCGACGCACCAGATGCCGCTGTTCCCCGGCACGGGGGAGCTCTCGGAAACGGGCGTCGGAAACATCTGGAACGCGCCGTTGCGCGAGGGTGACGCCGGAGAGACCTTCCGCGACGCCTTCAACTCACGCATCCTAGGCCCGCTGCACGACTTCGGGCCGGACCTCATCGTCATCTCCGCAGGCTTCGACGCCCACAAGCGCGATCCGCTCGGCGGGCTGCGTCTCGTCGAGGCCGACTTCATCTGGGCAACGGAAGCCATCGGCAAGATTGCGGAGCGACACGCCAAGGGCCGCATCGTTTCGGTGCTGGAAGGCGGCTACGACCTCGATGCGCTCGCCAAGTCTGTCGGGGTTCACGTGCGCACCCTCATGGACCTCGGCAGCTGAGCCGGTTAAGCATCCCGGCGCCTAAGCGGCGAACGTGCGCTGCCGGTGGATCGTGCTTCTTTTCGGACACTTGCCTCGCATGGCATTGCCCGGTCTCTCTCTTGCATGGCTCCGCCATGACCGGGTTCCCACTTTTCCGGAAGCACTTAAGCTTTTGTTTGATCGTGCTTCTTCTCGGAAAACCGGTTCCCACTTTTCCGGAAGCACTTTAGAGTTGCAGCGCGAATCATGGATCGAGACGGATGGATCAACCGTTGAGCAAGAACAACAACGACATCAAGGACCTGAGCTTCGAGAAGGCGCTCAAGGAGCTGGAGACGATCGTCAGCCGGCTCGAGCGCGGCGATGTCGAGCTCGAGGAGAGCATCACCATCTACGAGCGCGGCGAGGCGCTGCGTGAGCATTGCGACCGCCTGCTGAAGCAGGCCGAGGCGCGCGTCGAAAAGCTGACCATCGGTGCGGACGGGAGGCCGAAGGGGACCGAGCCGCTCGATCCTCAATAAGACAGGACGTGCGCCCTAGCCGCCCGCCATCGCGGCCGGAATGGGCCGAGCGTCAAAATGCGGAGGGCGCGCTTTTTCTTGCTTGCACCGCAGGAAAAATCGTACGTTCTTGCCGCAGCCTTATAGGCCGCATCCCCTGACCGCAGGCCTTCATCCGACGGACGTTCGGCGCTAAAGTGCTCCGCCACACACGCGGATCCAATTCAAAGGCGGAGGTCCGCTCGGAGCTCGACGCGGCTCCGATTTGGAAGGATACCACCCTGCCGTGAGCAAGACCCCGCTCCTCGATACCATCCGCACTCCCGAGGATCTCCGTAAGCAGCCCGAATCCGCCCTGCGACAGGTGGCGGACGAGTTGCGCATCGAGACCATCGATGCCGTGTCGGTGACCGGCGGCCACCTCGGAGCGGGCCTCGGCGTCGTGGAGCTGACGGTGGCGTTGCACTGGGTGTTCGACACGCCGCGGGACCGGCTGATCTGGGACGTCGGCCATCAGTCCTATCCGCACAAAATCCTCACCGGTCGCCGCGACCGCATCCGCACATTGCGCCAGGGCGGCGGCCTCTCGGGCTTTACGAAGCGCAGCGAGAGCGAATACGACCCCTTCGGGGCCGCCCACTCCTCCACTTCCATCTCCGCCGGCCTCGGCATGGCAGTGGCGCGCGGTCTCCGGGGCGGCGACAATAACGTTATCTGCGTCATCGGCGATGGCGCCATGAGCGCCGGCATGGCCTATGAGGCGATCAACAATGCGGGCGCCAGCGACGAGCGCCTGATCGTCATCCTCAACGACAATGACATGTCGATCGCGCCGCCCACCGGCGCGTTCTCGTCCTATCTCGCGCGCGTCACCTCGAGCGGCACCTATCTGCAGCTACGCGACTTCGCAAAGCAGCTCGCCAAGCGCCTGCCCAAGAGCTGGGAGCAGCGCGCCGCGCGCATGGAAGAGTACACGCGCCACCTCTGGCAGGGCGGCATGTGGTTCGAGGAGCTCGGCTTCTACTATGTCGGCCCCATCGACGGCCACGATCTCGACCAGCTCCTGCCCGTCCTGAAAAACATCCGCGACACGACGCAAGGGCCGATCCTGCTGCACGTCGTCACAAAAAAAGGCAAGGGCTACGCTCCGGCCGAAGCGTCCGACGACAAGTATCATGGCGTAGCGCGCTTCAATGTGGTGACCGGCGCGCAGATGAAGCAGAAGCAGAACGCGCCGACCTTCACGCGCGTGTTCGCAGACAGCCTCATCGCAGAGGCGCGAAAGGACAAGCGCATCGTCGCGATCACCGCCGCCATGCCGGATGGCACCGGGCTCGATCTCTTCGGCCGCGAGTTTCCCGATCGCACCTTCGACGTCGGCATCGCAGAACAGCATGCGGTCACCTTTGCCGCGGGGCTCGCGACGGAGGGCCTGAAGCCGTTCTGCGCGATCTATTCGACGTTTCTCCAGCGCGCCTATGACCAGGTCGTGCACGACGTCGCCATCCAGCAGCTTCCGGTCCGCTTCGCGATCGACCGCGCGGGTCTCGTGGGGGCGGATGGGCCCACGCATGCGGGCTCGTTCGATCTCGCCTACCTCGGTTGCCTGCCGAACTTCGTCATCATGGCGGCCGCCGACGAAGCGGAGCTCACGCACATGGTGGCCACCGCCGCGGCCATCGACGACCGCCCGTCCGCCTTCCGCTATCCGCGCGGCGAGGGCGTCGGCATCGAGCGGCCGGAGGCAGGCATACCGCTCGAAATCGGCAAGGGGCGCGTCCTTCGCGAAGGCACTGCCGTGGCCATCCTTTCGCTCGGCGCGCGCCTTGGCGAAGCGCAGCGCGCGGCCGATCAGCTCGCCGCCATGGGTTTCTCGACCACGATCGCGGACGCGCGCTTCATGAAGCCGCTCGACTGCGAGCTCGTCCAGCGCCTGGCCAAGGAGCACGAGGTGCTGATCACCATCGAGGAAGGGTCCGTCGGTGGTTTCGGCAGCCATGTCCTGCATTATCTCGCAGAGGCCGGGCTGCTCGATCGTGGGCTCAAAGTACGCACCATGGTGCTGCCCGATACCTTCATCGACCATGACTCGCCGGCGCGCATGTACGAACGCGCGGGGCTCTCCGCGCCGACTATCGTCGAGACCGCGCTCGCCGCGCTCGGGCGCGACACGCTGGCAAGCCGCGCATAAGCGAAACCGAAACGAGGCCGCCGTTTCAGCGTCGGCTGCCAGCTATTCGAGGGCGGCGATCAGCGCACCCGCAGCGGCCGCCGCTGCGGCCATGGTGGCGGCGGGCATACCGTAGCGCCCGCCGGCGGCGCGTATCTCGGGCGAAAGCCGATAGTAGACCTCCCGAGCGAGCGGCCGCACGCGGCGGCGCAGGCCGGCAACGCCGCGCCCCACATGCGTGAGCGCGATGGCGTGGTCATCGACGGCCACGCTCGTATCAGTTCGCGTCCAGTGACGCTTGTAATCATCGCCGGGGGCGAGGAGGTCATAGCGCGCAAAGCCCTGCTCGAAGCACCAGCCGATGGTGCGCAGCATCTGCTCCTGCCCGGGGCTAAAAGCAGCGAGCCTCTCGTCGAATGCGCCAAGATAGGCAATGTAGTTTGGGCCGTCGGCAAAGCCGACCTCGACGGCAACGAGGGACGATCCGGCCTTGAGAGCCGTGACGATCGCGCTGCCGGAGCAAACGGTTTCACGCAATAGTGCGGCCCAGTCCGGCGAGTTGAAAACGAGGCTCGAGACGGCGCGCTCGCTGAGCCAAGCGCGTTTCCAGGCGACAGCAGCATCGAATGCCGCGGCTGCCTCCGCGCCGCCCAGCACCTCAAAGGATAGCGCCCCTTCCTGGGCGGCAAGGCGCTGCATCCGCTGGCGGCGGTTGCGGCGCGTGCGGCTCGAGAAGGACGCCTCATAGGCGGAGAGCGTGCCGAAGGCAGCCAGATCGATGTAAGGGGCTGAATCCCGCGCCCGCTGGGATCTCGCATGTTGCGACAGCGCCGCGTGGAGGCGGCTGTCCTCCCGCACTTTTCGCCACAGGATAACGTCGGCTCCCTCGCGGCTCAGGGCGTCGCACAGCGCGTTGAAGCCGCCGGGCTCGAGGGCTGCGCCCGCTGCGTCGGTGTACTGTGCCAGCGGGTAGACGAGCGGCACCAAGGCGCGGGCGCCAAACAGCCGCTCGCGCCGCAGGGCGAGAAGGGATGGCCCAGCCTCATTGCGGACGATGGCCACTAGAGGCGCCGCGCCGTTCCGCTCAGCGAGCCGGGCCGCCCCAACGACGAGATCGAACCGCTCGAAGGCGCCGACGCCCGCGTGCGCGTCCGCTTCCGCCCACACCGGCGCGAGGCGGGCGATGGCATCAAGGCCGGATACGATCTCGACAGCATTCATGATTGAAAGATCGGGTCCCCAACCCGGCGCGAGGCCATTGAGTTTCCGAACTATCGGTGGCGGGCGTTTGCAATGGGTTAAGTTCAGAGCCTTCCGCTTTAAGTGGAATCGAGGAACGGCTCTAGAACCTGATCATTTGAGGTGGATGCGGACACGCATTCACCAAGAACGTGAATCAGTCTCTCAAACAAAAACTTAGAGCGCGTTCACGTCGCGCAATCCGATTCCGATAAAAGTGAACGCGCTCTAAGTTTTTGTGTCTTCGTGCTTCTTATCGGACACTTTAACTTGCATGGCTTCGCCATGACCAGTTCCCGCTTTTCCGGAAGCACTTTCTATCTTCGTGCTTCTTGTCGGACACTTTAACTTGCATGGCTTCGCCATGACCGGTTCCCACTTTTCCGGAAGCACTCTAGTCGCCGAGTTGAGCCACGTCATGCACCGGGCGAACGCCGAGCAGCGGGGCGATGCGCGCGATCACGCGTCCGGCGGTTGGGGCCGCATTGCGCCCCGCAAGCACCTCGCCGGCCGACGCATCCGTGCCCTTCGGCTCGAAAATCAGCACAAGCACGAGGTACTTCGGCTGGTCCATCGGGAAACCTGCCACGAAAGATGCCACTACGGATTTTTCCCGATAGCCGCCGCGGCCCGGCATCTCCGCCGTGCCGGTCTTGCCGCCCACGCGATAGCCGGGAACGTCGGCGCGCCGCCCCGTCCCGATCCGCTCCGCGACGTTGCGCCGAAACAGGATCGAGAGGCTGCGGCTCGTCTCCTCGCTGATGACGCGCCGAGGCGCCTCCTCGCCGCTCGAGCGGTTGCGGAAATAGGTCGGCGTGACCGCGGTGCCACCATTCAGAATGGCGGCCGTCGCGGCTGCGAACTGGATCGGCGCTACCGCAATGCCGTGGCCGTAGGAGACTGTGATCTGCTCCGCCCGGCCAAGCTTTGAGGGCAGTTGCGGCGGTGCGACCGGCCCAGCTTCCGTGCGCATCGTCCCCGTCAGACCGATCCTGTCGAGGAAGGCGCGCTGACGCTCTGGGCCTTCGGCGAGCGCCAGCATGCCCGATCCGACGTTGGATGAACGGATGAAGACCTCCGAGACGGTGAGCGGCCGCCCCTTGGGATGGAGGTCCTTGATCGTAAAGCGGCCGGCGACGAGCGGCTTGGTGACATCGATCAGGGTATCCGGCTTCACCTTGCCGCCGTCGAGCGCCATGGCGACCGTGAAGATCTTGAAAATGGAGCCGAGCTCGTAGGTCCCGCCCTGGATCTTGTCGAGACGCAGCGGATCGAGCGTTTCCGAGGAGCGCGCGGGATCCACGCCCGGCAGCGATACGGACGCCAGCATCTCGCCGGTCTTGACGTCCATCACCAATCCTGCGGCACCTTTGGCCTCGTAGCGGGACATGGCGGCGTCCAGCTCGTCGGCGAGCGCGTGCTGCACGCCGAGATCAAGGGACAGCGTCACCGGAACGCCCGCGTTGGGCGGCGCGCCAACCGTCGCCTCGACGCCGAACGTTTCGTCGATCGCGCGCTCGATGCCGCTCATGCCCTTGTTGTCGACGTTGACGGAGCCGAGCAGGTGCCCGGCCGTCCGCTCGAGCGGATAGGCGCGCCGGAGCTCGGGGCGGAAGTCGAGGCCAGGGAGACCCAGGTCATGCACCTTCTGGGCAACTTTCGGAGACAGGCCGCGCCTCAGCCACACGAAGCGCCGGTTGCGCTCGGACAGCGTGCGGCGCAGCTCACTCTGGTTGAGCTCCGGCAAAACCGCGCCGAGCCGCTCGGCGGTATCGTCGACCCGCTGCACCAGCGACGGGTCAGCGTAGAGCGACGGCATCTCGATATCGGTCGCAAGCAGCCGGCCGCCTCGGTCCAGGATATCCGGGCGCACGTAGCTCTGGGCTATCGGCTCGCTCAAGGACACGACCAGTTGCGGGCCGCCGCTCGCCGCGAGATGCGCAAGCTGGCCGGCCACTATGAAGAACATGGCCGCCATGGCGAGCATGACCAGCCGGGTTCTCACACCCGCTCCCCGCTCGCGGCGGGGACGCGAGGAAGCGGGCCCTGACGAGCCTCGTTCCCATCTCTGCCGTGGTGCGCTCATTCTAGCCCCCGGATGCCGGTTACTGAGGAATGGCTCCCGTGAGGATGCCGTTGGCTTCCTCATCGGCAATCTGCCGATCAGTCATCGGAACTAGCCCCTGCGCACGCGCCAGAGGCTCGATGCGGCCCGGGCGCGCAAGGTGGGCGCGCTCGGCTTTCAGTACGGAAATATCGGAGCGGGCTTCATCCGCGAGCCTCTGCTGGGCGCCGACGCGAGCCTCAATCTGGCGCGTGTCGTAGCTGAGCCCGTAAAGCAGGAAGGCGCTCGAAATGGCCATGAACACGGCCGAGACGGTAAGCGGATGCATCGGATCGACCTCAACCAACGAGAAACCATGTTAGGGCGACGGACAAGCTAGTGGCGTGAACTCCGGGTTAATGGCTGATCCACGGCGGGGCGTGCGTCCGGATGCCTGTCCGCAGCCGAGCCGAGCGGGCCCTTGGATTCGCTTCCGTTTCCTTTTCATTAGGTTTAACGCCGCGTGTATTAAGAATTCGGAAACTCGGCTCTGCGATGGCCGCGTGGGACACCGGCATGTGCCGCGAAAGGCCGGGAACCTTGCCGGAGCGCTCCTGCAGAAAGCGCTTCACGATGCGATCCTCGAGCGAGTGGAACGTCACGACGACGAGGCGACCCTCCGGGCTGAGCAACCGCTCGGCTGCCTCGAGCGCCCGCTCGAGCTCACCGAGTTCGTCGTTGACGTGAATGCGCAGGGCCTGGAACGTGCGCGTGGCCGGATGCTTGTCGTCCTTGCGCGGCCGGCCGAGCACGCGCTCGACAATTCCCGCCAGCGCCTTCGTCGTGGTGATCGGCGCCTCGGTGCGCGCTTTTACGATCGCACGCGCGATGGCACGCGAGCGCCGCTCCTCTCCGAATTCGTAGAGAATATCCGCAAGCGTCTCCTCGTCGGCCGCGTTGACGACATCGGCGGCCGATGGGCCCGACTGAGACATGCGCATGTCGAGCGGCCCCTCGCGCAGGAACGAGAACCCACGCGCGGGATCGTCGAGCTGCATCGAGGACACGCCGATGTCGAGCACGACGCCGTCGACGTGGGCGCACCCGGCGTCACGCGCCGCGCGCTCCATGTCGCTGAAGGTGGTGGGGACGAGGATGAGGCGGCCGCCGAAGTGCGCGACCATCTGCTGGCCGCCGGCAAAGGCATCCGGATCGCGCTCGATCGCGATCACACGGCAGGAGGGCGCGCTTTCGAGAATGGCGCGGGAGTAGCCGCCCGCGCCAAAGGTGCCATCAATGTAGACCTCTCCGGCCGCCGGCCGGAGCGCTTCCAGAACTTCTGAAAGAAGCACGGGAATATGTGCCCGCACGTCCCGTTGCACCGGTCCCTCGCCGATGTTCCGGGGCGTCATTCCCGTGCTCCTTCGGTGTCACCGCCCCTGCGGTGACCGCTCCCCGCGCCGAAAAGTTTTCTGTGCTCCTGCGCCTTTTCGCGGGCGCGTGCGCGCCGCTCTTCGAAGGCGGCGGGAGCCCACATTTGAAACTTGTCGCCAAGGCCGACAAACGTGACGTGATCGCGAAGATCGGCGTGGGCGCGAAGCGCTTCAGGAAGGACGATACGCCCGTCTCCATCGATGCCGAGAACCTGGACGTCGCCGTAGAGCGCGACAGAGAGCTCATCCCGCTCGTCCGAATAGTCTGGCAGGCCCGCGAGAAGCCCGTCGATCTTTTTCGCAAGTCTCTCGCCGCCAGCATCGAGTGCCGGAGCATCGATCGAGGGGTAGCAGTAAATTCCGCCGATGCTTCCCTGGCTGTAGCCGTCGCGCTCGAGAACCGCGCGGAAGGAAGCGGGAACCGAGACACGTCCTTTCGCGTCGATCTTGTTCGTGAACGTTGAGACAAAGCGGTCCATCCCTTTTTTCGAGCCTCGCTCAGTTACGCCACGCGAATGCTTCCGAACGGGGCCGCGGGTTTTGCGGCGGGAAGCACGACAGACAAAGGAACGCTTTGCAGAACTTCAGAAAAACAAATCGATTGGCTGGCTCCGAAAAGCCGGTGCCCGCGCCCGGGCTGGGCCGTGGCGGTCGCTCGGTGCTTCGGCCCTCTCTCGAAGCAGGCGCCACGACCACGAGCCCGTGCCCGGTGCGGTCGGGCATTCATGGGATGACATGGTTTGCTGTGGGCGTCAATGGATAGGTAAGGATTCACGGTGGGCGGAGGCGCCATGATCGCGGGCGGCGCCGGAGGTGTTCGCGGCAGGCCAACAGTCGGCGGCGACGGCCCATCGAACTGACCATCCCGAAAAAAACAACGCATCATCAGTGTGTTAGAGCGCTTCTACGCTTGCAGGCGCCCGCGGAATGCGTGCAATGTCTGCCGCGATCTCAGGCAGGCCGCAGGGTCGCGCGGCGCAGCGCTGATCAGACAAGCCGAAGCTTGCTCGGGTTGCCGATCCTATTCAGGGAATGGTATTGCTGCGCCGCATTCTGGCTGCGTACACGGGCTCCAGTGCCCGGCGGCCAACGCGTGATCCCAAAGACCAGTGTGGAGACGGGAAGGCTCAGACGGCCTTTCCCTTGTATCCGAGCCCGCGCACGGTCTCGATGCGGTCCCGCCCGATCTTGTTGCGGAGATTATGAATGTGAACCTCGACCGCGTTGCTCTCGATTTCCTCCTGCCAGCCGTAGAGCATGGCCTCGAGATCGCTTTTCGAGTAGATCACCCCCGGCCGCTCTGCGAAGGCCTGGAGAAGCGTGAATTCCCGGCGCGAAAGATTGAGCGGCTGGCCGCCTGAGGTCGCCGTGCGCTTTTCGGGATCGAGAACGATGTCGCGCCACCGGATCAGAGGAGTTGCACGGCCAAGCGACCGGCGGCGCAAGGCGCGCAGCCGCGCCGCTACCTCGTCGAGATCGAAGGGTTTGCCCAAATAGTCGTCGGCGCCGGTATCCAGTCCGCGAATGCGGTCCTCCACCGCGTCTCGTGCGGTCAAGAGCAGGACGGGTACGGAGTTGCCCTCCCTCCGCAGCGTCGTCACCAGATCGAAGCCGGACCCGTCCGGCAGCATGATGTCGAGAACGACGCCGTCGAAAGACGTCGTCGCGAGAGCCGCCACGGCGTCGCTCAAGGTGCCGACCGCCTCGGCGACCATGCCATGAATGCCAAGACCGACCGCGAGACCGTTCTGCAGAACCGGATCATCTTCGACGATGAGCACCCGCATGCGATCCTTCCTTCACGGCGCCTTGGAAACCGAGCGCGACTGGAGCACCACCCTTAAGGCTGCCTTAAGGCCGGCGCCGTCCGCATTGTATCAGAGTGCCTCCACTACAAAGGACCCCGCGGCATGACCTCGATGACGGCCCGACTGTTCGGCCTCCTCCTTGTAGCTACCGGCCTGGTCTGGCTATCCGGCATTGCCTGGATCTACTCGGAAAGCCGCCAGGATCTCGAGCGCGTGCTGGATGCGCGCCTCGAGGAGGCCAGCCGCATGGTCAGCTCGCTGATCGAGAATGCGGACGTCAAAATTTCGACCGACATCTCCGGCGTACGCGTCGCAGCCGCGTCATCGATGATTGCGGAAGGGGTGAAGACCAGCTTCGATCTCGCCTGCCAGATATGGTCGATCGACGGCCGCCTCGTCGGACGCTCGTCGCATGCGCCCGCAGCAGAGCTCACCGCCGTCTCGAGCGGCTTCTCGAACCAGGAGATCGGCGGGACGAGATGGCGCGTCTATGCTCATGAGGATCCGGCGAGCGGCCTGCGCGTGCTGGTGGGAGACAGCATCGATCGCCGCGAGAGCCTGGTGCGCGGCCTCATCCACGGCCTTGCGGTGCCGGGAGCGGTGGTTTTCGTTTTGCTCAGCGGGCTGATCTGGATCGCGATCCGCGAAGGCTTAGGCCCGCTGCGCCGGCTGAGCCAGGCCGTCGCCTCCCGGGGTCCGGACGAGCTCGATCCGATCACCATCGGGCGGACCCCGCGGGAGATCCGCCCGGTCGTCGCTGCGCTGAACGGGCTCTTCGCCAAGGTCGTTTCCGCACGCGAGCACGAGCGAAGCGTGACGGCCTACGCGGCGCACGAGCTCAAAACGCCGCTCGCCGGGCTGCGGACGCAGGTTCAGGTAGCCATGGCCGCGAGCGACAGCGAAACGCGGGGCGCGGCCCTCAAGAACGCAATGATCGCCGTCGATCAAACGACGCGCATGACACGCCAGCTCCTTGCCATCGCGGAGATCGAGACGGGAACGCGCACGGCGGGTCACGCATGGATCGACGCAGGGGAGCGTTTGCGCGCTATCACGGACGAGCTGCGGGCGCTGCAGAGCGCCGTCTCGGTGCAGATCGACCCGGCTCTCGATGACCTCAAAATCCGCGCCACCTCCGATGCCTTCCACATGGCGGCGCGCAACCTCATGGAGAACGCACTCCAGCATTCACCGGAGGGTGGGATCGTGCGCTGGTCCCTCCGGGAGACGACTGGGGTGCCGGCGCTCGTGGTGGAAGACAGCGGCCCGGGCATCGGCGCGGACGAGATCGCGCTCGTAACCCAGAAATTCTATCGCGGGCGCCATAAGACCGGCATCGGCAGCGGCCTCGGCCTGGCGATCGCGAAGACGGCCCTGGAGAAGGACGGCTTCGGCCTGCGCCTCGAAGGGCGCGGGGCCGAGCCTGGCCTCCGCGCCTTCATCGTGCTTTCGCCGGATGACATCGAGCGGGCCTAGAGCGCGTTCACTCTTATCGGAATCGGATTGCACGGCGTGAACGCGCTCTAAGTTTTTATTTGAGAGACTGATTCACGGTCTCGGTGAATGCGTATCCGCATCCACCTCAAACGATCAGGCTCTAGACCAGCGCCCAATCGTTCCACCGGAGAGAGGCGGCCGGCCTCTTAAGGCTGCCTTAATCTACGCTGGCTTTGAGCGCCCGGCGGGGACGGCCGTCGCCGCAGAGGGACAGTCTCAGACGGTGACAGCACATGTGGATCGTGACGTATGCCATTAGCCATCGGCACAGCATCGGCGTGCTCGCCCTGCTGCTTCTTTTGCTGGGCACGCTGAGCGGCCGGAACATGTCCACCGATATCCTGCCCTCCGTCGATATTCCCGCGATCAACGTCATCTGGACCTACCAAGGCCTCAACCCGCAAGAGATGGTGAGCAAGCTCACCTCGTTCAGCGAGCTGTCGATCATGAACAACGTCGACAATCTGCGCGAGGTGCGATCCGAAACGCTGAGCGGCGTCGGTATCATTCGCGTTTCCTTTCAGCCCGGAACGAATGTTACGGATGCTTTCGCGCAGGTGACATCGGTGAGCCAGACGATCCTGCGGCGCATGCCGCCAGGAACGAGCCCGCCGCTGATCGTGCCCTACGTTCCGTCGAGCGTTCCCATCCTCCAGCTCGTGCTGGCCTCCGATACGCTCACGGATGCGGCGCTTCATGATTACGCCCGCATTCAGCTGCGCTCGCAGATCCAGTCGATTCCCGGCATTCGCCTGACGCTGCCCTATGGCGGCGCGGCGCGGCAGGTGATGATCGATCTCAAGCCCGAAGCGCTGCAAGCCTATGGCATCTCGTCGAGCGACGTGGTGCGAGCGACCGCCTCGCAGAACCTGACGCTTCCTTCGGGAACACTGCGCATCGACACGCGCGAGATCTCCATTACGACGAACGCCAGCCCGGAGGAAGTCGCGGAATTTGCGGACCTGCCGCTGCGCTCCGTCGAGGGCAAGGTGATCCGGCTTTCGGATGTGGCAAACATCCGCGACGGGCAGGCCATACAGACGAACGTCGCCCGGCTTGATGGGCAGAACGCGGTCATCGTCTCCATTCTCAAGCTCGGCAACGCCTCGACGCTGAGCATCATCAGCCAGATCAAGGAGCGCATGCCCGAGCTTCAGGCGGCCGCGCCCGAAGGGCTCACCATCGCGCCCGTGTTCGACCAGTCGGTGTTCGTCGCCAATGCCATCGACAACGTTCTCGTGGAGGCGATCATCGTCGGCCTCCTGGTGGCCTTCGTCGTGCTCGTCTTTCTCGGCAGCTGGCGATCGTCCCTGATCGTGCTGACGTCCATCCCGCTCGCACTCCTCGCCTCCATCGCCGGGCTGGCGCTCACAGGAAACACGTTCAACCTGATGACACTCGGCGGCCTGATGCTGGCCATCGGCATCCTCGTCGACAACGCCCTTGTCGAGATCGAGAACATCAACCGCAACCTCGAGCTGGGACTCGAGCTGCGCGAGGCGATCCTGAAGAGCGCGAGCGAGGTGGTCTTTCCAGAATTCGTCTCGACGCTCTCGATTTGCATCGTGTTCTCGCCCCTGTTCATGCTGACGGGCGTCGCCGCGTTCGTGTTCGTTCCGCTTGCGCTCGCTGTCGTGTTCGCGATGGGCGCATCCTTCGTACTCTCGCGCACGCTCGTGCCGACGCTGGCCTCCCTGCTGCTCAAAACCCATGACCATCAGAAAGCGGCCGGCAGCACGAGCCTTCTTGCACGATGCGGGGGCGCCGTGGACAGCGCTCTTGCCTTCCTCGAAGGTCTTGTGACGCGCATCGCCGGCTTACTGCTCGCACGCAAGGCAATTCCCCTTGCAGGGCTCGTCATTGCGGTGGGGCTCGGCACAGTCGCGGCCCTGAACGTGGGACGCGAGTTCTTTCCCGAAACGGATGCCGGAATGATGCGCATTTACGTCCGCGCGAAAACCGGCCTGCGCCTCGAGGAGACGGCGCAGAAATTTGCAGACGTCCAGCGCGAGATCCGCAGCCTCATTCCCGAGAGCGAGGTCGGCTTCATCGTCGAATCCATCGGCACTCCCGAGCCGGTCAACCTCGGCTGGGTCGAGAGCGGCGTCATCGGATCGTTCGACGGCGAGGTCCTCGTGCAGCTCGCCAAGCCTCATGGCCCCACGGCGCACTACGTCGCCGCGATCCGTCAGCGTCTCAAGGAGCGCTTCCCGGACCTCACCGTCTATTTCCGCCCGGCGGATGCGACGGCCCAGACGCTGGCCGCCGGCGCCCAGACCGGCATCGAGGTACGTGTCATCGGCCGAGATGGCCAGGGCAACGCCGAGACGGCGCGCATGCTCGCCGCGCAAATTGCCAAGATACCCGGCGCCGTAGACGTGGCGCAGCGCCAGGTGCGCGATCTCCAATCCTACTATCTCACCATCGACCGCGTTCGTGCCCTCCAGCTCGGCGTCACGGCACAGGACGCCGCCAATGCCCTGCTCTCGGTGCTGGGCGCGTCCGGGACCGTGTCTCCTAGCTTCTGGAGCGATCCGAACCAGGGGATCTCCTACACCGTCCAGGTCGTGGCGCCGCCCGCCAATCTCACGTCGCTCGACCAGTTGCTCAATACGCCCGTGAAGGCATCGGCAGACGGCCGGCCAATCACGTTGCGCTCGTTCGCATCGCTGCAGCTCAGGAAGATCGCCGCCAATATAGACCGGACGACGCTTCAGCCTACGACGACGATCCTCGCCAACGTCGAGGGCCGCGATCTCGGCAGCGTCTACAGCGACGTCGTCCGTGTGATCGAGGACAGCAAGGCGCGGCTCAAGCCCGGCAATAGGATCGAGGTCGCCGGACAGGCGCGGGCGATGGACCAGGCCTACGGCGAAATGCTGGGCGGCCTGATGATGGCGGCGGTGTTCGTCTATCTCATCATGGTCGTGAACTTCCAATCCTGGCTGATGCCGTTGATCGCCATGGGCGGACTGCCGATCGCCATTTCCGGAGCTCTGCTCGCACTCGCGCTCACGGGAACGCCCGTCTCCGTTCCTGCGCTCACCGGCCTCATCATGGTGATCGGCGTGTCGACGGCCAACAGCGTGCTCGTCACGGCCTTTGCGCGCGACAAGCTGCACGAGGGCGCCCAGCCGGCGGACGCCGCGCTCGAGGCGGTGACAACGCGGCTCAGGCCCGTGCTCATGACAGCGACGGCGATGATCGTCGGCATTCTTCCGATGGCGCTCGGCGGCGGCGAGGGGGGCGAGCAGAACGCGCCGCTCGGGCGCGCCGTCATCGGCGGCCTCATCTTCGGCACCGGCGCGACGCTTTCGTTCGTGCCGTTCTTGTTCGCAACGCTGATCGCCTATCGCGACCGCCGTGCAGCCGCCCGCCAGCCGGTGGCTACGAGTGCGGCTCATATCCTCACACTTGAAACGAAATAGGAGCACCGAAATGAAGCGTGCAACGCTTGCGGCCTTGGCCGTCACCGGCCTTGCCTCCGCCGGGGCCGTCCTCCTGCTGTCCAATGCCGGCGACCGTGCAAGCCTTCTCGACTCCGGATCACGGATCCTGGGGCTATCGGCGGACGCCGCGGCGGCAAAGGCCATCGATCCCGCCGCTCGCGGGCTAGCTCGCGAGGCCGCGGCGCGTGACGTTCGCATCGTCCTGCCGATGCCCGCCCCCGGGACTGCATCGCTCTCGCTCCCGGCGCGCACCGCACCGATGGAGCAAGCCGTGATCTCGTCGCGGACGAGCGGCCTCGTCGCCGAGCGCTTTTTCGACATCGGTGATCAGGTCAATGCCGGGGACCTTCTGCTGCGCATCGAAGCGCCTGAGATCGAGCAGGAGCTGCTTCGCGCCAACGCCGCGATCGCCCAGGCCGAGTCCCGCGTCAGGCTGGCGGATCTCGAGTTCCAGCGCGCGGAAAGCCTCGTTCCGAAGGGCCATGTCTCCGTCCAAACGAAGGATCAGCGATACGCCGCGAAGCTTTCAGCGCAGGCCGATCTCGCGGCCGCCCGCGCCGAAGCAAAACGCCTCGAGGAGATCGTAAGCTTCCAGGAGGTTCGCGCGCCCTTCTCGGGAACGATCGTCGAGCGGCGCGTGGACCGAGGCGACAAGGTGGCGGCCGCCCAAAGTCAGGCCGACGGCTATCTGTTCCGGATCGCCAGGATGGAGGAGCTGCGCGTGGAGGTGGACGTACCCCAGTCGGAAGCCGTCAAGGTGACGGCCGGAGCGCCCGCACGCCTCGCCTTCTCCGAGTTCCCGGGCGAGCCGTTCAGCGCCAACGTCGTGCGCGCCGCCAAATTCATCGATCGGGCCTCGGGCACGATGCGAATCGAACTCGTCATGAAGAACAGCGATCTTCGCATACCGGCCGGCCTCAACGGGGAAGCCGTTATCGAGATCGCGGAAAGTTCAGGCGCGGTGCTCATCCCCAACAACACGATCCTCGCCAGACAGGGCCGCCAGGTGGTGGCCGTGGTGGACGGCGAGGACCGCGTGCGCATCCAGCCGGTCCGGGTCGCTCGCGACCTTGGCGACCGTGTCATCGTCTCGTCAGGGCTTCAGACGGCCGACCGCGTTATCGTCAGTCCCAACGCGATGCTCAAGGAGGGCGATACCGTCAAGGTTCATGCGCTCGCCGTCTCGGATGCTGGTTCGTAAGCGGCGCCTCCCACACGGCCTCCGCTCAAGTCCACGACATGGGATAGGAACTGCCGAGTGCTCGCCTCCCACGAGTAGCCGAGCGCATGGGCGCGGCAGGCTTTGCGCGAGACGTTCAGGGCTGCAAGGCAGGCCTGCCGCAAGTCGGCATGCAATACGCCAACGGGCGCGCGGGCGACGATGTCGCGCGGGCCAGCGACCGGAAACGCAGCGATGGGCACGCCGCATGCGAGCGCTTCAAGCTGGACGACCCCGAACGTGTCGGTGCGGCTCGGGAACACGAAGACGTCGGCCGCGGCATAATAGGCAGCAAGCCGGGCGCCGCTCTTAGCACCTAGGAAATGCGCATCCGGAAACCGCGTGCGCAGCTCGCGCTCCTGCGGACCATGGCCGATCACCACCTTGCTGCCGGGCAGATCGATCGACAGGAACGCCTCGAGGTTCTTCTCGACGGCGATGCGCCCGACATTGAGAAAGATCGGCCGCGGCAGGTCGAGCGAAGCTGCAGCCTCCGGACGGAATGTTTCGACGTTCACGCCGCGCGACCAGATGCGGAGATGGCGAAAGCCGCGCGCCGCAAGCTCGTCCTCAAACGATGGCGTCGACACCATGGTCGCGACTGCCGGGGCATGGAAGCGGCGCAGCGCGCGATAGCCCCACGATACCGGGACGGGAAAACGCGCTGACACGTATTCGGGAAAGCGCGTCGTCAAGCTCGTGGTGAAGGCGAGACCGCGACGGATGCAATAGTTCCGCACGGCGAGCCCGATCGGCCCTTCGGTCGCGATGTGCATCGATTCGGGACGGGTGGCTTCGATACGGCGCGCGATCTCCCGCGGGTTCGGGATCGCGCAGCGCAACTCCGGATATGTCGGCACCGGCAGAGAGGCGAAGCCCTGCGGCGTGAGGAACTCAACGCGCGTTCCGAGTTTGCGGGCCGTCGCAGCCAGAGCTTCGAGCGTGCGCACGACGCCATTGATCTGAGGATGCCACGCATCCGTCGCGATGAGCACGGCCATCCGCTGTTGCCGTTCCGTTTGCCCCATGTCCCGGTTTCCGGAAACACTCCAGGGCCGCTCGCTCCGCAGGTCGATCCGATACGAGGACCTTGCGCGGGCTTCGGGTTACGCTCGATATGTCTCAAGCATATGACAAGCTGGCGCGCACGCGTGCAAAACCGCTGCGGTAGAGCCTCGCCGGCTGCCTCCACGCGGCTCAATTATGGAGTTTCCTGTCAGCCCCGCCGGGCCGCCGTTATTGCAGCGACGTCGATCTTTCGCATGGCCATCATGGCATCGAACGCGCGCTTTGCTTCATCGCCGCCCGCAGCAAGCGCCTCGCTCAGCACGCGCGGCGTGATTTGCCAGGAGACGCCCCACTTGTCCTTGCACCATCCGCACGCGCTCTCCTGTCCGCCATTGCCCACGATGGCGTTCCAGTAACGGTCCGTCTCTTCCTGATCGCCGGTGGCGATTTGAAATGAAAACGCCTCATTGTGCTTGAAAGCCGGGCCGCCATTGAGCCCGATGCATGGGATGCCAGCGACCGAGAATTCGACCGTCAGCACGTCTCCCTCCTTGCCCGACGGGTAGTCGCTCGGAGCCCGGTGGACAGCGCCGACCGCGCTATCGGGAAAGGTTTCGGCATAGAAGCGGGCCGCAGCCTCGGCGTCCTTGTCGTACCAAAGGCAGATCGTGTTCTTGGCCATGGCTTGTCCTTTCACTCGGCACCCATAGGTCGCATCGCGATGGATTCCGCGCAACAGAAAGCCGCAACTCGATGATACCAACGCCCCGCGATGGAGGATTGATCTGTTCTAGAGCCGTTCCGATTTAAGTGGAAACGGGGAACGGCTCTAAGATTTTGTTCGATCGTGCTTCTCTTCGGAAAACCGGTTCTCTAGTGCCCGCCAAGGACCAAGACTTTGATCGGTAGCACCAGCGCCTGCAAGCGGAGGATCATGGCGTGCACCAGGGCGACCGCATCCACGACGTGCAGAAACAGCCATCGGCCGATGCCTACATTCCCGTGCGCCAACGTGTCGTGATTGTTGGTGTAGGCGTTCGCAATGCAGCTGCTTCCGGGCGTGACCCCGTCCAGACCGCCTTCGAAAAGTGGCTGCAGGAAGACGGTCAGCGTGCCTGGACGGGTCGTTTGCAACGCATCGACCAACTGCTCGGACGTCCGCACTTGGCCGGCCGCGATGAAGTCCTGCACGGCGGTGACAACCATTGGGATGATGGTCAGCGGTTTTGAAGCGCAGGTGACCTCGGCAGCCATACCCACCTTCATCACCTGCGCTTCGATCTGATTGAAGCCTGCGATGAGATATTGCCGACCAGCCTGGGCGGGGATGAGAACGCCCGCGGGCCGTATCAGCGGGTTCACGACGTCGCCCACGCGAAGCGTAAACTGCTCCAACCGGCCATCCACGCCGGCGCTGACGGTCATCTTGCTAAGCTCCACCTCCGCTTGATCTCGAGCTGCTTCTGCGCTCGCTTTCTGCGCCGGAAGCAGGGTCGCCAATTTGATCCTCGCCGCGTCTCTCGCCGCTTCGGCGGCGACAAGGGCGCCTTTACGGCCATCGACAAGATTGCGCAGCCGATCGATCTCGCGCTGCGCCACGACGTCGGCATTGCGTCTGAGCAATTCTTCCTTCATCGCAAGCTCGTCGACCGCTTGCTGATAGGCGCCCTGGGCTTCCTGAATCTGCCCTTCGGCGGCCGCTATATCGGCCTCTGCGACAACCATCGACGCCTCCACCTCCGCAATCTCCTTCTTTGCAACGTCGAGTGCGGCGGTTGCTTTGCGGTTGTCGAGCTTGAAGAGTGGCTGGCCTTTCTTCACCTCGCCTGAGAAGGCCACCAGGACTTCTGCGACACGACCGTTGGTTTCCGGCAGAACCGGCACGCTGCGGAAGTATCCGGTGACGTTCGTGGTCGAAGGATGGAAGTAGAAAATCGTCGTAATCAACGCGATCGTCAGCATGAGGCAGGCAGTGATGCCGTATCTCAATTCATACCAGACAGAATAGACTCCGATCTCGACGCCTAGCCGTTTTCCCTGCCCGTAGCGTCGATAGAGATAGTCGGGCAGGAGCGTGAAGAATGAGCAGAGAAGCAGCTCAAGCATCGCACCCTCGTAACATCATGCGGGAAAATCTCGGTGGGGATGGGGGCGCCGATCATCCAAAGATCCGTCCTCTCTCTTTGCGACTTCTCCCTTTGCGTTCTCGCGGACGGATGGCTTCTCGGCGGCCATCGCTTCGAGTGATCCGGCGATGCTATCGAGAGGCTTCGAGAAATGCGGGAAGGAGAAATCGGGAATATTGATCAACGCGAGGATCAGAGCAGCGACCCAGAACGCATGCATGTGTGTGAACAGCGAGAGAAGGGCCAGCACGGCGACGAGATCATACTGCACCCGGTTGTGAACCATTCGCTCGGGTAGCGAGTGCAGCCAGAAGAAAAATACTCCCACACTAAGCACCGCCGCCAGCAGGACGAATGCCATCATGATGAGAAGGACATCTGTTTGACCAGGCGCGGTGATGAAGAACGGCAGATGCGGCGTTGCTAACGGGTGTGCGTCCGGCATGTGTCTGCCTCCCTTCACCGTGCGGCTATATTATTAGATGACCTCCGGCTGCAAAACTGAATTCGGCTGGATGCGTATTTCTGGAATAGAGCTCCGCAACGACTTGCTCGTTCGGCACGCTTATTCACGGATGCACCGAGCAGCGTGCGATAAGATTTATGTGCTGCCGGCCCACCATTCGCTCAGCATCGCAACTCGAAGAAACCTCAATGAGCGTGAACGGCGCTCAATACATTTCGTATTGTATTCCCCGTTAGCAGGTATAGCATTTGTAGCAACTGGCCTTTACGCGCCTCTCCTGTCAGCTTTTGTAAGCCGGACTCCTCAAAGACTTCGCGCGTTTATTTTATTGCAACATATGGGCTTAGATCGTTGGTAGAGGAGTTCCGATGGAACTCAAGGCCATCCAGATCGGAAGCATCTCCCTCATCCGGCGGCGCGGGCACGCGATCCAAGTTCGGTGTGTTGTCGCGGTCCGATTGGGACGGGGCAATCCACCTGCGAAATTCCCACAGAATGAAGTTAACGCAGCTCGCCGCGTCTTCGACGGGCGGCCGTTCGTTTGGGTATCGACGCAGGACGCATAACGGTAACGGCGGGAGGCTGCCAGTGAGTACGCAAGCCGGTTCCAGCTCAATGAGCGCCTCTGCTGCTTCCTGGCCGCTAACCCTCGCGCAAGACGCCGTCGCGTATTGGATTGATGCTTGGCAGCGCAGCGTCCTTATGCTGGACGTGATGCGCGAGCGCAGCGCGCGCTACGAGACGCACGCCGCAAAGCTCGCCCCGCATGTCTTGACGTTTGATTGCGAGCTAATGCTGGACGGTCGCACTCTACCGCGTCCAGTGAACTACGTGCTGGTTCGCATCAAGCCGCCGAAGGGCGTCACACTAGACCTGAACAAGCGTCCGTTTGTCGTCGTCGATCCTCGTGCCGGCCATGGCCCCGGTATCGGCGGCTTCAAGCCCGAGAGTGAGATCGGCGTCGCGTTCAAGGCCGGACACCCGTGCTATTTTATCGGCTTTCTCCCGGAGCCAATCCCCGGCCAAACGATCGAGGACGTGGCCATCGCGGAGGCCGTCTTCCTAGAGCACGTCATCGGTGCGCATCCCGACGCCGAAGGAAACCCCGCGGTCATCGGCAATTGCCAAGCAGGCTGGGCGGTCATGCTGTTGGCGGCGCTCAGACCAGAGCTCTTCGGGCCGATTATCATCGCGGGGTCTCCCATATCCTATTGGACGGGCGAGCACGGCAAAAATCCGATGCGTTATACCGGTGGGCTCCTCGGCGGGAGCTGGCTTGCTGCCCTTGCCGGTGATCTCGGCGCCGGTAAGTTTGACGGCGCGTGGCTCGTTTCGAATTTCGAAAATCTCAATCCGGCAAACACGCTCTGGTCGAAACAGTACAATCTCTACGCAAACGTCGACAAGGAAGCCCCTCGCTACCTCGAATTCGAGCAGTGGTGGGGCGGGCATGTTCTCCTCAACGCAGCGGAGATGCAATTCATCGCCGACGAGCTTTTCATCGGCAACAAGCTCTCTCGAGGGCATCTTGCGACGAGCGACGGCATCCCGGTCGATCTCCGAAACATCAAGTCCCCGATCCTCGTCTTTTGCTCGAAGGCCGACAATATTACGCCTCCGCAGCAGGCGCTCGGCTGGATCCTGGATCTCTACAGCTCAGTCGATGACATTCGCGTCTACGGTCAAACCATCGTCTACGCAGTTCATGAAACCATCGGCCATCTCGGCATTTTCGTTTCCGGATCGGTAGCTCGCAAGGAGCACGATGAGTTTGCCAGCAATATCGATCTGGTCGACGTGCTGCCACCGGGCCTTTACGAAGCCGTCATAACTCCGAAAAGCGATGCCGAAGAGACCAACGATCTGATCGAGGGCGATTACCTCGTGCGCTTCGAGGCGCGGACGCTCGACGACATTCGCGCCTATGGCGGCAACGATCCGAGAGACGACCGGGAGTTCGCAACAGTGGCGCGGCTCTCTGAGATCAATCTCGGCCTCTATCGCACGTTCGTGCAGCCGTGGTTGAGGCCCTGCGCGACAGAGGCTATGGCGGACGCCATGCGCAAGCTGCATCCTCTGCGCCTTCAATATGAAATGTTCTCCAACAAGACTCCTTACATGCAGGCTTTTGACTGGATGGCAAAGTCTGTTCGGGACGCGAGGCTGCCGACGCCCAAGGGCAACGTCTTCTGGCAGGCGCAGTGCCACGTCTCAGATGCAATCAAAACGACGCTCGATGCCTATCGCGATGCACGAGACGAGCTTTTCGAGGCGACGTTCCACACCGTCTACGGCTCTCCTCTGCTGCAAGCGATCGTCGGCTTGGGGGGCGCTGGCGATGAGGCGTACCGCCCGCAGCCCATAACGGCAGCGCATGCTGCGTTGGTGCGGGAGCATATTGCGCACATCAAGCAAAGAGTGGCCGAGGGTGGCCCGCGCGAAGCGGCTCTTCGCGCACTGATCTATCTGCGGATGCCCGATGGAGCGATCGACGAGCGCGGTTTCAACGTCTTGCGCGCGCTGCGAAGAGAAGCCGGAAAGGGATACACGCTCGAGGAATTTAAGCGCGTCTTTCGAGAACAGTTCTTACTCGTGTTGATCGATGAAAGGCGAGCTGTTGCAGCGATTCCAGGCATGCTTGCCAAGGAGCCCGATCTCGCGCGGCGTATGGAGGCAGCCGTTCGTCGCATGATCGATGCAGTGCCTGCGAAGACCGAGGAAGCACAAGCCCGCATCGCAGAGGTCGAGCGCCTCATGGCCCTAGCGGTAAACGAGGCTGACGAAAGGGTGGCCGAAGTCGGTCACAAGCAACCGCCTTCCGGGGCGCTAAGGCGCGCTCGCATACATGTGCACGCCGCTCGCGCCAAGCATCAATAAGCCAACTGTAAAGGGCAATCAGCAGTCGAACGGAGTACGAGCGATGGCAACTCTTCTAAGCCCTTCCGACCTCGACCAAATGGCGGCCGAAGGCGAGTATGCGAAGATGGATGAGGAAAGACGGCAAAAAAAACGCAAGGAACAGGAGCAGATCGAACTGCGTGACGCCTTCATGGCCCGCGAGATCCATCCCGAAGTCTTCGAGCGCATCAACCAGGCTGTCAGCATCGCCGCCAGACGGGGGATGCACCAAGTCCAGGTCATAAGCTTTCCGAGCAGCTACTGCAGCGATGGCGGCCGCAGGATCAACATTGCGGATCCCGAGTGGCCGAGCACGCTTCAGGGGTTTGCGCGAAAGGCCTACGACTTCTTCGACACGGAGCTACGTCCGCACGGCTACAGACTTAGCGCCGAGATCATCAGCTTTCCCGGAGGCATGCCGGGCGACGTAGCACTTTTTCTGAAGTGGTAGCACTAAGTAGTGTCGCTCATGGCCTCGGAGGATTTGCCATGACGAGGAAGGCCACCGTTTCTCACATCCACCGTCACGAAAAATACGAACGTCTGATTGCGGCAGCCGCCGGATTGGCGCCGCTGCGAGCCGCCGTCGCGCATCCCTGCGACGAGACCTCGCTTCGAGGCGCCATGGAGGCCGCAGCGCAGCGGCTTCTTAAGCCGATCCTGGTCGGACCCATGCAACGCATTGCCGACCTTGCGAAGGCCTCCGGCATAGATATCACCCACGCCGAGATCGTCGAGGCCCCTCATAGCGTGGCCGCAGCAGAACAGGCCGTCGCGCTGGTGCGCGCGGGAAAAGCCGAACTGTTGATGAAGGGCAGCCTGCATTCGGATGAACTGCTCAGCGCAGTGACGCGACGGGACACGGGCCTCCGCACAGGGCGGCGCATCAGCCACGTCTTCATCATGGATGTTCCAACCCATCCGCAAACACTCTTCATTACAGACGCCGCAGTAAACATCGCCCCGGATCTGCTGGCCAAGCGGGACATCATCCAGAACGCTATCGATCTCTATGCCGCGCTCGGGCTCGGTATTCCCAAGGTCGCCATTCTGTCGGCCGTCGAGACCGTGAACCCGAGTATTCCCTCGACGATCGAGGCTGCTGCGTTGTGCAAGATGGCGGATCGCGGGCAGATCACCGGTGGCGTTCTCGACGGTCCGCTGGCCTTCGACAACGCGATCAGTCTCGAAGCGGCGCGCATCAAGGGCATCACGTCTGACGTGGCGGGGCAGGCGCAGATCCTCGTGGTACCCGACCTCGAAGCGGGAAACATGCTGGCCAAGAACCTGACATTCCTATCCGGTGCAGACGCTGCCGGGCTGGTCCTCGGCGCCAGAGTTCCGGTGATCCTGACGTCGCGAGCCGACAACGTCCGGACCCGCATGGCCTCTTGTGCCGTCGCCGCTCTTCTGGCCCACAGCCGCAGAACGCAGGAACCGATAAGGGCCTGAGCCATGGCCGAGACCATTCTCGTCGTCAACGCGGGCAGCTCCAGCATCAAGTTCGAGCTATTCTCCGTCGATACGGATGACCAGCTGGACAAGATTATCAAAGGTCAAATCGACGGCATCGGAACTCGGCCGCGCCTGTTTGCCGCCACGTCGAAGGGCACATTACTTTCGGACCAGACCTGGGCACCAGAGGATGTTTGTGCCGTACCGGCTGCTCTCGAGAAGCTGATCGCGTTTCTTCGTCCGCAGATCGGCGGCGAGCTACCCGCGGCGGTCGGGCATCGCGTCGTGCATGGCGGACCCGACTTCGGCGAACCGGTGGCGGTCACCTCAAGCATTCTATCGGAGCTGGAACGTCTCATCCCGCTCGCTCCGCTGCATCAACCGAACAATCTCGCCCCTATCCGCGCCGTTCTCGAGCGCAGACCGCACCTCCTCCAGGTTGCATGCTTCGATACCGCGTTTCACCGCGGACATGCGGACATCGCAGACAGGTACGCCATTCCGGAACGCCTCTATGCCGAGGGTGTGCGCCGCTACGGCTTTCACGGTCTTTCGTACGAATACATCGTAAGCCGGCTTCCGCATATTGCGCCGGACATCGCAGGTGGCCGCGTGGTCGTCGCGCATCTCGGCAGCGGGGCATCAATGTGCGCAATCGCCGACGGACGCAGCGTCGAAAGCACGATGGGCTTCACGGCCCTGGATGGATTGCCGATGGGGACGCGCTCCGGGCAACTCGATCCGGGCGTCGTGACCTACCTCATGAGGGCGAAAGGCATGCGCCTAGAGGACGTCGAAAGCTTCCTCTACAAAGAGTGTGGGCTCAAAGGCCTATCCGGCATCAGCAACGACGTGCGCGACCTTCTTGCCAGCAACGCTCCCGAAGCGAAGCTCGCACTGGATTACTTCGCATATCGCATTGCCTTGTTCACGGGCATGCTGGCAGCGGCCATGGGCGGCATCGATGCTTTCGTGTTCACCGCTGGCATCGGCGAGAATGGACCTGCCATTCGCGAAGCCGTCATCCGGAGGCTTGAGTGGCTGGGCCTTCGCGTCTCCTTTAACGCCAACAACAGCAACGCCGTCTGCATCTCTGGCGAAGGCGCGAAAGTGCCGTGCTTCGTCATCCCCACGAACGAGGAACTTATGATTGCAACGCACACGCTGCGCGTTGCACGCAGGCGCGAGGCAGCCGCTGTTCGGGAGAAACGCGCATGATCGACCTTTCGACGCTGGCCTTGCTCAAGGGAAAGAAAGCGCTCGTCACCGGCATCGCCAACGATCAGTCGATTGCGTGGGGCTGCGCCAAGGCGTTTCATGCTTTCGGCGCGGATGTGGCGGTCACCTATCTCAACGAAAAGTCCAAGCGCTTTGTCGAGCCGCTGGCGAAGGAACTCAACGCGCCTATCTTGATGCCACTCGATCTGCAGAAGCCGGGCGAGCTCGAGGCCGTTTTCGATGCGGTGAAGGAGAAGTGGGGCACCCTGGACATCGTTCTCCATTCCATCGCCTTTGCGCCGAAGGATGACCTGCATGGGCGTGTCGTAGACTGCTCGCGCGACGGGTTTCTCCTGGCCATGGAGCTATCGTGCTGGTCATTCATCCGCATGGCGAAGCTCACCGAGCCGCTCATGAAGAACGGTGGCACCCTCTTCACGATGACGTATTACGGCTCCCAGATGGTGGTCGAAAACTACAACATCATGGGACCGGTCAAGGCAGCGCTCGAGTCCGCCACGCGATACTTAGCCGCCGAGCTCGGGCCCCAGGGCATCCGCGTTCATGCGATCTCTCCCGGCCCGCTGAAGACACGCGCAGCCTCCGGCATCAGCGAATTCGACAAGCTCCTGCAGAAAGCACAAGCGAAGGCGCCAAGCCGCAGTCTGGTGTCGATCGACGATGTGGGCGTCGCCGTCGCGGTGCTGGCGATGAATGGCGCCAAGCTGATCACCGGAGAAACCCTCTACATCGATGGCGGCTATCACATCATGGATTAGATAAACCGCCCTCCCGGTGATCTCCATAACACTAGGCATGGCTATGAAGACGATGCCGATTTCAGATGCCGTCGCGCTTATTCCGGACGGCGCGCGTCTTATGATCGGCGGCTTCATGGGGGTTGGAACGTCGGAAAGGATCGTGGACGAGATCGTCTGCCAAGGTAAGCGCGATCTCACCGTCATCGCCAATGACACCGCGAAGCCCGGCGTGGGCGTCGGCAAGCTGATCAGCCAGAGGCTGGTGCGCACTGCCATTGTAAGCCACATCGGGCTCAACCCCGAGGCGCAGAAGCAGATGCACGCCGGCGAGCTTAAGATCGAGCTCGTCCCACAAGGAACGTTGATCGAGTGTATCCGTGCCGGCGGCTACGGCCTCGGAGGCGTGCTTACGCCGACCGGCGCGGCGGCCATGTGGACCTGACAGTGCTCGGAGGCCTGGAGGTTGACCAGCATGGCTTGCTCGCGAACTGGATGATCCCAGGGAAAATGGTGCCCGGGATGGGCGGTGCCATGGATCTCGTGACAGGCGCGAAGCGCGTGATCATCGCCATGCAGCACAGCGCCAAGGGAACATCAAAAGTCGTCAAGAGATGCTCTTTGCCGCTTACGTCGCAGCGCGCCGTCGATCTCGTGGTGACGGACCTCGCCGTCCTCGCATTTCCGAACGGCCACGCGACGCTCGTCGAGACAGCACCGGGCGTCTCAGTGGCAGACGTCGTGCAGATGACGGACGCCGACCTGCTCGTTCCGCAGCAGGTGCCCGAGATGGCGCTTTAATGCGCGAAGCGATGCGCACGCACCGTACATTAAGGAAGGTCATGCGTTGATCACGCAAGGGGTCGGAGCCTGCGTTTGATCGGCCCTCCGAGGGCCTCACGGCCAAGCGAGGATTTCGAGCCTTCGCTAAAGCGAGCAATCTCAAACAGTTGAGATGGTCGGAGCGGGGAGATTTGAACTCCCGACCCCCAGTCCCCCAGACTGGTGCGCTAACCAGGCTGCGCTACGCTCCGACTTGGCCCCGTTATGTCCGGCAAAGCGGCTCCGGTCAACGCCTCGTTCCGGCTTCACCAGAAAGAAATGCCTCGATGGCTGCCGGATCCTCCGGAAAGTGGCGGAGAGGCGGAAGCGCAAGGCCGGCCGACAGCGCGATCGCGGCAAAGACCCTGTCAGCCACAGGCACGTCGCGAACCACAATGCGCGGCGCGACGGCCTCGGGCGGCGGCACGGCGGGGCTGGGCGACGCAACGTGGCGTGGGCGCAGGCGCTCGAGGAGGCTACCCACGCCGCAGCCCTGCGCCTTGGCTGCCGCTTCGATGCGCACCCAGGCATTGAGGAATTGCGCGTCGGGTCCGGCTGAGGAAAGCGCTGCGCCCTCTGCCAGAGCAACAGCCTCCGCCTCGATAGGCACGCGGCGCGCAGCCGGGACGCGCACACGGCGCATGCGCTCAATGTCGACACCGAGCGGCTCCTCGCGGCCGAGCGCGATCAGTGCCAATCCTTGCGTATGAGACAGGCTGAAGGCGCAGCTCCGTCCCGGAAGCGATGGTTTGCCGGCGGTATTGCGGACAAAAGGTGCGCGGCGAATCTCGGAGCCGACTCTCGCCTCGAGAGCAAGACGGAGCGCGATGTGCGCGAGCCGGCGCTCGCGCCGCGATACCGGATCGGCCATCCGGTCGAACCGTACCTTCATATCCTCGGAGAGGCGTGGCTCGGCAGCCTCGGTGGCCTCAAGGCCAGGCCGCAGCTTACCCAGGTCTACGAGCCAGAGCTCCGTCTCAGCCATCATCGGCCCGGCCGTATGCCGCAGTAAGACGCTATGCGCCCACCGCACGGGCGCGGCGTGGCGCGCGGGCCGTCGTCTCCGGCTTGTCCAAGGTCTCGAGCAGAATTGCGCGGCATTGCTCGAGCTCCTTGATCGCCGCTTCGACGGCCGCCAAATGCTCAATGGTGCCAGAACGCGCACGCGCGCCGCTCCGCCGCGTGGCGACGGCAACCGTGCCGCGGGCATGCGATCCGCCCGCGCCGATGGTCGGAACGTTGGCCGGCAGCGTGCGCGCGTCGGCGAGAGGGCCGCTCACGACACGTCCCTGCTGCTTCACATGGTCGATACCCTGCTCGCGCAGGATCTTCTGCACACCCTTGATGGTGTATCCTTCGGCATGGAGAAGATGGCGGATGCCGCGCAAGAGCTCCATATCCTCCGGTCGATAATATCGACGTCCGCCCCCTCGCTTCATTGGCCGAACCTGCGGGAAGCGCGCCTCCCAAAATCTTAGAACATGCTTCTGCACATCGAGCTCATCAGCAACCTCGCTAATGGTTCGAAAAGCCTCCGCTGCCTTGCTCATCGTTACCCCTCGATGCCTTGGCTACTGACGATTTCTCCCGCCTCTGGTTCGCTGAGGCACGGCCCCCGCCGAGACGATCGGCAGACAGGACCGAGCCCCTAGAGCACGCGCGCGATGCGCATCGAGCTCCAAGTCCGTCTGAGAGCCGTTCTCACGTTCGCGATGCGGGCGCCTGCGAACCCCGTCCTTGTCGATAACGCCCCCGCATTCTGAACGATCGGCTCTTGTGCATCTCGATTGCCTTGAAGATGCGCGACGCCAACGCCACAGCTTGCTTCAACAAGCATAGCGTCAACACCGGTCGCCGTCTCGACCAATCCGGTCCGATGGCCACAGCTTTTTTTGAGAAGATGTTTTGACGAGGATGTGATGCGCGCTTCACGTCATCGTGCGCGCACCAACGCGTCGAGAGAGCACCGTTGCAGCGCTCTTTCCCGCACACGTTCCAACATCGTCATGGCGAAGCTAATGCGCGCGCCGAAGATAGACTTGGGGCGCGTGCGCGCGAGCGGCAGGCGGCGGATGCTACTCCGCGGCCTTCGTGCGGCGGAGGCGGCCGGAGTTGATCCGGTCTTTCATGATGTTGCTGGGACGGAAGACGAGGACGCGGCGCGGCGTGATCGGAACTTCCTTACCCGTCTTGGGATTGCGGCCGATGCGCTCGCCCTTCTGGCGGATGCCGAAGGAGCCGAACGAGGAGAGCTTGACTTGCTCGCCCCGCGCCAGGCTGTCCGAGATCTCGTTCAGCACGAGCTCGACGAGCTCCTGAGACTCGTTTCTCGGCAGGCCCACTTTCCGGACCACTGCCTCGGCCAGATCGGCACGTGTCAGTGTCTTGCCGCTCATAACGCATGCCTCCCCGTAACTGGAGCCTGATCGCTTGTACGCGAGCTACCAATGGCCCGCATCACAACGTGAAATCAGAGACTCGATCAAACACCTAGCGCGCATTCCGACAGAAAGCTTCAACGGCTTTCAGCCGAACGCGCTCTAAGTATTGTCCCTGATGCTAACGGGGCGTAAACGCGGGGTCAACGAAAGATCGCAACAAGCAACTGAAATCTCAAAGAGAATTACTGTTCCCTGCGGAGGGGCCTTTCGAGACGCTCAGCAGGCGCACTTGTGCAGCGCACAGGGACTATTTTTCGCACTTGCGAAATCACCAGCGGGCGAGCGCCGCACCCCACGTAAACCCGCCGCCCATGGCCTCCATAAGCACCAGGCTGCCCTCGCGGAGCCGGTGCTCCTCGAAGGCCTGATTCAAGGCCAGCGGGATGGAAGCCGCCGAGGTGTTACCGTGCTTTTCCAAGGTCTTGACGATCTTGTCCTGGGCAATCCCGAGCTTTTTCGCGATGCCGTCGAGGATGCGCACGTTAGCTTGGTGAGGGACGAAAAGATCAATCTCATCGGCCATGTAACCGGTGGCCAGCAGGGTTTCCTCGATCACACCCGAGATCTTTTGCACCGCATGGCGGAACACCTCGCGGCCGTTCATGCGGAGATGGCCCACGGTCTTGGTCGAGCTCGGGCCGCCGTCCACGTATAGGAGTTCCTCGAAGCGGCCATCCGAGCGCAGCAGCGTCGAGAGGACGCCGCGGTCCTCGCGGGTGCCATGCTGCGGCTGGGCCTCGAGGACAACAGCGCCCGCACCATCGCCGAACAGAACGCATGTGGAGCGATCGCTCCAATCGAGGATGCGCGAGAAGGTCTCGGCGCCAACGACAAGGGCGCGATGCGACTGGCCGGTGCGGATGAAATTATCCGCGACGGCGAGGGCATAGACAAAGCCGGAGCACACCGCCTGCACGTCGAATGCAGCGCCTTTGGTGATGCCGACGCCGGACTGGATGCGCACCGCCGTCGACGGAAACGTCCGGTCCGGGGTGGCAGTGGCGCAAATGACGAGGTCGATGTCGACGGGATCGATGCCGGCGCGGATCAAGGCCTGGTGACACGCCGCAATGGCGAGGTCGGACGTCAGCTCGCCGTCGGCGGCGATATGGCGCTCGCGTATGCCGCTCCGCTCGACGATCCACTCGTCGGAGGTGTCGACGATCTTCGCGAGATCGGCGTTGGTCATGACACGCTTCGGCAGATAGGCACCCACGCCGCGTATTACAGATCGAATGACTGCCAAGGTGCCCTCTTTCCTGTTGATCAGGTTCTTGCTGATGGAGCCTCGCGGGGCCCTGCTGGCTAGCTGGACGAGTGCGTGTCGCTGCCGAGCCGATGGTGGAAGGTCTCGAGATCAGAGGCCAGACGCTCGAGCAGGCCGCTCTCAGCCATTTCGTAGCCGAGATCGACGGCGCTCGCAAAGCCCAGGGCATCGGTGCCGCCGTGGCTCTTGACGGCGAGCCCGTTGAGACCAAGGAACGTGCCGCCGTTGACGCGGCGAGGATCCATCTTCTCCTTGAGCACCCTGAAGCCGCCCCGGGCGAGGAGCGCGCCCAGGCGGGACAGAAACGCACGCGTCATCGCGTCTTTCAGATACTGGCCGATCTGCTTCGCCGTGCCTTCCGCGGTTTTCAGAGCGATGTTGCCGGCAAATCCCTCCACGACAACGACATCCACCCGGCCCTGGCCGATTTCGTCGCCTTCGATGAAGCCACGGTAGTCGAGCGGCAGCTCAACGCCTTTTTTCAGGGCCGCGTGCGCCTCCCTGACCTCCTCGGCGCCCTTGATCTCCTCGACACCAACGTTAAGCAAACCGACCGTCGGGCGCTCGACGTGGAAGAGCGCGCGCGCCATGGCGGCGCCCATCAGGGCATATTCGGAGAGCTGCCGGGAGGTGGCGCCGATGTTGGCGCCCACGTCGAGCACGATGCACTCTGCCGTGACCGTCGGCCAGAGAGCGGCGATGGCCGGCCGCTCGATGCCTTTCATGGGGCGCAGAATGAGCTTGGCCATTGCCATCAGCGCACCCGTATTGCCGGCCGAAACGGCAGCGTGCGCTTCCCCCTTCCGCACGGCGTCGAGCGCCAGCCACATGCTGGACCCCTTACCGCGCCGCAAGGCCTGGCTCGGCTTCTCGTTCATGGCCACGACATGTGTCGTGTGGATAACACGCGAACGCTTCTCGAGCGCGGGGTGCGCCGCGAGGACCGGGGCGATCCGAGCCTCGTCGCCGACCAGAATAAAGCTGAGCGCCGGATGGCGCTCGAGCGAGAGCGCCGCCCCCGGCACAACCACCTCGGGGCCGTGATCCCCGCCCATGGCGTCGAGCGCTAATGTCCGAGGCTGAGCCATATGGCCCTTCTTGACTGTGTCAACAAAGGTTTCCGTCTGTACGCGGTGAGTAAGGCCGCCCTCCCCCCCCGGAGGCAAGCCTGCGGGAAAATACCGCTTTAGATCACTGAAACAACTGGCCTCCGCGTCGCAACAGGGGACAATGCGGCTGAGGCGGGGGAAAACGTGTCCTTCCCGAGGCAAATGGCATGCCTTCGGCTAGCTCAGGATCGGCCGGGCCCTATCCCGATCTCGCCGGATAAGAAGATACTCTAGGAATGCGGCTTCAGCTTCGTCAGCGCCGCAAATGGGTTCTCCGCGTCCTTCTCCGCAGGATCCGCCTTCGGATCGACCCAGTCGAAGTCTGCCCCGGGCTTTCGAGGATAGGATGGGAGGGCTGCCGAGAGAACGCCAAAGACGATGGTTCCGGCCATGATGCGCCCCTTCTCGATCGGCTCGACATCCGGAACGCTGGAGACTTCACGGTCACCGAATACGATCGGCTCGTCCTCGAGATCCGATGCGGGAACGAGTTCGACGGAAAATGCTTCCGAAATGTGAGCCGGCACCGGTTCGAGCGTGACGACACAAGCTTGCGAAACATCGGCCTGGAGACTGCCGCGGAACGTGTAGCGGCCGGCACCCGCTGCCTCGATCCGGTAGGACACAGCGAGCCGATCGCAGGACAGGATGTCCAGTTCGCGCGCGAGCTCGATACATTCCTCTCCAGTCGCCTCGCGGCTTTCGGCGAGCCCGCGCTCGGGAATATCAGTTACAAAATGAAACCAGTCGCGAAGCGCAGTCATGCGTGGCATCTCCATCTCAATGTCTGGGCGCGAACTTGGCGAGGTCGACGGATTGAGGCAGGGCCGCCGGGCCCGAGAGAAGCGCCTCCGGCGAGACTTCGTCAAGGTCAGCCGCCAGGCCCAGCGTGTAGCAGGCGAGCGCTTCGGCAGCGCGCGGATCGTCTTCGAGGCCGGGGATCGACGTCGCCAGCTCGTGCGCAAGCGCCTTCGTCGGCTCAGGAGCGCCCGCCGCGCGGCGATAGGCAAGGCAGCGCTCGCCGAGCGCCTGGGCGGCGCGCTTCACCTTTTTCGGCACCGAAAGGTCGCCAACGCCCATCTCGCGCAGGCAATCGTCGATGTCCGTCACGAACGTCTCGCATAGGAAGCGGGCGACGCGCCGCGCTCGCGTGGCACCGCCCTGGAGGCGGTCGAGCAGCGGAAATAGAAGCAGAATAATCACCCCGGTACGCCCTTCCGGGCTGTCGACGACACCATAACGGGTGAAAAACGCCGGCTGACGGGCCTGGGCCACGATCGCGCCATAAAAGTCGATTGCTGTGCGCCGATCTTGGGCTCTGCTTGTAAACCAGGAGAGCACGCCGCTTTTTACCTCTCGTCAAAGGGGATTGCCAAGTCCCCGCCGTTGCCTTGCGGCCTCCTTTTAGCTAAGGGCGGGACTTGAGCACAGGGGTTTCATGTCACTCCGAGGGGGGCACCGCCACATGCGCCGTCACGACGCATCGCGCTTTTTCGCTGATCGAGACCGCGCCCGCGATGTGGCGCTTGGCGCCCTCATGCCTCTGCTGCTGGCGGTGATGGTGGGCATTTCGGCCTGCAGCGAGCAGATCACGAAGCATGGGCATCTCTTCCGGGAATCCGACATCGCCCAAGTGCAGCCGGGCATGGGGCAGGAGCAGGTCAAGCTTATCCTCGGCTCGCCGACGACGACGACGACCTACGGCAACGGCTCCGCCTACTACTACATCTCGAGCACATCCAAGCGCACGGCGTTCATGAAGGGCAACGAGGTGGACCGGCAGGTGCTCGCCGTCTACTTCAGCCCGGCGGGAACCGTCGATCGCGTCGCCAACTATGGCCTAAAGGACGGCAAGGTGTTCGATTTCGTGTCCCGCACGACGCCGGCGCCCGGCGGCAAGGAAGACGGCATCTTCAAGCAGCTCTTCCGCAATCTCGGCACGAAGCAGATCTTCGGCGACTGACGTCCGCCGGCACGACGCGGGCGTTTCGTAGCGCTTCACCAAAACACAAAGAAGCCCCGGAGCATGAACCGCTCCGGGGCTTCTCTTTTCCGATGGCCTAGAGCCGTTCCGGTTCAAGTGGAAACGGGGAACGGCTCTAAGTTTTTTGTTTGATCGTGCCCCTTCTCGGACACTCCTAACTTGCATGGCTTCGCCATGACCGGTGCCCACTTTTCCGGAAGCACCCTGGCCTTACGGCGTCACGATCTCGGCTGTGGGACGCGGCGTGGTGGCCGTCTCCGGCGGCAGGATCGGATACTCGATGCGCGGCACCTCGCCGGTGAGCGAATGGAGGAACGCGACGATGGCGTCCACCTCATCCGCTTTGAGCTCGGTGCCGAGCTGAGAGCTGCTCATGATGGCCACCGCCTGCTTCAGGTCCCAGACCTTGCCGGAGTGGAAGTACGGCGCCGTCACGGCGACGTTGCGCAGCGGCGCGGCGCGGAAGACGTACTGATCATCGGCCGTCTTGGTCACCGCGAAACGGCCCTGATCGTTCTCCGGCAGCACCTCCGCGCCCGGCTTCTCGATGACGCCGAAAGGATAGTAGCCGTTGCCGCCGACGTTGATGCCGCCGTGGCAGGCCGCGCAGCCTTTGTCCATGAACAGGCCGAGCCCGACCTTCTGCACCTCGTCAAGCGCCGCATCGTCTCCGTTGAGGTACTTGTCGAACGGTGCCGGGGTGAGCAACGTCGCCTCGAACGCTTCGATCGCCTTGGCCATGTTGTCGAACGTCACCGGGTCCTTCTCATCTGAGAACGCCGCCGTGAACCACTCTACGTACTGCGGCATGCTCTTCAGGGTCGTGACGACCTGCTCCGGCGTGTTGGCCATCTCGACGCCGGCTTGAATGGGGCCCTTGGCCTGCTCCTTCAGATCCTCGGCACGGCCATCCCAGAATTGCGCCTCGTTGAAAACCGCATTGAAGACCGTGGGCGCGTTGCGCGGCCCCTTCTGCCAGCCGTGCCCGATCGACGTCTCGAGGTTGTCATCGCCGCCGGTTCCAACGTTGTGGCACGAGTTGCAGCTAAAAAGGCCGCTTGCCGAGAGGCGCGGCTCGAAGAACAGCGCCTTGCCGAGCTCGATCTTCTCCTTGGTGATCGGATTATCCTTGATCGCGGGGATCGTGGACGGCAACGGCTTGAAGACGTCGGCGGCCTTCTTCCGCAACTCATCAGCCAGAAGCGGCGGGGCCGCCAACAGAGCCGCGCCCAGTACCGACGCTGCAATCAACATTGATCTGCGCATATTCCGCCTCCCATGCGTCTTGCGAATGGTTCTCAGCCTATTTCGCAGGCGCACAGATTGTTTGATGGCGATCAACGGGACGTTTCGGCCGCAGAGGAAGCCGCGAAGCCGGGGCTGGGACAAGAAAAAACAACCCGAAATAAGAAAGAGGCCACGACATTGCCGCGGCCTCTTCGGTGTTTGCGATGGCGCTCACCCGTCGCGACGGGCGGAGGCTTGGTTTACCCGTGGGCCAGAACGGCCAGCAGGAGCAGCGCCACGATGTTGGTGATCTTGATGGCCGGGTTCACGGCGGGGCCGGCGGTATCCTTGTATGGATCGCCGACCGTGTCGCCGGTGACGGACGCCTTGTGCGCCTCCGTGCCCTTGACGTGCTTCACGCCGTCCTTGTCGACGAAGCCATCCTCGAACGCCTTCTTAGCGTTGTCCCAGGCGCCGCCGCCCGAGGTCATCGAGATGGCGACGAAGAGGCCGGTGACGATGACGCCGAGCAGCATGGCACCCACGGCCGAGAAGGCCGCGCCCTTGCCGCCAATGGCGTTGACGACGAAGAACAGCACGATCGGCGAGAGCACCGGCAGAAGCGACGGGATCACCATCTCCTTGATGGCGGCACGCGTCAGAAGGTCGACGGCAGCGGCATAGTCCGGGCGCTCGGTGCCCTTCATGATGCCAGGCTTCGCCTTGAACTGACGGCGCACCTCTTCGACGATCGCCGAGCCCGCGCGGCCGACGGCGGTCATCGCGATGCCACCGAACAGGTACGGGATCAGGCCACCGAGCAGGAGACCCACCACGACGTAGGGGTTATCGAGGCCGAAGTTGATCTCCACGTCCTTGAAGAACTGAAAGGACGTCGAGCCTGCTTCGTTGGCTTTCTGGATGAAGTACTGAAGGTCGTAGTTGTAGGCTGCGAACAGCACCAGCGCGCCGAGGCCGGCGGAGCCGATCGCATAACCCTTAGTGACGGCCTTCGTGGTGTTGCCCACCGCATCGAGCGCGTCCGTCGAGCGGCGCACTTCCTTTGGCAGGCCCGACATCTCGGCGATGCCGCCAGCATTGTCGGTCACGGGGCCGAAGGCATCGAGCGCAACGACGACACCGGCAAGGCCGAGCATGGTCGTGGTGGCGATGGCGGTGCCGAAGAGGCCCGCGAGGTTGTAGGTTACCAGAATGCCGGCGACGATGACGATCGTTGGCAGCGCCGTCGCCTCGAGCGAGACGGCGAGACCCTGGATGACGTTGGTGCCGTGGCCGGTGACCGACGCCTGGCTGATCGAGCGGACCGGGCGATAGCCGATGCCCGTGTAGTACTCGGTGATCCAGACGATGAGGCCGGTGACAGCGAGGCCTACGAGGCCGCAGAAGAACAGGTTCTGGCCGGTAATCGTGAAGCCGGCCGCCGTGCCGACCTCACCCCAGTTGCCGAGCACGTACTCGGTCGCAACCCAGAGACCGCCGATGGAGAGCACGGCCGTGGCGATGAAGCCCTTATAGAGCGCGCCCATGATCGAGTTGTTGGCGCCGAGCTTGACGAAGTAGGTGCCGATAATCGACGTCACGATGCAGGCTGCGCAGATCGCCAGCGGATAGACCATCAGCGACGCGAGATTGGCCTGGCCCGAGAAGAAAATGCCGGCAAGTACCATGGTGGCGACGACGGTCACCGCATAGGTCTCGAAGAGGTCCGCCGCCATGCCGGCGCAGTCACCGACGTTGTCGCCGACGTTGTCGGCAATGGTTGCGGGGTTGCGCGGGTCATCCTCCGGGATGCCGGCCTCGACCTTGCCCACGAGGTCGCCGCCGACGTCTGCACCCTTGGTGAAGATGCCGCCGCCGAGGCGAGCGAAGATAGAGATCAGCGACGCGCCGAAACCAAGCGCGACGAGGGCGTCGATCACCGTGCGATCGGCGGCTCCGTAGCCGAGGAATTCGGTGAGCACAAAGTAGTAGATGGCGACGCCAAGGAGGGCGAGACCGGCGACGAGCATGCCCGTCACGGCGCCGGCCTTGAACGCGATATCGAGACCTTTGCCGAGCGAGATGGATGCCGCCTGAGCCGTACGCACGTTGGCGCGTACCGACACGTTCATGCCAATGTAGCCAGCAAGGCCGGAAAGCACGGCGCCGACGAGGAAGCCCGCGGCGACCGGTGCGCCGAGCAGCAGCCAAGCAATAACGAAGATGACCACGCCGACAATGGCGATGGCCTGATACTGACGGTTGAGATACGCGCTTGCACCTTCACGGATGGCGCCAGCGATCTCCTGCATGCGGGCATTGCCCGCATCTGCCTTCATCACCGTTTGGATGGTGAAGGCGGCGTAGAGAAGCGATAGCGCCCCGCAGGCGACAATCCCCCAGAGAATTTCTGTCATCGAAAATTTCCCCTATATGGCCAGCTCGTCGGCTGCGACCTCGCACGGGTCCCCGCCCGCAGCAACCGAATCCACGGTGCCCACCGCGTTCAGTGGCGCGCGCGGGACCATGCCAAAAGTCATGTGGCGTGGCAACAGAGTCACAGCGTTGACAGGACGAATGCCGAGCCCAGGCCCATAGACACGACGCGGCTGCAATATCTTCTTATTTCAATGAGATACGAGTGCGCCTTGCGTGCGCAGTTATGCTCGAGGCGGCGCGAGCTCACCTCACACAATTTGCGCACGCTCGACGGACCGCCTTATCGGCCGTCGCCGTGATTCGCGACCTGATGGGCCTGCGAGTGAGCTATTTGCAGGGGCGAGCCTGGATCTGACAGTTGTACGATCCACCGCCCTGGCTGCAGGAAATGCCCTTGCTGGCGGCACGCGTGAACCGCGCCCAGTCGCTTCCGTACTCGAAGTCGGTGAAGCTCGCCCAGGAGCCGATCGCCGCTTTCTGAGCGGCGGCCTTGGTCGGCCCGCTGCCCATGCCGTAATGATAGTGATCGGTGAAGCACGTCTTGCTGCCTTCGCGGCGCAGATCGTGGATGTAGGCAAAGCCCGTGTCGTCTGCGAAGACAGGGGCGGCGTAGGCGATCGCAAGAGCGGCAACAGCCGCCGTTCTCAGAATTCCGTTTGCCGACATGGTAGCCTCTTTCGCATTCAGCCGAACGGCGCGGAGTCTGCATGATTCAACGAAAGGGCTCGATAGCTGTCGCGCTGGCCCCAGGAGAATCGGGCGCTAGCGAGGCAAACGAGTCACAGGTAAAGATTATCCGGAGCGGCGCAGTCGGAAAAACTACTTCACGGCGACGACGCTGATCTCCACCAGCATGCGCGGATCCACGAGCTTCGACTGAACGCAGGCGCGCACGGGCGTATCCTTGCCCCTGGTCCAAGCGAGATAAGCCTCGTTCATCTCGGCGCGCTGGCGGATGTCGGCAAGCCAAATGGTGGCCTGCACCACCTTCGACCGCGACGTGCCGGCAAGCGCAAGAAGGCGGTCGATCTCGCCCAGCACTTCCTCGGTCTGGCCCTTGATGTCACGCGAAAGATCCGATGGCACGATGCCCGCCGTGAAGACGAAGCCATTCGCCTCGGCCGCCTTGGAATAGACGTCCGTCTCCTCGTAACGCGTGATGGTCATGGTGCAGCGGCTCCGTTTGCTGATCAAAGAGCCGCGGCTTAGCAGACGGCTCCCGCCTGCGCCAGCACGCTCAGAGCGAAGAATCTTCGGCTATGCGCTGGCCATCGGCCATGAGGGCCTTGACCGCGACATCGCCAGACGGGCCGACCGCGAGGACGGCCGAGATCTTCTTGTCGCGCACCATCCGCTCCAGTTCGCGCCCGGTTCCTTCCGGCACGTAATAGTTTTCGATCCCGTAGCTGATGGAGGCTTTCGGCGGCGCATCGCCAGGGGGATCGTAGACGCGGTCGACAATACCTTTGAGAACCACGTCTGCGGCGTCGGTTGGTTCTTCGTAGGCAGCTGACGCCTTGGCCACCTCCCACGTCGCGGGGGCCGTCTCACGCAGCGTCACGTAGACCCTGTCGCCCCGGCGCAGGCCGTCCGACACGGGAACATCGGCACGGCCAAAAGTATAGCCGAGTACGACATAGTCGCCGCGGAAAAGATCGCGCGGATCGACGGGAATGACCTCGGTTACGATCTCGCGCCCGCTGGCGAGGAGCGCCACGCGGCCGGACACCATCGTCGCCAGCGCGGCTGTCTGCAAGAGAGCCACGAGCCCAACGGCGAGCCATGAGGCAGGCGACAGTTTGATCATGACGCAACCTCGCGAAGCTCGGCCCGCGCGCTGAGGCGATAGGCGATGAACGCGAGACCTGAGACGATCAGGCCCGTGACGAGAAAGAAGAGCGCGCTGTTCAGGAGCGTGCCGACAGTTCTGACGTAAACGGCGAGAACCTCGATCGAGAAGCCGCCATAGCCGAGCCAGAGAGCGCCGCGGTTGAGGGACCTGAGGCCCCAAACGATCGCAGCGATGAGCAGCATGAGCGTCAGCACGGCCAGGAGAATGAACATATCGAGCTGCGGATCATCGTGGAACTGAAGCGCCAGAAGGCCGGCCAGCGCCACGACGAGCCCGTAGTTCAGCCCCAACCTCCATGCGGCGTGCAGATCCGGCCGCACGCGCTCACCCGCGATTGCAAACGCCATCACGGCGAGGCCCACCGCAACCACGAGACCGTGGGCGGCACCTTCGTTCATCAGGTACCCGAGACTGATGACGAAGCCGGCGAGGCCCAGGGCGGAGAGATGCAGGCCCGGCCACCAGCGCTGCCAGAGGAACGCCGCCGAAATCAGCGCCCACGGAACAAGGAACAGCCAGAACACCCCGTCGATCCGCACGGCTTCGCTGATGCCCCAATAGACGGCGAGCACCATCGCAAAGGCGAGAGACGGGTTCGAACGCAGCGCAACGCCCGCGAGGAGCGCTCCGCTCCCCCACAGCAGCACGGCGTCGGCCGGGCTTCCGTGCATGTGATACATCTGGGAGATCAGCATGATGGAGCCGCCGAAGACGGCGACGCCGAGCAGGACCGCAGCGTCGGCAAATCCGCTCATGCCGCGCCGGGCGAGCGCCCAGGCGATGCCGTAGGACGCCCAGAGCGTGGCAATCAACATCCCCAAGCGCGCAATGCGCGGCAAGGCCTGCCAGTTGGCGGCAACGAAGCTCATCACCGCAAAGCCGATCAGCACGGCAGACAGGACAGCGAGCACGTTCGCCAGACCTATGCCTCGGGCGCCGCCCTTGTCCAGGTCGCCGCGGATGGCCGCTTCTCCGTCAGAAGAAATCCAGCCTGCCTCGCGCCAGCGCGCCAGATCGCGATCGATGCGTTTGCGGTAGCCCCACATGGAGATCCCATTTTGGCGGTACAGTGCTTAGGCGATCCGGGCCGAGATCCCTCATCGCCGAACTTTTATGTCATGAGCATGACTGCGCGCCATGGACGGTAAAAGCGCAACCGCGTGCGTCACGATCCGGGCATGCATGCGCGCAAATCATCCGACGCCAGAGCGCGCCCACTCCGTCTGATCAGTGCGATCAGGAGTGAACGCGCTCCAGGTCTTTCGTCGAAAGGCTCACCTCACGTCCTCGATGCGAGCGCGCTTGTCCTCGCTCGCATCGCGAACAGAAAGCTTTAAGGCGAGGGTGGCGTCTCGGAGGGCTCCGGAGACGGAGATGGAGACGGCGACGTTTCCGGCGCCGGAGCAGGCGCAGACGACGGCGGCGTTTCAGGTGCGGCCGGCGGCTCGGCAGACGGGGCCGGGGCCGGAGTCGATACAGCGGGCGGCGATGTTGTGGTGGTATCTGGCGCCGGCGAGAACGCAGTATAGGCAATCACAGCAAGCGCGATGGCCGCTGCGATGGCAACGACAACCTTCGTGTCCATTGTGTGTCCTCCGTGCTCCTGAACAAACAGGAGCGGGCGTCATATCATGCTTTGCACTTCCGAACCATAAACGCCGCGGAGGACTTGTTGTTCTTAATACTCGACGGCGCGGACGACACACGCCACAATGCGCAGCGTTGCACGTGTCTGAGACGCTCCGTATTGCGCTGCATCAATAACGCATTCACAACGGTGGCTCCATGGACCTCGATGCTACATTCCTGGCGCGCATCCAGTTCGCTTTCACCATCTCGTTCCACATCATCTTCCCGAGCTTCACGATCGGGCTCGCTGCCTTCATCGCCACTCTGCTCGTACGCTGGCGCATGACGGGTGCTGATCATCTCCACCGCCTCGCCCGGTTCTGGACCAAGATCTTCGCCGTATCGTTCGCCATGGGCGTCGTGTCCGGTATCGTGCTCTCCTACCAGTTCGGCACCAACTGGAGCGGTTTCTCGCGCGTGCTGGGCAACGTGGTCGGGCCGCTGCTCGGCTATGAAGTGCTCACCGCGTTCTTTCTCGAGGCCTCGTTCCTCGGCATTATGCTGTTCGGCTGGAGCCGCGTCTCGCCCGGCCTGCACGTAGCCTCGGCCATTCTGGTGGCGATCGGGACGTCGCTATCTGCCTTCTGGATCCTGGCTGCGAATAGCTGGATGCAGACGCCGGCCGGGCACGAGATCCGCGACGGCATCGTCGAGCCGGTGAGCTGGCTCCAAATCATTTTCAATCCGAGCTTCCCTTACCGCTTCTCCCATATGTTCACCGCCGCTTTCCTCACCACGTCGCTGGTGGTGGCGGCGGTGGGCGCGCGCTACCTGCTCAAGGGCCGCTTCGTCGAGGAGGCCAAGACGATGCTGCGCATGGGGATCGGCATGGTGGCGCTGCTTGCCCCCCTACAGCTCGTCATCGGCGACCTGCATGGGCTCAACACGGCCGAGCATCAGCCCGCCAAGGTGGCGGCGATGGAGGCGCACTGGGATGGGAGCAAGCCCGCGGATCTCGTGCTCTTCGCCTGGCCTTCGGACGAGGAGGAGACGAACCACTACGAGATCTCGATTCCCAACGTTGCGAGCTACATCATCACGCACGACACCCAGGGCCTGTTCAGCGGCCTCAAGGATTTCGCGCCGCAGGACCGGCCGCCGGTGAAGCCGGTGTTCTTCGCCTTCCGCATCATGGTCGGCGTCGGGCTGCTGATGATCACGGCGGGTCTGGTCGGCGCCTATCTGTGGTGGCGAGGGAAACTCTTCACCGCACGCTGGTTCCTGGCGCCGCTCGCCATCTCCTGGCCGGCCGGCTTCGTCGCCATTCTGGCAGGATGGTGGGTGACGGAGACGGGCCGGCAGCCCTGGCTTGCACACGGCATTCTGCGGACGGCGGATGCTGCCTCACCCGTGGCCGCGGATGCCGTGCTGACGACGCTGATCCTGTTCGTGCTCGTCTACAGCGTCGTATTCTCCATGGGCGTCTACTACATCAACCGCCTGATCGAGAGGGGCCCGACCGGGGCTTCCGTGATTCCCTCCGAGGGCTTGCCGTCGCGGCCGCTGTCGGCGGCGGAGGAGGCAGCCCACGAAGCGATCGAAGGAACGAGGTGAGCCATGCAGGATCTGGCCTACTGGCTGCCGGTGGCGTGGGTTGCGGTGCTCGGCGCAGCCGTTGCGCTCTATGTCGTGCTCGACGGCTTCGACCTCGGCATCGGCATCCTGTTCCCGGTGCATCCGGAGGAAACTCACCGCGACCAGATGATGAACTCGGTGGCGCCGTTCTGGGATGGCAACGAGACGTGGCTGGTGCTCGGCGGCGGCGGCCTGCTCGTCGCTTTTCCGCTCGCCTATTCGATCATCATGCCGGCCGTGTATCTACCGGTGCTGATCATGCTGCTCGCGCTCGTGTTCCGCGGCGTCGCGTTCGAGTTCCGCTGGGTGGCGAAGCCGCGCCATCGCATGTGGGACATCGCGTTTGCCGGCGGCTCGATCGTCGCGGCGTTCACACAGGGCATCATCCTCGGCACGATCCTCGAGGGCATCTCAGTCGAAGGCCATGCATTCGGGGGCGGCACATTCGACTGGCTGACACCGTTTCCGATCCTCATCGGCGCGGCCGTGGTCGCCGGTTATGGATTGCTCGGCGCAACGTGGCTGATCATGAAAACGGATGGAGAGGTGCAGGCGCAGGCTCGCGAGCAGGCCAAGCTGCTGCTCCCGGTCGTGCTCATCGCCCTCGCCATCGTCAGCCTATGGACCCCATTTGCCCTCACGCGTGTCTTCGAGCGTTGGTTCACGCTGCCGAACCTGTTCTGGCTCGCGCCTGTGCCCCTGCTCACAGCCTATGCGGCGTGGCGCTGCTGGTCAGGCCTTCAGAAGGGGCACAATACGGCGCCGTTCGTCGCGACCATCGCCCTCTTCCTACTCGGGTTCGTCGGGCTCGCAGCTTCGAACCTGCCCTATATCGTGCCGCCGACGTTCGACATCTGGCAGGCCGCAGCGCACCCTTCGTCACAGCTGTTCATGCTGGTCGGGGTGCTGATCCTGCTGCCGATCATTCTCACCTATACAATCTTCGTCTACTACACGTTCCGCGGCAAGGTCCGCCATGGGGAAGGCTATCACTGACCTGGCATCGCCGGGTGCCGCCTCGGAAAGACCTTCGAAGCCCTCAGGGAGCCGCGAGCGGGGTTGACGAGCCCCTGCGTGAGCTGTGATAGGCTCGGCCCCATGACAGCCAAGCCCATTCACGTTATCGGAGGCGGCCTCGCGGGCTCCGAAGCCGCCTGGCAGATCGCCGCAGCCGGCCTCCCGGTGGTGCTGCACGAGATGCGCCCGCTGCGCACGACCAACGCGCACAGATCCGACGGGCTCGCAGAGCTCGTGTGCTCGAACTCCTTCCGTTCCGACGACTGGGAAACCAACGCCGTCGGCCTCCTGCACGCCGAAATGCGGCGCCTCGGCTCGCTGATCCTCGAGGCCGGCGATCGCAACCGGCTGCCGGCCGGCGGGGCGCTCGCCGTCGACCGCGACGGCTTCTCGAGCGAGGTGACGCGGCGGCTTTCTGAGCATCCCCTGGTAACGATCGCGCGCGGCGAGGTGGCGGGGCTGCCGCCTTCCGATTGGGACAACGTCATCGTGGCGACGGGCCCTCTCACCTCTCCGGCGCTGAGCCAGGCGGTGGCGGCGCTGACCGGCGAAGGGGAGCTCGCGTTCTTCGATGCCATCGCGCCCGTGATCCACCTCGACAGCATCGACCAGTCCATCGCGTGGCGGCAGTCTCGCTACGACAAAGCCGGGCCCGCCGGGACGGGGGCCGACTACCTCAACTGCCCGCTTTCGAAAGACGAGTACGAGGCTTTCATCGATGCCCTCCTTGCGGGTGAGACGACGAGCTTCAAGGAGTGGGAAGCCTCGACGCCCTATTTCAACGGGTGCCTGCCGATCGAGGTGATGGCCGAGCGCGGACGCGATACGCTGCGGTTCGGGCCGATGAAGCCCGTGGGCCTTACGGATCCACGCACCGGGCGGCGGCCTCATGCCGTGGTGCAGCTTCGCCAGGACAACGCGCTTGGCACGCTGTGGAACATGGTCGGCTTCCAGACCAAGCTCAAGCATGCGGAACAGGTGCGGGTTCTGCGCATGATCCCGGGGCTCGGCGAAGCGGAGTTCGCGCGGCTCGGCGGCCTTCACCGCAATACGTTTCTCAACTCGCCGAAGCTGATCGACGGGACGCTGCGCCTTAAAGCCGAGCCGCGGCTGCGCTTTGCGGGGCAGATCACCGGCGTCGAGGGATACGTGGAGAGCGCGGCCATCGGGCTGCTGGCGGGGCGCTTCGCGGCTGCCGAGCGGAGAGGACTGCCCATCACGGCGCCTCCCCCAAGTACGGCGCTCGGTGCGCTGCTCGCCCATATCACGGGTGGGCATCTCGATTCCGGCGCGGGATCGTTCCAGCCCATGAACATCAACTACGGCCTCCTGCCGCCGCTCGACGCCATCCCGATGGAAGGCACCGACGGGCGGCGCCTCAAAGGCAAGGAACGCGGGGCCGAGAAAAAGCGTCTCATGTCACAGCGGGCCTTGCGCGAGCTTGATGCCTGGCTCGCGACACAAGAGCTTGCGCGCGCGAACTGAAGGGAGCCGAGCCCTGGGCGATACCGAGCAGTCCATCGTCAAAGTCGTGCCGCGCATCGACGCGATTGCGGCGGATGCGTGGGACGCCTGCGCCAACCCCGACGCGGCCGCATACAATCCGTTCCTCAGCCACGCCTTCCTCAACGCGCTGGAAAAGTCGGCAACGGTCGGACGTAGCACGGGCTGGCTGCCGCAGCACCTCGTGCTCGAAGCACCGGAGGGCGGAGTGCTCGGCGTGATGCCGCTCTATGCCAAGTTGCACAGCCAGGGCGAGTATGTGTTCGATCACGCCTGGGCGGATGCGCTGCACCGGGCCGGCGGCCGGTATTATCCGAAGCTCCAGGGCGCCGTGCCGTTCACGCCTGTCCCCGGGCGACGCTTTCTCACTCGGCCCGGCCCGATGCAGGACCACTCGGAGCGTCTGCTCGGACAGGCCGCGGTGACGCTCGCCGACCGCATGGAGGCCTCGTCCGTGCACGTGACCTTCCTCACCGAGGACGAATGGCGGCGAATGGGCGGCGAAGGGTTTCTGCAGCGTACCGGCCAACAGTTCCATTGGTGCAACGAAGGCTATGCGACCTTCGATGACTTCCTCGCCACCCTCGCCTCGCGCAAGCGCAAGGCGATCCGCAAGGAGCGCGCGGAGGCGCAGGCGGCTGTCGAGATCTTTTCCGTCAGAGGGCCGGAGATCACGGAAGCGCACTGGGACGCTTTTTTCGAGTTCTACCTGGATACCGGCTCGCGCAAGTGGGGGCGGCCCTATCTCAACCGCCGCTTCTTCTCGCTTTTGGGGGAGGCGCTCGCGGAGCGATGCCTCATCGTCTTTGCACGGCGGGCCGGCAAGCTCGTCGCAGGCGCCCTGCATCTCATCGGCGGAAACTGCCTCTACGGACGCTACTGGGGCGCAACCGAGCATCACCCATTCCTGCACTTCGAGCTCTGCTACTACCAGGCTATCGATTACGCCATCGCGCACGGGCTCGCACGTGCGGAGGCCGGCGCGCAGGGCGAGCACAAGCTGGCGCGCGGGTATCTGCCCGAGACCACGTACTCGCTGCACTGGCTTGCCGATCCGCGCCTCGAGGCGGCGGTGGCGCGCTATCTTTCGGAGGAGCGTGGCGAGGTGGCCGAGATCAATGCGCTTCTGCGCGAGCACGGGCCGTTCAAGCGAGGATCTTAGAGCGCGTTCACTCTTATCGGAATCGGATTACGCGACGTGAATGCGTGTCCGCATCCGCCTCAAACGATCAGGCTCTAAGGGTGCGCTCCGCTCTGCTGCGGCCCGCCCTGATCCCGGCTACACTGGGGTGGATCTCAAAGACGAGAGAGCGTCTAAAAGGCATCAACCGCAGAGGGGGAATGCACCATGACCTACGACCAGAACAACGTCTTCGCGAAAATCCTGCGGGGGGAGATCCCGGCGCACAAGGTGTTCGAGGACGACGACGTGATGGTGTTCATGGATGTCATGCCGCAGGGCGAGGGACATACGCTCGTCGTGCCGAAGGCACCTTCGCGCAACCTTCTCGATGCGGACCCGGCCGTGCTGGCAAAACTCCTGCCGGTGGCGCAGAGAGTGGCGCGGGCGGTGAAGGCGGCGTTCTCGGCCGATGGCGTCAGCATCTTCCAATACAATGAGCCGGCCGGCGGACAGAGTGTGTTCCACCTGCACATTCACGTCGTGCCGCGCTTCGATGGCGTGCCGCTCAAGCCGCATTCAGGCGCGCTCGAGGATGCCGCGGTGCTCGCCGCCAATGCTGAGAAAGTCCGTGAGGCGCTGGCCGCTTGATGGAAGCTTGGCGGCGCTCTCACCGAATCGGGGAAAACCTGTCGCGCGGAGGAAGCTGCATGCGCCCGGCGGGATAGCTGGTTGGCGCGGGGTAGCTTTCCGCAGCGACGTTGGCGGCGCCGCCATAACAGCCAGCGATGCAGCCGACGCCCGCGGATGCGGGCGCATAGGGTGGCGCGCTGGAGGTCGGGACCATCATGGCTTCGCGCTGCTCCGTCACGGCAGCCTGCCGGCGCATGTAGACGACGTGGGCACCCCGGCGGTCGGCGCAGCCCGCTTCGCAGACGACGATATCCTGGCCAGGGTAAGCCGCTGCGAGTGGATGCGGCTTTGCCGCTTTGGCCTTTTCCGTCTCGAGGATGCGCTTGGCGCGGCGCGTATAGTAATCCGCGGTGCTGCTGGCCTCGAGCGAAAGCGCAGTCTGCTCTCCCGCAAAAGCAGGCGGCTGTGAGAGAAGGGGGATCACGGCGCTCAGGACGATAAGACCGAGCCCTCGCCCCTTGACGATACGCATACCAAGGCTCCACGCGGCGACGTCTCCGGAACCTGGCACCATTGCAAAGCGGAGTTAACGAAGGCTTGCCCGGAAGCGGCCTCTTCCTCGTGTCGTGCTTCTTATCGGACACCTTGCTTGCATGGCTCCGCCATGACCGGTGGCCGCTTTTCCGGAAGCACTCTTTTGCATCGTGCNNGCCCACTTTTCCTGAAGCACTCAGCGTTTGAGAGCCGGGTAGCGCCAATAGGCGCCATTGTCGGTCGCGATTTCCTCGAGCGTCGGCGTGCGCAGCTTGGGCGGTCGCAGGCCAGTGGCGATGAGGGCCGCGATATCCTGGAGCAGCGCGTTGTTCTCCGCGTAGCCGGAATGGTTAAGGCCGAGGCTATCCATGCTGGCGGCGGAGACGTCGATGGTGTCGATGCCCGGCAGCACGAGCGGCCCCGTCGTCGGCACGTCGCCCGCACGCGGGATGCCGCCGTAAAAACTGCGGGAGACGATGAGCGCCCGATCATTGCCGGCGGCATAGAGCGTCACGCCAGCGGACAGCCCCTGGATGTCGCGCGCGATGTTGACGAAGTTATCGCGATCCACGTCGGGCGCGGCGAGAATGACTTGGCTGATGCGCACGCTGCCAGGCGTCGAGCGGCGCAGATCGCGCAGAACCTGCAATGTCGGCTGGTTGCCCATGCTGTGGGCGATGACGCTCACTGATTGAGCGCCCGTCTTGTTGATGACCAGCTCCATGAACTCCTTGAGGTAGGGTTCGGCCTGCCCGGAGCTTTCGCGGTCGTAGGTGTAGCTTGCAAGGCCGCCGCCCGAGGGCCAGCTATAGGCGAAGGCGGCGCCGTCGAACCTGAGGTCGTAGGAGATCTGCGCCGCTCGATAGATGGCGAAGTCGAAGCTCGTATTGTAGCCGTGGACGAAGATGAACGCATGATTCCTATACCGGGCCGAGCCGGCGAGGCGCGCCCGCACCAGTTCGAGGAACTCGTCCTCCGAGAGCGCCTTCACTTCCTCCATGGTGAAGTGGCGATTGGGATCCTCGGCCTCCTCATAGAGGGTGATGTTGAACACGCGGAGCGCCCAGGGCCGTTCGATAGTCGGCACCTGATGGATCTTCGGAACGGTGACGAGGGCGCGCCCGAGTTCCAGCCGGCGGCCGCGGTCGCTGCCATAGTCCAGCCGCCTGTCGCCAGGAACCTGCGCGCGGTCCGTGCCGTAATAGACGGGCACCACATCCCACGCGTCTTTCGCCAAAGCTGCCATATCCTCCGCGGGCACGGCGTGTTCCGATCCGAAGGGATCGGGGGCCGAAGCAGCCGGAGGGGGTGGAGCCGGAGCCGGAACCGGAGTTGGCTCCGCGGAACGGGGTGCGCCGGGTGCGCGGTGCGCCCGGCTTCCATCAGCAAACGGCGGCACGCCCTTCGATGGAAGCTCTCCTTCTGGGGCCTCCGCCTGGGGCGAGGGGGCGGATGGCGCGGGCTCCCTCTCTTGAGGAGCCTCGCCGCACGAAGCCAGAAGCGCTGCACAAAGAGCCAGGATTCCGAGCTTGCGCACCGCCGCCCCCTTCAGTTTCGCCACCGCGCAGGCTCACCGATAGAGGCCGGCGCGGGTCACCTTTTGCACCATCGATGCTGGCGCGAGCGTAATTTCGATCCCCGGCCTGATCAACGAGATCGCATACGCAAGCCCCCAAGAATTCCGCTATTATCGCGGCCTGGCCGCCCGGCACACGAGCGCACCCTTCGCAGCCAGCGCCGAGGACCGGATGCGGGCCGCTGGCCTTCAACCCAACACAACTGGCTGTTGCACAGGTGATTCGGCGGCGCGACACCATTCTTCTCACGGGCTTCGGGCCCTTCCCCGGCGTTGCAAACAACGCCAGCCAGCGGCTCGTGCCGAAGCTCGCCCATCTGGCCGCACGCCGCTTCAGCGCCCATCGGGTCGTATCGCGCATCCTGCCCACCGAGTGGGACCGCGCGCCAGCCCGTCTCGAGGATCTCTACAAACGAGAGCGGCCGAAGCTGGTGCTACATTTCGGCGTGTCGGCGCATGCGGATGCCTACGTCATCGAGACGATCGCGCGGAACCGGCGCAAGCTCGTTGAGGATGCGGCGGGCAAGCTGCCTTCGGACGACGTCATCCTCAAGGGCGGTCCGGAGGAGATTGCAGCGCGGCTACCGGCCGAGGACGTCAAGCAGCGGCTTCATGCCATCAACGTGCCTGCCGTTACATCGCGGGATGCGGGAAGCTATCTCTGCAACGCCGTCCTCTATCACTCCCTCATCCGCGCAGAGCAGACGGGCACCCCTGACGGCGTCGGCTTCCTGCATATCCCGCGCGAGATTCTACCGGCGGCGCTCGCGTCACATATGGCGCCCGGCACCATGCGCTTCGATTGGGGAACGGCGCTGATCGGCGGGCTCGAGATCATTCGCACCTGCCTCGGCAGGCCGCCGCCGTCGCGCCGCCGCATCAAGAACGGTTAACCGGACGTTGGCATGATGCGCGCGAGTGCGCATTGATGTTGGTATCAAGCTTCACACGGCCCCGCGCTCCAATTTCCTTGCCGGAGCTTCCACTATGCCTTTCGACCGCCGCACGCTTCTCTCGGCCGGAGCCGTCACGGCAGGCCTCGCCGCCGCGGGCCCGCGCGCCGAGGCGCAGACAATTGCGGCGGGCCCGGCGCCGCTTGCCGCTCGGGACGGGGAGGATCAGACGGCAGAATTGCAGGCCGCCATCAATGATGCGGCCGCCCATGGCCGTCCTCTCCGCCTCGGCGCCGGAACATTCCGGACCGGGCCGCTCGAGCTCAGGCCCCAATCGCACCTCACGGGCGAGGCGCGTCTGACGACGCTCGCGTTCACAGGCGGCGCCTCCTTCCTCTCGGCACGCGCGGCATCGGGTATCAGGATCGAGCGGCTGGCCCTCGATGGCGCACGCCTTGCCATCGATGCCCATCGGGCCACGGGGCTCATCACGCTCAACGCTTGCGACGACGTCCTCCTCGCCGACCTCGTCGTGCGCGGTGGCCTCCTCAACGGCATTGCGCTCGCCAGCTCATCGGGAACCGTGCGGGACTGCACCTTAAGCGAGATGGGTGAAGCCGGCATCGTCAGTCTCGATGCGCGCGGCCTCACGATCTCGCACAACGCAATTCTCGGCTGCGCCAACAACGGCATCCAAATCTGGCGCAGCGCGCCGGGCCATGACGGCAGCGTGGTGACCGCAAACCGCATCGCTAAGATCGCGGCCAAAAGCGGCGGCAGCGGGCAGAACGGAAACGGCATCAACGTTTTTCGAGCAGGCGGCGTGCTTGTCTCCGCCAACAGCATCGCGGACTGCGCCTTCTCCGCCATTCGCGGCAACGCGGCCGGCAACATCCAGATGATCGGCAACGCCTGCCGCACCCTCGGCGAGGTGGCGCTCTATGCGGAATTCGGCTTTGAAGGGGCGCTCATCGCCTCCAACACAGTCGACGGCGCGGCCAGCGGCATCGTCACCACGAACTTCAACGAGGGCGGCCGGCTTGCCCTCGTGCAGGGCAATCTCATCCGCAATCTCTTTCGCCGGGAAAACGAGGCGGTCGACAAGCGCGGCATCGGGATCAGCGTCGAGGCGGACGCGGCGGTGACCGGAAACGTCATCGAGAGCGCGCCGACCGCCGGCATCATGGCCGGATGGGGTCCCTACCTGCGTGACGTCGCGATCACGGGCAACGTCATCCGGGCGGCGGAGGTCGGCATTCTCGTGACATCCGATCCGGATGCGGGCGGCTGCCTCGTTGCGCAAAACCTGATCTCGGGCGCGCGCAAGGGCGCCATCCGCACCATGGACCACGGCAAGCCACACGGACCGGATCTCGCGTCCGCCACCAGCGCCTCATCGGGGCGCATCGCCCTCAGCGGCAATATCGCCTTCTAACGCGGCAGCGCTTTATTAAGGCGTTGTCGGCGGAGTGGCGCGGATCAACTTCAAAAGCTCGGCGTCCTTGGCGATCTGCGTGGTGTCGCGGCATTCGTCCTTGGCCGCCTCTGTGCATTCGATCGTCACAGTGTAGGGCACGCCGTATCTGGTGATCGTGTATTCGGCGAGATAGCCTTCCTCGCCGCCGGACTCGCGATCGTCGAACACCGACACGACCGGCCCCGTCTGAGGCGACGCACCGCGGCTCGCGTTTTCATAGATCGGGAATTTGTCGGGCGAGAACTCATGCTGCACCCTGAGATCCGCCGACACTGAGACCGTGATATCGCCATGACGCTCGACGAGCTGGTACCAGACGGGGTTCTCCTCATCCATCACCACGTCGCGCTCGGTCGCCGGGCGGGGACCGAGGCGGAATGTCTTCTCCACCACGCCGGGGGTTGCTTCGAAGGCGAGCACAGGAAGCTTGAGCTTCGCAAGCTGATCGTCAGCAGCGGGACCGAGCGAGCGCGGCGCGGCGTTCGAAGCGACGAAGCTTCTGATCTCCGGGTCGGACCATTGGACTTCGATCAGCTTCCCCGCCGCCTGGCTGAAGGACACGCTGGCACATACGAGCGCCGCCGCCATGATTGCGGGAATTGCCGCCGCCGGAGGAAAAACGCCCGTGCGCGACATCACGTAACTCCCTCGTTCCCCATAACTCTCCGCCGGTGAAACGCGACAGGTGTGTTTGCTGTCCACGGCTGGGCCTTTGACCTTACCTGGCCCGATAGCCGCCTATCAAGGGCGGACCATCGAGGAGTCGCACTTACGCAACGCGCACGCGCACAAATAACGGCCGAGCACGGCGCGGGTTGAACAGCTCCGTTGCAGATAGTATTCCCGGCGCATGCCTTATCCCGTGGGGGGTGGCCACGCCACTAGACGAGGCGGTTCGCGGATCTTTTTTCCGGCGCGTGGCTGACGTGTTGCGTGGAGACCCGCATGGCAACGGTTCCTGGAGCGCCGGCCCATCCGCCGAGACGGCGGAGCGCGGCATGGCGGATCGTGCGCCTCGTGCTGATCGGCCTCGTGGTCTCGGCTGCGCTCCTCATCGCGGTCCCGCCATTCGGGCTGATCAAAGACCGGCTCGCCGCCACGATCGGCGACGCCATCGGGCGCACGGTGACGATCGGTGCCATGCAGGTTCGGTACTGGCCGAGCCTCGAAATCCAGTTCGATCAGGTCACCGTCTCCAACCCCGCCACCATGCCGGCGCGCGACGCATTCCGTGCCGAGAGCGTCAGAGCACGCATCGCGCCATTGCCGCTCCTCAAGGGCCGCATCAGGATGGAGGGCCTCGACCTCGTTGCGCCGGCGTTCGCGCTCGAGGAGGCCGCGGACGGCACGAGAAACTGGGTTTTCGATACCGCAGGTGCTGCGAAGGCGGGCGCGGTGCCAGCTGCCTTCAGCCTGCCGCCGACCTCGACCATCACCGATGGCACGCTGACGTTCGAAAGCGCGATAACGGGCGCGGCACGCGCCGCAAGCGCCATCAATTCGGTGCAGACGCTCGATCTCGTGTCAGGCGCGCTGGCCGCCAAAGGCAGCCTCGTGGCGGGCGGCGAGACGGTGGCGTTCGATGCCACGGTTGGCGATTTCAACGCCGTGATCTCGGGGGCCTCAACGACACTCAAGGCAACCATCGACGCGCGGCCGTTGCGCGCCGCTGTCGATGGCGATGCGCTGTTTGCATCGGCGGCGGAGTTCAAAGGCGCGCTCAGCGCGTCCTCGCCGTCGCTCGTCGAGCTGGCGCGCTGGCTTGGCTCCGATATCGCCGTTGCGGGCGAACCGCTGAGAGGCTCCCTCGAAGGGCAGATCCTGGCCACCACGCGGGACGTGGCATTCTCCGAAACCGACGTCAGGGTCAACACGACGAGCGGGCGCTTCGAGGGCACGCTCGACCTCGGCGGCGTGCGCCCCAAGCTCGGCGGAAGCTTGGAGAGCGAACACATCGATCTGGCGCGCATCATCGGCGTCGCTCAAACCCGCACCACATTCGCGCCGACGCCAGGCATGGATTTCGATCCTCTTGTCACGGCAGGCTGGGAGCAGCTCCTCACCGATCTCACGGCGCTGGAGCGAGGTGCGAGCGCGGCGCCCGAGGCGGCACCGTCCGCGGCCGCAGGCGCCGTACCGGGATGGAGCGAACAGCCCTTCAACCTCAAGGCGCTGCAGGCGTTCGATCTCGACCTCGTCGTCCAGGCCGCTGCGATCAGCTATGGCGGGCTCGACCTCAAGCAGGGGCGCGTCAAGACGGTCGTCGCCGATGGCCGGCTCGACGCCAATATCGAAGAGCTGGCCGTGGGCGACGGCACGGCGGTCGGCACGGTCAGGATCGACAGCGGGGCGGAGCCGCCGCGCGCAGCCCTGCAACTCTCGCTCTCCAACGTTGCGGCGGAACCGATCGTGAGCGAGCTCACCGGCAAGCCGCTCCTTGCGGGCACGTCCAACGT
>JRYH01000325.1_pt1 | contig 158706 bp, 149 predicted proteins | sample 235351 | NCBI WGS metagenome assembly JRYH01 (sample SAMN03074221, study PRJNA261480) | activated sludge metagenome | biome: Wastewater Treatment Plant; feature: Wastewater; material: Activated sludge; isolation source: activated biomass of a wastewater treatment plant treating wastewater... ... | reverse complement strand
TCAAAGACCGTGAAGACCGACACGTCGATCCTGAAACCTGGAAGAATAGGACCCGTGAGGTCGAGGGGTCTTGGTGGCCCGCATGGGTGCGATGGCTCGATAGCCATTCGACTGGGTCGGTCGCACCGCCGCGGCTTGCTTCACTTGCCGAGCACGGGTTGCCTCAATGTGCCGCTCCGGGAGAGTATGTACTGGAGCGCTGACCAGATAGTACGCGGCTATGCCACAAGAGCGGCGGGTGCTGATGAAGGCAGCGCCGCTTGGCCGCAATCGCGCGAGACGAACATTCGGAGCGAGCAAGTCCCATGATCGAATTCCTTCCGCAAAGCCATGATAATTTGGTTGCGATCAAGGTTGGAGGTACGCTGACCGCCCGAGACTATGAAACGGAACTGATCCCCAAACTGGACGGGCTGCTCTCCAAGCACTCCAAAATCAACATAGTCTTTGTCATGGACGAGACTTTCAGCGGCTGGTCCATGGACGCTGCCTGGGACGATGCGAGCTATGCACTCAAGCACCGTCTCCAGTTCGACAGGATCGCCGTCGTTGGTGGTCCGGCTTGGGTGGGTTGGTGCATGCGGGCCGGTGCATTCTTAATGAGCGGCGAGATGCGAAACTTTGCTGGCGGACAATTGGAAGAGGCTTTGAGGTGGGCTAATCCGGATTTGCGCAATAGCAAGGAGTGAAGCCGCACAACATGAAGAATAAACCCAACAGGCTCGCGTGAGATCTTGGAGCCCGCAAATGGCCCAGTCGTCTGATCGATCGGCAGGAGAGAACCGGAAGCCGCAGAACGCCCAATCGTTCGGCGAAGTCGTGGCGGTGATCGGCTCTGTTGTCGATGTCGCTTTTCCATCGGGCAAGCTTCCGCACATCTTCAATGCGCTGGAGATAGAATGGCAGGGCCCACACCGCATCGTAGTCGAGGTTCAACAGCATCTTGGACCCTCTCGGGTTCGCGGCGTGGCTCTGCAGGATACGACCGGACTAGGCTGTGGGATGCGTGCCCTTGATACGGGCTTTCCAATCCGGACCCCCGTCGGCGGGTCCACGTTGGGTCGCATGATTGATGTGCTCGGAGATCCAGTGGACGGCGGACCAGCCTTCAGCCCCGATACCTTGCGCAAGTCCATTCACCGGCCCCCGCCCAAACTTGAGGCCCAAGGTGTCGGACGCGCTCCCTTCCATACTGGAATAAAAGTCATCGACCTGCTGGCGCCACTGCCCCGTGGTGGCAAAGCAGCCATGTTCGGTGGAGCCGGTGTGGGCAAAACCGTACTCATTATGGAATTGATCCGCACCACGGTCGAATCTTATTCCGGTTTGTCGGTGTTCGCCGGCATCGGTGAGCGAACGCGCGAGGGGCATGAGTTGTGGCTCGAGCTGAAGCAGTCCGGTGTTTTGGACCAGACCGCTCTCGTCTTCGGTCAAATGAATGAACCCCCCGGTGCGCGATGGCGCGTGGGATTGACCGCATTGACCCTTGCGGAACATTTCCGCGATGATTTGCAAAAAGACGTGCTGTTGCTGATCGACAACGTGTTCAGGTTTGCACAGGCTGGCGGTGAGGTTTCGGGCCTGTTGGGTCGGATGCCATCGCGCCTGGGCTACCAGCCGACGCTCGCGACAGAGATCGCGGATCTGGAAGAGCGGATTACGTCAGTCGAATCCGCAGCCATAACCTCGATCCAGGCCGTCTATGTGCCGGCCGACGACTTTACGGATCCGGCTGTGGCGCAGACTTTCACGCATCTGGACACCTCTGTTGTTCTAAGTCGAGAAATGGCCAGCGAAGGCCTCTATCCGGCGATCGATCCTCTCGCATCCGCGTCGGTCCTTCTCGACCCTCTCATCGTTGGACGACGACATTACCAAATCGCAGAAGATGTCCGAAAGCTGATCGAGCGTTACCGAGAACTGCAGGAAGTCATCTCGTTGCTGGGGATTGACGAATTGTCTGCCGGCGATCGTAAGGCGGTCGGGCGAGCGCGCCGACTGATGCGCTTCTTGACGCAGCCGTTCCTCGTCACGGCCCAATTCACCGGTCGCGAGGGGGTCTCGGTCACTCTTGATGACACGCTTTCTGGCTGCGAGACGATTCTTGATGGAGACGTCGACGATTTGCCCGAGGAGGCGTTCTATATGACCGGAACTCTGGAAGATGCGCGCAAGCGTGCCGAATCCGGAAGCAGGGTGCATGCATGAGACTCTTGATCGGAACACCTCTCGCCGTCGTCGTGGACGAACCCGGGGTGACTTATGTTCGCGCTGAGGACGAAACCGGCGCATTCGGTATCCTTGAGGGTCATGCCGACTTCCTGACGACGCTGACGGCATGTGTGGTCACCTGGGCCCGCGATCAACAAACGTCTCAGGTCGCCGTTCGCGGCGGCATCCTTCGGGTGAGTGGTGGTGATCATGTGTCGATTGTCACGCGCGAGGCTGTCGGCGAGGAAACTTTGACCAAGCTCGGCAGCGCCGTTTTGCAGCGTATGCGGCGCCAAGTCGAGAGTGAGGAAGCGTCACGATTGGTGGGAGCGCGGATGGAATTGGCGACCATTCGACAGATCGAGCGCTATCTTGCAACCGGTCGCAATCGATTCAGCAGGGCGGCAACAGGCGAGAGCGCGTTTGCTTTTCAACCAGAAAAGTCCCCAGGTGAGCGATGATGCCGACTCCTGAAGATGATCAAACCTACCTCGAATTGAGTAAGGCGGTGCAGAACCGCAAGCGCCGGGATGACGAATGGACGCGTAGCGGCGAAAGACCGTTGTGGCGGAACCTGTCCATGATCGGCGCATTGGGTTGGCTCATTGTCTTGCCGACGGTTGTTGGCGCGTTTGCTGGTGGATGGCTTGATCGCAAGTTTGACAGCGGGATCTTCTGGAGCGGAGCCTTGATCATGTTCGGCGCCGCGATTGGCGGATGGATGGCTTGGCAGAGGGTGCGCAGCGAATGAGCAGCTTGATTGAGCTGACATGGCTGGGGGGCGCTTCCGCCGGACTTGTCTCCGGTTATATGCTGGGGCTGGCCTATTTCAGTCATTTGCATCGCTGGTCTGGACGGATTGTCGGCGGAGCCCCGCCCTCCAGAATAATCGCAGCGAGCGCCGGACGGCTGCTTATGGCAGTGGCTGTGTTCTTTGCCTTGACGCAGTGGGGCGCGGCCGCCGCCGTAGGCGGCCTCATTGGGTTCTCGATTGCCCGCAGGGCAATCGTGTCAAGGACGGAGCCGGGCTAGGCATGGTGCAAAATCCGCTATCGACTGAAGTATTGTTTTACATTGGCCCCGTGCCCATTGCAGCTGCCGTGCTCACGACCTGGGCGATCATGGCGGTCCTGGCCGTCGTGTCGTTCGTTGCGTTGAAACGCCGCCAAGTCGTTGGTGGCGCACTGCAGACGTCATTGGAAATTTTCGTCGAGGCGATGCTGTCGCAAATCCGCTCGGTTGTGGGAGAGAGGAGCGCGGCCTTTGCGCCTTTGCTCATGACCCTGTTCATCTTTATCGTGTGCGCGAATGTGTCCGCCGTACTGCCCGGCGTCAAGGCGCCGACCGCACACTTGGAAACACCGGCGGCACTCGCTGCGATCGTCTTCTTTTCCGCGCACTACTTTGGAATTCGAGCGCAGGGATTAGTGCAGTACCTGCGTCATTACACCCGGCCGAGCTGGATAATGACGCCACTTAACGTGCTTGCCGAACTCACACGAACCTTTTCTTTGATGGTCCGCCTGTTCGGCAACATGATGAGTCATGAGCTTGTGCTGACCATCATTGTCGTACTGGCCGGATTACTGGTTCCGATCCCGTTTCTTGTGCTGGGCCTTCTGATCGGCGTGATCCAGGCCTACATTTTCACCGTGCTTGCCACGGTCTACATCGGGGCTGCTTCAGCTTCCATCTCGCTGGAATGAAAGGGTGGCAATGGACATCAGTACTATCAGTATTATCGGAGCGGTCATCGCGGTCTGCTTTGGTGCGATCGGTCCGGCCTTCAGCGAAGGGCGGGCGATCGCAGCGGCGATGGAGGCGATCGCGAGGCAGCCGGAATCCGCTGGCGTTATATCGCGAACGCTGTTTGTTGGATTGGCGATGATCGAGACGATGGCGATCTACTGCCTCGTCATCGCGCTTCTGCTTCTCTACGCCAACCCGTTTGTGAAGTGACACGGCAGCAATGCAATTCAGCTGGTGGACCTTTTTCATTCAGGCCGCAAACTTCCTGATCCTTGTATGGTTGCTCAAACGTCTGCTTTTTCAGCCCGTCCACGACATCATGGAAAAGCGTCGTCAGCTGAGCGAAGCGGCAGGGAGGGAGGCGAAGCGGGCGCGGGCGCAGGCCGATGCGGAAAAGCGTCGGTATGACGAGGCGCTTGCTGCGATCGACGCGGAGCAACACGAAGCAATTGCGGCGGCGCACCAGCAGATAGAAAGGGATCGCCAGGCGATCCTGGATGAAGCCAAAGCGAAGGCTGCGCGTGATATCGACGAAGCGCGTAAAGTGATTGAGCTCGAAAGAAAGGAGGCGGTCCAGGCCTCGCGCGATGAGGTTGCAGATTTGGCCGTTGAATTGGCGCGCACGCTATTGGTGGACGTTGCAGACGACATTCCCAAAAGCGCCACCCTCGCTCGCCTCGAAAAGGAGCTGAAAGTCTTATCCCCGCGTGAACGCGACCGCTTGGAACGGGAGATTTCGCAGAACGGCGGCGCGCTGGAGGTCATTACGGAGAGCACACTTTCGGCGCACGAGCGCGAACTCTGGCAAGTGATGCTCCAGCAGGAACTGCGCCATCCCTTGCAACTGACCTTCAAGTGCGACCCCGGTTTGATATCCGGCGCCAGACTCCATTTACCACATGCTTCGGTCCGCGCGAGTTTTTCAGATCGGCTTTCTGCAGCAAGAGACGCGCTCCTGAGGGGGAATGGTGTCAACGATTCGCGATGAGCTTCGGCACTGGTTTGCGGATGCGCCGCGTGCGGTTTCGACGCTCGATTTGCGCGCGCGTATCGAGCATGTCGGTAGTGTATCGCGGGTGGCAGATTCGGTTGCCACCGTCGCAGGTCTGCCTGATACACGGCTTGGTGAGTTGCTCCGTTTCGAGGGTGGCGCCTTGGGACTTGCGCTTTCGGTTGATGTCGACAGCGTTGAGTGTGTCCTGCTCGATCATGGGGAAGGCATTTCCGCAGGAACCGCCGTTCGGGGCACGAGTAGCATTAGCCGAACGCCGGTCGGCCCAGACTTGCTGGGGCGCGTTGTGGATGCAATGGGACGGCCGCGTGACGGGGGCGGGCCTGTTCGAGCGGAAAGGCACGATCCAGTAGAGCGTCCTGCCCCAGGGATAATTGAAAGGGATCTCATCCATGAGCCCTTGATGACAGGACTGACGGTCATCGACAGCATGATTCCGCTCGGGCGAGGGCAGCGCGCACTATTGATGGGCGATCGCAAGACCGGAAAGACAGCCATGGCGATCGATGCAGTCATCAACCAGAAGACGACGGACATCATCTGCATCTATGCACTGATCGGACAAAAGTCTTCGACCATCGAGCAGGTCGTCAATGCCGTTCGAACGCACGGGGAAATGAAGCGCTGCATCTTTGTGGTCGGCGAAGCCAGCGATCCGCCCGGTGCGCAGTGGCTTGTCCCGTATGCTGCTTGCACGATGGCCGAATACTTCCGCGACCAGGGCCAGCATGCCTTGCTGATATTCGATGACCTGACCCGCCATGCCATCGTCTATCGTGAGATTTCGCTGCTGCTTCATCGCCCTCCGGGCAGGGAAGCGTATCCGGGCGATATCTTCTATATTCATTCACGCCTGCTGGAGCGTGCAGCGAAGCTGTCTCAAGATCGCGGAGGCGGGTCTCTGACCGCTCTTCCGATTATCGAGACTCAGGCGGGCAATCTGAGCGCCTATATCCCGACAAATCTCATATCGATCACGGACGGCCAGATCTATTTCGAACCCAAGCTCTTCTACGAGGGGCACAAACCTGCGGTGAATGTGGGCCTCAGTGTTTCGCGCGTTGGGGCCAAGACGCAAGCGCATGCAATCAGGCAACGCGCCACCAATCTCAAATTGCAGTATGCGCAGTTCGTCGAGTTGGAGGTGTTTACGAGGTTCGGCGCCATGGTTGACGAACGCACGAAGAAGCGGGTCGAGCACGGCAAGCGTATTCGCGCAATACTGGTGCAGCCTCAGTTCTCCCCTCGATCGCTCGCGGTTCAGGCATCGCTCCTGCTGGCGCTCGAAACCGGCTGTCTCGACCAACTTTCCCTGCCGCAAGTCGAGTCCTTCAAGAACCGGATCGGTGAGCATCTGAGCGCAACCTGTCCACAGGTGGCAGCGCGCATTGATCGTTCGCAATCCATAGAACCTGAAGACGAGCAACGGCTGGTCTCGGCGCTTGATCAACTCATTGCCGACATCTCAGAGCGCCAACCGGAGATGCAAGATCATGGAACAGCTGGTGCGCCTTGAAGATCGAATTGAAAGTTTGAAAGGGCTGCAGGATCTCCTCTCGGCCATCAAGGCGATGGCAGCGGCCAGGGTGCAACTTGCACAGACGGCCTTGGACAGTGTGACGAGCTATGCCGAGGTCGTCGAGCGTTCGATCTCGGAGGCTGCGTCCATGAAGACAGCTGAGCACGTTGAAAGGTCGGGACCGGCTGACGCTCGCAATTCGATCCTGGTGATCCTATGTTCCGAGCATGGCTTCTGCGGCGCGTTCAATCGACTGGTATTGGAACGCGCGCGCAAAGAACTCGGTCGTGGCGAGGATGCTGCAATCGTCGGTCAGCGTGGGGCTGCGATCGCAAGTGGTCATGAAATCGCGCCGGCATGGACGTTGCCGATGGCGACGCAGATGGAAGCGGTACTCGCCACGGCACGGAGCGTCGCCACCAAGCTGGATGAGAAGGATAATATCCGGCTCGTCTTTGCAAGGTACCGCGGAGGCATGCGTTTCGAAGTCGAGGTGCGCCAGATTCTGCCACCACGGCCGGAGTTGTTCGAGCCGCAATGGAAATGCAGGGCGCCTCTGCATCACCTAGAGCCAGGGCGGTTGATACACACACTGATCGTCGAACTACTTCTGGCTGAATTGACTCTTGCGCTGACAGAATCATTTGCCAGCGAGAATGCCGCGCGTCTTCAAGTCATGCAGGCCGCCAATCAGAGCATCGAGGATAAGTTGATGCGGCTGACACGGACGAGCCGACAGCTGAGGCAGGATGAGATAACCTCAGAACTGCTCGAGATCGTCACGGGCAGCGAAGCGGTTATCAAAGCCGCCGCCCTCAAGTCCGGTTAGCTTGGATCGGCGCTCAAGCTTGGGCGGTTGGCGGTTCACTCGCCTTTGGCTCCCCTGGCTGCCTCCGGACGCGGCGAGCACGGCCACGAGGAAGCTCGCGGGCGCCGCAGCGCATCGATTTTCACGAAGTTTCATGGTTTTGCCGGAGAGATTTGAACTCTCGGTCTCTCCCTTAACAAGAGTATGCTATCGCATTCGTGGTGATGCGACCAAGCCTGCGTTGTTCCACGGACAGGAACTCGGCAGAATTCTTCGACCATCCGCATCCGCAAGCACTTGCCGAAGTTCGCTATTCTGGTGCGTGGCGGCGACAGCTATTGCGTGCCGCAAAATGTGAGACTAGTTGCACACGACTCCATCTGCCGCGTGAGTGCTGCGCACCGGCAAAGTGTCAGCTCGGGGTGCGAACTCCAGATCCGATTTTTTAATCTCGACGGACGAGTTAGGGCCGAAAGCGGACGCCAGCCCCAAAATACGGCCAGGGCCTTGATGCGGCGCAGCGATCTTCTAGACCATGGTCAAAGTTTCGATGCGCAAAGTAAGCACACCACTTCTGATGGTCCGTGACCTACATCTGGCGGTTATGGCCCGTAGTGTCGGGGCTCTCGCGGCACTCGGAAGGTTCATCCCATAAGGCGACATCGGACGGCGGATCGGCTTTCCGCGGCAGATGTCCGTTGCTGGCGAAAGCCGCCATTGCGGCGCATCATGAGCCCGTCGCGAAGGGCCACAGCACTAAGTCGCTGCGCTCCGGCCCGCGGCGCGGGGGCTGTGGCGCGTGTGGCGGTAACCAATTGAGCGTCGCGGAGTAACGGGGCGGGGAACCCCTCCTGAGGATCGAGGTGTCGTCAACCTCACCCAGGAGAAGCTCCCTATGAGCGATGCTACCACCATCAGCCCGCTGCGCCAGCGTATGATCGAGGACATGGCTGCGCGCAACCTCAACCGGCATACGCAGCGCAGTCACCTCTCGAGCTGCAAGCGCTTCGCGGCCTGGCTGAAGCGTTCGCCCGACACGGCAACCGCCGACGAGGTGCGTCTGTTCCAGCTGCATCTGATCGAGAGCGGCGCGTCGATCTGCAACCGCAACCGCATCATGACCGGGGTGAGGTTCCTGTTCCGCGTCACGCTGCGCCGGCACGACCTTGCCGCCGAGGTCTGGCACATGAAGGAACCGCTCAAGCTGCCTCCGGTGCTTGTGCCTGACGAGATCAGGCGCGTGCTCGCCTGTGCCCAGAGCCTGAAGGCTCGGGTGATGCTGACGCTTGCCTATGGCTGCGGGCTCAGGGCTGGCGAGGTGGTCCGCCTCACGGCCGGCGACATCGACTCTGAGCAGATGATCATCCGCATCGTGCAGTCGAAGGGGCGCAAGGATCGCCACGTCATGCTGCCTGCCGAGGTGCTCGAGCTGCTGAGGCACTGGTGGAAAGAGCGGTCCATCGAGCACGACGCCGGCATCACGCCGGAGAAGCGCTGGCTGTTTCCCGGCCGTGGCGAGCATCGACCCCTCACCGTTCGCCAGTTCGGCCGGCTATTCAAGGAGGCGGCGACCGCCGCCGGCATCAGGAAGCCGGTGACGCTGCATACGCTCCGCCACAGCTTTGCGACGCACCTGCTCGAGGCCGGCGTCGATGTTCGCAAGATCCAGGCGGTTCTGGGCCACGACAAGCTCGAGACGACGGCCCGCTATACGCGCGTGGCAACGGGCATGATCGCGGCCATCGAAAGCCCACTCGAGGCGCTGTCCTTGCCGAAGCTGCGCTACGAGCAGAAGAGTAAGCGCAAGCGGAAGGGCCGGGCGCGTTCCAAGTAGAGCCGCCTCATGTCGGCTACGACGCTGGAGGTCGCGGATATCTTCCGCGACCACGGCCCGGCTTGGCGTGAGGCTAACCGCGGGCACGTCAGCCTCGACCAGTTGAAGGTAATGTCCGCCATCGAGCGCTGCCGCACGGCGGCGCTCGGCGGCCATGTCGCGCGTTGTGAGAACGGCGCGTGCGGACACACCGTAATCAGCTACAACAGCTGCCGCAACCGGCACTGTCCCAAGTGCCAGGGATCGGCGGCGCGCAAGTGGCTCGCCGAGCGCGAGGCGGAGCTGCTGCCCGTACCGTACTTCCATGTCGTCTACACGCTGCCGAGCCAGCTGCGCGACGTGGCTTGGCAGAACAGGCGCGTCGTCTATGACCTCTTGATGAGGGCGGCGGCGGAGACGACGCTGGAGATCGCGGCCGACCCGAAACGGCTCGGGGCCAGGATCGGCATCACGGCTGTGCTGCACACCTGGGGCAGCGCGATGACGCATCACCCGCACGTGCACATGATCGTGCCGGGCGGCGGCTTGTCGGACGACGGCTCACGCTGGATCGGATCGCGTTCCAACTTCCTCGTCCATGTACATGCGCTCGCCCGGCTGTTCCGAGGCAAGTTCATCGCCATGCTGAGCGCGGCGCACACCAACGGGAAACTCAAGTTCTTCAACACCCACGCCGGGCTTGCCGATCCGAAAATCTTCAAACACTTCCTCGGCCCACTGCACCACATCGACTGGGTGGTCCATTGCAGGCCGCCGTTCGCCGGACCGCAGGCGGTGCTCGCCTATCTCTCCCGCTACACGCATCGTGTCGCCATCTCCAATCGGCGCCTCATCGCCGCCGACGATGGCGGCATCGCCTTCCGTTGGAAGGACTATCGTGCCGACCACGCCACCCGCTGGAAGACCATGAGGCTCGCACCAACCGAGTTCATCCGGAGGTTCATGCTGCACGTGCTGCCCAAGGGCTTCCACCGCATCCGCCACTACGGTCTGTTCGCCAACGGCAATCGGGTTGCCAACGTCGCTCGTGCACGCGAGTTGCTCGGTGTTCATCCGCCGGAGCAGAGTAAACTTGATGAGGCCGACAGCCCAAAAGATCCCGACGTGCTGGCTCAACCCTGCCCGTGCTGCGGTGGGCGCATGCGCATCATCGAGGTCTTCGCAAAGGGCTGCGAACCAACCTACCCACCCCAGGGCACCGCCAGGGACGGACAGTGCATGAGCGTTCGAATGGATATTGCGTCTCTCGTGGAGCGCTGGTCCGGGGCCGGCAGTGGTGCCGCTCGCCCAGAGAACGAAAAACCGTTGCTCAAGTCACCAAACGCGCTATGGCCGAAAGGCGAAAAGCCCCCGAAATACCAACAAGCCCGGCCGGCGGCTGCGCCTGCCGGCCACCATTCATCGACGGTGACAAACGTCCCGCAGGCCAAATCCCCATAGAGCCCGCTGCACCGACCCCACTCCACCTCCCGCGACTTCGTGCCTTGGCGCTTCTCCGACGCCGGCACGAGCAAGCCGCCCGACCACAGCATGCCGGCGTCCGAGAAACCTGCACAATACCAGAAGTCAGGATCGGGGGAGCAGGCCACATGTCCAGCTCGAGCGGTAGCCCTGTGAAGCTCTTTCTCGTCGAAGCATGGTGCGATAGCTAGTGCGCCAACATTTTTGTCATCACTGCGCGCGTGCAATCGCGGCGTCATAAATTCGGACATAGCTTACCAGCCCCATCTCGTCCTTTTTCTCGCCGACATCCAGTCGGCCTGTGATTCGCAGAGGTCCGTCGATGTAATCGGTCGGGCGTGCTAGGAAGATGGCGGCGAAGCCAGCCCAATCGTAACTTACATCGTGGAATGGACAAACGAAGCTCGGCTCGCGAAGCAGCATGAAATGCATGCCGTCACGCGGCAAGATGCCATCCATGAAGCCGAGGATCTCGACGGGCTTACCATTCAGATTCTTAACCGTATCGGAGAGCTTCAACTGCGGCGTCATGCCGACGCCAGCTTGATAGGTTTCGCCGATGTAAAAATCGGAGAACTTGATGCGGGTTGCCGCAGCGGACGGTTCGTTCGTCATGGCAAGAAGGCCTGCGATCAGGGTGGCGATGAGGCGAAGAGTTCGTGAACGTTTCATATCATCGGTGCTAGGTTTCTGGAGACATCTTCCCGGCAAGCGATATAAGCCGGTATGGTGCCGGCAGCTAGGCCGAGCGTCACCGCGACGAGCGCGATGGAAAACTCTGCAGGACCGAGCGGCGCGGGAACGAGCTGGAACCCGCTTTGGTGCGATACCTGCCAGGCGACGAGATGCGCGACGGCACGTCCAAGGACAATACCGGCGGTCGCGCCGATGCTAGTGATAATGCCGGCCTCGACAGCCAGCACGCCGAACACCACACTGCGCGACGCGCCGATGGCGCGCAAGGTTGCGATCTGTCGACGTCGTTCGATGGCCGCTGCCAGCAGCGATACCGTTATGGCGAATACGGCAATGCCGGCCGCGAGCCACGCCATCGCCGTCACCACGACCTGCCCACGCTGAAGATACGTTAGGAGCTGGGTGGCGACCCGCCCTGGAAATACCGCCTGCACGTCGCCGCGCCGCGAAAGCTGCGCTGAAAGTCGCGCAACGTCGCCATAGCTTTTGCCGTGCACCAGCAGCGCCGTAATCTCTGTCGTATTCTGCAGCGCATGCTCCTGGTGCGCCGCTGTGCCGGCCGACCGGGGAAGTGGCACCGCACCTTTCAGCTCGTCATGAACAAGCCATGCCGTCTCCAGCGTTGTGAAGATCGCGCGATCCGTCGGCGAATTGAGCTGACGAAGCACCCCAACGACCGAGTAGTGGTGCTCTTCGTGCGGGCGGGCCAAGTCCTCGGGCAGTTCGACGAAACCATGTGCAGCGGTGAATTTGTCGCCGAGTTTCAGGCCCGTCGATTTCGCCGCCGCCGCGCCTACGATCACCTCGAATGCTGCAGTGGGCCAGCGGCTACCCGGTTGCATCTGAGGGGCCCTTCCGACCGGAACCTCAATGAGCTTTTGATAGTCGCTCGTAGTCGCGACGATGAAGCTGCCGCGATAATTGTCGCCGAAGCTGAATGGGACCGCTACGGCAACGCCCTGATCCTGCCGCAGGTGCTCGTAGAGATCAAACGGGATGTTTCCAGTCGGAGCCTCGACGAAAAACAGCGTCGACAGAATGGCTTGCACCGGGCTGCCCTTCGCCGCTACTAAGAGTTGATAGCCGCCAGCATTGTCCTGTGCGCTCTTGCGTGCGGCAGTTGTAAGCGCGCTCGTCGCAACGACAATTGCGATGCCGGCTGCGATGCTAAGAGACGTCAAGGCATTCAGCAGCGGCCGCGCGATTACGTACTGGAAGGCGAGCCATGCCGCGGTCATGAAACAACGCTCCCCACCCGATTGATGTCGGCAAGTGCGATTCGATCCTCCATCATGGCAAGTATTCGTTCATCGTGCGTGGCCAGCACCAGAGTGGCCTCAGCTTCTTTCGCCACGTCGAGCAGGAGCTGTGCGGTCGATAGCGCGAGCCCTGGCTCGAGGCTGGCCGTGGGCTCATCTGCCAGGATGAGCTTCGGACGGTTGGCGAGGGCGCGCGCAATGCCGACGCGCTGCATCTGTCCGAACGACAATTCTGCCGGCTTGTGCCAAACGCGTTCGGCGAGGCCGACACGGTTGAGAAGTGTCTCGGCGCGAGCAAGCCGTTCGGCTGCGGTCAAAACTCCTGCGAATCGCATCGCGACCTCGACGTTGCCGAGCACCGTGAGCGCAGGTATGAGGTTGAATCCTTGGAAGACATATCCGATCAGCGTGGTGCGAAGCTTGTCGCGCGCACCCTGCGACAGCGCGGTGATCTCGGTTCCTTCGATGGAAACGCTTCCCCTCGTCGGCTGCATTAAGCCAGCAATGACGTTGAGCAAAGTGGTCTTGCCGGATCCGCTCGGTCCCGCAAGTCCGACTGCGCGGCCGCGTTCGATTTGCAGCCGCGCGATGTTAAGGACAGTGAAGAGCTTGCCCGCTGTTCGAAAAGCGACGACGACGTCGCACAGCGAGAGCATGGGAGCCGGCCCCGTTATCGGGTAGGTCATCACGGATGCGGCTCTGCTAGACATGTTCGTGCAGCTCGCCAGCTCAGTTCAAGGCTTCCGACAGCACGCGGCCTTCGCAGCCGTTCGGCGGGCGGACGTTCAGGATGAACGCAATCGTCCGGCCGAGATCGACCACTTCGGAATCTCCATACTTGCCGGGCTTCACCCAGGTCGGCCCATACATAACGAGCGGCACGTTGGTGTCGTAAGACCACGGGGAGCCGTGGGTGGAGGCGTAGGCTGTCGGCTTCGCAAATAGGTACCAATTGGGCTTGTTCATGATGACTATGTCGCCGCTCAGCTGCTGGTGCCAGGCGAGCGTCACCTGCTTTGCCAGCTTGGTATCCGGCATGCGCCCCTCTTCCATCTGATTGCGAGTGAAAACCGCCTCGACGCCCGGATAACTGCGCAAGAACCGTTGTGCAGCATTCTCCAACGCGCTCCGGTCGATGCCTTTGCTGTCGACGAGATCGTAGTCGATATAGAGCGTCGGGTTCCACCACGTGGTGATGAACTTTCCTTCGCCGAACTTTTTAGACAGCTCAACATTGGTCGCTTGAATCATTTCCTCCGGATCGATACGGCCGGCATCGTGGCGGCGGCTCGAGCTGTACTCCGGAATGTTCATGAAGCCATGGTCTGCCGACAGTGTAATGAGCACGTTTTCCAAACCGACTCGCTTGTCGAGGTAGTCGAAAAAATCGGCCAGGACACGATCGAGACGAAGCGTGTGGTCGTGCGACTGGCGGCTTTCCGGACCGAATAGATGGTTGACGTAGTCATGGCTCGTCCAACTCACAGCGAGAAGATCGGGCACGCCGGCAGGGTTTTGGCCCAGGTTCTCGCCTTCGATAGTCGCTCTGACGAAATCGAGCGTCAGCAGGTCGCCGAATGGCGTCCACAGCATCGCGCCGTAGTAGCTCTTGTTTGGCTCGGTGGCGCCGCCGTCGATCGAATGCGGGAACTTTGTGCCCAGACCTTTATAGTTCGTCGACCATGGGCGGTCATCGGGAGCGGAGCGCGCATAGGCTTCCTCAGGTAGAAGCAATGTCCACTTCTGGCCGAAGTATTTATTCTGTGGCTTGCCCTCGTAGAACGCGTTCCACCACGCCGGATACTCGGACATGTAGTAGTCGGACGAGACGAACCGACCGGTCGATGGGCTATGCATATATGCGGTGCCGTTTTGTCCAGCTAGGCCAATAGCGCTACGGTCCTTGCCAGATATGGCGATCACCTTGGATTTGCCGTTAGCATAAATGAGCTCGTCACCGACCGCCGTAACCTTGATATTGAAAGGTGACGTGCCGGCATGCTTGGGCGTGTCCTCGCCCAGCAGCTTGTGGCGAGGATCCTCGGTCGAGTAGACCCGTTGTTTGGTCGCTTTGTCTAGCCAGTCGTTACCGATGACGCTGTGCTTGTAGGGATGCGCGCAAGTTAACAGCGTGGCGTGGCCGACACCCGTATAGGTGGTTGCGTGACTGTAGTGGTTATTCCCGTACCAAGCGCCCTTGTCCAGTAATCGCTTGAATCCGCCCTCGCCATATTGGTCGTAGTACTTGACGAGCTGCTCCTGCGGGAAGCCATCGACGGCCATGAAGACGATCAGTTTCGGGGGAGCCTTGGCGGCAGGTGCCGGTGCTTGGGCACTTGCGGTACCAGCAGCGAGTAGCAGCGCCGCTCCGGCACCGAAGCCGGGCAGAATTCTTGCATTTTCCATAGAGTTCTTCCTCCGATGCGAATGCAGGAAGCACGGTAAGTGCTCGCGCATTGTCCTTATTCTTGGCGTCCGCTTGCGGTTGGAGCCATCGGAGCCCACTCGTTGATCATTGAGCGGTCGGACCGAAGCGAGTCCCAGTGACTCCTGGCGTGCGCATGGCGATGCTTCAGCATGTTCTCATCGTGTAATAGCGGAAGTCCAACCAGCAACCGATATAGGTCGAGCTCGGGACATATGTCGAAAGGTCTAGTTAGAGAGCGAGCGGCACTCTTATGAACGCGTCCAAAATTTTGGTGGCACACGGTGTCGTCGCCGGCAGACGGAGACGGCCGCGATGGTCCGCCGGATAAAAGACGTTCTCGCAACGCAGCATAATTTTAGTGTGCAAAGAAATGGCAGTGGGCCTAAGCTTGAAGTGCGATAATTTAAATTCTGTGTGCGCTGCCGTAGGGTCATAGCAACTGACCTCTCAGGATCATTTCGCAGCGCTTGCGACAGCCGGGCTCAAAGCCATGAACATTCTTGTTGCAGACGATCACCCACTCTACCGAGAAGCGTTGACTAGTATTCTCGAGGGGTTGGGAAGCAATAACATTGTAACTCAGGCGACGACGCTTGACGAAGTCGTCCAGCATGTTTCCGAAGGCGGACTTTCCTTCGATCTGGTCTTGCTCGATCTCTACATGGGTGCGGGCGACTGGCGTGGCGTGATCGAGACGCTTAGCCGGTCGTGCCCCACGACCTCGGTCATCGTGGTTTCAGGATCGGACTCTCGCGACGACGCGGAGCGCGCGCTCAGGGCTGGTGCCTGCGGCTACATTCCGAAATCCATGAAGAAAGAGGACATGCTCAACGCGATCCGATTGATCCTGATGGGGGGCGTGCGTATACAGCCGCGAGACAACGAACGTACGCCCGGTATCCAGGATACGGTCGCAAGGTGCTTGTTGCCTGACGATGCCAGCAGCCGCATCGGCATGCTGACGAGTCGACAGCGCGACGTTCTCGTCGAGATCGGCGCCGGGAAGTCAAACAAGTTAATTGCCCGTTCACTCGGTATGGCAGAAGGAACCGTGAAGCTTCACGTCGCTGCCATTCTGAAGTGCCTCGGCACGGAAAACCGGACGCAGGCCGCAATAATGGCCCACCAGCTTAATCTTACACCCTCGCAAAACCACTAGGCACTGCACATGGCTCAAGCTCAATGGCACCAATTGCTTCACCCTCGGCCGATCACCAGTGAGGAATGCCGTGAATGGAACCGAACGATAGCGATGCGCATGCCGGCAGAGTAGCAATTCTCGAAGACCCTCGAAACGTTGACGGGGTCATTCACAGACGGCAGCTGCTCGCCTTTTTCTGCCTAGCCTTCTACGCGGAAGCCGTGGCGCCTCTGCCCTTAGCAGCGGGTTCTGCGCGCCTCCCCCTCTATCGCTTCGGCGTTACTCCTTGGCAGCACGGCCAATCGGATGATGACATTCGTTCGCTTTATAAACCGCTGCTGGAATGGCTCGGTGAAAGAGTAGGAGCGGAGTTCGCAATCGTCGGCGCCTCTGGCTATGGCGAAATGATTGATCTCCTCGCCTACGATTCGATCAATCTCGCTTCCATATCGCCCGTTCCGTTCGTGCTGGCAAAGTTGCGGAACCCCGGCGTCACGATGCTGGTGACGGAGCTTAGCTGGGACTTTGAAAACAACAGGAAAAATCCCTCATATGAGGGCTTCATCATCGCCCGCACGGACCGCGACGACATCGCCGGACTGGAAACGCTCCGCGGCTCCCGGTTTGGTTTCGTTCGCAAGCAGTCGAGCAGTGGATACGTCTATCCCGTCGCTCATTTCATCAGCAACCAAATCGATTTCAATACATTCTTCAGCCGCGTCTATTTTCTCGGTAGCCAGCCTCGCGTTACCGATGCTGTGGCGAGCGGGAGTATAGATGCCGGCGCGACGTGGGATTACAATCTCAAGCAAGCCATCAGCAAGCATGGCTCCATATTTAAGATCGTCGCAAAAACCGGCACCATACCGAATCTCGGGATTGCAGCCAACAGCTCGGTTCCATCCACGATGCAACTTAAGATTCGTGAAGCATTGCTCGAGGCGGAGGAAAGGCTTTTTCATGGATTGCCGGCAGCTGGGTACGTGGTGAAGGACGATGATTACTACGACACGGTGCGAGACGTCGTTCGGTTGGTTTCGGGAGCATCGGGGCTGCTCGGTGAAGACAAGTGACGATTAGCATTCGACGAGTGATCTGTTGAACCGAGCGCTCTCCAAGGTCGACTTCGTAGTGCGCGAGCGCCGCCCGCAATTGTTCGGGCTTGCAGCCAAGGTGCTCGTCCCCATAACGGTGTTGACTCTGCTCGCAGGCATCCTGGGCGGATTAGTTCTTCGGGAGGAATACAAGAGTCACCAAGCGAGCATCGAACAGAAAAAGGCAGAACTCGTCTGGCGCGTCAGGACACTCTACGAGGCCAACCGCTCTAAGCTACTCGACGTTGCGAAGCTGCTGGCCAACAATCCAAATGTGCAGAACGGACTTTTGATTGGTGACCAGTACAATCCCCTTAACAGTATTATGAACTTTCTAGGCCATTCGGACATCGACACTATAAATCTCTATGATTTGGACGGCCGAGCATTCGCTCGTGCGCAGTCTCCCAGCTATTTTGGCGACTACGATGAGCTTTCGCCCATCGTTCGCGCCTTTGTCGCCGCCTCTTCGACTGAAGCTACCCCTCCCACTGTTGGGATCATTACCTACGGGGGAAGCCTCGCGCTAGTCGCCATTCGCCTCGTGCGGGGAGTCAGCGGTGCGTCGGGTGTCATCGTGGTTGGCCAACTCGTGACCCCGAAATTTCTCGCGACGCTGGCTCCTGCGAACCACACGGCCATCACTATTGATCATGATGGTCGGCGGTTGGTCGACACCGACGTGCGTCCCCTTTTCGATCAAAGCCGCACTGTGTACGAGGAGCATGGTGTTGCCGGCGGCGATCTGTTCCGAGTCGAGCTGCTGACCAATGATTCTGTGCTGTTCAATCCTTTCTGGGGCGCACGCGCGAGCATACTTCTCATCGCGGCGCTGGCCGCCGTCGGCTCGGTGATCGTAACCTTCGTATTCATGTTCATGACAGTCGTGCGGCCGGTCCGGCACCTAATCGCAATAGCTGAGCAACAGGTGTCAGGCGACCTTACCGCGCGCGTTGAGCTCGACAGTCGCGACGAACTCGGTCGCCTGGGAGACATCCTCAATCTCCTGACCGGCAACCTCAAGACCACCCTCGAAAATCAGGATCGGATCAACGAGCAGCTTGAGGGCCGCGTGGCGCAGCGGACCGATGAGCTTGAGCGCGAGCTTGTCGAGCGCGAGCGTGCTCAGGCGGCGCTGCTCAGGGCCAAAGAAGATGCCGAGGCGGCGAACGCCTCAAAATCGCGGTTCCTCGCCGCGGCAAGTCACGATCTCCGCCAGCCCGTACACGCGATGACCCTGTTCGTGTCCAATCTGGCTGAGCAGGTCGACAGTCCGAAGGCCCGGAGAACGGTCGCGAACCTCAATGCGTGTGTCGAGACTCTTTGCGAGATGTTCGAAAACATCCTCGACGTATCGAAGTTGGCGTCGGGTGTCATCAAGCCGCAGACGGAGGAGTTTCCGATTGATCGCTTGATCGGTCGGCTGCAGCGCGAATTCGAAGGGCTTTCGCAAGCTAAGGGGATCGAGCTTCGTTCGGTGAGGTCGAGTCTCATGCTCAGAAGCGACCCTGTTCTCCTGCACCGAATACTCGGCAATCTCGTTTCAAATGCACTCAAGAACACACGCGAAGGCCGCGTCCTGATTGGGTGCCGCCGTCGCGGGCCGTCTGCCGAAATCCAAATCTGGGACACGGGAGTGGGAATCCCCAAAGCCGATATCGCTCATATCTTCGACGAATTCTATCGTGGCGCCAGTACGTCCGAAAAAGACACCGGGTTCGGCGCCGGACTGGGCCTCGGTCTGTCGATCGTGGAGCATACCGCCAAGCTCCTCGATCTTGTGGTGGATGTTTCGTCGACTCCGGGACGGCAGACGCTGTTCTCCGTGACTGTTCCCCGGGCGCTGGCGGTAGCGGTCGAGGGGCGAACAAGAAGCGAGGCGAGTTACGAGGTATCGGGTGTGCGCGTGCTGGTGGTCGACGACGATGCACTCGCTCTCGGCGCGGTGCAGGCGACGCTGGAGGGTTGGGGGTGTATCGTTGCCGCCCGACAGTCCTCGGATGACGCCCTTAAGCTCCTTGCCGAGGAAGAACCGCCGAAGGTTCTGATCATCGACTATCTGTTGCAGAATGGTGAAACTGGAATCGCACTCCTCGATCAAGTCGAACAGGGTCTTGGCCTGTCGATACCGTCGATCATCCTGTCGGGTGTGTCGAGCCGATTGCTCGAACGGGAGGCGAACATGCGGGGGTACCAACTTTTGTACAAGCCGACCCAATCGCTCCGTCTCAGACAGGCGATCGCGAGGTCGATCGCTGTTGGCGCCCGACGTTCTTCCGGGCTACCTACCGCGCAATCTTCCTAACCGGATTGCCCCCCACCTCATTTGATGCTCGGCTATCACTGTAATTGATAAATCGCGAGAATCATAAAAATGACATCGCGTTCGCGTTACAAAGAGGAGTCTCCCAGCGTTGCAAAGGGCCGTACCGAGGCAAGGCCCCGCAAAGAAAAGAAACTGTTGTAGGGTGTGAACCTGAAGAGAAGCGGCTGGATGTCTGGCTCGGCTTTGAACAGACACGTCGAAGCAACCGGGATCCGGTTTTACTGCCACTACAGTGTTGTGTACCGGCCCGATGACGGTAGTGAGTCAGAAACGTCGGATGCCAAACGTCTAAACGTTGCTTAGAGGGGAAAGCTGAATCTTGCGGTTCGTTCTAACTAGTCGAAGAATCGGCGGATCGGCACGTGAGAATCATACCGGCAAGCAGAAGCTCCTTGGCCCTGTGCGCGGAACTAGGTAAGACGGCTGACGTGCCCCGATTGTTCAAGTCGTCAGATAGCAACCGTCGGACGCTCGACGAGAAGGGCCAATCCCGACGCAACCGCTCGACACGAGTGGCGTCGCGCCGGCTGCGCCAACCTTATTTGAAGCGACTTAGAATCAAGATTGACCCTTGCGGAACATGCTGTCGACCACGTCCGCTTGGGGATTTCACTGCCAAACAGGCATCGGCAGCGATGGGCCCGTAGCGGACTCGCTTAATCGGTCGCTTGCTTTGAGGCAGAACGTGGCCTTGGGCCTCCCGACAAACCCAGCAGCCGTGCGAACAGCCCGATCGTCGTACCCTGGAGCAGTAGCGACGCCACTACCACTACGAATACAATATTAAAGAATTCAACGGTAACCGGGCCAGGCGTGACAACAGGGAAGATAGCAAGGAAAATCGGGACTGCGCCACGAAGTCCTACCCAGCCTAAGAACAGAGTCTCTTTCCAACGAAAACCGAAAAACGCGACGCACAAAGCAACAGCAAGCGGGCGTGCGACGAACATCAAAGCGGCGGCAATCATCAGGGCTTGAGGAGCACGTTCCATGAGCCCAGTCGGCGTGACCAGAAGCCCCAGCATGAGAAACAGTGAGATCTGGCTGAGCCATTGCAGGGCCTCGTTAAAGTGAAGCACCCGGTCAATTGGGCGCTTGGTGTGACTGGCGATGACCAAGCCGCACAGATACACCGCAAGAAAGCCACTTCCGCCAACAAGTGCTGTTCCTGAATACACGATGAGTCCGCAAACGAGCGCCAATGGTGGATGGAGGCCTTGCGGCAAGGACATGCGGTCCAAGAGCACGCTTGATAGCCAGCCTCCTACAATGCCAACTGCGATACCCACACCAACTTGAACACCCAGCAGGGGTAGTTTCGCCAGAAGGCTGTCCGCAGAAAGCACGGCACCGGAATCGACTAATGCCGTAAGCGTAACCGTGAGAAAAATTGCAACAGGATCATTCAGGCCGGACTCGAGAATCAACGTATTTCTCAGCCGGTCCGATACCGCGACACCACCTTGTTGGATCAAAAGAAATGTTGCTGCCGCATCCGTAGAGGCCACTACGGCACCGAGCAACAACGCGACCTCGATCGGTACATTCAAGATCGGAGCTGCGAAAAGGCCCACGACAATTGCCGTAACTAAGACGCCCAGCGTCGCAAGCACTATAGAGGGAACTCGCGCCCCTCGGGTCTTGCGGACATCCGTTTCCAAGCCGCCAGCAAAAAGTATGACTGCAAGTGCCAGACTCCCAATGGCGTAAGCCATTGAAAAGTCGCTGAACTGGATGCCACCAGGGCCGTCCTCACCGAGAAGCATTCCCATTAGTAGGACCACGAGCAGAATGGGCGCGCCAATCCGCTGCGACAGCGGCACTACCAGTATTCCAAGTAGAACGAGGAGTCCGATAAAGAAGATCAGGGCTTCCATTTGCTGGACTAAAGGCTCGAAGTTGATGAGTTTACCACCCGGCATGCGGGACCGCAGGAAGGATTGAAAAGCATAGCATGAGTTCGAAACTCGCAAGGTCCTAAGATCTTGCGGAACGAGGCGGCGAATGCTGTAAGACCTGTTGCTCTGACCTGGCGGTTTGGCATCGCAGACGTTGGCTTGGCGCCAGGCGAGCCGTACTCCATTCAGTGTCGACGCAGGTCGCGGAGTCTAGATCGAGTTCGAACCAAGATTGGAAGCAGGGCTGCTCCGGGTCACTCTCAACGGTTGGCGTCCTCGTAGCAATGGCCGGTCGCCCTCCGATTGCGGACATCGGAACCAAGCCACGTGGCAAGGCTCTCGTTGACCCTACTAACGTCCGCTTCGTATACGTTCAACCTTGTGCGGTGCATCACGCTCTGCGCCGCATGAGTCCGCAGATGTGCAGGTTTCTCCGACGCCGGCACGAGCAAGCCGCCCGACCACAGCATGCCGGCGTCCGAGAAACCTGCACAATACCAGAAGAACTCAGGACGTTGAGTATTGGCAAAATTTTGTCAACACTTGAGGGCAGTTCCGCAGCTCGGCGCCGGTCGTTGAGTTTGCGACACGGTTGTTCCAGGCTTGCGACGATCACACCCCCTCAATTGTGCGCTTCATCGCCGCCCCGCAATTCGAAAGGAACCCTGCGCGTTTTCATAAATCAGCTGAGCTGCTGATCCCTATTCATAGCGAAGCGCATCGATAGGGTCCATTCGCGCCGCCTTTCGAGCGGGGTAGAAGCCAAAGAAACACCCGACCGCACTCGCAAAAGCAGTGGCAAGCACTAGGTTTGCGATGTTGATGAGCACAGGCCAATCCGCAAACATGGCAATAAGCATGCTCGAAGCTATGCCGACCAGCACTCCCAAGATTCCGCCCAACAAGGCGAGTGTCGTTGCCTCTGTAAGGAACTGGAACAGTATGTCCCGCGGGCGTGCACCTACCGCAAGCCGCAACCCGACCTCGCGGGTACGCTCCGCCACAGTCACCAGCATGATGTTCATGATACCTATGCCGCCGACGGCAAGGGAAACTGAAGCCACAGCTGCGAGCAGAACTGACAGTGTGCGCGTGGCCATCTGCTCGACATTTGCCGCTTCGGCAAGATTGCTGACGAGGAATGTCTCTTCTTGCCCCGGATGAAGCCTGTGGCGTTGCCGCAGCAAATCGCGGATGGCTGCCATTATTTCTTCTGCAGATGCGCCGTCAGCAAACTTTACGGTGATGTTGTGCACCAGCCGTGGACTGGCCGGGTTGATGCCAACAAATTGACGCCGTGCTGCTTTCAGTGGGATGATCGCCACATCGTCTTGATCGTCGCCCCATACACTTTGGCCCTTGCGAGCGAGTACACCGATCACTGTGAATGGCACGTCACGGATGCGCACCGCGGTGCCGAGCGGATCGACCTCCCCAAATAATTTATCGCGCATTGTGGTGCCGAGTAATACGACCTTGGCGGCGCGGCGATTATCTTCAGGTGTTATTTCCCGGCCAGCTGTGACCTCCCATTCGCGCGCTGCAAAGTAACTAGGTGTTACGCCGCGAACGCTGCTGAGCCAATGCGAAGCTCCGACCGTAAACGGTGTTCGGGCGAAAAGTACGGGGGCCACCACGTCCACACCTGGAATTTCCATCTCTATAGCCAGAGCATCGCCCTCGTTTAAGCGCGGTGATTGTATATCTGCGGCCGCACTTCCTGGCGGACGCGAGCTTGGGCTTGATTGTTGCTGTTCCCCGCCACTGAGCCGCACACTTGTCATCAGAGCGCTGCCCGGATTGATGTTGATGAGGTTCGCACCGAGGCTGCGGATTTGGGCCGCTACTCGTTCGCGCGCACCGCTGCCTATTGCGTTCATCGTCACGACGGCGGCAACCCCAATGATAATACCAAGCGCAGTAAGAGCACTGCGAACACGATGCGTGCCCAACACGCGTAATGCGGTCCCTACATTAGATAGCAGCATGGGTCGGGGATCTTTGTTGTCGCCTGGAGCGTCGCCTCGTCCGAGCTGGACGCTCGTCGGCTACGACACGACCATCCCGAATGGTGACGACACGGTCAGCGAAGGCAGCTATCTCGGGCTCATGTGTCACCAGCAGCAGTGTGAGCGCTTTCTCGCGGTTGAGCCGGGTGAAGATTGACATGATCTCTTGGCTATTGGCAGTGTCGAGCGCTCCCGTAGGCTCATCCGCGAGCAACACCAGGGGGTCATTTACAAGAGCACGGGCGATCGCCACGCGTTGTTGCTCCCCGCCTGAAAGCTTAGCCGGTGTGCGATAAGCCAGACCCGCGAGCCCCAACTTACTCAGCGCCAATTCGGCGCGCCGACGGCGTTCACTGCCAGTCGTGCCAGCATACTGCAGTGGCACCTGAACGTTCTCTAGCGCGGTCATGCGGGGCAAAAGGTTGAAGTTCTGGAAGACGAAACCGAGCTTCTTATTTCGGATCGCTGCCAATGCATTCCGTTGAAGTCTGGAGACGTCGATCCCGTCCAATTTGTATGAACCAGAAGTCGGACTGGCGAGACAACCTAAGAGATACAGAAGCGTCGACTTCCCAGAGCCAGAGGGTCCCATTACAGCGACGAACTCACCACGCTCAATCGTCAAGCTGATGCTGTCGATCGCCCATATCGAGCTATTCCCCGTGGGATAGCTGTGCCGCAGTAATTGTGTCTCGATCAGCGGCATGGTCGCGAAACCTTCATCATAGACGAAGATTTAATAACGATGAGGTTGCCTCGGGAGCCGATTGCGGAGCAACAGTGCCAGTGATAACCAGCTGGCCCTCCTTTAAATCGCCAGCCAACACCTCCGTCGCATGGCCATCGGTGATGCCAAGCCGTAGTATCACCGCCCTTGGGTGTCCCTCCTCATCAAGCACGAAAACACGACCAGCGACGCCGGGCTCGGCGGCAGCAGTTGCCTGGGCTTCGGCTCTTCCGTAGTCAAGTTTCACAGGGGGACGGAAGCGGAGTGCCATATTGGGTATTTTCAAAGCACCCAACCGCTTCGCCACTATCACTTGTAGATTAGCGGTCATTCCGGGAAATAGCACTTCGTCAGGGTTTTCGGCGCTGATTACTACGACATAGGTTACAATGTTCTGGATGTTTCTTGGGGCCTTGCGGATTTGCTTCACGGTGCCTGTGAAAAGCCGGTCTGGGTATACCCATTCGAAACCGCCGTGATGAGACAGCGGGGCGTCTCATTTGGGTAGCTATTTGACTTTCGAGACAGTCTTGGTGTAGGGTCTGCACCTATCCGAGACTTCTCAGGGGGTGACCATGACCGCGACTTACGGGTACGCCCGCGTGTCCACGACCGATCAAGACCTCTCCATCCAGCAAGCTGCCCTCAAGGCGGCGGGCTGCACAGTGATCCGCGCCGAGAAGGCATCCGGCACCAGCCGCAACGGCAGAAGCGAGTTGGAGACGCTGCTGGACTTCATTCGTCCCGGCGACACGCTCGTCGTGACCCGCATCGACCGCCTCGCCCGCAGCCTCAGGGACCTTCAGAACATCGTCCATGAACTGCGCAGCAAGGGCGCTCATCTGAAAGCGACGGAGCAGCCCATCGACACCTCGACAGCGGCAGGTAAGGCGTTCCTCGATATGTTGGGCGTGTTCGCCGAGTTCGAGACGAACCTCCGGCGCGAGAGGCAGATGGAGGGGATTGCCGCCGCTAAGGAACGGGGCGTCTACAAGGGACGGCCGAGGAGCATCAACGAGGGGGAGATCAAGCGACTGCTGGGCGAAGGCGTTGGTCCGAGCGAGATCGCCAAGCGGCTCGGGATCGGCAGGGCGAGCGTGTACAGGCTGACCAAGGGCAAGACGACTGCCGACAATTGATGACCATACGGCTCCCCTGTAGTTTTTCCGGAATTAAAGCCTTGCTCAGCCACTTTGGCGAGCTTGAGCGAGGCAATCAAGCGACAGCTCCCAAAGGCCGGTCTCCGGATTAGTATCGATGTAAATCAAGGCATCGACGAGTAGATACGGCACTTCTTCTTCTCTTGGATCACGCATGCCGAAAATAACTCCGAAGGTCCGTCGCAACGCGCCAATGAAGGTGAGCTTGGGAAACGATAGATGCTGTGCTTTTGTGGCGAGGTTGTCGAGGCATTTCACGGGCACCTTTTCTGGGGCGTCGCGATGGTCTTCGAATTTGATATAGACGATCTCACCTTTGACGCTAGAAATTCGACCTAGTGCCTCTAGCCTCGTAATTGGATCATAAATGTAGATGAGGTCATTCTTTTTGGGTTTGTTTAAGGTCGTCGCCATCGTGATGATCTCGTTCGATTAACTCGAATGAAAGATGAGGAAATTTGCGAGTATCAACAGTGCTACGAGGCCCAACACGATCAGGACTTCTTGCCCCACAGCGTCAGGCTCGAGATCGGGAGCTGCAGCTTTTCGAAATTTAACTGGAACGAGTGCCCAGAGCATCCATGCGAACAAGAGGAGGACAGATCCGATTAGCCCCGCAATCCCCGGCAAGAGTGCTGAACTGAGCACGAAGGGTAAGACCAATAACGGAGTGGCGACCATTCTTACGAGCGTGTCGCTCGTCGCCGTGCGAACAACTGCTGAGGCGAATGCTGTTGCGACGACTAAAATTTGCCCTTCCAGTTGATCGACTTCTATCCATCTCCACTTGAGCCAGCCGAACAAGACCGAGACCACATCGGCTACAAAGAAGCGCCACGCAGAAACCCAGTCTTTCAGGTAGCCAGCGAGTTGGATCCAACCGCCACGATCAATGAGAGAAATGATCGAGAAAGCACTTGTGATCCAAAGAAGTACATTCCACCCATATCCCCAGTTGAAATTCCGGAAAGAACCATCAGTACTCATTTTGGATCACAATTCGGAGCTCGTGTCGGGTTACCACTCTGCGGCATTAAGCACGACATAGGAGCGACCCACAATTCTTACAGCACCGCAAGTGCGGGATGCTTACTCAGTACCGCCCTCAGGTCCGCGACAAACCTCCTCAGGTACTTCCCCCATTTGGCATCGTCCAAAACGTGCGGATAGGTCTCGACGAGCCGCAGCAGGAGCCCTGCTCCGCCATCCCAGTGCCCATCCTTTGGAACCGGGCGCTCGCTCCATCCAAGCTCTTCCAAGCTGAACCTACTGCGGAGCTGGTTCCGTGCCATCGAGGTGGTGACGAGGTTCTCGGAGCCGTGCGCTCCGCCGAGTGAAGCCGGGTCCCGGTGATCAACGCTGGCGAGGTGGGACCAGTAGGCATCGTGAGCGAACTGGGCGGCACCGTTCCTGTGTGCCGGGAAGGTGTTGGGCCACAACACCGACAGCGCCGTCATGTATGGGGGTAGCAGGAGCAGCTCTCCCGTGTAGCGGCAACGGCAGCCGTCCTCAAGAAAGGCTCTGATCCGTTGCTTCTGGCTTATGGAGCCCTTCCTTCGCGATCGGGGCATGTGAGGCCAGCTCTCGGCAATCAGTCGTTCACCCGCATCAAGCCTCCCTTCGAGGGCCTCGCTGCCCGCCTGGATCAGCAGCCGAGCCTTCTCGTCGTGGTTCATATTTGACCCTCCCGAATGCCGAGCGATCCAATGCCACTTCGATCAGCAAGGCATCCGGTCGTGCGCCCTTGCAGTGAGTATCAAGGGCGGGTATCAATGCGAGAGTAAAAGGCCGTCTAAGTCGTTGAAATATGGATTAGTTCTGAAACCCTGCGGCCCTCCCGTAGGGACCGCCATTTGATTTCAATGCCTTAAGCACCGGCCTCTCCGACAGGCCGTGCGGTGTCTCATTCCGACAACCGTCGCCAGTCCGTTCCCATCCTCGACATGCGAGCGTCTTTGGCGAAGCCCTTTGGGTCGCGGTGTTGCCTGTCCTGGCTGCGGGTCAACGGCTCCCGGCCCTGCAGTTGGGGGCTTTGGAAGAGGGCCGCGCGTGCCGGCGGCTCGCTCAAGATGTGCGAGGTTCGTGGTTCGTGGCAACGCCGAGATCAAGCCGATAGCGCGTCGGCGGAATGTAGAAGTCCTGGTAGTAGATTGCTTCGCCCGCCGGCGGGTACGCGATGAAATTGACGACCGGTGCCGGAACGCCTTCTACCAGATCGGAGGCGGCGACGAACGCAGCCGATGGCGTCTCGATCCGCATCGATTGCGCAACATGATGCACCGGCAAAACGTGACGACGCGCTATGAGGAGCTTAAGGTTCTCGCCGTTCAATTCTTCGATCGGCGACATCGTCAAGGCCGGAAAGCGCTGAGCCAGGGCATAGAACACCGAATATACCCTGAGTTTGTTTGCGATCGAGAATATACGATCGATGCGAACGACGGACTGCTGTCCTTGAACGAGGGGCGCCGACCAGGGTCCCTTCTTGCTTGAGACCGTACGTTTCAAAGTCGTCGTGAAGACGGGTAGCGGCCGACCAGTTCCCTTCCTATCGTCAAAGAACCGCATGTGCCACGGCTCGTCGATGCCGAGGCGGGAGCCGGCGACGATCGTGCCGCTGCCGCGACGGCGTTCGATCAGACCGTCGTCGGCGAGCTGGCGCAGTGCACGCTGGACCGTGCCCAGGCTGCACGGGGTTGCCGCAGTCAGCTCCGTTTCCGTGGGAAGGCGCGCGCCTGGTCCCCAGAAGCCATGAGCAATGGCCGTGGAGAAGGCGCGCCGCAACCTTTCGTGCTTGGGCGCGTCGTCATTGTCCGGCCAGTACCGGCGGACGAACTCGTGCACCGTGTGGTGAGAGAAGCCGCTCATGAAATTCGCGTTGCCCGGTCCTTCAAACGTCCGCGCACTCGACATCGCGCGTTGACAGTCTCCAGATTACTATGTTTAGATTACTATATAGTAATTCACAACGTCGTCAATCGAACGACACCGAGCGGACCGACAGAAGTCTGCGGATTTGTTGGAGGAAACACGTATGTATCGACTGTCAGCACTGATAGCGACGAGTCTCGTCGCTTGCGCGGCCATGGTGGCAAGCGCCTCGGCGCAACGTCTCACCCTTTCGACCTGGGGCAGCCCAAAGCACTATCAGGTGGCCGAGTTCGTGCCGCTTTTCGAGAAGCTTCTTACCGAGAAGTCAGGCGGCAAGCTCAAACTGAAGTCGTTTGACGGCGGCGAGATGGTCAAGCAGCAGTTCGTTGCGACCGCCATCCCGCAAGGTACTGTCGATATCTCGCTCACCACGCTCGACAACTGGTCTGGCCGCATCACCGACGTTGGGATCCTCACCACTCCGCTCTGGAACAAGTCGATGACGTGGACGCTGGATAACCTGAAGCCGGGCAAGCCGGTGTTCGACTTTTTCGACGCTAAGCTTCGCAAGGAAGGCGCGGTTCTGATCGCGATGTTCGACATCGGCCCGCCGGTCGTGTCAGCCAACTTCGAATTCAACGGGCCGGATTCGTTCAAGAACAAATCCATCCGCGCCTACTCCAAAGGGGCGGCAGAGGTGCTGAGCGCGCTTGGCGCGGCGCCCACCATCATCGGCGTCGGTGATGTCTACTCGGCGCTGCAGCGCGGCACGGTGCAGGGGGCCATGGGCGGCCTCGGCGGTGCGGTTGGGCTCAAGCACTATGAAGTGACAACCGATATGCTCGTGCCCAATGGCGTGATGGGCACTCTTATCCACGCCTATGTCATGAACAAGGAACGGTTCGACAGCTTGTCGCCGGAATCGCGTAAGGCTTTGATCGAGGCGGCCAGTGAGGCCCGCGATCACATGCAGAGCTTCGCGATCAAGAAGTTCGGCAGCCTTGTCGATGAGGTTCGCGCGAAGGGCGACCGTGTGACCGTCGTGGAGCCGAACAGCAAGCTTTGGGACGAGTTTGCCAAACGTCTTCAGCCGGTCGCCGACGCCGCGAAGAAGACCTATTCCACTGAGGCCCAGACCGTCATCGCCGGAAACTAGAGCCTGATCGGCTTCGATGGAAGCGCGACTGCTTCCATCGAAGCCGTGATTGAAGCTCTCAAACAAAGAGCTGGAGCAGGCCACAACGGCCAGACGTGATTCAATCAAAGCCTGACCTGCTCTGGGGGTGAAGGTGAAACCGACGCGAGGTTCGAGGTGTGCCGTCAGGAACGGCTGCCCCGATCAATGCGAGCCTTTATCCTTGATCCCGAACGGAGACGCCAATGCTTTTGCTCATCCGGCTGGTTGGCCGCGTGATGAACGCAGTCTCGATCGCGCTCATGCTTCTGCTCTGCATCCCGATCACCTATGAAGCGATCATGCGCTCGATGAACAAGCCGACGATCTGGGTGTTCGAGACGACGATCTACGCCTTTATCCTTCTCGGCTTTCTCGGCAATACGCTGGCCGTTCAGACTGGCGCGCATTTTCGCGTCTTGCTGCTGATCGAGCTGTTTCCATCGAAGCGATGGCTGTTTGAGCTGATTGCGAAGGTCGCGACGCTCGCGTTGGCCGTTCTGATCATCGCATCCGGTGTCTATTTCATGTGGTACTCGATCACTAACCATATCGTTTCGGCCACGCTGCTCGAGATTCCACTCTGGATTCCGCAACTCGCAATACCGCTCGGGGGCCTGGCCCTGCTGCTGCAGACCGTCGAGCAGATGATTGTCGGCGACGTCGGCCGTGAAGGTCAGGTCGTGGGAGATTGATTGCCATGGCCGAGGTACTCCAGGAGAATGCAGGCTATCTGGCGATTGTCTTGCTGTTCGCGCTGATGCTCTTGTCGGTGCCAGTCTTCGTTTCGATGGCCATTGCTGCATTTACGGCAGCACTTCTGGTCGACGATCCGTTCCGCGTGTTCCGAACGTTCATCAACACAACGTGGCAAGGGGCCTCGATCTACGAGCTCGTCGCTCTGCCTCTTTTCATCCTGACCGGCACTATCATGCAGCGGACGGATGCGGGGCGGGATCTGTTCGATCTGACCAAGGCCTGGGCCGGCTCGATCCCCAACGCCCTTGGTGTTGCGACGATTATGGCGTGCAGCATATTCGCTGCGATCTCCGGCTCTTCGGTTGCTACCGCGGCAACCGTAGGCCTTGTCGCCATTCCATTGTTGCAAGAGGAGGGCTACGGCGACCGACGGGCAGGCGGCTTCGTTGCCGGTGGTGGGACGCTTGGCATCATCATCCCGCCCTCGATCCCATTGATCCTCTATGGCGTGCTCACAGAGACATCGATTGGCCAGCTGTTCATCGCCGGCATCGTGCCTGGCCTTATCATGATGAGCTTGTTTGTGCTCTATGCACTCGCTTCGGGACCGCGAATCCGGGTTACTCACACAATGACGACGCGCGAGCGGCTGGCCATCACCCGCAGTTCGCTGGGCGTCGCGCTGCTGCCAGTGATCATCATTGCAGCGATCTATACGGGAATATTCACACCGACCGAGGTGGGGGCACTGTCGGTTGTCTACGTCACGGTGCTCGGCGTATTGCAGGGCCGGCTGACGCTCGACAAGCTGACACAGGCGGCAGTCGTCGCAACCGCAACGACGTCAATGCTGTACATGCTCATCGTCTTTGGACAGTACTTCGCGCACTTTCTGACATTCGAGCAGGTGCCCCAATCGATTGCCAAGGCGATCATCGAGAGCGCCAGCGGACTATGGGCTGTCACGCTAATGATCATCACCTACGTAGTGCTGGGCATGTTCCTGGAAAGCGCGGCGATGCTACTCATTTCGATCCCGATCTTCTTTCCCGTCGCAGAGAAGGTCGGCATGGATCCGCTGGTGTTCGGCATCTTCGCGGTCATCGCGATGGAGATCGCGCAGATTTCACCACCCATCGGCGTCAATCTTTTCACCATTAACGGGATTTCCAAGATCGACTTGTGGACGCTCGCACGCGGTGCACTGCCCTTCCTGATCGTGCAGATCGTCATGCTCTACGTCGTCTACCTGCTGCCGGAGATCGTGCTCTGGCTGCCGCAAACAATGAAGTGAGAAGGGTGAAGGACGGCGGCCATCGGAGGCCTGCCAACTGGAGTGAAATGATGAAGTTGACTTCGGAAGAAGAAGCGATGCTCGCCGGTGAGATGGGTGAGGCCAAACGCTGGGCGATCGACCACCAGATCAAAGTCGGCCGCATGTTCGACGCCGTCGACCTCGTACCAGTGTCTCAGGCGCACATGATGGTTGATCCAGAATCGGTGGGTGAGGCCGGCGTGGCGTTCCTGGAGCGGCTCGCCGCCTCTGGCGCCAAGGTGGCGATCCCGATGATCACCGACCCTCGCGGCGTCGACCTCAACTACTATCGGCCGCTCGGTCAAACCGAGGAGATGGCGGATCTCGACCGTCGCACCATCGCCGCCTGCTCGGGGATGGGCATCTTGATGACCAACACGTGCATCAACTATCAGACGATCATGCCGCCGGTGATGGGCGATCACGTTGCGTTCGGCGATACCGGCGTTGTGATCTACTGCAACAGCGTGTGTGGCGCGCGCTCGAATTTCGAGGGTGGTCCATCGGCATTGGCTGCGGGGCTGACCGGCCGTACGCCGCGCTACGGGCTGCACCTGGACGAGAAGCGCCGTGCGACGCGTCGGTTTATCGTCGAAGTTCAGCCCAAGGAGCTGACCGACTGGGGTGTGCTCGGCGCGGTCGTCGGGCGCATGGTGGGTTCCTACTGGGAGGTGCCTGTCATCGAGGGGATCGAAGTCGTGCCGACATCCGATGAGCTGAAGCATATGGGGGCGGCCATGGCGAGCTACGGCTCGACGCCGCTCTTCCACATCGTCGGCATTACGCCGGAGGCGCCAACGCTTTCAGCAGTTGGCGGCAATACGCTGAAGGCGGAGCGCATTACGCATGACGATTTCGCGGCGCTGCGCTCGCGGTTCGGCAACAAGGGCGACAAGATCGATGTCGTTGTTTTCGCGGCGCCGCAGCTGTCGCTTGTCGAGATGCAGTCGGTTGCCCGGCTTTGCTCAGGCAAGCAGTTGAAGGTTCCGACCATCGTATGCACGTCGCCGCAGGTCTATGCGGACGCGACGCGCATGAAGCTCGTAGAGGAGATCGAAAGCGCCGGTGCCAAGGTGCTTGAGGGCACCTGCTTCTATAACCAGTATGCACGCGAGATCGGGGAGGCCAACGGCTGGACGAGGCTGCTCTCCAACTCGGCCAAGATCGTCAACATTCTAGGCGGCTACGGCTACCAGCCGGCACTTGCCAGTATGGAGGAGTGCGTGGCCGCCGCTCTCGCGGGGGAGATTGTATGATGCGCGAACTCAAGTGTCACACCGGCGTCGGACCCCTCGTGGAAGGCGAGGCACTCGTTGCAGACGACAATTTTTCTGCCCGTTACGACCTCGACCGGATCAACGGCGTATTCTCGCGGCCTCAGCACAAACTATTCGGTCAGTCTTACAAGGACCGCGTGCTGGTGCTCAACACCGCGAAAGGCGGCGTTGCCTCAGCGTGGATGCTGCATGAGATGAAGTCGCGCGGCATCGCCCCGGTTGCCATCCTGTTCAATGCGGCGAATACGATCCTGGTCCAGGGGGCCGCACTCGCGGACATGGCGATGTGTGACAGGTTTGTCGATGGAGACGTGACGACGCTGATACGTACCGGTCAACGCGTGCGCGTCGATCCTGCTCTTGGCATCGTCACCATACTCGAATGATCTTTTGCGTTCGGCGCCTGCAGCGCGCCGGGCGCATAGGCGTTTAGTCTGTCAAACACGAAGTTGGAGCAGGTCGCATCGCTTTACCTGAAGCGGACGCGGATCTGCTCTAAAACTCCTGCGGAATCGTCGTTGGCAGGCCGGCTGCGCGCCACTCGGGCCAGCCGTCTTCCAGCCGTCGTGCCTTGAACCCCTTCTTGCGCAACAGCGCAACTGTCTCGAATGACATCACGCAGTAAGGTCCGCGGCAATAGGCAACGATCTCTTTGGCGGGATCGAGTCTGGCAAGCTGTTTCTTGAGCTCAGTGAGTGGAATATTCGTGGCTCCTGGCAAATGCCCCAACGCGAACTCATCATATGGCCGGACGTCCAGCACCTGCACGTCGTCTTCATTGATGCGGTCCAAGAGTTCCAGGCGTGAGATCGGCTCCAGAGCGTCGCGGCTGTTGAAGTAGGTGCGCACGATCTTGTCGACCTCGGCAAGGTGACGCTCCCCGATGTGGGTCAGCGATGCAATGAGATCGAGGACAGCCGGGTCCGACAGCCGGTAGTAGATGAACTTTCCATCTCGACGCGAATTGATGAGTCCTGCCCGTCGCATCTGCTGGAGATGCTGCGAGGCATTGGCGACAGACAGTCCCGCGCGATTGGCCAGGATCTCGACGCTGCGCTCGCCTTGGGCAAGGGCCTCCAGAAGTTCAAGGCGGTGCTCGTGTGCAACCGCCTTTGCAACCGCAGCGAATTGCCGGAACAGCAGGCGCTTGGGGCTCTCGCTTGACACATCCAATCTCACTCGTTATGTCATTCAATAAATTAATTGATTATTGTGGGACCGTTGTCAAGCCAGAAGACCTGGACAAGCTAAGCGGAAGACCTAAGCAGAAGACAGGGGCAACGCAGCGCGCGAATGATTTGAAGCTGTACGAGGCCGTTATGAACGCAAAGATTTTGGTCGTGATCGCAGCCCTTCTCGGTTCAGTGGCACCGGCCATGGCGCAACAGGATGGACCGTGGCGGATGCACGAATGGATGGGGTGGGGATCAGGATGGGGCGGCATGTTCCTGGGGCCGCTGTTCATGATCATGTGGCTGGCCATTCTGGTCGCCGTGATCGCTATGGTATTGCGCTGGCTGCCAGGCGGCAGTCCGGGCGCGAATACGCCAAGACCTACGCCGCGCGACATCCTCGACGAACGCTATGCCCGGGGCGAGATCGACCGGGAGGAGTATCTGCGGCGGCGCGACGACATGGCCGGCCGGCCATGACACGATTTCAGCCTTTTGCGGATCAGGAGATGCGCGATGTCGGAATTTGTTCTCGCTAACGAGCCGTTTATCCGGCTTGCGGCGTTTGCGTCGGTGTTCATCTTGATGGCACTGTGGGAGTTCGCTGCACCGCGCAGACAGCAGTCCATCGGCCGGACCTCCCGCTGGCCGAGCAACATTGGCGTCGTTGTTCTCGACACACTCATCGTGCGCATTCTGTTTCCGACGACGGCCGTGGGTCTGGCACTCTTCGCCGAGGCGAAAGGCTTCGGGCTGTTCAATACCTGGCCGGTCGCGGGCTGGGTCGCGGTCATTACCTCGGTCGTCATTCTCGATTTCGTCATCTACCTCCAGCACGTGCTGTTTCATGCCGTTCCCGGACTTTGGCGACTGCATCGGATGCATCACGCCGACCTCGAGTTCGACCTGACGACAGGCGCACGGTTCCACCCCATCGAAATCGTGCTGTCGATGCTGATCAAGCTCGCGGTTATCGGTGCGCTCGGCGCGCCCGCCGTCGCCGTGCTGATCTTCGAGGTGCTGCTCAACGCGACGGCGATGTTCAATCACTCGAACGTGCGTCTGCCGGCATCGGCTGACCGTGTGCTGCGCTGGTTCATCGTGACGCCGGACATGCACCGCGTGCATCACTCGGTGGTCGTGCGCGAAACGAATTCGAATTTCGGTTTCAACCTGCCCTGGTGGGACCGCCTGTTTGGCACATACAGGGAGCAGCCCGAGGCGGGGCATGAGCGGATGACCATTGGCGTGGATGAAATTCGCAACCCTGCAGAGCAGCGGCTCGACAGAATGCTGACGCAGCCGTTCCGCGTCGGTGACCGAAGTTATGCAATTGGGCGGCGGGAGCCGGCCGAATGAGGCGTGCCTCACGTCTCGTCTGCTGCCAGTTCCGAGGGCACGGTAGGACGGGCACAAGAACGCCGTGTCCAAGCCGCACCGGTCGAAGAGGATCCACCCATCAGGAGACAAGCCATGAGGACGCTATTTATTCTGAACGATCCTCCCTACGGCACCGAGCGGGTCTATAACGGTTTGCGGCTCGCCCATGCGCTGGCGAAGAACGATGGTAGCGCTGAAATCACGGTCTTCCTGATGGCCGACGCAGTGCTTGCCGCCAAGGCGGGTCAAAATACGCCGGATGGCTATTACAATCTCGGCCGGATGCTGAAGCGCGTTATGGCCGGCAAAGGGCACGTGCTCCTGTGCGGCACATGTCTCGACGCGCGGGGAATCGCCGAGGCCGAAATCATGGAGGGCGCGCGGCGCTCGACCATGGACGAGCTTGCGGCCGAAACCATCGCTGCCGACAAGGTTCTGGTGTTCTAATCCCCCGCACATCTATCTCGTCTAACGCGACGACAACGCCGGCCCGCTGATCTGACTGTTGAGTCAAAGCGGCGTGACGGCGCGGCAGTACGCGGCCATTCAACTTGGCGAGAAGACGGCGAGGGCTCACAACATCGATACCGGCCAGCAGCTCGGCAGCACCTTCCCGGAAGGTTCTGACGATTCCAATCGTTGGTGAAGGCCAGAAATTCTTAATCAGGCGCTTACCAACTCCAATTTTATTCTGACTTTGGCTCTCTGCTTTACAAATGGAAAAGCATGCGTCGCTAGCATGGCGGAATACACGCCAACGGATCCTGCAATTTCACTTCCGATCGGGACCCCCCGTAAAATATATCGATTTTTTTGATTAGGACCTTGAAATGGTAATTCGAGTAGGCCCTCAATCCGCATTTCGCCTAGCATCGAAGATCAAACCGGATGAGCGTGGCGTTGCTGCAATCGAATTTGCGCTGGTTGCGCCTGTATTCCTCGTGCTGATATTCGGCATGATGGTATTTGGCCTCTATTTTGGGGTGGCCCATAGCGTGCAGCAACTCGCATCGGACACAGCGCGTGCATCCATTGCAGGCATTACGGATAGTGAGCGGATAACGCTGGCACAACAGCATCTGGAAAGTCACGCCAGCGACTACCCATTGATCAACCCCGAGAAGATCAAGGTAAAGGCAGAGATATCGCCGAGCGACATCGATCAATTCATTGTCGCTTTGGCATACGATGCCAGTGATCTGCCAATCTGGATGCTTGGTGGATTTGTGCCTCTTCCGGACAAAACGATTGTGAGAAGCGCGTCGATAAAGAACGGCGGCTATTAAAAAACGCGTCCTGAAAAGGTATTGCTTATGCTTATTTCCATGAAGCAGCACTTGAACCGGTTCTCTCGCGAACGCGTGGGAAGCATTGCGATCCTTGCGGCCGTCCATGTGGCAGTCGGCGTTGTTCTAGCGGCGGTGGCGGTTGATTTCGGTTCGCTCTATCTCGAGCGGCGTCATGCCCAAGGGGTTGCGGATCTCGCGGCCATTGCTGCGGCAAACGACCTGACGCATGCCCAAAAGGCAGCCGAGGCAACTATCGCTGCCAACAACCTCTCTGGTGGCCCAGCGGTAAAGGTTGTCGTCGGTCAATACGTAGCGGATATAAAAGTGCCGCCTCAAGAGCGCTTTCGTCCAGGAAGGAAACCTTACAATGCGGCGCAGGTGTTTCTGACGAAAAACGGGCAAACGTACTTTGGGGCATCTCACCTAAAGGATCCAGAAATCAGCGTTGTCGCATTGGCGTCATCGCGCGCTCAGGCCACATTTTCGGTGGGAAGCCGTCTTCTTGGAGTACGAGATGGTTTGCCGAACGCCGTTTTGAGCGCTCTGCTCGGCGGCAACGTTACGCTCAGCGCCATGGATTATAACGCTCTCCTGTCGGCAGATGTAACCCTAGGCGATTTCCTGAACGAGTTGGCGCTGGACAGTTCCATAACGGCTGGGACTTATAATGACCTCCTTGATGCCAGCGTCACCATGGGCCACGTTCTTCAGGCCCTTGCGTCGGTGACGAATGACACCGGCCAGAGTGCGGCATCACTGGCACTGACCAACCTTACGAACACTACCAGCCACGAGCTGAAACTGACGCTCGATCAGGTCATAAATCTTGGCCCGATCGGTAATGCCGCAATTGGCGGCAACTCAGCCGCTTTATCTGCAGCCGTTGATGCGATGGGTATTCTCACCGGCTCGGCGGTTGCCGCCAACGGGTCTAACCAGCTCAGCTTCTCACTGGGACTCGATCTGCCGGGGCTTGCAGACCTCTCAGTTACGCTGGCCGTTGGTGAGCCGGCTCAACAGTCCGGCTGGGTCTCCGTTGGGCAGCCTGGTTCGGAAATCTATACCGCTCAGACGCGTCTTAGGCTCGTGGCCAAGATCGGCGGGTCCGGAGTTCTTGCAAGCACAACACTGACTCTGCCGATTGCGATCGACGTGGCCAGCGCTGCGGCACGGCTTGACAGCCTTACGTGCGGTACAGACCAATTCGCTACCATTGGTGCTGTCCCCGGAATTGTCGAGGCATGGATCGGCACTACGCAAGACTTGGCGACATGGCCCAGTCCGCTTTCCGTTGAGCCGGCGAAAATCATCTCCACTCCGGTATTGAAGGTGACCGGAAGCGCGCATGCTTTCTCAGGTCGCATCGACGAGGCGGTTCTTCAATTCGATCAGACGGACATCGACAACGGGACGATCAAGAGTACGGATTCGAATGCAATTGCCACGTCCCTGGTCACATCATTGGTGCGGGATATCAATCTCAGAGTCGACCTCGCAGGGCTTTCGCTTGTTGTTCCGTCGGTCGTTCAAGCGGCGGTTGCCGACACGCTTCAACAAGTTGCCAAGCCGCTCGATAAAGTTGTGTACGAGCTTCTCAAGGCGCTTGGGGTGCATCTGGGAGAGGCGGACGTGAAAGTACATGGCATCAGGTGCCAGAGCGCCGCGCTCGACGGCTGATGGCACAAGACTTGATTGTAGCAACGAAGAAAGTAGCAGGGAAAATCGGGTGAAAACCGGAGAGTGCGTTACCGCACTCATGAACGCGCCGGCCGGTTCTACGCAACAGCCGGCGCGTTTTCCGGCATTATTGCTGCCTTTTCGAATCGTGATCAGGTTCCGTCATGTCGGGAACGGCGATACCGACCCTGTTGGTGGGCGGGTGAATGCCCTCTTGCTTGTTTGGGGCATTCGCCGCTGCGGTTGCGTCGTTCTCAATCTCGGAAGGCCCGATCGTCTTTGATCCGGTTTGCTCAGGCTCCTCGCCGGACTTCATTGTCGGAAGCACGGCGCCAACTCTGTTCGTCGGCGCGTGGATCTTCTCCTGCTCGTGCGTCTGACTTTGAACTTGTGTGTTGTCTGCTAGCGCCTGCATGGGGAGCATCGCTGTCCCCAGCAGGAGACTTGCAGTTAGGATGAGATATTTCATGCAGTACCTCCTAATCTGCATTCCCGTCAGTGGAGCCCTTTGAACGCCATAACCGCCGCCATGTTCCTTGTCATTCACGGGACTGTGAGGGAGCTTGATGCGGGTTGCGACCTCAATTCATCGTTCTCCACGTCGGCGATCCATAACGATTTAGTGGAGCCTTTTCACGTCACCTAGGTCGGCGGAAATGCTGTTCTGCTTATCGGGAGCCTTTGGGGTCCGGTTGGCTTGCCAGTGAGTTGGGTGAGACCACGGGCCGGTTTGTCGCGATGGAACCAAATACGTGCCGGCGGGGTTCTCACGTCACTGGAGCCCAACGCGCTGCCTCACCGATATGTCACGAACTTTGGACCTTGAGGATGCAAGGATGCGCCGCGCTACATCGATGCACGAGAATTGACGGTTCCGGCAGCTCCCAACGTTCTTGAAAAAGGATATGGCCATGCAGATCGCCAGTCTCAAAGACCTGTACATCGCCGAGCTCCAGGAATTGATCAGCGTCGAAACGCAGTTGGCAGAGGCGCTGCCGCGGCTCGCTGAGGTGGCATCGCACACCACGTTGAAAAAGGCTTTGATGCAACAAGGCAATGATACGGAGATACAAAAGGAGCGGCTCATTGCAATCGTCCACGAGCACGGCGCCGACCCACTGGCGCACACCGATCAAGCGATGCAGGCGCTTTTGACGGAGACGGGCAAGATGGTTGCGATGCTTAACGACACCGACATTCTCGATGCGGGCCTCATCGCTTCCATGCAAAAGGTGGCTCACTATGAAATGGCCGCTTTTGGCACCGCTGCGGCGCTGGCCGGCCAACTTGGGCTTCGTGAGGAACAGGCGATGTTGCACAGCAGCCTCGAAGAAGAACGGCATGCCGACCGTATCCTGACGCTGCTCGCCAAACGCGACGTAAACCCAAATGCGATGGCTGCCTGACGTGCTGCCTCATGTCGCTGAAACGGCATTATGGCAACCGATGGCGGCGGACCAGCATTCAGGGCTCGCGATCTCGTGAAGCCCGGCGCGTACAAAGCTTGGGAACACGAGTTCTGACACCCGCGTTCTGACCGAAGGGTTGATGCGATTGGCATCGCTTCCGCAAAAATGCGGACAGAGCAATCGGGCTTCCGGTGCAAGCAGATGCAAGCGTCGGATTCGGCATCGTGAGGTTAAACGTCATGCGGAACGAGCAACGCCTGTATGCGACGTTGAGGTCAAATTCCGTTTTCAAGCCTGCTCTTGGCGCAGCGCTCGTTCTTGCCGTGCTGGTTCCGCATGCGGCCGGTGCGCGTGATGGCCCGCCAACCCCGCAAGCCACTCCACCGGCAGCGCTTGGCTTCAGCGACCTTGTTCAAGCCAACAGGTCCGCGGTCGTGGCCGTTCGTGCGATGTCAAAACTCAAGCCGCTTCAGCCGCAAATCCCAGGCGGCGACCGTCCTGATGTCCCAAACGGTGGCGCACCGGGCAATGGGGGCCAACGTCCTGAGGCGCCTGCACAGCCCGAGTATCAGACAGAGCTGAGCCAAGCATCCGGATTTTTCGTTTCCGAGGATGGCTACGTCTTGACGAGCAGCCAGGCGGTCCACAACGCGGCACAGATCGAAATTGAAATGGAAAAGGGCGATCAACATCCCGCGCGTCTCGTTGGCAGTGATGCAGACTCAGGACTGGCCTTGCTCAAGGTCGATGGGAGGGCTGCATTTCCCCGACTTCGCCTTTCGGCAGGCACGCCGCGTGCCGGAGATTGGATCGTTGCGATCGGCAATCCGTTCGGAATTGGAATGACTGCCACGGCCGGCATCGTCTCAGGCGAGGTGCGTCGCGAACCTTCGCAGGGTAAACTGCTCCAGCTCGACGTTCCCGCAAACATCGGCGATGCCGGCGGCCCGGCTTTCGACAGCGACGGAAATGTCGTCGGTGTCACGGTGGCCATTGTGGCGACCCCGGGTGGGACTTCGGGGCCTTTACTTGCGGTGCCGGCTGCAACCGTCAAGGAAGTGCTGGGACGCTTCAAGGCACGGCAGTGAAATCGGCCTGTGGGGCAATGGAAGCAGTCGTGCTTCCGTCTCAGCCGATCAGGCTCTTGGCGGCCGAAGTTTTGGCCGGGCCGGTCTCGACTGGGAGACCGTTCTCCTGACCCCATTCGGCCCAGCTGCCATCGTAGACGGCGGCATTCGTCTGTCCGAGGACGGCAAGTCCGAATGACAGGATTGCAGCCGTCACACCTGAGCCGCACGTCGTCACCACGGGTTCTTGGGGATTCACGCCTGCATCGTTGAAGATCTTGGCGATCTCCTCCTTGGATTTGAAAGTCCCATCGGTATTTATCAGCAAGCCGTAGTGGACAGATCGCGAGCCGGGGATATGGCCGCCACGCAGACCCTCACGCGGCTCGGGCTCGGTGGCTGCGAAGCGGCCTGGGGACCGGGCGTCAACGATCTGCTCGGTGGGGTTGCGCAACAGGGCGCGCATGTCGTCGATATCGCGAATGAGATCGGCATTCAGGCGTGGCGTATAATGGCGTTCGAACCGCCGGAACGGGGGGCCGTCCTCGATGGGACGGGCTTCGGCATTCCACTTCTTGAGGCCGCCATTGAGAATGGCCACGTCCTCGTGACCCATGACGCGGAATGTCCACCAGGCCCGCGCTGCCGAATAGAGCCCATCGACGTCGTAGACCACGATCCGCATGCCGTCGCCGACCCCCATCTTCTTCATGCGGCTGGCAAATTTCACGGTCGAGGGGAGCATGTGCGGCAGGTTCGATTTCTCGTCTGCCAGATCGTCGATGTCAAAAAAGAGGGCGCCTGGAATGTGCGCGGTAGCATATTCCGCCTTGGGGTCGCGGTTCGCGTCTGGCAGATGCCAGGATGCATCGAAAACGACGAGGTCGGGTGCGTCCAGATGCTGGGCGAGCCAATCCGTCTCGACGATCCAATTCTTGGCACTGAGCGGCACGTGCGGTCCTCCAGGTTTGGTTCGGTGGCGGCAGTTGCCGCCCGATGAAGTCGCTGCGGCGTTGGGTAGCCCGCGCTTTGGTGCGTCGTCAACTCGACTGAGTGGGAGCGAAGACAGTCGGCAGATCACTTCTGCCGGGCTCCAGCCACGGCGGTACCGGTAGCCCCTTGCTTCGCAGGAACGCAGGGTTGAACAGCTTGGATTGGTAGCGATAGCCCAGATCGCAAAGGATCGTCACGATGGTGTGGCCGGGGCCGAGATCGCGGGCCAGGCGTATCGCGCCGGCGACATTCACGCCTGAGGACGGGCCAAGACAGAACCCCTCCTCAGCCAGGAGGGAAAATACCATCTCGACCGCGTCTCGATCCTCGATGCGGTAGGCGCGGTCCACTTCCACGCCTTCGAGATTGGCGGTGATGCGGCCTTGGCCGATGCCCTCAGTGATGGATGAGCCTTCTGCCGCCAGCGTACCTGACGTGTAGAAGCTGTAGAGGGCAGCGCCCGGCGGATCGGCAATGCCGATGACGATATCCTTGTTCTTGGCCTTGAGACCGAGCGACACGCCGCCAAGGGTGCCGCCGGAGCCCACCGCGCAAATGAACGCATCGACCTTGCCATCGGTGTCGGTCCAGATCTCTTCTGCGGTCGTCTCGATGTGGGCCACCCGGTTGGCGACGTTGTCGAACTGGTTGGCCCAGACTGCGCCATTGGGCAGGCGCGCGGCCAGTGTCTCAGCAAGCCGGGCGGAATACTTCACGTAGTTGTTGGGGTTCTTATAAGGGACGGCCGGCACCTCGACGAGTTCGGCGCCGAGCAGACGCAAGGTGTCCTTCTTCTCCTGCGACTGCGTCTCGGGGATGACAATGACGCTCTTGAAGCCCATCGCATTGGCGAGCACGGTGAGGCCGATTCCGGTATTGCCCGCCGTCCCCTCCACGATCGTGCCGCCAGGGCGAAGCTGGCCGCGGCGCACGGCGTCCTGGATAATGAAAAGGGCAGCGCGGTCCTTGACCGACTGGCCCGGGTTCATGAACTCGGCTTTGCCGAGAATCGTGCACCCGGTCTGCTCGCTGGCGCGACGAAGCTTGATCAGTGGCGTGCGGCCGACGGCGTCCGCTACGCTCTCGTGGAATTGCACCGGTCTACCCTCTCTGACCATGATGAATTGGATAGTGTACCAAAAACCGGGCCAAACTAGCTGTGCCGCTGCGCGCCCGCAAGGCTGCTGCAGCCGTTATGGGCGGATCGAGCGAGGGTCGTGTCGCGATATGTGACGGCGCTTAACCGCAGACAAATCAAGTCTGCGGGCTGTTCCTACTCGGGCGCCCGATCTTGAGGGAATACCAATGATCCTACGTCACAAGGCTGGCATCGCGTCGGCAGCTTTTGCCGCGATCGCCATAGCCGCTGTGCCGGCCAACGCCGCTGACCTGGGTCCTTTTGGACAGGGCTCCGCCAAGGACGGCTACGTTCCGCTGCCGCGCATCATGGCATCACCGAGTGCTGGCCCGTGTTACGTGCGCGCCGATGTCGGCTATGCATGGTCCAACGCGTCCGCGTCCTGGCCGGTCAGCAACGCGACCTTTGCCGGCGACACGAACACCAGTGGGATCATCGACGCGAACGAAATCACCTACACGTCAGCCGGCAACGCCATTGCGAATGCCGACCTTGAGAATACGTGGCTCGGCGAGGTCGGCGCCGGTTGCGGTTCGGGTTCGCGTGGTCTGCGTGCCGAGGTGATGCTGGGCCTGCGTGGCCAGCGCGATTTCGAGGGCCAGCCGGGTGTCTACAATACCGGCCCGACGCCGGGTGATTCTGTCGCTGGATATACGCCTCCGGCGGACGTTGGCGACCCGATGCACACGTCGCTCAAGACCTATACGCTCATGCTGAACGCCTATTATGACATTGGCAGGTTCGGCCGATTCGTCCCGTATGTGGGTGCGGGCATCGGTGCCGCTTACCATCAGCTCGACGATATCTCATTTACGGGCAACCCGGCGTCCACGACCAGCATCCACGGCAACAACGACCTGGCTTTCGCCTGGGCGCTCATGGCCGGTGTCGGCGTGCAGCTCACAGACCGCGCCATCCTCGATATCGGCTACCGCTACCTCGATGCAGGCTCCATCAAGAGCCAGCGCTCGGACGCCGGCTTCAACGACAACGCGGTGAAGCTCGACGATCTGACATCGCATGAAGTCAAGGTCGGCTTGCGCTATCACTTCGGAACGGCGAATTGCTGCGACGCGATGCCGATGAAATAGGGGTGCGGACCGCAGCGAGGAACACCTCAGCGAGGGACCATGATCGCAGGCCGGCTCCCGAGAGGGAACCGGCCTTTGGCGCCCTTGGTCCTGGCTCGCGCGTACCATTGGCGCGTCGAGCAGTTTACCCTGGAGGCGGTCTATACAATCCGAGGTTGCTTCCGGCTGCGTAGAGCGTGCGCGCGGGCCTGAGGCGGAGGACGGATCGGCGCTTGATCGAGTGGGCGCAGGTGCGGCTGCGGCTTAATGAGCCTGCGGGATCTGCCGGCGCGGGCAAGGTAGCAGCCCAATCCGGGATTGATCTCGGGCAGGCTCGGCAGATATATGTTCGCCCGAGACTTGTCTCGCGAAGCAAGAGCTGATGGTTTCAGCGCCGCGCCCCGGGATTGCAAAACCTGGAGCCTGGGGTGCCGGCGCAAACCGGTTCCGTCCTGGCCGGGGCTGTCCTGGCGCGGCACCTGCGGGCGTGGTGGAATTGGTAGACACGCCAGATTTAGGTTCTGGTGGCCTTGGCCGTGGGGGTTCAAGTCCCTCCGCCCGCACCAGTGCTCCTTACTTTGCGACCGCACGTCAAGGGTGGCTTCCGCAAGGAGGCAGTCGAGGGGGCGGCATCCGCCGAACGCCCGTGAACAAGAGTTTGACCGAAGGCATTTGACGACATGCAGATCACCGAGGTGAACACAGACGGCCTGAAGCGCACGCTCAAGGTGACGGTTGGCCAGAACGAGTTGGGCGAACGCTTCAACCAGCGCCTTGGCGAGATCAAGGATCGCGTCCAGCTCAAGGGTTTCCGCAAGGGCAAGGTTCCCCTGGCGCACATCAAGAAGCTCTACGGCCGCTCGCTGATGGCGGAAGTGCTCGAGCAGACGGTTCGGGAGACCTCGTCGAAGGCAATCACGGATCGCAACGAACGCCCCGCGATGCAGCCGGCGATCGATCTGCCGGAGGATAAGGATGAGATCGAGAAAGTCATCTCGGGTGAGGCCGATCTTGCCTATTCGATGTCATTCGAGGTTCTGCCCGAAATTGCGATCACCGACCTCGACAAGATCGCGTTGGAGCGCCTCGTCGTCGAGGTGACGCCAGAGGCGATCGACGAGGTCATGCAGGATCTGCGCCGGCGCTCTACGACCTACGAGGCGGAAGAGGGGCGCGTCGCCGTCAACGGTGACCGCGTCACGCTTGATTTCGTCGGTAAGATCGACGGCGTTCCCTTCGAGGGAGGTGACGACAAGGACGTGCCGGTCATCGTCGGGCAGGGCAACTTCATCCCCGGTTTCGAGGAAGGTCTTGCTGGTCTGAAGGCTGGCGACGAGAAGGTCGTGCAGGCGACATTCCCCGAGGCGTATCAGGTGGAGACGCTGGCGGGCAAGCAGGCCGACTTCGATGTCAAGGTGACGGAAGTGGCCGCGCCCAAGGTGCCGGAGGTCAATGACGAATTCGCCAAGTCGCTCGGTGCGGAGGATGTCGAGAAGCTCAAGGAGCTCATTACCAAGCAGCTCGAGCAGGAGTATGCGCAGGCTGCCCGCGTGAAGATCAAGCGCGAATTGCTCGATGCGCTGGAAGCAGCACACGACTTCGAGCTGCCGGCATCGCTGGTCGAAAACGAATTTGAGAGCATCTGGAAGCAGCTTGGCGATGAGATGCTGCGTTCGGGCAAGAGCTTCGAGGACGAAGGCAAGACCGAGGACGATGCACGCGCTGAATACAAGAAGCTTGCTGAGCGCCGCGTACGGCTCGGCCTTGTCATCGGCGAGATCGGCGAAAAGAACAAGATCGAGATCACGCAGGACGAACTGCGCCGCGCCCTTGTCGAGCAGGCACGCCGCTATCCCGGCCAGGAGAAGTTCGTCTACGAGTATTACGAGAAGACGCCGGGCGCGCTGGCGCAGCTTCGTGCGCCGATGTTCGAGGACAAGGTGGTCGACTACGTGCTCGAGCAGGCCAAGCCGACCGAGAAAACCGTCAGCAAGGACGACCTGATGAAGGCGCTCGAGACCGCAACTGACGTTTGATGCGCAACCAGGGCTGATCCTGGCTTGCATTCGCAGTTCATGTGCCGCGTTGCAAGGCCCCTTGCTCTGGGCCGTTCCCGGCATGATATTCACTCGAACAATGAGGGTCGCCGTCCGGGCGGCCCATGTGGGCTGCACAGCCGGCGACCAGGAGACTTTCAATGCGCGATCCCGTCGATACCATCACCAACACGTTCTGGCCGATGGTCGTGGAGCAGACGAACCGCGGCGAGCGCGGCTACGATCTCCCCTCGCGCCTGCTCAAGGAGCGCATCATTTTCGTCACCGGTCCGATCGAGGACCACATGGCGGCATCGATCTGCATGCAGCTCCTGTTCCTGGAGGCGGAGAACCCGAAGAAAGAGATCTCCATGTACATCAACTCGCCGGGCGGCGTGGTGACGAGCGGCATGGCGATCTATGACACGATGCAATTCATCAAGCCGCCGGTGGCGACGCTTTGCATCGGACAGGCGGCATCGATGGGTTCGCTTCTGCTGTGCGCTGGAGACAAGGACATGCGGTTTGCGCTGCCTAATGCGCGCATCATGGTGCATCAGCCTTCCGGCGGCTTCTCCGGGCAGGCGTCGGACATCGAGCGGCATGCTGAGGACATCATCAAGATGAAGCGGCGCCTCAACGAAGTCTACGTGCACCACACGGGACAACCCTACGAGACGATCGAGCGCACGCTCGACCGCGACTACTTCATGACGGCGGATCAGGCGAAGGACTTCGGTCTCATCGACCGCGTCATGACGAAGCGCGAGGACGCAGAGGCGGCGGTCGAGCAGGCTTCCAAAGCGTGATTGCTGGGCGCGTCGAACCCTGACCGGTGAGGCGCACGGGCTGGCGAGAGACCAGCCGCGACCGTGATGCAGGCGTGGACCGATTGTCGCGGGCGCGTGGTACTTTGGGACGCCGCTCGGGGATGTCAGCGCTCTAATTGGCTTTGCAGTGCAGGTCAGGTCTGCCTTGCCCAGCGTGAGTATGCACCCCATCTTTGACCCGAGGTCCCGCCGAAGTTTCGACAATGTTCCGACTGGAGTTGCGAAGTTCCGGACGGAGTTGGCTTTTTCCGGGTTTGTCCCTGGGCGGTCACTTTGTCGATAAAATCACGAACGGGCCACAAGAAGGCGTTAATCCAATCTTGATCTGGTGGACGCTAGCGTGCTCAGATCAGGGTAGATGGATTCTTGTGCCCCTTGGCGGGCGACGTCGCAGAACGCCCAGTTCGGGCATAATGACGCTTCGGAGTCGCGCCGTGCTGGCCTAGCCGGATACAATTCCGGGACGCCGATTGGACACAAAAGGTCTGGGAAGGCCTGGTGAGAGACAGAAAATGCCCCAAGAAAAGAACACCTTGTACTGCTCGTTCTGCGGCAAGAGCCAGCACGAAGTGCGCAAACTGATCGCGGGGCCCACCGTGTTCATCTGCGACGAATGCGTCGAGCTGTGCATGGACATCATCCGGGAAGAAAACAAGAACACACTTGTCAAATCCCGCGATGGCGTCCCCACGCCGCAAGAGATCTGTCAGGTGCTCGACAATTACGTAATCGGGCAGGAGCACGCCAAGCGCGTCCTGTCGGTTGCGGTCCACAACCATTACAAGCGTCTCAACCACGCCTCGAAGTCGAATGACGTGGAGTTGGCGAAGTCCAACATTCTGCTGGTCGGCCCGACCGGCTGCGGTAAGACATTGCTGGCACAAACGCTGGCGCGCATTCTCGATGTGCCGTTCACGATGGCCGATGCCACAACCCTCACCGAGGCGGGCTATGTCGGCGAGGATGTGGAGAACATCATCCTGAAGCTGCTGCAGAACGCCGACTACAATGTCGAGCGGGCGCAGCGCGGAATCGTTTACATCGACGAGGTCGACAAGATCTCGCGCAAATCCGACAACCCTTCGATTACGCGCGACGTCTCGGGTGAGGGCGTGCAGCAGGCACTGCTCAAGATCATGGAAGGTACGATCGCTTCGGTACCGCCACAGGGTGGCCGCAAGCATCCGCAGCAGGAGTTCCTGCAGGTTGACACGACCAACATCCTGTTCATCTGCGGCGGTGCGTTCGCGGGACTTGAGAAGATCATCTCGGGTCGTGGCAAAGGCACGTCGATTGGATTTGCCGCAAAAGTTCGCGGCCCTGATGAGCGGCGCACCGGGGCAGTGCTGCGTGAGGTCGAACCAGAGGATCTGTTGAAGTTCGGTCTCATCCCGGAGTTCATCGGCCGCCTCCCGGTGATCGCTACGCTGGAGGACCTGGATGAAGATGCCCTGGTGCAGATCCTCTCTGAACCGAAGAACGCGCTGGTCAAGCAGTACCAGCGCCTGTTCGAGATGGAGGATGTGAAGCTCACCATCACCCAAGAGGCGTTGAAGGCGATTGCGCGCAAGGCGATCGAGCGCAAGACGGGCGCGCGTGGCCTGCGTTCCATCATGGAAGGCATCCTGCTCGACACCATGTTTGATCTGCCGACGCTGAAGGGCGTCGAAGAGGTCGTAATCGGGCCGGAGGTCGTCGAGGGCGGCGCGCGCCCGCTTAGGATCTACACGGATCGTGCCGAGGAGAAGGGAAGCTCGAGCGCTTCATAATGTTGGTGTGCCCGGAAGATCGCACGGTCAGACGAGCGCGTGCGTGCGGCCCCGTGATGCAGCAGCTTTGCGAACCCCGACAAAGCCGGTACAACATTTAATGGGTGGGCTCTTGATCGTCGTTGAGCGTACCCCATCTGTTCCATGGGAGGTGAGGCGAAGCTGCGGTTGAGCAGGCGAGGGATGTGATCCCCGACGACTGAGCTGCCGTTTTGTTGCTGCCACGTCTCCCGCGTCCTGCCAATTGGCCAATGTCTCCTGATGCACTTGCGCAAGGGTGGCCGGTCAACAAGGCTGGTCGAATGCCAACGCCGGCTGGCCTGCGCCAGCGGCACGAGCCAAGGGTCATGAGATGAGCGACGAGAAGCAGGCACTCGAGACGACGGGTGGCGCGGAACTATATCCGGTGCTGCCGCTGCGCGACATCGTGGTGTTTCCCTACATGATCGTCCCCCTCTTCGTCGGGCGCGAGAAATCCATCAAAGCGCTTGAAGAGGTGATGCGCACGGACAAGCACATTCTGCTTGCCGCGCAGAAAAATGCCGGTGACGACGACCCGGCAACCGACGCGATCTACGAGATGGGCACACTTGCATCCGTGCTGCAGTTGTTGAAGCTGCCGGACGGCACCGTCAAGGTGCTGGTCGAAGGCACGTCGCGTGCGCGCATCAAGGAATACACACAGAACGCTGACTACTTCGAGGCGTCGATCGAGCGCGTCGATGAAAAACTCGGCTCGAAGACCGAACTGGAGGCGCTGGCGCGCTCAGCGGTCTCGCAGTTTGAGAACTACGTCAAGCTCAACAAGAAAATCTCGCCGGAGGTGCTCGGCACCATCGCGCAGATCGACGATTACTCCAAGCTTTCTGACACGATCGCATCGCATCTGGCGATCAAGATCTCCGACAAGCAGGACGTGCTCGAGACGACGACAATCTCGGAGCGCCTGGAGCGCGTCTACACGCTGATGGAGAGCGAGATCTCCGTCCTCCAGGTGGAGAAGAAGATCCGCTCGCGCGTTAAGCGACAGATGGAGAAGACACAGCGCGAGTACTATCTCAACGAGCAGATGAAGGCGATCCAGAAGGAGCTCGGTGATACTGACGAGCGCGACGACATCGCCGAGTTCGAGGAGAAGATCGAGCAGGTCAAGCTGTCCAAGGAGGCGCGTGATAAGGCCCTAGGCGAGCTGAAGAAGCTCAAGCAGATGAGCCCGATGTCGGCCGAGGCCACCGTGGTGCGCAACTATCTCGACTGGCTCTTGTCGATCCCGTGGGGCGTCAAGGGCAAGGTCAAGAAGGACCTGGCCGAAGCGCAGGAGATCCTCGACAAGGAGCACTACGGCCTGGAGAAGGTCAAAGAGCGAATCGTCGAGTATCTGGCAGTCCAGAACCGCACCAACAAGTTGAAGGGGCCGATCCTGTGCCTCGTCGGTCCTCCCGGCGTCGGCAAGACCTCGCTTGGCAAGTCGATTGCGAACGCCACCGGCCGCGAGTTCGTGCGCATGTCGCTGGGTGGCGTACGCGATGAGGCCGAGATCCGTGGGCATCGGCGCACGTATATCGGCTCGATGCCGGGCAAGGTGATCCAATCCATGAAGAAGACCAAGCGGGTCAATCCGCTGTTCCTTCTGGACGAGATCGACAAGATGGGCTCGGACTTCCGCGGCGACCCCTCGTCGGCGCTGCTCGAGGTGCTCGATCCGGAACAGAACGCGACGTTCAACGACCATTACCTGGAAGTCGACTACGACCTCAGCAATGTGATGTTCGTGACGACGGCGAATACGCTCAATATTCCGGCTCCTCTGATGGACCGCATGGAGATCATTCGCCTGGCGGGCTACACGGAGAACGAGAAGATCGAGATCGCCAAGCGGCATCTGATCCCCGAGCAGAAGCAGGCGCACGGTCTCGACGACCAGGAGTTCGTCATTGAGGAAGCGGCTCTGCAGGAGCTGATCCGTCGCTACACGCGCGAAGCGGGTGTGCGCTCTCTGGAGCGCGAGATCGCCAAGCTGGCCCGCAAGGCGGTCAAGGAGATCCTCACCTCGTCGCACAAGAGCGTGACAGTGACGATCGACAACCTGCAGACCTACCTTGGTGTTCCCAAGTTCCGGTTCGGAGAAGCGGAACTGGAGGATCAGGTCGGAATCGTCACCGGCCTTGCCTGGACGGAGGTCGGCGGCGAGTTGCTCACCATTGAAGGCATCAAGATGCCCGGCAAGGGCAAGATGACGGTGACGGGCAACCTGCGCGACGTGATGAAGGAGTCGATCCAGGCGGCGAACGCCTATGTGCGCTCGCGTTCGGTCGATTTCGGCATCGCTCCAACGATGTTTGAGAAATACGACATCCATGTGCACGTGCCAGAGGGCGCAACGCCCAAGGACGGACCGTCGGCGGGCATCGCAATGGTCACGGCGATCATCTCGGTGCTGTCGCAGATCCCGGTGCGCAAGGACGTCGCGATGACCGGTGAGATCACGCTCAGAGGGCGTGTGCTTCCGATTGGCGGATTGAAGGAGAAGCTACTCGCGGCGTTGCGCGGTGGCATCAAGACGGTCTGCATCCCGGAAGAAAACGTCAAGGATCTCACCGAAATTCCGGACGAGGTGAAGAACAAGCTCGAGATCGTACCGGTATCGCGTCTTGAGGAGGTTCTGAAGACCGCACTTATACGCGTGCCCGAGCCGATCCAGTGGGACGAGGAAGCGCAGGCGCCGGTCGTGGCCGGGGACAAGAGCGAGGACCAGGACAAGGGCGGCTCTCGCGTCACCGCACACTGACAAACTGAACGGACATTGAACGCCGTTTAGCATAAGCCGATGGCCAACCCGCGGTGAAATTCCGCGGGTTGGCCATCGCATTTCATGTGCGATCTGGTCCTTTCAGCGGCCGGGTCAAAGCCCGAAAAACCGCGAGATTCCGCTTGACGACTACGGTCTTTCGGCGCTTGTGTGCAGCCTTCAACGCGATCGCCGACGGTTTCCTCGCGGGTTTGCCCGCTGACGGATCGGAAGGTCAGGGGGCGCCATCGGCTGCACGTCCTGATGCGAAGTGGTCCTGGCAATTCGTCGCGCAGTGAAGGCACGTCATTGACGGGAGCAAGGAGCGCTTCCAATACATCCAACCGCCCAGATCGAGTGTGATCCAGCGCTTGACGGCTGAGTGAAATTCCAAACGCGAGGAAAGACAAAGATGAGCAAAAAAGATCTGATCGACACCGTGGCCAAGGAGCTGGATCTTACGAAAGACAAGGCGGGGCAGGTTGTCGATGCCGTGGTCGATGCCGTCAAGGCCGCGCTTAAGGATGGGAAGGAAGTCCGCATCCCCGATTTCGGTACGTTCAAGGTTGCCGATCGCAAGGCGCGCGAGGGCCGCAATCCGCTGACCGGCAAGACGATGCAGATTCCGGCCTCGAAGGCGCCGAAGTTCACGGCAGCCAAGGGATTGAAGGAAATGCTCAACAGCTGAAAGTCCCGTCGGCTGTTTCTGGAAAGGGGGGCTTTAGCCCTCCTTTTTTTGTTTCTCCGCCGGCTTGCGGCCATGACCATTCGGTTCTATGAGAGAGCCTCTTTTGGGGCGGTTAGCTCAGTGGTAGAGCGCCTCGTTTACACCGAGGATGTCGGGAGTTCGACCCTCTCACCGCCCACCATCTTTTGATAGTGACTCGAAGTTGCGCGAGCGCTTGGCGCTGCGGGCGCTGTGCGGGTTGAAGGTCGGCGCACTGGCGCCGGGCCACAGTAGCGGACTGAGCGCTCTGCGCTGTTTTTTTGCTGACTCGAAGTTGCGCGAGGGCTTGGCGCCGCGGGCGACGTGCAGGTTGAAGGTCGGCGCACTGGCGCCCTGCCGAGGTCGCGGACTGAGCGCTCCGAACTGTTTTTTGGCTGACTCGAAGTTACGCGAGGCCTTGGCGCCGCGGGCGACGTGCAGGTTGGCGGGGTCTTGGTGAACCACCGGTCGCTTGCATTGGTATTGCTGCGCGGTGAACCGGCTATGCCGGCAATCCATGCGGCAGACGTCTCACGCCAAGTTGACGTTGAGGGAATGGCGCGAGCGACGGGACTTGAACCCGCGGCCTCCGGCGTGACAGGCCGGCGCTCTAACCAACTGAGCTACGCCCGCATTTCCATTCACGCCAGGCTCGAGCCACGGCGCGTGTCACAGAGCGGTGGATGTACGTGTTCGTTTGGCTGAAGTCAAGCGCGCCTTTGCCGGTTTCAGCGACCATTTTTCGATGGCGCGAATTCTTCCTGCTGCGCAGTCATTCCACGGGGTGCGCGTTGTACGATTGCTGCACTGAAAGGGCGCCGCCGCTCGTGTGTACGCCGTCTGAATGATCGCGCAAATTCGGCTGTTCGATCCCCCACTTTGGGTGGGGTCCGGTTGCGTGTTTGGGCGCGGTGGGATAACACACGGAACCGTGTTCCGTTGTTCGCGTCACTGCGCTTACGATAACGGGGTGTCAGTGGGAAATTCCGGTATTCTAGAGCCGGATTCCGCCCCCGGCCAAGGACGACACCATGAATGAGCTGTTCCTGAACTATCTGCCGATCGCCATCTTTCTCGCGGTCGCCCTGTTCATCGGTGCCGCGCTGATGCTGGCCCCATTCCTCGTCGCGGTGCGCAATCCGGACCCGGAGAAGGTTTCGGCCTACGAGTGCGGCTTCAACGCATTTGACGATGCGCGCATGAAATTCGATGTGCGCTTCTACCTGGTGGCGATCCTGTTCATCATCTTCGACCTTGAAATCGCGTTCCTGTTCCCCTGGGCGGTGGCCTTCAAGGAGATCGGTGCACTCGGCTTCTGGTCGATGATGGTCTTCCTGGCAGTGCTCACCATCGGATTTATCTACGAGTGGAAGAAGGGTGCGCTCGAATGGGATTGATCGTTCCTCCACAGATCGGCCTGGGGCCTAACGGTGGCATCACCTTCGACACGCCACGCGAGGGTGCAGGCAGCGGCCTCGTTGCGCCGGAGCCGAAGTTTTTCGCCGAGATCAACAACGAACTCGCCGACAAGGGCTTTCTCGTTACGACCACCGACGACCTCATTAACTGGGCGCGCACCGGCTCGCTCATGTGGATGACGTTCGGGCTCGCCTGCTGTGCGGTCGAGATGATGCAGGCATCGATGCCGCGCTACGACGTCGAGCGGTTCGGCTTTGCGCCGCGCGCAAGCCCACGCCAGTCAGACGTGATGATCGTGGCGGGCACATTGACCAACAAGATGGCGCCGGCGTTGCGCAAGGTCTACGACCAGATGCCAGAGCCGCGCTACGTGATCTCGATGGGTAGTTGCGCCAACGGTGGTGGATACTATCACTACTCGTACGCCGTGGTGCGCGGTTGCGATCGTATCGTGCCCGTCGATGTCTACGTGCCCGGTTGCCCGCCGACCGCAGAGGCATTGGTCTATGGCATCCTGCTGCTGCAAAAGAAGATCCGCCGCACCGGCACGATCGAGAGATAAGAAGCGGTGGAGTGGGCACAGCGACTAGAGACTGACAAGGGCGGCTGAAGGACAGGGGCGGCTGAAGGACAGCGGCGAGATGCCTCCCCACTTCATTCGCAAGGACCTGTTTCCTGCACAACGACGGACAATCCATGGACGAAGCACTCGAAGAGCTGGGCAATTATGTCGGTGGCAAGATCGCCGGTGCGCTGCAGGCCAAGAAAGTGGCGTATGGCGAGCTGACGCTGACGGTGGCGCGCAGCCAGATACTGTCGGTGCTGAAGCTCTTGCGGAACGACGCACGCTGCCGCTTCGAAGTCCTGATCGATCTGTGCGGCGTTGACTATCCGGGTCGCGAAAACCGGTTCGACGTCGTCTATCATCTGCTCTCGCCGCGCACCAACCAGCGCATCCGCATCAAGCTGGAAACCAACGAGACGGATCCGGTCCCGAGCGCTGTCGGTGTCTTCTCGGTGGCCGACTGGTTCGAACGGGAAGCCTACGACATGTACGGCATCCTGTTTTCGGGGCATCCGGACTTGCGCCGTATGCTAACCGATTACGGCTTCCAGGGGCATCCGCTGCGCAAGGATTTCCCGCTCACCGGCTATGTCGAGGTGCGTTACGACGACATCTCCAAGCGTGTGATCTACGAGCCGGTGAAACTCACCCAGGAGTTCCGCGATTTCGACTTCGAGAGCCCTTGGGAAGGCGTCAACTATCCTCTTCCAGGCGACGAGAAGGCCGGTGGCAGGCCGCCTTCGGGAAAGGCCTGAGCCGATGAAGGACACGCTCAACGTCGGCGCCACGTTCCGCTTCGAGTACAAGGTCCCGGCCACCAAGACGGTGCCGCATCTCTACCCCGAGGCGATCGAGTTCACGACCATGCCGACAGTCTTCGCCACCGGCTTCATGGTCGGCCTGATGGAGTGGACGGCATTGCAGCTGCTGGCACCGCATCTGGATGAAGGCGAGGGCTCGCTCGGCACGCACATCGACGTGAGCCACGTCGCGGCGACGGTGCCGGGCCAGGTGGTGACGGTCGATGCCGAGGTGACCGGCGTCAACGGCCGGCGCATCGCGTTCAAGGTGAAGGCTCACGACGGCATCGACACTATCGGCGAGGGCGATCACGAACGCGTCGTGGTGCCATGGGAAAGGTTCGAGGCCAAGGTCAACCAGAAGGCCAAGGCAGCGCGGGTGCGCCCTATCACGCGGCGCAAGATTTGAAGCGGTACGAGGCAGGCGATGGCAGGTCCGCGCGACATATCGGGAAGGTGTCTTTGCGGCGCGGTATCCTTCACTGCCCATGCTGCGGGCTCCGACGTGGGCGTATGCCACTGCACGATGTGCCAGCGCTGGGCGGCAGGCCCGCTGTTGGCAGTCGAGATCGATGCCGGCTCCTTGAAGTTCGCCGATGATGGGAGTCTTGGCGTCTATGCGTCGTCTGAATGGGGCGAGCGGCTCTTTTGCAAGTCGTGTGGAACGCCGCTGTTCTGGCGCTCGCGTGACGGGCAGCACGCAGTCGTCTCGGCGGGTGCGCTTGATGACAAGAGCGGGCTCCATCTCGCCTCGCAGATCTACATCGACGAGAAGCCAAGTTATTACGAATTCGCCAACGACACCGCGAAGATGACCGGAGCCCAGTTCATCGCGATGATGACGGCAGGCACCAAGAAAGACTGAGAACGCAATGGCAGAAGCAGAGATCCGCCAGTTCAACATCAATTTCGGTCCGCAGCATCCCGCTGCGCACGGCGTCTTGCGCCTTGTGCTGGAGCTGGACGGCGAGGTGGTTACGCGTGTCGATCCGCATGTCGGCCTGCTGCATCGCGGCACGGAAAAGCTGATCGAGCACAAGACCTATCTCCAGGCGATCGGCTATTTCGACCGGCTCGATTACGTGGCGCCGATGAACCAGGAACATGCGTTCTGCCTTGCTGCGGAGCGTCTCCTCGGCCTTGAGGTTCCCTATCGCGGGCAACTCATCCGTGTGCTCTTTTCCGAGATCGGCCGCATCCTGTCTCATCTGCTCAATGTGACGACGCAGGCGATGGACGTCGGCGCGCTGACACCGCCGCTGTGGGGATTTGAAGAGCGCGAACGGTTGATGATCTTCTATGAGCGCGCATCGGGCGCGCGCATGCATGCCAAGTACTTCCGCATCGGCGGCGTGCATCAGGACTTGCCGCCGCAGCTGATCGACGACATCTACGTCTGGTGCGATCCGTTCCTGAAGACGCTCGACGACCTGGAAGGGTTGCTGACGGGCAACCGTATCTTCAAACAGCGCAATGTCGACATCGGCGTCGTCAAGCTCGATGACGGTTTCGATTGGGGCTTCTCTGGCGTGATGGTGCGCGGTTCGGGCGCGGCCTGGGACCTGCGCAAGGCACAGCCCTATGAATGCTATTCGGAGATGGATTTCGACATTCCAATCGGCAAGAACGGCGATTGCTACGACCGCTATCTGATCCGCATGCAGGAGATGCGCGAATCGGTGAAGATCATGAAGCAGTGTTGTGACAAGCTGCGCTCGCCGCAGGGCCAGGGCCCGATCTCGGCGGATAACAAGAAGGTCGTGCCGCCGAAGCGTGGCGAGATGAAGCGTTCGATGGAAGCGCTCATCCATCATTTCAAGCTCTATACCGAGGGTTTCCACGTTCCGGCCGGGGAAGTCTATGCGGCGGTGGAGGCTCCCAAGGGTGAGTTTGGTGTCTATCTCGTCTCCGACGGCTCCAACAAGCCTTATCGCTGCAAGATCCGCGCGCCCGGTTTCGCGCACCTGTCGGCCATGGACTTCATGAACCGCGGTCACATGCTGGCCGACGTCTCGGCCATCATTGGCTCGCTCGACATCGTCTTCGGAGAGATCGACCGGTGAGCGATAGCCTTCCGCGTTGTCCGAAGTGTGGATCAGAGCACAGCTACGAGGACGGCAGTCTGCTCGTCTGCCCGGAGTGCGCGCACGAGTGGTCACGTGAGGCTGTATCGGGGGACGTGGATGAGGATGCCGCACGTATCATCAAGGATGCGGTCGGCAACGTGCTGGCAGACGGTGACAGCGTCACCGTCATCAAGGATCTCAAGATCAAGGGCTCGTCCTCGGTCGTAAAGGTCGGCACCAAGGTGCGCAATATCCGGCTGGTCGATGGCTCGGGCGGCCACGACATCGACTGCAGGATCGATGGCATCGGTCCGATGCAGCTGAAGTCGGCGTTCGTCAAAAAGGTTTGAGATTTTCTGGTAAAGTGACCGGGGTCACACGCCTCGTTGCAGCGCTGCGCTAGAGCAGGTCAGGTTTTGATTGGATCACGTCTGCCCGTTATGGCCTGCTCCAACTCTTTGTTTGAGAGCCTCAGCCATGGCTTCGACGGAAGCATGAAGGCGATCCAGCATCTTGTTTCGAAAATGTTGGTCTGAACCGCTGCACACTTCAGCTCAACATGACCGAGCCGGTTAGCATAACCTGAACGGAACAAGCGCAGCGCGAGGCGGTCCCATGTCCCCACCCAACATCTCCATTCTCGGCGCAGGCTTTGCGGCACTGACTGCGGTGCGCCAACTGCGCAAGCGCCTGCCCGATGCGCGGATCACGCTGATAGCACCCAAGTGCGAATTCCACTATCTGCCGAGCCTCATCTGGGTGCCGACGGGGCTGCGTCACCGCAAGGACATCGTCATACCGCTCGATCGCTTCATCAAGCGTCACAATGTCAATTTCAAACGGGCCAGTGTCACCGGAATGTCTGCCGACGGACGTGCGGTCGAGACGAGCGATGGGCCGGTCGGCAACGATGCCCTGGTGATCGCCACGGGCGGACGTTTCATCAAGAAGTTGCCCGGCATCGAGCATGCGCTGACGCTTTGCGAGGGCATCGATTCCGCGGAAGCCATCCGGGCTCGGCTCGATTCTCTGACCAAGGGGCGGATCGCACTCGGCTTCGGTGGCAATCCCAACGAGCCTTCAGCGATGCGTGGCGGGCCGATGTTCGAACTTCTGTTCGGGATCGAGACGTGGCTGCGTCAGGAAAGGCGGCGCGACAATGTCGAACTGACGTTCTTCAGTGCGGCAGCACAGCCGGGCAAACGGCTCGGTGAGAAAGCGGTGACGGGGCTTTTATCGGAGATGGCTAAGCGGCGCATCGACACGCATCTGGGCCACAAGCCCCTGGGCTTCTCGGCACAGGGCGTCGACACGGAAGGCGGCCACATCAACGCCGATCTCATCCTCTTCATGCCGGGATTGACGGGACCGGCCTGGATCGCCGACACGGGGCTGCCGAAGTCGGAGGGCGGCTTCATCAAGGCTGACAAATTCTGTCGTGTCGACGGTTTCGCGCACACCTATGTGGCGGGCGATGCGGGCTCGTTCCCCGGTCCCGATTGGTTGCCGAAACAGGCGCATATGGCAGACCTGCAGGCGAAAGCGGCGTCGGAGAACCTGGTGGCGGGTCTTGCCGGCAAGGAGCCGCAGGTGACGCCCAAGCCCGAGCTCATCTGCATCGTTGATACGCTCGACAAGGGCATGCTCGTCTATCGTGATCCGAAACGCTCGATGGTGCTGCCGTCCAGCCGCATGTTCCACTGGTCGAAGCGGGCCTTCGAGCGGCACTATCTGCGCGCTTACCAGTAAGGCAGTACGCTGGCCGTCGGTACGGTGGCTGTTCATCGCGGAGTGTTCGAGGATGCGCATCGCGACGTTCAATTTGGAAAGCCTCGACTTGCCGCCGCGGGCAAACCGCCCGCTCGACGAGCGTATCGCGATGCTCGCGCCAGAACTGCAGCGCGCACGCGCCGACGTCCTGTGTCTCCAGGAAGTCAACGGGCAGCACGATCCGGGCCACCACCGGCGAACGCTGATTGCGCTCGACAGGCTGCTCGAAGACACGCCTTACGCGCACTATCACCGGGCGGTCAGCGAGATGAACACGGGCAGCGGTATAGCAGACGTGCACAACCTCGTGACCTTGTCGCGCTGGCCGATTGTCTCGGCGCGGTCGCTGCGCAATGTACTGGTCGACCCGCTGACCTATCGCCCGGTCACTGCCGGGCTGTCGGCGGATGTCGACGAGACCGTCGTATTCGACCGGCCGCTGCTGGTGACCGAGATCGATACCGGCGAGGAAAAAAGGCTCATGGTGTTCAATTGCCATCTGCGCGCGCCTCTCGCCTCCAGCATCCCGGGACAAAAGCTCGCTCCATTCGTCTGGCGCACGGTCGGTGGCTGGGCCGAAGGGTTCTGTCTGTCCTCCATGAAGCGAAATGCGCAGGCGCTCGAATTGCGGCTCGCCATCGACGACCTTCTCAATGCCGATCCTCAGGCGTTCATCGTCGTTGCGGGAGATTTCAATGCGGAGGACCACGAATCCCCGCTACGCATCGTGGTGGGCGCCGAGCAGGACACGGGGAATGGCGCGCTCGCTGTGCAGTCGATGATCGTGCTCGACCGGGCAGTGGAGGAGGGACGCCGCTTCAGCGTGATCCATCAAGGGCGGCCGCAGATGCTCGATCACATTCTGGCGAGCCGTGCCATGTATGGCCGCTTCGCCTCGATCGAGGTGCACAACGAGGCACTGTCGGACGAGGCTGTGGGGTTTGCACGCGTCGATCGACCTGCCGGCTCCTATCATGCGTGCGTGGTTGCGGAATTCGCCTGAGCCATGACAAGGTGCAGAGTGCAGCCGCGTCGGCGTCCGACGCGGCAATTGTCTGTCTCCGGAGCTGTTTTCCTCCTGCAATGCATGACTAGTGATTCCTCGTCTGAGAAGAGCAAACACCGGCATCTCGTCTGGTTCACTGTGGCAGCGGGCGTGCTGCTGGCCGTGATCGGCGTGCGGTTCATGATCGTGCCGCGGACCGCGGCCAACAATTTCGGCCTCGCCAAAGAGATCAAGGGCTATGAGTTGCACCAGATGGTGGGGCTGCGCGACCTTTGGCTCGGAGGCCTTGCCATCGTGTTGGGCGTGATGCGCGAATGGCGGGCACTCATGGTCTGGTTCGCCCTGGGAGCGATCGTGTGTTGGGGTGATGCCGGAATTGCATTGAATTCGAGCGGCAAGGCCGTGGCGGTCGCCTTTCACGTTCTCTCCGGGGTGTTCTGCGCGGCTCTTGCGCTGGCAATCCGCGCGCGCTTGCGCTGAAGGACCGATGCGGCCAGTGCAATAAAGCATATAATATATTGATATTTAATGTAAAAATGTTGCTTTGTCCCGTGTCGGCTAAGCCAGGATAATGCGGATTTGCATGTGCTCCCCCGAGCGTGGCCTTAACCCCGCTCAAGTATCTAGTCTGGCGTTGGCCACAAAGCTTTGGCAAAGAACGAGAGTTGGCGGCTGCCAATACTATGGCCCGGGACGTGCGCGCCGTGCGGGCGGTGACGGCGGGGCTTGGTCGGGGAACGTCATGCGGAGTGGCGCAACATGATCGACAACCTGTTCCTGCTTGCCATAGCCGCCTTCGGATGGGGGCTCAGCCTCACAACCTACCGGCTCTTTGCACGTAAGAACAACTGGCCGATGGGCTCTCTGCATGCCGATCTCCCTGTCATTCCCATCCTCTTGGGCCTTTTCGCGCTCACCATGGGACTGTTGTTCGCCGCGGCCCGTGGTGCCTACGACGGCGGCTGGATCATCGTTCTTTGCGGCATTCTGCTGGCGATCTTCTGGACCGGTTTTCTGCGTGTCGGCTCGCAGATCTCTTTGTTTCTCGCACCGGTGGCTGCGGCGCTTCTGCTTATCGGATGGCTGCCGGTCATTCTGGGATACGAGCAGCCGCGCTGGGCACATGCGCGGCCGGCAGATCTGGTCAAGCGCACAGACCCCGTCGCACCGGCAAAGCCGGACTTTTGAGCAAACCGTTCCAGCGCCTGATACTGCGCAATTCGCTCGAATGGTCGCGATTTGCATTCGCATCTCTAGAAGTCATGAAATGCAGCGTGCACAGGGTCTCGTCGGCTTGCTGAAATTTGACAAGCGGCGCATGACGGGCCCTTCCTTGATCAAACGCAAGAGATGAGCAGGAAATTCGCAGGTTATGCGTCGGTGATTTCGACCATCTGCTGCTATAGAAGCAAGCGCGGGAGCCTTGCTTTAGTGACCTGTACGACGTAGGGAACAGGGGTCTGTCCGCCTGGGGAAGTCGTGGACCGACCGGGGGTGCCCTTACAGCACCCGGGTGCATTCACCCACAGCCGCAATCTGAACTTCTCCCCGCCGCCTGTCGCCAGGAGCCCGAGGAGCCATCGATGGCCGTTCGCCGCCTGCATCCGGACCAACCACCGAGCTTTGCCTTCAGCCCAGAAAATCTTGCTTGGGCGAAGGAGACGATCGCGAAATACCCGCCCGGCAAGGAGGCCTCCGCTGTGCTGCCCGTGCTGTGGCGCGCGCAAGAACAGAATGACGGCTGGCTGCCGGAGCCGGCTATCCGCTATGTCGCCGACATGCTGGGCATGGCCTATATCCGCGTGCTCGAAGTGGCGACGTTCTACACGATGTTCCAGCTTTCGCCGGTGGGCAGGAAGGCGCACGTGCAGGTCTGCGGCACGACCCCATGCATGCTGCGCGGCGCGGAGGACCTCATCAAGGTCTGCAAATCCAAGATTCACCAGGAGCCGCATCATCTCTCCAAAGATGGCGACTTCTCTTGGGAAGAGGTGGAGTGCCTGGGCGCGTGCGCGAATGCACCGATGGTGCAGATCTACAAGGACACCTACGAAGATCTCACACCTGAACTGTTCGAAAAGCTGCTGGAAGGATTCGCCACGGGCAATCTGCCCAAGCCTGGCTCGCAAATCGGCCGAACGGCATCGTGCCCGCAGGACGGCCCGACGACGCTTTCGGATCCTTCTCTCTACGACGGTTCGACGATTGGTGCGTGGAAAAGGCGGTTTGCTGACACGGCCGCGCAGTCGGTTGGTGCGACGGGCGGTGCGGAGACTGAGGCCAGCACGGCGGCTCCAACCGCCAGTCCGGGCAAGGTTCCTGAACTTCTCAAAGCGCCCCGAGAGGGCAAGGGCGACGACCTCACGCTCATCTGGGGCGTGGCCGACAAACTCCAGGAGCAACTCAACGACCTGGGCATTTGGCACTTCGATCAAATTGCCAAGTGGACTCCTGAGGAAATTGCGTGGTTCGAATCAACGATGCAGGGCTTCAAGGGTCGCGTGGAGCGCGACAAGTGGATCGAGCAGTGCCAGAAGCTGGCGCGAGGCTGGCGGCCGGAGCACGCCGCGGGCGAGCGGCCCAAGGAGTAGCACCGCGATGTGGGACAACGGTGCGCAGCAATACTGGGAGCTGAGACAGAGCCATGCTGGCTGACAAGGATCGCATCTTCCGCAACATCTACGGCTTCCACGATAGTGGTCTGGAGGCCGCGATCAGGCGCGGCGCGTGGGATGGTACGAAGTTCTTCGTCGACCAGGGGCATGACTGGATCATCAACGAGGTGAAGGCCTCGGGCCTGCGGGGGCGCGGGGGCGCCGGCTTCCCGACGGGGCTCAAGTGGTCATTCATGCCGAAGAATGACGTGCGTCCCAGCTACCTCGTCGTCAACGCTGACGAATCCGAGCCCGGCTCGTGCAAGGACCGCGAGATTCTGCGCAACGATCCGCAAATTCTGATCGAAGGCATGCTGCTTGCCTCGTTCGCGATGCGCGCGCACACTGCCTTCATCTACTTCCGCGGTGAGTACATCCGCGAGCGCGAACGCTTCCAGCGTTCTGTTGACGAGGCCTACGCCGCAAAGCTGATCGGCAAGGGCAACAAGCACGGCTGGGATTTCGACATCATCGTGCACCATGGCGGCGGCGCCTACATCTGCGGCGAGGAAACCGCGCTCATCGAGAGTATCGAGGGCAAAAAGGGACAGCCGCGGCTGAAACCGCCATTCCCTGCGGGCTGCGGACTCTATGGCGCGCCGACGACCGTCAACAACGTTGAATCGATCGCAGTGGTGCCCGACATCCTGCGGCGCGGCTCGGCCTGGTTCTCCAGCCTCGGCAAGCCCAACAACACGGGCACCAAGCTGTTCCAGATCTCCGGTCACGTAAACAAGCCGTGCGTGGTCGAAGAGGAAATGGGCATCCCGCTCAAGGAGCTTCTGGAGAAGCATGCGGGCGGCGTGCGTGGCGGATGGAACAATCTGCTGGCGGTGATCCCGGGAGGCTCGTCCGTGCCGTGCATCAAGGCCGACGTGTGCGACGAGATCACGATGGATTTCGATGCGCTCTCCAAGGCCAAGTCCGGTCTCGGCACCGCCGCAGTGATCGTGATGGACAAGTCGACCGATATCATCAAGGCCATCTCGCGCATCTCCTATTTCTATAAGCACGAGAGCTGCGGCCAGTGCACGCCGTGCCGCGAGGGCTGCGGCTGGATGTGGCGGGTGATGGAGCGCATGGTGAAGGGCGAGGCAAAGAAGAGCGAGATCGACCTGCTCTTCGAGGTATCCAAGCAGGTGGAAGGCCACACCATCTGCGCGCTTGGCGATGCAGCGGCCTGGCCGGTGCAGGGGCTCATCCGCAACTTCCGCCCGGTGATGGAAGCGCGGATCGAGGCTCATCAGAAGACGCACCGAGAGGCGGCGGAGTAGGCGAGAGGCTAAAGGCAAGCTCATGCCCAAGAAACTCATTATCGACGGCAAGGAAATCGAAGTTGCGGACGGTACCACGCTGTTGCAGGCGTGCGAGCAGGCCGGCGCCGAGATCCCGCGCTTCTGCTATCACGAGCGGCTGTCCATCGCCGGCAACTGCCGCATGTGCCTGGTCGAGGTGGAAGGCGCGCCCAAGCCGGTTGCGTCGTGTGCACAGACCGTCAACGAGTTGCGACCCAACCCGGACGGCTCGCCCAACGTCGTGTTCACCAAGAGCCCGACGGTGAAAAAGGCGCGTGAAGGCGTAATGGAGTTCCTGCTCATCAACCATCCGCTCGACTGTCCGATCTGCGACCAGGGCGGCGAGTGCGATCTTCAGGACCAGGCCGTCGCCTTCGGCCTCGGCGGCTCGCGCTATCACGAGAACAAGCGGGCGGTGGAGGAAAAGTATATCGGACCGCTCATCAAGACGATGATGACGCGGTGCATCCATTGCACGCGCTGTGTGCGCTACATGACCGAGGTCGCGGGCGTTGAGGAATTGGGTCTCATCAGCCGCGGCGAGGATGCGGAGATCACGACCTATCTCGAAAAGGGCATCCTTTCCGAGATGAGCGCCAATGCGGTCGACCTGTGTCCGGTCGGAGCGCTGACGCACCGGCCGTGGGCGCACAACGCGCGGCCCTGGGAGCTGCGAAAGACCGAATCGATCGACGTGATGGACGCAGTGGGCTGCAACATCCGGGTCGATACGCGCGGTTCGGAAGTAATGCGCATCCTGCCACGCAATAACGATGCGGTGAACGAAGAGTGGATCTCCGACAAGACGCGACACGTTGTCGACGGGCTCAAAACGCAGCGTCTCGACCAGCCCTACGTGCGCAAGGATGGACGCCTGATAGCCGCTTCGTGGGACGAGGCACTGGGGCTCGTGGCAGAGAAGATCAAGGCAGCCGCGCCTGAGCGTATCGGTGCGATCGCGGGGGATCTCGCGGGGGCCGAGGAGATGTTCGCGCTGAAAGAGTTGCTCGGCTCGCTCGGCATCACGAATATCGATTGCCGCGCGCCACATGAGGCGCACGATCCAGCAACCGGACGTTCGTCCTACGTTTTCAATACGACGATCGCGAGCATCGATGATGCGGATGCCATTCTGATCATTGGCTCTAATCCCCGGCTCGAGGCGCCAGTTCTCAACTCGCGCATCCGCCAAAGGTGGCGCCAGGGCGGCCTTGCCATGGGTCTGATTGGTGCGGCGGCACCGCTCACCTATGATTACGTGCATATTGGCGGCGGCGCGCAGGCGCTCGCTGATCTCGCCGAGGGCAAGCACGACTTCGCGAACGTGCTTGCGAAGGCGAAGCGGCCGATGGTGATCGTCGGTGTTGGCGCTTGTGCCCGTACAGATGGTGCGGTGATGCTGTCGCTTGCCGCGCGGGTTGCCGAAGCGGCAGCCAAGGATACGGACGAGGGTTGGTCGGTTTTCAACGTGCTGCATACCGCCGCCGGACGGGTCGGGGGCCTGGATCTGGGCTTCGTTCCGGGTAAGGGCGGGCTGGCTACGGCTGACATGATGGCGGCGGCCGGCAGCGGGGCGCTCGAAGTGGTGTGGCTGCTCGGCGCCGACGAAATCGACATGTCTGCGCTCGGCTCGGCATTCGTGATCTACCAGGGCACGCATGGCGACGAAGGCGCACACCGCGCAGACGTCATCCTACCGGGTGCAGCCTACACCGAGAAAAGCGCGACATACGTCAACACCGAAGGCCGCGTCCAGACGACGACCCGCACAGTATTCCCGCCGGGCTCGGCGAAAGAGGATTGGACGATCGTGCGGGCACTGTCGGCGCGGCTCGGATCGACGCTGGGTTTCGACACGCTCGCGCAGTTGCGCGCTCAGATGTACAAGTCGGCGCCGACACTGGCGCGCCTCGACGAGCCGAACCGGGGTGCGGGAGAAGCCGGCGTGCTCGCCAAGCTGGCGCAAGCCGGCGGCATGGCGGACGCGACGGCCTTCGCGCCAGTGATCGAGGATTTCTATCTGACCAATCCGATCGCACGCGCGTCGGCCGTCATGGCGGAGCTTTCGGCTCTCAACAAAGCGGCTGCGGGCCAAGGCGGCCTGAGAGCGGCGGAATGAGGGGGCAGGAGGCAAGGCCATGATCAACACTGTGATCGAGTGGTTGAACACCACGCTGCCGCTTCCGGGTTGGCTCGACTGGATGTGGTGGACCCTCGTCTATGTGGTTGCGAGCTTGGCGCTGCTGGTCGGCCTGCTTGTGCTGATCGCATTCCTGCTTCTCATGGACCGCAAGGTGTGGGCCGCTGTACAGATGCGGCGCGGCCCCAATGTGGTGGGTCCGTTCGGCCTTTTGCAGTCGTTCGCCGATCTCTTGAAGTTCGTGTTCAAGGAGCCGGTTATTCCTGCAGGCGCGGACAAAGGCGTTTTTCTGCTGGCACCGCTGGCAACGGCGACATTCGCGCTTGCAGGGTGGGCGGTGATCCCGGTCAGCGAAAATGCCTGGGGCAAATGGGTGATCTCCGACTTGAATGTCGGCGTTCTCTACATCCTGGCGCTGTCATCGCTTGGCGTGTACGGCATCATCATGGGCGGCTGGGCATCAAACTCGAAATATCCGTTCATGGGCTCGCTTCGGTCGGCGGCGCAGATGGTCTCATATGAGGTATCGATCGGCTTCGTCATCATCACGGTGCTGCTGTTGGTGGGCTCGCTGAACCTCACCGATATCGTCAATGCGCAAAAGACCGGGCTTGGCACACAGATCGGCCTGCCCAACTCAATGGTCGACTGGCACTGGCTGGCGCTATTCCCGATGTTCGTCGTGTTCTTCATCTCGGCGCTGGCAGAGACGAACCGGCCGCCCTTCGACCTGCCTGAAGCCGAATCGGAGCTCGTCGCCGGCTTCATGGTCGAGTACTCCTCGACGCCGTACCTGCTCTACATGCTCGGCGAATACGTGGCGATCGTTGCCATGTGCGCGATGACCACGATCCTGTTTCTGGGTGGCTGGCTGCCGCCGATCGATGTCGCGCCATTCAATTGGGTGCCGGGCATACTGTGGTTCATCCTCAAGGCCACATTCGTCTTTTTCCTGTTCGCCATGGTGAAGGCGATGGTGCCGCGTTACCGCTATGATCAGTTGATGCGGCTTGGCTGGAAGGTGTTCCTGCCGCTGTCGCTCCTGATGGTGATCGCGGTGGCCGCAGTGCTCCATTTCGGAGGTCTGGCATGAGGCCGGAGCTGATCGGATTTGGTGCCGGTGGCCTGTTCGGTCTGGCGAACTTGGCCGTGCTGCGCTCTGTCGCGTCGCGCATCGAGGGCATGAAGCCGACGCCGGAGAAGAAGCGAACGGCGGGCATCCTGCGGATGGTCGATTTCGTGGACGTAATTGTATTTGCGGTGCTCGGCTACATTCTCGCGCCGATGCTCATGAAATGAGGACGGAGAGAACCCGATGAGTGTGTCATCCGGAATCAAATCGCTGTTCCTGTCGGAGTTCGTCTCGGCGTTCTTCCTGACGATGCGCTACTTCTTTGCGCCCAAGGCGACGTTGAACTATCCGTTCGAGAAAGGTCCGCTATCACCTCGCTTCCGCGGCGAGCATGCGCTGAGACGCTATCCCAACGGCGAAGAGCGATGCATAGCCTGCAAGCTGTGCGAGGCGGTCTGCCCGGCGCAGGCGATCACCATCGAGGCGGGGCCACGTCGCAATGACGGCACGCGGCGGACGACGCGCTACGACATCGATATGACCAAGTGCATCTACTGCGGGCTTTGCCAGGAGGCGTGCCCGGTCGAGGCGATCGTGGAAGGCCCCAACTTCGAGTTCGCGACGGAGACCCGTGAGGAGCTTTTCTACTGCAAGGAGAAGTTGCTTGCGAACGGCGATCGCTGGGAGCGCGAGATCGCCCAGAATCTCGCACTCGATGCGACGTACCGGTGAGGGGCGGCAAATGAGCGTGACAGCCTTCTTCTTCTATGTGTTCGCGGTTCTTGCGGTGATTTCGGCAACGCTGGTGATCACGGCGAAAAACCCGGTGCACGCAGTATTGTACCTGATCCTCACCTTCTTCAACGCCGCCGGCCTCTTCGTGCTGCTCGGCGCCGAGTTTCTGGCGATGCTGCTCGTCATCGTCTACGTCGGCGCGGTGGCAGTGCTGTTCTTGTTCGTGGTGATGATGCTCGACGTCGATTTCGCGGAACTGCGCGCCGGCTTCATCAAGAATGCGCCTGTCGGACTGATCGTTGGCGGCATCGTGCTGGCGGAACTCATCGCGCTGTTCGGTGTCCACGGGTTCGAACTGGGCCTTGGCAAGCAACTGGCGGCGGCGGCGCCGGCCGGGGTCACGAATACGAAGGCGCTTGGGCTGCTGATCTACACAAAATATGTCTACTTCTTCCAGGGCGCGGGGCTCGTTTTGCTGGTGGCCATGGTCGGGGCGATCGTCCTGACGCTGCGTCACAAGGAAGGTGTCAAGCGTCAGTCGATCTCGGTGCAGGTCAACCGCACGCCGGAAACGGCGGTGGAGGTCGTCAAGGTGGCGCCGGGCCAGGCGATCGTGCCATCGGCGGAGGGGCAGCGATGAGAGTGGGTGGAAGCAACGAGGGCTGGCCCCGGCATTTGCCATCATCGCCCGATGCCGGGAACGATCTGCAAGAGCTGCCGCGTGCGATTGCAATGGTGGCGCTTGGTGGTGCGCCGATGCTGGCGTTGGCGGGGCTTGCGCGCCTTGGTCTCGTCGAAGCGGCTGCGATGCCACTTTGGCTGACGCTGGGAATCTTGGCGCTCGCCGCGCTCGCGTATTTTGGGGCGATGGTCCGTGCAACGGGGTTGCGGGTTCTGGCGGCTGTCTTGGCGATCGGATTGCCGCTGGTTCTCTACTACTTCTCGTCTCGTGGCGGTCCAGGCATCGTGATTGCGCCGTTCGCTCTGGTCACGATGTGGATCGTATCGATCATCGCGGCGGTCTCGTTCGCCAATCTGGGAGGTTCTCAATGACGGTCGGACTGGCGCATTACCTCGTGGTGGCGGCGTGCCTGTTCACGCTCGGCATTTTCGGGATCTTTCTCAATCGCAAGAACGTCATCATCATCCTGATGTCGGTCGAGCTGATGCTGCTCGCCGTCAACATCAATCTCGTGGCGTTTTCGAGCTTCCTGGGCGATCTGGTCGGCCAGGTGTTCGCGCTGTTCGTACTGACGGTTGCGGCCGCCGAGGCCGCGATCGGTCTGGCGATCGTCGTCGTCTACTTCCGTAACCGGGGCTCGATCGCGGTGGAAGACATCAACATGATGAAGGGCTGAGCGGCGGAGCGCTAACCTATGATCTACAACGCAATCGTCTTCCTCCCGCTTTTGGGCGCAATCATCGCCGGCTTCTTCGGCCGGCTGATCGGCGAACGCCCTTCGGAAATCATCACGACGGGCTTCCTGATGGTGGCCTGTGTGCTCTCGTGGTTCGTGTTCATTCAGGTGGGTTTCGGGTCGGAGACGGCGCGCGTCCCGGTGCTCCGCTGGATCACATCGGGTGATCTGGATGTGGCCTGGTCGCTGCGTATCGATACGCTGACGGCGGTGATGCTGGTCGTCGTGACGACGGTCTCGGCGCTCGTTCACCTGTACTCGATCGGCTACATGCACGAGGACGACAGCCGGCCGCGCTTCTTCGCCTACCTGTCGCTCTTCACGTTCGCGATGCTGATGCTGGTGACGGCGGACAATCTCCTGCAGATGTTCTTCGGCTGGGAGGGCGTCGGCCTCGCCTCCTACCTGCTGATCGGCTTTTGGTATCACAAGCCCTCGGCCAACGCTGCGGCCATCAAGGCGTTTATCGTCAACCGCGTCGGCGACTTCGGCTTTTCGCTGGGCATCTTCGGCGTGTTCTTCATGTTCGGGTCGATCAACTTCGACGCGATCTTCGAGGCCGCTCCCGGCGCCAAGGGCGCGACGATGAACTTCCTCGGTATGCAGGTCGACGTCATGACGACGCTGTGCCTTCTGCTCTTCATGGGTGCGATGGGCAAGTCGGCACAACTTCTGCTGCACACCTGGCTGCCTGATGCCATGGAAGGCCCGACGCCGGTTTCCGCGCTGATCCACGCCGCAACGATGGTTACCGCCGGCGTATTCATGGTGGCGCGATTGTCACCGCTGTTCGAGCAGGCTCCGGTTGCCCTGCAGGTTGTCACGCTGGTCGGCTCAGCGACGGCCTTCTTCGCGGCGACTATCGGTCTTGTACAAAATGACATCAAGCGCGTGATCGCCTATTCGACCTGCTCGCAGCTCGGCTACATGTTCGCCGCGCTCGGCGTTTCGGCCTACGGTGCAGGTATCTTCCACCTTTTCACGCACGCTTTCTTCAAGGCGCTCCTGTTCCTCGGTGCCGGCTCGGTGATCCACGCGATGCATCATGAGCAGGACATGCGCAACATGGGCGGACTGGCGCCGAAGATCCGTATCACCTGGGCGATGATGCTGATCGGCACGCTGGCGCTGACGGGGGTGGGCATTCCGCATCTGGCGGGCTTTGCCGGCTTCCACTCCAAGGACGCGATCATCGAAGGCGCTTACATGGCGCATCTGCCATACGACTATTCGTTCTGGCTGCTGGTCGTGGCAGCGTTCATGACGTCGTTCTACTCGTGGCGCCTCGTGTTCATGACCTTCCACGGAAAGACCCGCGCGGAACCCGACGTTTACAAGCACGCGCACGAGAGCCCGATGGTGATGCTGGTTCCTCTCGGCGTGCTGGCGCTCGGCGCGGTGCTGGCCGGCGTCGTGTTTTCTCCCTATTTCATTGGCGATCTGATGACCGGGTTCTGGGGCACGTCGATCGCTCAGGCGGGCGGTGAGGTCGCCAGTGCCACGGCAACGGCGGCAGGTGATGTCGCACAGGCGATCGGCATGGCAGGACAAGCCGGCGGTGAAGCCGCGGGACATGCGGCGGGCGCGGCCGGGCAGGTGGCAGATGCCGCACAAGGTGCGGCGGCCGCTCACGGGAGCGCAAACCATCATCCCCCGACCTGGGTGGTCTGGTCGGCAACGATCGCGATGGCGGCTGGTTTCGGGTTGTCCTACCTCTATTACATCGCCGCGCCATGGCTGCCGCAGGCAACGGCCAGAACATTCCGTCCGGTCTACCTGTTCCTGCTCAACAAGTGGTACTTCGACGAACTCTATGACGTCGTGTTCGTGCGGCCCGCGCTGTGGCTCGGGCGGACGCTCTGGAAGGGCGGAGATGGCGCGATCATCGACGGCACCATCGACGGCACGGCGCGCGGCGTCGTGTGGACGACGGGCCGGATCGTCAAGCTGCAGACCGGCTATGTCTATCACTACGCCTTTGCGATGCTGATCGGCGTCGCACTCCTCATCAGCTACTTCATCTTCGCCGGTGGGGTCACGAAATGAACCTGGCTACGCTTCCTATTCTATCCCTGGTGACGTTCCTGCCTCTGGTGGGCGCGTTGTTCATCGCGTTCCTGCCGCAGGACGCGGTGCGAAATGCACGTTACGTCGCGCTATGGACGACGCTCGTCACATTCGTGCTTTCTCTTTTCATCTGGATCGCGTTCGACAAGGCTAATCCGGGCTTCCAGTTCATCGAGGAGCACAATTGGCTGGGGCCGATCAAGTACAAGGTCGGCGTCGATGGCATCTCGATGCTGTTCGTCATCCTGACGACATTCCTGATGCCTTTGTGCATCCTTGCTTCATGGGAAGCGATCGAGAAGCGCGTCAAAGAATACATGATAGCGTTCCTGGTCCTCGAAACGCTGATGGTGGGTGTGTTCGTCGCGCTCGATCTGGTGCTGTTCTACCTATTCTTCGAGGGGGGCCTCATCCCGATGTTCCTCATCATCGGCGTGTGGGGCGGCAAGCGGCGCATCTACGCAAGTTTCAAGTTCTTCCTCTATACGCTGCTCGGCTCGGTGCTGATGCTGCTGGCGTTGATGGCGATGTGGTGGCACACGGGTACCACGGACATTCCGCAGCTGATGCAGGCAAAGTTCCCGGCCGACATGCAGTGGTGGCTGTGGCTTGCATTCTTCGCTTCGTTCGCGGTGAAGATGCCGATGTGGCCGGTGCATACGTGGCTTCCCGATGCGCACGTGGAGGCGCCGACAGCGGGCTCGGTGATCCTGGCCGGCATCCTCTTGAAAATGGGCGGCTACGGTTTCCTGAGGTTTTCGCTGCCGATGTTCCCGCTGGCGAGCGCGGATCTGGCGCCGCTGGTGTTCGCATTGTCAGTGGTGGCCATCATCTACACCTCGCTGGTGGCTCTCGTGCAGGATGACATGAAGAAGCTCATCGCCTATTCGTCGGTGGCGCACATGGGCTTCGTGACGATGGGCATTTTCACGTTCACGCATCAAGGTGTCGACGGCGCGATCTTCCAGATGCTGTCGCACGGCATCGTTTCGGCGGCCCTGTTCCTTTGCGTAGGCGTCATCTACGATCGCATGCACACGCGTGAGATTGCCGCATTTGGCGGCCTCGTCGACCGAATGCCGATCTACGCGTTCTGTTTCATGGTCTTCACATTGGCGAACGTCGGCCTTCCCGGCACCTCGGGCTTCGTCGGTGAGTTCCTGACGCTGATCGGCGCATTCAAGGTCAACACGTGGCTTGCGTTCCTTGCCACGTCAGGCATCATTCTGTCGGCGTCCTACGCGCTGTGGCTTTACCGGCGCGTGATTTTCGGTGTGCTGGAGAAGCCGAGCCTCAAGGCGATCCTCGACATGAGCCCGCGAGAGGTCGTTGTAATGGCACCGCTTGTAATTCTAACGATCTTCTTCGGGTTCTTTCCCGCGCCGATCCTGGATGTTACGGCGCAATCGGTGAAGAAGCTCGTTAGCGATTACGAGGCGGCGATCCGTACCGCCGAGACGGAGCGGTCCGCGCCCTTCAGGATCGAGATCAGTGCCGCCGAAGGCCAGAAGGAGGCAAAGTGATGATCGACCTTCTGTCCTATCCGGCCCTGCCCGAGATCGTCTTGGCGGTTGGAGCGATGGCATTGCTCATGCTCGGCGCGTTCCAGCCCGACACCGAAGAGACGGGGACGATGACGTCGTGGCTGGCGATCGGTGTGATCGCTCTGGCGGGCGTCGTCATGATGCTCAATCCATACGTATCGAGCGGTCTTTTTGACGATGCATTCATCATGGATCGGTTCACCCGCTTCATGAAGCTTCTGGTGCTGATTGGATCGGCCGGTGCACTCGTTCTGTCGTTTCAGTCGTTTGGCGATATGAAGCTGATGAAGTTCGAGTATCCGGTGCTGGTGCTGCTGGCAACCGTCGGCATGATGATGATGATCTCGGCCAACGATCTCATTGCGCTCTACATTGGTCTGGAGCTGCAGAGCCTTGCACTCTATGTGGTTGCCGCGTTCCGGCGCGACTCGGTGCGCTCGAGTGAGGCGGGCCTGAAGTATTTCGTGCTGGGCGCATTGTCGTCGGGCATGCTGCTCTATGGCGCTTCGCTCGTCTACGGCTTTGCCGGTTCGACCAGCTTCTCTGTGATCGCCGGGGTGGTGAAGGACGCGACCAATATCGGCGTCATCGTCGGCCTTGTCTTCATCATGGTCGGCCTTGCCTTCAAGGTGTCGGCCGTGCCGTTCCACATGTGGACGCCGGATGTCTACGAGGGCGCGCCAACGCCGGTCACGGCGTTTTTCGCGGCCGCGCCCAAGGTGGCGGCCATGGCGTTGATGGTGCGGACGCTTGCGGTCGCCTTTCCCGGTATTGCGCCGGCTTGGCAGCAGATCGTCGTGTTCATCGCGATCGCTTCGATGCTGCTTGGATCGTTCGCAGCGATCGGGCAGACCAATATCAAACGCCTGATGGCGTATTCCTCGATCGGCCACATCGGCTTCGCGCTGGTCGGGCTTGCCGCAAACAATCCGGAAGGTGCGCAGGGCGTGCTGATCTACATGGCGATCTACCTCGTGATGACACTCGGCACGTTCGCATGCATCCTTGCGATGCGCCGTGCCGAGGGACCTGTCGAGGAGATCGACGAGCTGTCGGGCCTGGCTGAGAACAATCTCGGGATGGCGTTCGCGCTTGGCATGCTGATGTTCTCGCTTGCAGGCATTCCGCCGCTTGCCGGGTTTTGGGGCAAGTTCTACGTCATCGCTGCGGCCATCAAGGCCGATATGATCCTGCTGGCCGTGGTCGCGGTTCTGGCGAGCGTCATCGCTGCGTTCTATTACATCCGCATCGTCATCGTGATGTTCGTCAAGGAGCCCAAGGAGAAGTTCCTCGAGATCGACGGAAAGGTCGGCGCGGTCATGGCTCTTGCGACGATCTTCGTTGTTTTCTTCATCGTCTATCCCTCGCCGCTGGTGGAGGCGGCCGCACAGGCGGCCAAGTCGCTGAGGCTGTGAGGGATGGCTGCGGCCCTCCCAAAGGACGAAGCGAGGTGGATCGAGCTCGACGAGATCGATTCAACGAATGCGGAAGCGATGCGCCGCGCATTGGCCGGGGAACGCGGTCCGCTCTATATTCGGGCGGACCGTCAGACGGCGGGGCGCGGACGATCGGGGCGGGCATGGGTTGCCCTCACTGGAAATCTCGTCCTGAGCCGGATGGGCCACCTAGGCGCGCCGCCGGGTGTCATACCGCAGTTGTCGCTCGTTGCGGGCGTGGCGGTTTTTCGAGCAGTCGCCGCCGAGATCAAGGGAAGCGACAGGGCAGCCGAGAGCTTGCAGCTCAAATGGCCGAACGATGTTCTGCTCGATGGAGCCAAGCTCGCAGGTATCCTCGTCGAAGCGACGATGGTCGGTGGCGAGCAGTTTGCCATAATCGGTATCGGTCTCAATGTCGCCAAGGCGCCCGAGGTGCCCGGCCGGCACACGGCGGCGCTCGCTGCAATAGCGCCGGGCGCGCCAGTCCCTGGGCCGGACCTGCGCGATGTCTCGCGGGCGGTGGCGATGCATCTGGAAGATGCGCTGGCGCTGTGGGATGAGGGTCGCGGCTTCCACGCGATCAGGCTTGCTTGGCTGGCCGCGTCTGCTCCGCAAGGCACGGCAATGACGATCGAGACCACGGACGGACGCGTTTCAGGTTTCTTTCGAGGTCTCGACACCGACGGCGCTCTGATCCTAGCTGACACGTTGGGCGGAGTACGGAGATATACCTATGGCGACGTGACGCTCGATTCAGAGCGGAAAATGTCCTAATTCAGCCCGTCGAAGAATTGAAAGTGACGGGGCTCATGGGGAAAACGATCGACGCGGGGGCAGGCTCGCAACGGGACGAGCTGGTTTTGGTCGCGCTGGGTGGTCTCGGCGAAATTGGAATGAACGCTTATCTCTACGGCTTTGGTCCGCCCAAGGCACGTAAATGGCTGCTTGTCGATCTCGGCATTACTTTTCCAGAGGGTGAGTTCGACCCTGGAGTCGATGTCATTCTGCCGGATCTGCGCTTTCTCATCGAAGAGCGTCAGGCGCTCGCCGGTATCGTCCTGACGCACGCCCATGAGGATCACATCGGAGCGGTCATCGATCTTTGGCCGCAGATCGAAGCGCCGATCTATGCGACCCCGTTCACGGCTGGAATGTTGAAGGCCAAGTCGGCGGAGTACGGCGGGCGCCTCAAGCTTCCGATCAACATCGTGCCACTCGGCAGTACGGTGAAGATCGGGCCGTTCGAGATCGAGTTGGTGACGATGTCGCATTCGATCCCCGAGCCCTCGGCGATTGCCATCCGTACGCCGGTCGGACTTGCTCTGCACTCGGGCGACTGGAAGCTCGATCAGACGCCGTTCGTCGGCGATCCGCCCAATGAGGCCAGACTTGTGGAGATCGGGCGCGAAGGTGTGCGAGCGCTGATCTGCGATTCCACGAATGCCATGCGAGACGGACGTTCGCCCTCGGAACTCGAGATCGCACAATCGCTGACCGCAATTGTAAGAAAGGCGCCCAAACGGGTCGTGGTCACGACCTTCTCGTCGAATGTAGCGCGCATCAAGGCTGTCGCGGATGCGGCGGCGGCGGCCGGGCGGACACTGGTCGTTGCCGGTCGGGCACTGCACCGCGTCATCGATGTGGCGCGCGAGACCGGCTATCTGCCCGAGGATCTGCGCTATCTCGACCAGCAGCAGTTCAAGTACATCGACCGCAACGACGTGGTGCTCTTGTGCACGGGCAGCCAGGGCGAGCCGCGCGCGGCAATGGCACGCATCGCCGACAATGACCATCCCGATATCCAGCTCGCCAAAGGCGATCTCGTCATCTTTTCCTCGCGCACCATTCCGGGCAACGAGAGGCCGGTCGGGCGAATTCAAAACGCGCTCGTGCGCATGGGCTGCGACGTCCTTACCGATTCAGAAGCGCTTGTGCATGTGACGGGCCATCCCCGCCGTGACGAGCTGAGGCAGATGTACAAGTGGATCAAGCCGCAAGTGGCGGTACCCATGCACGGTGAGGCCCGTCATATCGCGGCCCACGCCGAGCTGGCGCGAACGGCGGGGGTTCCGCTCGTGGTGCCAGCCTACAATGGCGAAATGGTGCGACTTGCGCCCGATCCGGTCGAGGTCGTGGATGATGTCCCGGTCGGCCGCCTGTTTCGCGATGGAAGGCTGATCGTACCGAGTGATGCAGGGCCCGTGCGCAACCGGCGCAAGCTGGCGATCGTCGGCGTCGTGGTGGTGGCGATCGCCATGACGCGGCGGGGCGAGGTTTTGTGCGATCCGGAAATCGCGCTCGATGGCGTGCCCGAGTTCGATGCAGAGGGCGACGAGATGTTCGATATCGTTGCCGACGCCGTGGACGGTACGCTCGAAAGCATGCCGGCCAAAAAGCGCAAGGAAGTGGAAGTTGTGCGCGAGGCGCTGCGCCGGTCGGTTCGCGCAGCCGTTTTCGAGACTTGGGGCAAGAAGCCCGTCGTCAAGGTCCTCATCAACGTGGTCGATGGTTGAGATCGGCCGGGCCAGGGCACGTTGAACTGAGCTGTGCGGCGGCAGCGCGGAAAACATGCTCAAGACAAAGGACTGGATCGTGTATGTGTTTGCATGAAACATGACCGCGATCTGGCAGGGGTTGCTGTCCATGTGCCCGCAATTCCTGGAGTGAGGCTGCCGGTGCATGCTGGCGGCGCAAGCGGAAACCGGCTCGCGCGCCTCATCAAAATGAGCCAACGTTCAAGGAGCAAATGATGATCGGACGCCTCAATCACGTCGCCATCGCGGTGAAGGATCTGGAAAAAGCGGTTGCCACGTACCGCAATACGCTTGGCGCTCATGTATCCGATCCGCAGGCGGAGCCCGATCATGGCGTGACCGTCGTATTCGTCACACTGCCGAACACGAAGATCGAATTCCTCCAACCCCTGGGCGGCAATTCACCGATCGCGAAGTTCCTGGAGAAGAACCCCGATGGCGGCATTCACCATGTATGCTACGAGGTCGACGATATCATCGCCGCGCGCGATCAGCTCAAGGCAGCGGGGGCGCGCGTTCTCGGCGACGGCGAGCCGAAGATCGGTGCGCATGGCAAGCCGGTGCTGTTCCTGCATCCGAAGGATTTCCTCGGTACGCTGACAGAACTGGAACAGGCGTGAGCGTACTCATCATGATCGGCTCGTACACGCAGGGACGTGCTCGGCTGGTCGACCGCGGGCAGGAGGTGGGATGAGCTTAACTTTCAGTATCGCGATCTATTTCATCATCTGGTGGCTCTCGCTGTTCGCCGTGCTCCCGTTCGGGCTTCGCACGCAGGACGAGGCAGGAGAGGTGGTGCCGGGCACGCCCGAGAGCGCGCCTGCGCGGCCGCGCCTGCTGCGGATCTTTGTGGTCAATACGATCGTGGCCTCTATCGTATTCACCATCTTCTGGCTGGGTGTGACGCAGGGCTGGCTTGATCCTGAAACATTCCCGTTCCAGGTGCCCGTGCGCGACTTGCCGCCGCCCTGAACTCGGCCGGCAGGTGGGCTCGTTCTATCGCTGAAACAGAAAAGGAGCAGGGCTGCCTAGCCCTGCTCCTTTTTTCACCCGATCTCGATATTCGCTCGGACTGCGGCTGTTTTCGCCAGTCCAGTCCGCTTTGATTGGCGAACCCATCATCGGTGGGTTCGCTCGCTCCCTAGACTTGAGCCGATTGCCATACCGAACATGGTTTCGACCCTTTTCGTACCGTTGACGGGCGCACCATACTCAAGCTGCGCCACACTGTCACGCTTGGTGGCGCGTTTTTTTTTGCTCGATCATCCCTTTTGATTACCGAGGATCGGCCGAAGCGGTCTGACATCGTTCGTGCTTGTCCCCCGGGGAGGAGCGGCGGCCTATGGTCGGTCTCATGGACCGGAGGCACGAGCGATGGCGGCTGGGCAGGCAGGGGGCGGGGTTGGCCCGGGCGGGTGTCGTCACCGCCTCGTGCCAGTTCGTGCGCGTTCTCTGGGCTGTATTGGCATTATCCGGCGTTCCCGGCTCGTCCGAAGGCGGGGCTTGGGCAGGCGAGCTGAGCCTCCGCTATCATGAAATCGAGCTGCTGGTGCGATCTGCGACGCGCGGCCGGAGCGTGGTCGTCGCATGCGGCAGGGCCGCGCAAGCGGGGGTGCCCTGTGATGGCGGTAGACGGATCGTCGTGGGCTGGAAAGGCAGTAGCGATTCCGACGTTCTCCAGCCCATGTTCGTGCTCGACGCACCAGAATTCTCGTCGCTGGGCGGGCGTTACGCATTGTGGCCCGCGACTTCATTTTCTCTGGCGATCAAGGCCAAGGCGGCGCCCCACGGTCTCGACCTGACGGTCGCCGCCGATAACGATGTTCATTTCGCAGCGGTGTGCGTTTCGGGGGCGTGTACGGATGCCGCCCTGCTGCCTCGGCTCGCATGGCGATCACCGTATCTCAGCCTACAGATCGGCCCTGAGCGCGGGACGGACAGGGCATCCATCGCCGGCAGCGGCGCAGCCGCTGCGGATGGCAGGTTGATGCAGATCCGTGAGATACAGGCCTTCGGCCGCTTTGAATTGGAGTGTCCGGGTGGCTGGGGGCTGGCTCCAGCGGTCTGTACGACCATCAGGGTAGCGATCGGGGATGATATGTCCATTCTGGTTCAGGCGGCGCTCGAAGCGCTGCGTGCAAACGCCAATGCCAGGGGATTGGCAACGCTGGCCTCCTCTGCGCTCGCCCCGGCTTCAGGTGGGGTGGCGGCCAAGGGTGCGTGGGGGGCGTTGCGCATCCGCAATATCGAGGGCGATGCGCGGGGCGTGCGCATTTCGTTCTGTCTCCGGCCAGATTGTGCGTGACGTTGTGTCGGCGATCCCCGGCAGTTCGTCGGGCCGCCATTGCCCATAGCGGCGTTCTTCGTTAAGAGCGCTCGCGGGCTTCTTGCTGAACCCACGGCCAGAACTCGCTAGAACTCGTCTCGTGTGGAGATCCCGCACGCGCCCGTCGAAACCCGAGTGAAGCTGATGCGCCTGAACTATTTCACGACTGTCCTCAGCCACAAGCCGAGAAACGCCGCGCCTGCCGTAAGCGATACGACCCACGAGGCCAGCCGATGAGCAAGCGCGCGCTCAGCGTCACCCGCGAAGAAAATTTCCCGGATTGGTACCAGGCCATTGTCCGCGACGGCGACATGGCAGAAACGAGCCCGGTGCGCGGCTGCATGATCATCAAGCCCTGGGGCTGGGGCGTCTGGGAGCGCATCCAGGCCGAGCTCGATCAGCGCATCAAGGATACGGGCCACGAGAATTGCTATTTCCCGCTGTTCATTCCGATGAGCTTCATCGCCAAGGAGGCCGAGCACGTCGAGGGCTTTGCCAAGGAGATGGCGGTCGTCACGCACCACCGTCTGAAGAACGAGGGCGGCAGGCTCGTCGTCGATCCCGGAGCGAAGCTCGAGGAGCCGCTGATCGTGCGCCCGACTTCGGAGACGATCATCGGCGACGCCTTCCAGCGCTGGATCAAGAGCTACCGGGACCTGCCTCTTCTGGTGAACCAGTGGGCCAACGTCGTGCGCTGGGAAATGCGCACGCGCCTGTTCCTTCGTACAGCCGAGTTCCTCTGGCAGGAGGGGCATACCGCGCATGCGGACCGAGACGATGCGATGGGCGAGACGCTGAAGATGCTCGAAGTCTACCGCGAGTTCGCGGAGAACGTGCTGGCGATGCCGGTGATCGCCGGTGAGAAGCCTGCCAACGAGCGTTTCCCCGGTGCGGTCAATACCTACTCGATCGAAGCCATGATGCAGGACGGCAAGGCGCTGCAGGCCGGCACCTCGCACTATCTGGGGACCCACTTCGCCGAGGCACAGAACATCCAGTTCCAGAGTGCGCAAGGCCAGCTCGAGTACTGTCACACGACGAGCTGGGGTGTTTCGACGCGATTGATCGGCGGCGTGATCATGACGCATGGCGACGACGATGGACTGCGTCTGCCGCCCAGAATCGCGCCGCGCCAGATTGTCATCGTGCCGATGCTGCGCGACAAACCGGAAGACGCCGATCTGCTGGAGTACTGTGCGGCCATCGAGAAGGAACTCAAGGCTGCGGGCATTCGCGCATTCGTCGATGCCAAGCCGGTGAAATCGGCGGAGAAGCGCTGGAGCTGGGTGCGCCGCGGAGCACCGGTCATCGTGGAGATCGGCGGTCGCGACGTGGGCGGCGGGAACGTCACATTCATGCGGCGCGATCGCCTGCGTGACGGCGACAAGATCGTCTCGGTGACGAAGACGCGCGCTGAGTTCGTGGCAGAAGCGGGCCGACTGCTGACGGAGATCCAGATATCGCTGTTCGATGCGGCCAAGAAGCGGCTGGACGAAAATATTCTCACCGGAATCAACACATGGAATGAATTGGCGGATTATTTCGGTGCGGCGGCAGCCGACGATGAAGGCGGCGCCTTCCGGGGTTGGGTCAAGGTTGCCTGGTCACGGCCCGAGGGAGCAGAGCTGGAGGCGGTCGCGGATCGGCTCAAGGACCTCAAGCTGACGATCCGCAATGCGCCGCTCGTGCAGGAGCCACTCGATCGCAATTGCATCTTCACGGGAAAACAGGCGAAAGAGTTCGTCCTCATTGCGCGTGCATATTGAAGAAACACCGTGGGTCCGCGCCAGCCTGCCTTGATGGTGCCGCGGGGGCTTGCGAAGGAGCGTGACAGGGGGCGATCTGGCGCCCGACGGAGAGTGTCAGGATGACTTTATCCGATGGATCACGGGGCGGGCCGGCGGCCGGTTCGCGCGCGGCTTCCGCGACCAAGCCGGTAGCGGCGACACGGGCCTTTTCGCCCTTCGAGTGGATGCTCGCGGGCCGTTATCTGAGGGCGCGGCGCAAGGAAGGCTTCATCTCCGTCATCGCCGGGTTTTCCTTCGTCGGCATCATGCTCGGTGTGGCGACCCTGATCATCGTGATGGCAGTGATGAATGGATTTCGAAAGGATCTGTTCGCCAAAATCCTGGGCCTCAACGGCCACGTCATCGTCATGAAAATCGGAGAACCGTTCACCGACTACAACGATGTGCGCAAAGAGGTCGCCAGGTTGGCCGGCGTCAAGACCGTCATTCCGCTCATCGAAGGACAAGTGATGGTTTCGTCGGCCGTGCAGGCGACTGGTGGGCTGGTGCGCGGCGTCGACGAGGCCTCGCTGAGACATTTGCCGCTCGTGTGGGACAACGTGCGCGCAGGCAGCCTGCAAGGATTTGACGAGCAGCGCTCCATCGCAATCGGCCAGCGGCTCGCCAACCAGTTGCGGGTCACGGCGGGCGATACGATCACGCTCGTCTCGCCGCGTGGGGCGACGACACCATTTGGCACCGCGCCCCGTTCCAAGCCCTATGTCGTTTCGGCGGTGTTTGAGCTTGGCATGTCGGAATACGACCGCATGATGGTATTCATGCCACTTGCCGAGGCGCAGCGGTATTTCTCCAAGGGCGACGAGGTCGACGTACTCGAGGTGATCGTCGACGATCCGGAGGCTGTCGGCCACTACGCCGAGGAGATACGTCGCGCCGGTGGCCCTACCATCCAGGTCAACGACTGGCGACATCGCAACGAGACGTTCTTTACCGTGCTGGAAGTCGAGCGCAACGTGATGTTCATCATCCTCTCGCTGATCGTTCTGGTCGCGGCGCTGAACATCATCTCCGGCTTGATGATGCTGGTGAAGGACAAGGGGCGCGACATCGCCATCCTGCGCACGATGGGGGCCACGAAGGGGGCCATCATGCGCGTCTTCCTCATTACAGGCGCTTCGATCGGCATCGTCGGCACGCTGGCCGGGCTGATCCTGGGAGTCGTGTTCTGCTGGAACATCGAGAGGGTCCGCGAATTCGTGGCTTGGCTCACCAGCACGCAGATTTTCGATCCCACCGTGTACTATCTCAACAAGCTGCCGGCGGACATCAATCCGCACGAGACGGCAACGATCGTTTTGATGGCGATGGCGTTGTCGGTGCTGGCGACGATCTATCCTTCGTGGAGGGCCTCCAAGCTCGATCCCGTCGAAGCCTTGCGATACGAGTGAGGTGAGGCGTGGATACAACCCATTCCGCTGCGCACCCTGTGCTGGAACTGATCGAGTTGCGGCGCACGTTCAACCAGGGGCCGCGCGAGATCCATGTTCTCAACGGAGCCTCGGCGTGCCTCATGCCGGGCGAGGCCGTGGCGCTCGTCGGCCCATCGGGTGCGGGCAAGTCGACGCTGCTGCACATCGCCGGGCTGCTGGAGCAGCCGGACAGCGGGCATGTGATCGTTAACGGCCGTGACTGCGCCAAGATGGACGACCGTCAGCGCACTGCTGTGCGGCGTAGCGAAGTCGGCTTCGTCTACCAGTTCCACCAGTTGCTGCCCGAGTTCTCCGCCCTGGAGAATGTCGTCATCCCGCAGATGATCCTCGGCCGGTCGCGGCGCGCGGCTGAAAAACGCGCGCGGGACCTGCTGGCGGCACTGGGCCTTGCAGAGCGTGTCGAGCATCGACCGGCGGAGCTGTCGGGCGGCGAGCAGCAGCGCACCGCCATCTGCCGGGCGCTTGCCAATGGACCGCGCCTGCTGCTGGCCGACGAGCCGACCGGCAATCTCGATCCCAAAACGTCCGAGCGGGTCTTTAACGAGCTCATCTCGCTGATCCGCCGCACAGGCGTTGCCGCGCTGATCGCCACGCATAACGTCGATCTCGCCAATCGCATGGACCGGGTGCTGCAACTCTCCGACGGGCTGCTGTACGAATTGCAGCGGGGCTATCACCAAAGGTGAGCGGTGGCCGGTGTTGCCAAGTGCTATTCGCATTCGACGGGAATTGTGAAGTTTCGGGCGTTCAGGCGTGCCGGGAATGTGATGGTTTCAGCGCTGGGAGCGAGGAAACCGGGGAAAATGCAGCCGCGACATGGGTGCGGTGTCGTCTGAAGGTGGCCTAACCCGGCGCTCGCGCCTAACCTTGATTCATGACCGAACCCAAGAGACCCGTAGATAACGGCTCCACCGCGTCCGCCTTGCCGCGCTATGTCCCGCTCAAGGTGCATTCCGCCTATTCGCTGCTGGAAGGCGCGCTGCCGATCAGCAAGCTGGCGAAGCTCGCCACCGCCAATGGCTATCCTGCGATCGCGCTCACCGATACCAACAACATGTTCGGTGTGCTGGAGTTTTCCGAAAAGATCGCTGGTGCCGGCATCCAGCCGATCGCCGGCATTTCGCTGGCGGTTGATTTCGAAGACGCTCGACCGGTGCACGCGGGTGAGTTTTACGCCGGGCAGGCAAATTTGGGTCGCTCAAGTAAGCCAAATATGGATGGCCTCATCACTCTCTTCGCCATGAATGAGGACGGCTACGCCTCGCTCATGAAGCTCGCCAGCCACGCATATCTCAAGAAAGACGAAATCGAGCCTGCGCACGTCAAGTTCAACGATATTGAAAAACACGCGGCAGGCGTCATCGCCCTGACAGGCGGGCCCGATGGCCCGATCGATCAAGAGTTGCGCGAGGGACGCGCCCCCGTTGCCAAATCCCGCCTGGAAAAACTGAAGGCGCTGTTTGGAGATCGTCTCTACGTCGAGCTGCAGCGGCACGGTAGTCCGGCAGAGCGCGATGTCGAACCGCAGCTCCTCGAGCTCGCCTATGCGCACGAGCTGCCGCTGGCTGCAACCAACGAAGTCTATTTCGCCAAGCCCGAGGATTACGAGGCGCATGACGCGCTTTTGTGTATCGCGGAGGGCAGCTACGTCGTCGAAGACAATCGGCGTCGGGTGACGCGCGAGCACTACTTCAAAAGTGCGGACGAGATGGCGAGCCTGTTCGCCGATATTCCCGAAGCGCTCGAGAACACGGTTGAGATTGCGATTCGCTGCGCCTACCGCCCGAAAGGGCGTAAACCAATTCTGCCCCGCTTCGTTGCCGGCGATGACAGCGTCAGCGAGATCGAGCAGTTCCGGCTCGAAGTGGCGGAGATGAAGCGGCAGGCGGAGCAAGGCCTAGCAGCGCGGCTCAAAGTCAATCCACTGGCGCCGGGCTTCACGCGGGAGGACTACGAGAAGCGGCTTGCTTATGAGGTGGACGTCATCACGCGGATGAAGTTCCCGGGCTACTTCCTCATTGTTGCCGACTTCATCAAGTGGGCGAAGGCGAATGGCATACCGGTGGGGCCGGGCCGCGGCTCGGGCGCCGGCTCGTTGGTCGCCTGGGCGCTCACCATCACCGATCTCGATCCGTTGCGGTTCGGGCTTCTGTTTGAGCGCTTTCTCAATCCCGAGCGCATCTCGATGCCGGACTTCGACGTCGATTTCTGCCAGGACCGCCGCGATGAGGTGATCCGCTACGTTCAGGATAAGTACGGGCACGATCGGGTTGCGCAGATCATCACGCACGGCAAGCTGCAGGCGCGCGCCGTGTTGCGCGACGTAGGCCGCGTCCTGCAGATGCCTTATGGACAGGTGGACCGGTTATGCAAACTGGTGCCGAATAATCCGGCCAACCCGGTAACGTTACCAGAGGCGATCGCGGGCGAGCCCAAGCTGCAGGAGGAGCGCGACCGCGAGCCGATCGTGGCGCGCTTGCTGGAGATTGCGGAAAAGCTGGAGGGCCTTTACCGCCACGCCTCGACGCATGCGGCCGGCATGGTGATCGGCGACCGTCCGCTGGACGAGCTCGTGCCGATGTACAAGGATCCAAAGTCCAACACGCCGGTCACGCAGTTCAACTGGAAGATGGTTGAGGCCGCGGGCCTGGTTAAATTCGACTTCCTGGGGCTCAAGACGCTCACCGTCCTGCAAAAGGCGGTGGGGTTCGTCAGCCAAGGACGCGGCGTCGACATCGATCTTGCAACGCTGCCGCTCGACGACAAGAAGAGCTACGAGCTGCTGGCGCGCGCTGATACGGTCGGCGTGTTCCAGCTGGAATCGACAGGCATGCGCGAAAGTTTGAAGCGGCTCAGGCCCGATCGCTTCGAAGACATCATCGCCATGGTGGCGCTCTATCGTCCGGGCCCGATGGACAACATCCCCACCTACATCAACCGCAAGCATGGCGAGGAGCCGGTCGATTACCTTCACCCAATGCTGAAGGGCATCCTGGAGGAGACCTACGGTGTCATCATCTACCAGGAGCAGGTAATCCAGATCGCGCAGGTGATGGGCGGCTATACGCTTGGCCAGGCCGATATGCTGCGGCGTGCGATGGGTAAGAAGGACAAAGACGAGATGGCGCGCCAGCAGGCGCGCTTTGTCGAAGGTGCGGTAGGCAATGGCGTGAAGAAGGAAGATGCCGTCTACATTTTCGAGTTGGTCAACAAATTCGCAGGCTACGGCTTCAACAAATCGCATGCGGCAGCCTACGCGCTGGTCAGCTACCATACCGCCTACATGAAGGCCAACTTCCGCGAGGAATTCCTTGCAGCCTCGATGACGCTCGACATGTCGAACACCGACAAGCTCGCCATGTTCGCCTCGGAAGCGGCGCGGAGCGGCATAACCGTGAAGCCGCCATGCATCAACGAGAGCGAGATCGCATTTCTGCCGGAGCCGCCTTTGCAGGGCGCTCCGGCCAGGGACGGCAAGGAACCGAGGGGCGCGATCCGTTACTCGCTGGCGGCGCTCAAGAACATCGGCGCCTCTGCCGTGGAGAGCATCGTTGCCGCACGTGCCGAGAAAGGAGCTTATCTGTCGCTGGGCGATTTCGCCTCGCGCATCTCGGCCAAGGCCCTCAACAAACGCGCGATCGAAACGTTAGCCAAGGCCGGTTCATTCGATTGCGTGGACGCGAACCGGGCGGCGGTGGCGGCCAATGCGGATGCCGTGATGGCAATGGCGCAACGCACCGAAAGCGACGCGGCGCTGGGCACCAGCGATTTGTTCGGAGGCGGGGCCGGAGGTCCGCCGGCACTTGATCTCAAGCCGACGCGCGCGTGGACGCCGATGGAGAAGCTATCGGCTGAGTTCGAGGCGGTGGGCTTTTACCTGTCGGGCCATCCTCTCGATCAATATCAGGGCTTGCTCGCCAAGCTCGGTATCAAGCGCTACGCCGATTTTGAGTCTGCAGCCGACTACGGCTCGAATGTCGCGCGTCTCGCCGGCATCGTCGTCTCGGCGCGCGAACGCAAGTCGCAGAAGGGCAACAAGTTCGCGTTCGCCATGTTCTCCGACATGAGCGGCCAGTTCGAAGCGGTCATCTTCTCCGATACACTCAATGCCTGCGGGCACCTGCTCAAGGCCGGGACGCCCGTCGTCATTACGGTCGAAGCGGAGCGCGACGGCGACACGCTCAAGATGCGTGTGCAGTCCCTGGAGGCGCTCGATGACGTGGCGGCGAACGTGCAGCGCGGCTTGAAGCTGGTGTTCGACGCGAGTGTGGTGGCGGGTCAGAGGAACTGGAAGGCAGAAATCCTCGAGCTGCTCGTTCCCAAAATGGGGAACGGAAAGAAAGGTGGCCAGATCCGTATCGTCATGGCGTTGCCGGACCGTGGCCGCGAACTCGAGTTTGCCTTGCCGGGGACGTTCGACGTTTCGCCGCAGCGAGTGGGTGAGCTTTCGACTGTGCCAGGTGTTGTGGAGATCGTGGAGCTTTAGCCGGCTTTGAGTGCCAGCAGCACTGGGCCCCGGACACCTCCGGACCTTGCTTTCCCTCGCAACTTCGGCCATAACGCGGCCATCCCACACGTGACCCCATGCGCTGACCGGATTGAAAGCCCCGGCCGGACGCTCCGGTGGGCATTTGGTGTTTCTGGCATTTAATGTGCCAGATCAATGCCTTGTGTCTTCTCAGGGTTGCGGAGGTTTAACCGGAAAAGGAAACGATACGATGGCGCTGCCCATGTACAATATGCGTCAGCTTCTGGAAGCTGGCGTGCACTTCGGCCACCAGGCCCACCGCTGGAACCCCAAGATGGCTTCGTTCATCTTCGGTGCCCGCAATAACGTTCACATCATCGACCTCACGCAGACGGTGCCGATGCTGCATCAGGCGCTGGTGAAGATTTCCGACACCGTGGCCGGCGGCGGTCGCGTGCTGTTTGTGGCGACGAAGCGCGCGGCTTCCGATTCGATCGCGGATTCGGCGAAGCGCTCGGCGCAGTACTTCATCAACCATCGCTGGCCGGGTGGCACTCTGACCAACTGGAAAACGATCTCGCAGTCGATCCGCCGTCTGCGCCAGTACGAGGAGATCCTCGTCGACCCGCAGGGCCGCACGAAGAAGGAAATCCTGAACCTGACGCGCGAGCGCGACAAGCTCAACCTGGCGCTTGGCGGCATCAAGGACATGGGCGGTACGCCCGACCTCCTGTTCGTGATCGATACGAACAAGGAGCACATCGCCATCCAGGAAGCGAAGAAGCTCGGAATTCCGATTGTCGCGATCGTCGACACCAACTGTGATCCTGACGGCATCGACTACCCAATCCCGGGCAATGACGACGCCGGCCGAGCGATCACGCTCTACTGCGACCTCATTTCCCGTGCGGCAATCGATGGTCTGGAGCGCAGCCAGCAGGCGGCGGGAATCGATATCGGAGCAGCCGAGAAGCCGACTGGCGAGGTGCTCCCGCCAGCTACGTTCAAGGGCATTGAGGGGCCGCGCGGCGAGGCCGATGACCTGAAGCGCATCCCCGGCATCGACGGCAAGCTGGAGCAGCGGCTCAATGACGCCGGCGTGTTCCATTTCTGGCAGATCGCAGACCTCGACGCCGAGCAGACTGCGGCGCTCGATGCGAAACTCCGCCTCAACGGCAAGATCGCTGCTGAAAATTGGCAGGTGGAGGCCAAGAAGCTGGTCGACGCGGCGGCCGCCTGATCGCGGGCGTCGCCCGACACGCATCGCCGGCGCGGCACGGCCTTCGCAGCAGCGCCGGTGAGGCGGTGGCGTACGCGCCATTTAGCTTCGCGATGCAACACGGGCCCTCACCTGACGCCAGATGACCCGGGGGCAATCCGGTCCCCGCCGTCACATCCTTTTCACGCGCGGGTGGCATCGCGAGTAGCACCCGCCAACCGATGGAAATCCCATGACCCAGATCTCCGCATCCCTCGTCAAAGAGCTGCGCGAGCGCACCGGCGCCGGCATGATGGACTGCAAGAAGGCGCTGATCGAGAACAACGGCGATATCGAAGCCGCGATCGACTGGCTGCGTGCAAAGGGCCTATCCAAGGCTGCCAAGAAGGCGGGCCGCGTGGCCGCCGAAGGTCTCGTCGGCATCGTCACGAAGGGCGCTACCGGCGCAATCGTCGAGGTCAACTCGGAGACGGACTTCGTTGCCCGCAACGAGCAGTTCCAGAAGATGGTGGCTGGTATTGCAGGCCTTGCACTGGAGGTTGACGGCGACGTGTCAAAGCTTGCCGGAATGACCTATCCCGGCACATCGCAGACGGTCGAGCAATATGTCACCGAGATGATCGCGACAATCGGCGAGAACATGACGCTACGACGCACGGCTGCGCTCCGCGTCAAGAACGGCGTCGTGTCGAGCTACATGCACAACCAGGCCGCGGACGGCCTCGGCAAGATCGGCGTGCTCGTCGCGCTCGAGAGCGAGGGCAAGGCGGATGTGCTGTCCGAGATTGGCCGTCAGATTGCGATGCACGTTGCGGCGACGAACCCGATCGCGCTCAACATCGATGGCGTGCCGGCCGACGTTCTGGAGCGTGAGAAGGCCATTCTCGCGGAGAAGAACCAGGGCAAGCCGGAGCACGTTCTGGAAAAAATCTTCCAGTCGAGCATGAAGAGCTACGCCAAGGAGCACACGCTTCTGGAGCAGCCATTCATCCATGATACCTCCAAGACCGTCACGCAGGCGCTGAAGGATGCGGAGAAAGCGGCAGGCGGCGCCATCACGCTTCAGGGCTTCGTCCGCTATGCGCTCGGCGAGGGCATCGAGAAGGCCGAGGACGATTTTGCCGAGGAAGTGAAGAAGGCCGCAGGCGGCTAGTTCGGACCGCCTGTCTCGGGGGATTCGCTACGGCCGGTCATGCATGACCGGCCGTTTGCATGTTTTTCCCCTTAACATTTCGTCAGCCATCGTTTTGCTGTTTTGGTGCTCGAAGGAGTGCAATTCGCATGCAATTTGGGGTATGGCGTGCGCCAGGGACCAGTCTCGTCGCCCTGGCGCCATAGCGAGGCATATCGACGAGGTCGGGCAGTGGAGGGAACTCATGTCGGCATCCAGCGCGCCGCTCAGGTACAAGCGCCTGCTTCTCAAGCTCTCAGGGGAGGCGTTGATGGGCAAGGCCGGATACGGCATCGACGTGGACGTCGTCGAACGGCTGGCCAGGGACGTGGCCGAGGCCGTTGCGGCGGGCGCGCAAATCGCCATCGTGATCGGTGGTGGCAACATTTTCCGTGGGCTGCAGGGTGCCGCGAACGGCATGGAGCGGGCCACGGCCGACTACATGGGCATGCTGGCCACAGTCATGAATTCTCTTGCTTTTCAAGGAGCGCTCGAAAAGCTGAAGGTGTCGTCGCGGGTACAGTCGGCAATTCCAATGCCGACGGTAAGCGAAAGCTACGTGCGGTCCAAGGCGCTGCATCATCTGCGCAATGGGCGCGTCGTGATCTTCGCGGCGGGCACCGGCAATCCCTTCTTCACGACAGACACCGCCGCCACGCTCCGGGCGATCGAGACCGGTTGCGACGCGGTGGCGAAGGCGACACAAGTAGATGGTGTGTATTCTGAGGACCCTAAGAAAAACCCTGACGCAATGCGCTACGACACGCTCAGCTATTCGGAAGTACTGGCGCGCGACCTCAAGGTGATGGACGGTGCTGCGATCGCCCTTGCCCGCGACAATCATCTTCCGGTAATTGTGTTCTCCGTTGAGGAAACGGGAAATCTCCTCAAGGTCTTGCGGGGAGAGGCACGGGCCACGGTGGTGTCCTGACGGGCTGCCGCCGGAGGCTTTTACGCGTTGGCGAACGCGGGGCGATGGTGCGGTGATGGGCCTCGCGCATCGGTCCGGTGGCGGCAGGATGGGGAACAAGCGGCTTCACGCGCCGTTCCCTGCCGCGGGCGGGGTCCCCACTCGCGAAGGAAAGGAAATGATGATGGCTGGCAGCTTCGATCTCAATGAGCTGGAATCCCGCATGCGGACGTCGATCGATGCGCTCAAGCGAGAGTTCTCCGGTCTGCGCACGGGGCGTGCCAGCACACATCTGCTCGATCCAATCCAAGTGACGGTATACGGCTCGAAGATGCCTCTCAATCAGGTTGCGACCGTGTCGGTGCCAGAGCCGCGCACCATCTCGGTGCAGGTCTGGGACCGCACCAACGTGTCGGCAGTCGAGAAAGCAATCCGCGAATCCAACCTCGGCCTCAACCCCGTGATCGACGGTACGCTGCTGAGGCTGCCGATCCCGGCACTGACGGCAGAACGGCGCCAGGAGCTCATCAAGATCGCCCACAAGTATGCCGAACAGAGCCGCGTTGCAGTGCGCAACGTGCGCCGCGACGGCATGGAGCTTCTCAAAAAGCTGGAGAAGGATGGCGAGATGAGCCAGGACGAGCACAAGAAGAGCTCGACCAAGGTGCAGGAGCTGACCGACGCCTATGTGAAAGAGGTCGATCAGGTTCTGCACACCAAAGAGGCCGAAATCCAGAAAGTCTGATCCGGCACGGTCCGATCGACCAAGCAGGCCGGTTCCAAGGTTTCCCGAGATGCATATCTAGAGGCGTCAGTCCTTGCCAAACCGCCATGAAGCCGAGGCCGAAGTCACCGGGACGCTTGCTGCGGCGTGCGGCGTGCGCCATGTCGCGGTCATCATGGACGGTAACGGGCGCTGGGCCAAGGCGCGGGGGCTGCCGCGCAGCGTCGGCCATCGCAAGGGCGTGGAGGCTGTGCGCCGCACGGTGAAGGCGGCGATCGAGCTGGGCATCCCCTATCTCACCATCTACTCCTTCTCGTCGGAGAACTGGTCGCGCCCGCGCGAGGAGATCGATGACCTGATGGGCCTGATGAAGCGCTTCATCCGCCGGGATCTGGCGGAGCTGCATCAGGCGGGTGCGCGCATCATCGTTATCGGCGAGCGCGCCGGTGTCGATCCCGAACTCATGGCGCTGATCGATGAAGCGGTGGATCTGACGCGCGGAAACACCGCTCTCAATCTTATCATCGCATTCAACTACGGCTCGCGCGCCGAGATCGCAAAGGCGGCGCGGCTGTTGGCAGAGGAGGCGGCTGCGGGGCGTCTCGATCCAACCGAGATCGATGCGGACATGCTGGGGGCACGGCTTGATACGACGGGGCTGCCTGAGCCTGATCTGCTGATCCGTACGAGCGGAGAGATGCGACTCTCCAATTTCCTGCTGTGGCAGTGCGCCTACACTGAATTCGTGTTCCTGGATATGTTCTGGCCGGATTTCGATCGCGCCGACCTGGAGGCTGCCCTCGCGACCTATCGCAATCGAGACCGCCGGTTCGGCGGTTTGTCACGGCGTACCTCCGCATGAGGCAGCAATGAGCGAAGATGCGCGAAAGCGCGCGCCCGCGCTGGACGGGAGTGCCGGTGGACCGAGCAGGGCGCAACGACTGAAGACGACCTCGGACCTCAAGCCGAGACTGATCGCCGGTGCGGTCATGGCGGCGATCGCGCTCTTGCTTTTGTACGCCGGGACGACACCGTTCGCGCTGCTGGTCGTGAGCGTGGCACTGGTGATGTGCTGGGAATGGGGGCGGCTTGTGCGCGGGGAGGAATTCGGGCCCGCGCTTGTCATTCATGCGCTGGCGATCGTCGTTGCCGGTGTGCTGGCTGCCGTCGGGTTGCCGGCTCTGGGTCTGGCTGCCTTGGCAATCGGCGCCGTCGTGTTGGTTTCCATGCCGTTCGGGCCGCGCCGGCTGATGTCGGCGGTGGGCATTGCCTACGTCGGTTTTCCGCTGATCGGTATGCTCTGGCTGCGCAACGATCCCTCGCTGGGTTTTGAGGCGGTGCTGTTCATATTCGCAATCGTCTGGGGATCCGACATCGGTGCATTCGCTGCAGGGCGGGGAATCGGCGGGCCAAAGCTGTGGCCGCGCATTTCGCCCAACAAGACGTGGGCCGGGTTCTTCGGCGGGCTTACGGCAGGGCTCGTTGCAGGTATCATCTTCGCGCAGTTCGTTCCTGGGACGAGCGGCGTGGTGCTGGCCGTCACAGGATTGATTCTGGCGATCGCCGCACAAATCGGCGATCTGGCGGAATCGGCATTGAAACGCCGCTTCGGCATCAAGGATTCCAGCGCCATCATACCTGGGCATGGTGGTGTGATGGATCGAGCCGACAGCACGGTGGCGGTTTCCATCGCGGTGTCACTACTGGCGCTCTTGGTGAACGCAGCCTCGCCGGCGCGCGCGCTGTTCGGCTTGTGAGGTGTGATGAGCTGTGGGGTGTCTAGATGACGAGAGAGGACCGGGCAGCGCAGGCATGGTTATGCGCGTACGAGATCAGGTGAAAGCGGACGCGATGGCGGCTGCCGCCTCGTCGCCTTGCCGGCAGGTGCGCCGCGTCAGCGTGCTCGGCGCCACCGGCTCGATCGGGCAGAGCACGCTCGATCTCATTGCTCGCCACCCGGATATGTTCGAGATCGAGGCTCTGACGGCCAACGCCGATGCGGCCGGGCTGGCCGCGCTCGCCATCCGCCATCGGGCGCGCATGGCAGCGGTGGCCGATCCGGCGGCCTACGAGGCGCTTGCTCAAGCCCTTTCAGGGACCGGCATCATCGCGGCCGCCGGGCCCAAGGCACTTGAGGAGGCGGCTTCGCGCCCGGCGGATTGCGTGGTGGCGGCGATCGTCGGAGCGGCCGGTCTCGTCCCGACACTCGCCGCGGTACGCCAAGGGCGCCGCGTCGCACTCGCCAATAAGGAATGCCTGGTCACCGCTGGCGATCTGTTCATGCGCGAGGTGGCGGCGGCGGGGGCGGAGCTGCTGCCGGTCGATTCGGAGCATTCAGCGGCGTTCCAGGCGATCGGCGCAGACGAGCCCGATGCGATCGAGCAGATCACGCTGACGGCGTCGGGCGGTCCGTTCCGCGACTGGGACATGGCGCGGCTGGCCGCAGCGACCCCCGAGCAGGCCCTGCGGCATCCCAACTGGTCGATGGGTGCGAAGATCACGATCGATTCGGCCACGTTGATGAACAAGGGCCTGGAGCTGATCGAGGCGTTCCATCTGTTCCCGGTTGGCGCGGACAGGCTCGATTGTGTCGTTCACCCGCAATCGATCGTGCATTGCCTTGTCGCCTATCGCGACGGCTCGGTGCTGGCACAGATGTCTTCGCCCGACATGCGAACACCGATCGCGCTCGCGCTATCCTGGCCGCGGCGGATCGATGCGCCGACCAAGCGGCTCGATCTTGCAGCACTCGGAAAGCTGACCTTCGAGGCGCCGGACACAGTGCGTTTTCCAGCGCTGGCGGTGGCACGTCAGGCGCTGGCCGCGGGCGGTTCAGCGCCGGCAGTGCTCAACGCGGCCAACGAGGTCGCCGTCATGGCTTTCCTTGAACGGCGAATCGGGTTCCTTGATATTGCTGCGGTGGTGGCCGACAGCCTTGCGGTGGCCGGCGGGCGCGGGCTGTTTGGTGCATGCGCAAGTTTGGACGATCTGTTGGCAATCGACACAGAAGCGCGGGCTCGGACACGTTCGCTGTTGGCGCGGTTCCAGAGCAGGTCTGGTGGTGATTGAGAAACGTCTGGCCGTTGTGGCCCGCTCGATTGTCCGGGCGTATGTGCCTTGGTCGTTCGGGCTCATCTGGACGTTTGAGGTTCATTGAGTAAAAAGGCGCGTGGCATTTGGGCCCGGCGCCCTGGGATGCTAAAGAGATCGCCAGTCATCGCGTCCGGCAGATGGCGCATCATGCTTCATTCATGTTGACGCCCGTGCCGGAGTGACCATCTGTAAATCTGGGCGATGTCGGTTCGATGTCGAACCGGTTTCCTCGCCCAATCCCATCTCGCCAAGGTGGGCATCAAGAGCAGAACAGGGACGAATTCATGCTTGAAAGCTTGACCAATGGCCTGACAGTCATGCTGGCCTTCCTGTTCGTTCTCAGTGTGGTGGTCTTTTTCCACGAGCTCGGCCACTTCCTCGTCGCGCGCTGGTGCGGCGTCAAGGTCAAGGCCTTCTCGATTGGATTCGGCCGCGAGATCTTCGGTTTTTACGACCGCTACGGGACCCGCTGGCGCGTAGCCTGGCTGCCGCTGGGCGGCTACGTCAAATTCATGGACGACGAAAGCGCGGCCTCGACGCCTTCGGCGGCGGCGCTGCGGCAAATGAGCGAGGAGGAGCGTGCCGGCTCGTTCCACCTCAAGCCGGTCTGGCAGAGAGCGGCCGTCGTCGCCGCTGGTCCGATTGCCAATTTCATCCTGGCGATCGTCATATTTGCAGCGATCTTCGCCGCTTACGGCATCACCACGCTGGAGCCGCGGGTCGGGACGGTGGTGCCCAACTCGCCGGCCGCCGCAGCGGGCGTGAAGCCCGACGACCTGGTGGTGAAGATCCAGGGCGAGCCGATCGATGATTTCGGCGATCTGCAGCGCATCGTTACGACCAACCCGGAACAGGATTTGGAATTCCTTGTGGATCGTGGCGGCACCCTGGTGACGCTGACTATTCGGCCCAAGCTGACCGAGCACGAGGACGTGCTCACCGGGAAAATCCGAACACCGATCATCGGCATCACCAGCCGTCCGGGCGCTGAGCGGATGACGCGAGAGGTGGGGCTAGGCGAGGCCGTCGGCCTTGGAGTCGAGCGGACGGGTGTGATCATCACCTCCACGCTGTCGTTCATCGTCGACCTCGTGCGTGGCCGTCAGAGCGCCGATCAGCTTGGCGGACCGATACGCATCGCGGATGTCTCAGGGCAGGTTGCCAAGTTCGGAATCCAGCCGCTTTTGCACTTCATCGGCGTCATCTCTGTCAGCATCGGTCTGCTCAACCTGTTCCCGATTCCGCTGCTCGATGGCGGCCATCTGATGTTCTACGCCATCGAGGCCGTGCGCCGTAAACCGCTGTCAGAGCGAACCCAGGAGATCGGTTTCCGAATCGGCCTGGCCATCGTGCTGATGCTGATGGTATTTGCGACTGTCAACGACTTGCCGATCCTCAAGAAATGGTTCTTCTGAGCCCACGTATTTTGTCCCCTGGTGGCGTATTCTTGCCACTTCCCGAGGGCTTACTGAATCGTTAAAACCGAGGGGTCATCAAGGGGGGTAATCTGCCCGTGATTCGATGTGACAGGGCGTCGAATAAGGGAACACGGTCGGATCGCCTGAAAAAACGGGCACCTAGCTCATAACCTAGGCGTTGACAGTGCGGAGAGGCCGATGCCGACGGTCTTCGCGCTCATGGGGGTCGGCAGCTACGAGGGCATGCCTTGCGAATGCCGCAGTATCGAAATTGGATGTTCAGGGGCTTGGGGCTGGCTGTTTGGTTGGCCATCGCAGCGCCGTCAGTCCTGATCATCGATGTCATCGCTTTTGCCAAGCCGGCTGAGGCGCAGGGTGTCATCCGCGAGATCCGTGTCGTCGGGAACCGGCGACTGGAGCCTGAGACGGTTCGCTCTTACATGAAATTCTCGGTCGGCGACGTCTACAGCTCCAGTGCTGCCGACGCGTCGCTGCGGGCCTTGTTCACGACAGGATTGTTCTCGGACGTGCGCATCGATCGCGAGGGTTCCGCTGTCGTCGTGACGGTCGTGGAGAACCCGGTCGTTGCGCAGATCGCCTTCGAGGGCAACAGCGAGGTCGATACGGCGACGTTGCAGAGCGAAGTGCAGTTGAAGCCGCGCGCCGTGTTTACGCGCGCCAAGGCTCAGGCCGACGTGCAGCGCATCCTCGACGTCTATCGCCGTCAGGGGCGGTTTGCCGCCTATGTTGATCCCAAGTTGATCGAGCTTGATCAGAACCGCGTCAACGTCGTCTTCGAGATTTCGGAAGGCGGCGCAACCAAGGTCAAGGGCATCAACTTCGTCGGCAACCATGCGTTTTCCGACTCGCAGCTGCGTGACATCGTGACGACGACTGAGTCGGGCTGGTTCGACTTCCTCAAGGGAACGTCGGTCTACGACCCCGACCGTCTCAACCTCGATCGCGAGCTGCTGCGTCAGTACTATCTGAAGAATGGCTACGCAGATGCGCGGATCGTTGCCGGCAATGCGGAGCTGTCGCCGGACGGATCGGGCTTCTACATCACGTTCGCCGTCGAAGAGGGCGAGATCTATCACTTCGGCTCGGTGACCATCGAGAGCTCGCTGCAGGAGGTTTCCACCGATCCGCTCTATGGCGACATGCTGACCAAGTCGGGTGCCGTCTACAATGGTGCGCAGATTGACAAGACCGTCGAGAAGCTGACGCTGTCGATTGCCGAGCAGGGCTATGCGTTCGCTCGGGTGCGCCCGCGTGCGCAGCCGGACTTCGCGTCGCGCTCGATCAATCTCATCTATACGGTGGATGAGGGGCCGCGCATCTACATCGAACGCATCAACATCTTGGGCAACACGCGCACGAAGGATCACGTGATCCGCCGCGAGTTCCGCCTCGCCGAGGGCGATGCCTACAATCCGCTGCTGGTCGACCGCGCCAAGAAGCGGTTGGAATCGCTTGGTCTGTTCAAAGCCGTCAAGGTCAATCGCAACCCCGGCTCGAGCCAGGATCGCGTCAATCTCGATGTTGAGGTGACGGAGCAATCGACCGGCGAGTTGTCGTTCGGTGCGGGCTACTCGACCAGTGAAGGCGTGATCGGCGACATCTCGATCTCAGAGCGCAACCTGCTCGGCAACGGCCAGTTCCTGCGCCTGAAGCTGGCGGGCTCCATGGAGCGCTACCAGATCGAGCTTTCGTTCACTGAGCCGCGCTTCCTCGATATGAACCTTGCTGCGGGCTTCGACCTCTTCCACAAGGAAGTCGACCAGACCAGCGAGTCCGGCTTCAAGAGCCGCAAGACCGGCGGCACGCTGCGTCTCGGCTATCCGCTGGCCGAGGATCTGTGGGTGCAGAACTACTACACGTTCTCGCGCGATGAGATCTTCGATGTGGCCAATAGGGCGTCTCTGGCGATCAAGGATGCGTGCGGCGATCCTGCTCCTGTCTTTGATCAACCGGCCAATTGTGCGGACGAGGTCTATTACACATCATTGGTCGGCACCTCGATCACCTATGACCAGCGCAACCATCCGAAAAATCCGACGGCCGGATACTATCTGCAAGGCTCGGTGGACTTTGCAGGCTTGGGCGGCGACGCGCAGTACGTTCGGCTTTCGGCCGAGGGTCGGTACTACTACCCGATCACCGAGAAGATCACCTTCGTCGGTCGCGCCGTTGCAGGTCATATCGAGAACTGGGGCGGTGACGACCTCCGCATTCTTGATCTTTACTTCCGTGGCGGCGAGACGATCCGCGGCTTCGAGCGTGCCGGCTTCGGTCCGCGTGACTTGACGGCTAACGGTCAGCGCGATGCTATCGGCGGCAAGACCTATTGGGCGACCACCGCCGAGGTGCGCTTCCCGCTGCCGCTCGTTCCGGACGATATCGGCATGAGTGGTGCTGTGTTTGCGGATGCGGGTTCGCTGTTCGGTGCTTCCGATCGTGCCAAGACTGCTATCGAAGGAGGTGGCGGCATTCTTGCCGACGACTCGACGATCCGCTCGTCGGTTGGTGCATCGATCCTGTGGAACTCGCCGGTCGGTCCGCTGCGACTCGACTTCGCCAAGGTTCTCACCAAGGAGAGCTATGACGAGGAGCAGTTCTTCCGCTTCGGTGCGCAGACGAAATTCTGACGCCAACACGCGGATCGCCTGATGCGGTCCACGATCTCAATGAAATCAGAAGGCGCCTGCTCAATCGAGCGGGCGCCTTTCGCTGATGCCGGAGCTGCCGTCCCGGGAAACAGGCGCGGGAGCAGGTACAGGCTATCGGACGTGGTGGACCCGGTTCGCAGGACATGACCTGGCTTCCAGGTCTGTGCCCAAGGGTCTCATTCATGCCATTGGCGGACTCTCAGGCTCTTCCATCTCAGCCGATCAGGCTCTAGAGCAGGTCAGATTTTGATTGAATCACGTCTGGTCGTTTCGGCCTGCTCTATCTTTTTGTTTGAGAGACTGATTCACGCCCTCGATGGAAGCAATCGCGCTTCCATCTCAGCCGATCAGGCTCTAGGGTCGCCGCGTTCCAGGACCAATCGTTTCTTTTGCGCTCGGAGGGGGCATGCAGCATCGCGGGTTCTTCGACCGGGCAGGTCCCTTTCCGCTGGCGGAGCTTGCCGGCTTGGTTGGCGCGGAAAAGCCCGAGGGGGTTGACGACGGACGCCTCATCCATGACGTGAAACCGCTGTCGGATGCGGGCCCGCAGGACATCTCGTTCCTCGACAATCGCAAGTACCTGCAGCAGCTTGCTGCAACGAAGGCGGGAGCTTGTCTGATCATTCCGACGCTCGCTGCGCGGGTGCCGCAGGGGACAGCGGCGCTCGTTACCAAGGCGCCCTACCGCGGCTTTGCCCTGGCGCTGCGGGCGTTCTATCCGAATGCGTTGTGGCCGCGTGCGGCGCGCGCGGACGTGGGCACGTTGATTGATCCGACGGCGGAGATCGAGGACGGTGTGGAGATTGAGCCGGGCGCGGTGATCGGTGCGGAAGCTGCCATCGGCCGCGGCAGCCGGATCGCCGCCAACGCGGTGATCGGCTACCGTGTGCACGTCGGGCGGGACTGCTACATCGGCGCGGGGGCCAATCTGGCTCACACGCTGGTTGGCGACCGGGTGATCATCCATTCGGGCGCCAGGCTCGGGCAGGACGGTTTCGGGTTCGCGATGGGCGCCGGCGGACACCTCAAGGTGCCGCAGATCGGCCGCGTCATCATCCAGGACGATGTTGAGATCGGCGCTAATACAACCATAGACCGGGGTGCCCTTAAGGATACCGTCATCGGTGAGGGGACCAAAATTGATAATCTCGTACAAATCGGGCACAACGTGATCGTCGGGCGACATTGCGTGATCGTCGCCCACACGGGAATTGCCGGCTCGGCCGAGCTTGGAGACTACGTCGTCATGGGCGGCCAGTCCGGCACGGTCGGCCACATCAAGGTCGGGACCGGCGCCCAGGTGGCGGGTGCCTCGCATGCCAAGGATGATATTCCGGCCGGCGCACGCTATGGCGGCACGCCTGCCAAGCCTCTGAAGGACTGGGCGCGCGAGCTTGCGGCGGTGGCGCGTCTTGCCGAGCGCACCAAGAGTTCGGCAGGCGAGGGCGGCCAGGATGGCGGCTCGAGCGCTGAGAGTTGAGTTGTTGCTGTCAGGCGCGGCGCACCCGGCGATGATCCGGAGCGGTGCCGGCGTTGGAATGGAAGAGAAGATCGATGAACGACGCATCCGACAAACCGGCTATGGGCACGGCCGACATCATGCGTGTGTTGCAGCTTCTGCCGCACCGCTTTCCCATGCTGCTGGTGGACCGGATCTATGACATGAACGGCGACGAAAGCTGCGTCGGGGTCAAGAATGTCACCATCAACGAGCCGTTCTTCAACGGGCATTTCCCGCAGTTCCCGGTCATGCCCGGCGTGCTCATCATCGAGGGACTGGCGCAGACGGCGGGCGCACTGTGCGTGTCGAGCCTGAAAGAAGACTACAAGGCCGAGCTGGTCTACTTCATGGGGATCGACAGGGCAAAGTTCCGCCGCCCCGTGGTGCCCGGCGACCAGATCCACTACCATGTGCGCAAGGTGCGCAACCGCGGCCGCGTGTGGAAGTTCTTCGGTGAGGCCAAAGTCGACGGGCAGGTTGCCGCCGAGGCCGAGGTGAGCGCCATGCTCGCCGATACGGCGGAAGCACGGGCCTTCGCGAGCAAGCATGGCTGAGCAGCAGATTCATCCGACCGCCATCGTCGAGCCGGGAGCAAAGCTCGGCGCGGGCGTGAAGGTCGGTGCCTTCTCCATGGTGGGTGCCAACGCTGTCCTGGGCGACGGCGTGGAACTCGTCTCGCATGTGGTCGTGGCAGGACATACGACGATCGGTGCGGGCACCAGAATTTTCCCGTTCGCCTCGATCGGGCATCAGCCGCAGGACCTCAAGTTCAAGGGCGAATTGACTACACTGGCGATCGGCTCCAATTGCCTGATCCGCGAAGGGGTGACGATGAACCCTGGAACGGCGGGCGGAGGCTCGCAGACGGTCGTCGGCGACAACTGCGCGTTCCTCGCCAACAGTCATGTCGGGCACGACTGCATCGTTGGCAGCAATGTCATCTTCTCCAACAACGTCATGCTGGCCGGTCATTGCAACGTCGGCGATTTCGCCATCATCGGTGGTGGCGCGGCGGTGATCCAGTTCGCGCGCGTGGGTGCGCATTCCTTCCTCGGCGGCATGTCGGGCCTGGAAAACGACCTCATTCCCTACGGCATGGCGCTGGGTAACCGCGCGCACCTGTCGGGCCTCAATATCGTTGGCCTGCAGAGGCGCGGTTTCTCGCGCAGCGATATCCATGATCTGCGCCGCGCCTACCGGCTTTTGTTCGCCGCTGAGGGCACGTTGATGGAGCGCGTCGAGGACGTCGCGGCGGAATTCAAGGATCATCCGATCGTCATCGAGATCGTCGAATTCATTCGCGCGGGCGGAAAGCGGTCGCTGTGCACGCCGCGCGGCGTCGGCGAAACCTGAGGCTCTCGCGATGAGCGCCGCGCGTCGGATCGGGATCCTGGCTGGCGGCGGAACCTTGCCGCGCGAGATTGCCGACAGCGTGGCTGGACGCGGCATACCCTTGCACATCGTCGCCATCGACGGCGAGGCGAATGCCGATTTCGGTCCCTATCCGGTGACGCGCGTCAACTGGGGCGAGATCGGTCGCATCGTCGCCACGTTCAAGGAAACGGGCTGTAGCGATCTCATTATCATAGGATCGGTGACGCGCCCGGATCTGGCAACGATCAAGCCCGACCTCGGCTTCGTGCGCGCGCTGGGAACGGTGCTCGGGCTGGTCCTCGCCGGCGGCGACGACAGCGTGTTGCGCGGGGTTATCGCCTTTTTCGAGGGACATGGGTTTTGCGTGGTCGGTCCGGCGGAGCTTGCGCCGGAGCTGGTGATCGGCGAGGGCGAGTTCACCCACGGGCGCTGCGATCAATCACTGATCGAGGACGCGCGGGCCGGATTTGACATGATATCCGCGCTGGGGCGCTTCGATATCGGCCAGGCGGCGGTGGTTCGTGATGGGCGGCTTGAGGCGCTCGAGGCGGCTGAAGGCACTGACGGAATGTTGCAGCGGGTCGCAATGCAACGGCGCGTGCAGGGCCGTTTTTCGGCAAGCGCGGGCGTGCTGGTGAAGCGGACGAAGCCAGCGCAGGACGGCCGTATCGATCTGCCGGTGATCGGGCCGCAGACTGTGACGCGGGCGCTCGAATGCAGTCTTCGTGGCATCGCCGTGGAGGCCGGGCGTGCTCTCGCCGCGGAGCGGAGCGAACTGCTGGCGCGTGCGCAGGTGAGCGGACTTTGCATAACGGGCATCAAGCCTGCCGATGGCGGCGGTGAACACCCGACACGCGAGCACAGCTCATTGAGCGGGCGCATGCTGCAGGCGATCAAGTCGCGCCGAGCGGCACGCCTGCTCGCGCTGCGGCCGGTGGGCCGGCATGCGATACCTAAGCGCGTGTTGCGCGATGCCAAGACGGGTCTCGACGTCATGACGGCGCTTGAACCCATCGGTGGCACGCGCGCGGTGGTGGTGGTGCGTGGTCATGTCCTGGCGGTTGAGACCGGGGAGGGTGTGAGCAATGCTCTGGCGCGGGCGGCGGGGCTCAGGCAATGGGGTGACAGGCGGCTGAGACGGCGTGCCGGCGTGGTCGCGATCGATGCCGGTCGTGACTGCGTGCCGGAGCTGATTGCGCATCTGGAGCAGGGCCGCTTTGCAGGGCTTGTCGTCAAACTGCGCCGGTTCACGGCCGGAGTGCCTGCCGACACGATCGCTGCGGCCGACAAGGCCGGCGTGTTCATCGCGGGCCTCGCATCGGCCGGGGAGAGCGGGCATGGCTGATCCGACCGACAGCGACGGCATGCCGGCGGCTCATTCCGTTGCGGCTGACGTGCGTGTTGATGTGGGCGACATTCGCGCGCTCAAGCTGTTCGTGGTGGCAGGCGAGCATTCGGGCGATGCACTTGGCGCCAAGCTCATGGCGGCGCTCAATGCTCGTGCGAACATGCCGATCCGCTATCGCGGGGTCGGCGGTGAGGGCATGGAAGCACAAGGACTGAGTTCCCTGTTTCCGCTCGCTGACGTTTCCGTCATGGGGCCGATGTCGATCCTGCCGCGGCTGCCAAAGATCGTGCGACGCGTCTATCAGGTGGTCGATGCCGCGGTTGCATTCGAGCCCGATTGTGTTGTCATCATCGATAGCCCCGAGTTCACGCACCCGATCGCCAAGCGCATCCGCAAGCGGCGCCCCGACATTCCTATCATTGATTATGTCAGCCCTAGCGTGTGGGCATGGCGGCCTGGGCGCGCCAAGCGGATGCGGGCTTATGTCGATCACGTGATGGCGCTGTTGCCGTTCGAGCCGCAGGCGCATGAAAGGCTTGGTGGGCCGCCATGCACGTACGTGGGCCATCCGCTGATCGAGCGCTATGACTGGATCAAAGCGCAGGACGGTGTGGCGCTGGCGGCACGGCTCGGTCTCTCGGGTCGTCGTCCGGTTGTAGTCGTGCTGCCCGGTTCGCGGGCTTCCGAAGTTTCGCGGATGATGGGGCCATTCGGGGAGACGCTGGAGCTCTTGCGGGCGCGCGGGGTCCATGTCGATGCCGTCCTGCCGGTCGTCGAGAGCGTGCGCGGGCTGGTGGAGGCGGGACTGTCGAGCTGGACGGTGAAGCCCCGGCTGGTCTGCGGGGCCGCCGACAAGTTTGCCGCCTTCCGTCTCGCGAACGCGGCGCTTGCGGCGTCAGGCACGGTGACGCTCGAACTGGGACTTGCCGGAACGCCGATGGTCGTGGCCTACAAGGTCGACGCGGTGGCGGCGCGGCTGCGGTTCCTCTTGAAAGTGCATTCGGTTGTGCTGGCAAATCTCGTACTGGGGGAAAATGCATTTCCTGAATATCTCCAGGAGGAATGCATGCCCGTGCGTCTCGCCGATGCACTCCAGCCGCTACTGTCCGAGACGCCGCAGCGCCGCGCACAGCTTGCGGCCCTGCAGCGCATTCCTCAGCGTCTTCTGCTTGCCAACACCACTCCCAGCGAGGCCGCCGCAGAGATCGTATTGCGGCTTGCGCGAGGCGACACCATTCAACCCCATCATCAAACCCATCCGAAGGAAGCCTGACGGTGCTTTTCCAATTCGCTTTGGGTAGCGCTATGATTCTTTTGACCGTGGCCAGCCACGGTTTGTTCAGCGCAGCGGGTGTCGGAATTCTCACGCGCCACGTCGCCCGCCATGTTGTGCTCCACGGCGAGCCGCACTCGCAGCTGAGATCCGCATTCCTTCTTGCACTCTTCGTGGTGTGGATGTTTCTCGGCACGAACCTCGCGGCTGTTGCCTGGGCCATTCTTTACACGGCGCTGGGTGCAGTCGAGACGTTCGAAGAGGCGATCTATTTTTCGCTCGTGACGATGGCGACGCTTGGTTACGGCGATGTCGTTCTTGAAAAGCCCTGGCGCATTCTATCCGCTATCCAGGGTGCGAATGGCAGCTTCTTGTTCGGCTGGTCGTCGGCGCTGACATTCTATGCCGTGCAGCGAATTTTCGAGAGGCGCTGAAAGCATTAGGCGGCGTGCGGTTTTGGCAGGCCGGTTTGATTTGATGGCGCGCCGGGGTAATCGCAGCGCGTCGATCGTTGCGGCCGAGCGGCTTTTCGCCTCGTTCCATTCATGATGGCGGTCTTGAGAACGAAAGGCCGGACACGGGGTCCGGCCTTGTGTATTGCATTCGTCTTTTTCGGGACGCTTATGCGCGCTTGTCGATGGAGACGTAGTCGCGCTCGGCAGCGCCGATGTAGAGCTGGCGAGGACGGCCGATCCGCTGCTCGGGATCCTCGATCATCTCCTTCCACTGAGCGATCCAGCCGACCGTGCGGGCAACGGCGAACAGCACCGTGAACATGGAGACGGGAAAGCCCATCGCGCGCAGCGTGATGCCGGAATAGAAGTCGATGTTGGGGTAGAGCTTCTTTTCGACGAAATATTCGTCCTGCAGCGCGATGCGCTCCAGCTCAATCGCCACCTTCAAGAGCGGCTCGTCGTGCACGCCCAGAGCATCGAGAACCTCATGGCAGGTCTTCTGCATCACCTTGGCGCGCGGATCATAGTTCTTGTAGACGCGGTGGCCGAAGCCCATCAGGCGGAAGCCGGAGGTCTTGTCCTTGGCCATCTTGATGTACTCGGGGATGCGCTCGACCGTGCCGATCTCCTGGAGCATGTTGAGGGCTGCCTCGTTGGCGCCGCCGTGGGCTGGACCCCACAGACAGGCGACGCCGGCCGCGATGCAGGCGAAGGGATTGGCGCCCGAGGACCCCGCGAGGCGGACCGTCGAGGTCGATGCGTTCTGCTCGTGGTCGGCATGCAGGATGAAAATCTTGTCGAGCGCGCGCGCGACGATCGGGTTGACGACGAAGGGCTCGCAAGGCACCGCGAAACACATCTGCAGGAAATTCGAGGTGTAGTCGAGGTCGTTGCGCGGATAGATGAAAGGCTGCCCGATCGAGTATTTGTAGGCCATCGCGGCGATCGTCGGCATCTTTGCGATCATGCGATTGGCGGCTATGCGGCGCTGGTCGGGATCGTTGATATCGGTCGAGTCGTGATAAAAGGCCGACATTGCGCCGACGCAGCCGCAGACAACAGCCATGGGATGCGCATCGCGGCGGAAGCCGGTGAAGAACCGCGTCATCTGCTCGTGAACCATGGTGTGGCGTGTGATCGCCTTGTCGAACTCGGTTCGCTCAGCCTTGGTCGGCAGCTCACCGTTCAGGAGCAGATAGCAGACTTCGAGAAAGTTCGACCGCTCGGCCAGTTGATCGATCGGATAGCCGCGGTGCAGAAGCACACCGTTGTCGCCATCAATGTAGGTGATCTTCGATGAGCAGTTGGCCGTCGACGTGAAGCCAGGATCGTAAGTGAAGCAGCCGGTGTCCCGGTAGAGCCTGCCAATGTCGATGACGTCCGGACCGTGGGTGCCGGAGCGCACGGGCATCTCGGCGGTGTTGCCCTTGATGATAAGCTTCGCGTTTTCGGTCGGGTTCGATGAGGCCATAGAGCTATCCTGAACGGTCATGAGAATGTCCCTCGAGTCAACGTGCGCCGGCGGGCGGCGGCTCGGGTGTCCCTAACAGCGGTGACCCGCGTCAGAGAGGCGTGGCACCCTGGTACCCGACATTTCGCCATGCGACAAGATAACCCTTCGGCGATACTGGTTCTGGGCGATTACGGCAAAACCCAGTCTCGTCAATGGGTTTGCTAAATTATCTCCGTATCGGCCATGGGTGTTGACGGCAATCGGGGGCAGGCGAATTTTGCAGCGCAATAGCCTGTCGGGTCAGTTACGTCAGTCGCGAGCGGCCTGATCCGCGATGCGCGCCAAGCTCTCCTCCTCGCCCAGAACGGCCATTACGTCGAATACAGGCGGTGATACGGTCGAGCCCGTCAATGCGGCGCGCAGCGGCTGGGCGACCTTGCCGAGCTTCAGGCCGCCGGCTTGCGCGAACTCTCGCACCTGCGCTTCGAGCGCGGCTGCGTCCCAGACCTTGGCAGCTTTCAGTTGCGAGTGCAGGTCGGCCAGCATGCGCCGTGCATCTGCGTCGAGCTGTTTTTCCGCCTTCTCGTCGAGGGGCAGCGGGCGCATGGCGAACACGTAATCGGCGCCCTGCAGCAGATCGACGAGCGTCTTGGAGCGTTCCTTCAGACTCGGGATGGCGGCTCGGAATTTTGCGCCCGCGCCTTCTGCGAGCGCCTTGGCGATGCGGTCACCGCCCTTGATCTCGGGCAGTAGACGGACCGCGCGGTCAAACAGCTCCTGGTCGTCGGCAAGACGGATGTAATGCGCATTGAGCGCCTCCAGCTTGGCGAAATCGAAGCGCGCGGGGCTCTTGCCAATGCCGTCAACGTCGAACCATTCAATCAGCTTCGCGGTCGGGATGATCTCATCGTCGCCATGGCTCCAGCCCAACCGGACGAGATAGTTGCGCAGCGCTTCGGGCAGGTAGCCCATGGCGCGATAGGCCTCTACACCGAGCGCACCATGGCGCTTGGACAGCTTGGCGCCGTCGGGTCCGTGAATGAGGGGGACGTGGGAGAACTCAGGCACGCTCCAGCCAAGTCCCTTGTAGATCTGCGTCTGGCGTGCGGCGTTCGTCAGATGATCGACGCCGCGGATGACATGGCTGACGCCCATGTCATGATCATCGACGACGACTGCGAGATTGTAGGTCGGTGTGCCGTCCGAACGCAGCAGGATCAGATCATCGAGATCCTTGTTGGGAAAGACCACGCGGCCCTGGACGTGATCCTCTATCACGGTCTCGCCATCGCGAGGGGCCTTCAGGCGAATCGTGAAGGGCAACCCTTGCGGCGCTTCGGAGGCCGGGCGGTCACGCCAGGGAGAGCGAATCGAGAGCGTGCGCTTCTCGGCTTCGGCCCTGGCGCGCATCTCGTCGAGTTCTGCTTGCGTGAGATAGCAGCGATAAGCATTGCCGTCAGCGAGTAGCTGGGCTGCGGCGACTTTATGCCGATCGATGCGGGAAAATTGCGAGACCGGTTCACCGGTCCAGTCGAGTTCGAGCCACTGCAGGCCATCGATAATGGCGGCGACGGCATCCTCATTGTTGCGGGCGCGGTCGGTGTCCTCGATACGCAGCAGAAATGTGCCGCCTTTCGCCTTGGCGTAAAGCCAGTTGAAAAGTGCCGTGCGTGCGCCGCCAATGTGCAGGAATCCGGTTGGGGATGGCGCGAAGCGAACGACGGGAGCGGGATAGGCTGAGGTCTGTCTTTCTGTCATCTCGCGTGCCATGATCGAATTCGGATCGGGGGCTGTTACCATTTGGTTGCGCCTTTACCACAGGGGGCGGCCAGGGGTAAGGGCCGAAGCCGGATGCGAGCCAGATATGTCGTCGCGTAACCTCGGTGGCGATGGGGCAGGGGGGCGTGAAGGAGCGTCGGCAGGCTCATACGATCACGATGTGCTGAGGATGCGCCATGATGGCGGTGCAGCCGGAGCAGGGGCATGGGCGCGGTTCTGTGAGGCACTCGAAGCAGAGCGCGCGCATTGGTTCTATTGGGCGCCTGTGTTGCTCGGGGCCGGGATCGCGGCCTACTTCGCCTTACCCTTCGAACCGCCTTTGGCCATTGGCGCACTCGCTCTCATTGGCGTGATTGGTGTGCGTCATGCTCTTCCGGCGACACCGGCCGTGCGTGTGCTCATCGATATCCTTCTCCTGCTGGTCACCGGTTTCTGCCTGATCGCGGTTCGAACGTGGTGGGTGGCTGCGCCAATTCTGGAAAAGCGGATCGGGCCGGTGGAGGTCCGCGGGTTCATTGAGCTGATCGAGCCGCGCGAGGGACCGGGCGACAGGTTGACACTGAGAGTGACGCAACTGGGGCAGCTCGAGCGCGGTGCAAGCCCTGAACGCGTCCGCATCCGCACGATGGCGCGTGGGGATAACCTGAGCCCGGGCGATGCTGTCATCGTCAGGGCGCATCTGGCGCCGCCCGGCGGGCCAACACTCCCGGGCGGATTCGACTTCGCCAGACACGCCTATTTTTCCGGACTCGGTGCGGTGGGGTTCGCAGCGGCGATGCCGGTCCTCGATGAGACGGCTGGCGAGCCGCCTCTGTCCTTGAGGATCAGTGCTGCCGTCCAGCGTGTGCGGCGCGCGATCGGTGCGCGTATTGACCAGGTACTGAGCGGCGAAACGGCGGCAATTGCCAAAGCCCTGGTGACGGGTGAGCGCGGCGGCATCCCGGAAGCCACCAACGGGGCGTATCGCGACTCCGGTATCTTCCATATTCTCTCCATTTCCGGCCTGCACATGGCGATCATGGGAGGTGCAGTCTTCTGGTCGATGCGCTTTTTGCTGGCGCTGTTTCCATCCCTGGCACTGCGCTATCCGGTCAAGAAATGGGCGGCTCTTGCCGCTGCGGGAGGCTCACTCGCCTATCTTGCCATCTCGGGCAGCACGTTTGCGACACTGCGGGCGTTCATCACGATTTCGATCATGTTCCTCGCAATCCTGCTCGATCGGCCGGCGATCGCACTTAGAAACGTCGCGTTTTCCGCGCTGGTCATTATCGTTCTTTTTCCCGAGAGCCTGCTGGATGTCGGCTTCCAAATGTCGTTTGCCGCGGTGGTCGCACTCGTTGGGGCTTACGAGTTTGTGCGCACGCGGTTCGGGGAGAGCCGACGGGGGTTGCCGCGCTGGGGCGGGATGGTGGGCGTCTTCGTGGGCGGAATCATTCTCTCCACCGTCATCGCTTCGGCGGCAGTGACGCCGTTCGCCATCTACCATTTCCACAAGACGCAGCACTATGCCGTGCTGGCAAATCTGCTGGTCGTTCCGATCTGCAATTTCGTGGTCATGCCGGCGGCACTTGCCACGCTTGTCTTCCTGCCGCTGGGACTTGAAACGACACCGCTGCTCATCATGGGGTTTGGCATTGACGCCATGAGCGCCACGGCGCGGTTCGTTGCAGGTCTGCCGGGTGCGGTCGGCATGATGCCGGCCATATCGACAAGCGCGTTCGCTCTGATGATCGCGGGGGGATTGTGGCTAACTCTGTGGCAACAACGCTGGCGGCTTATCGGACTGGCGCTCATCTGTGCCGGGATCGCGGTCGCGCCCTTTGCGGCACGCCCCGATGTTCTCGTCGGGCAGGAGGGAAAGCTCGTCGCGGTTCGAAATTCGGCCGGGCGGCTTGTCGTGCTAGCCGTGCCGCATTCGCAATTCGAGCTGAAGCGCTGGCTGGAGAATGACGGCGACGGGCGTGATCTTGCAGAGGTCGTTTCCACCGCCGGTCCTGCTTGCGATTCGGCGGGCTGCGTGATGGACGTCCGCGGTCTGCGCGTTGCGGTTTCGCAGCATGCCGCATCCATGGCGGATGATTGTGCCATGGCCGGACTGCTGATCCTGCCTCGACCCGCACCGAAAGGATGTGCAGGACCTCGATTTGTTATCGATTTCTTCGACGTCCGAGCCAAGGGGACGCATGCGGTTTATGTGGAAGGGCCGCGGCTGAGAATAGAGACTGTTGCGGATGCGCGTGGCGTGAGGCCGTGGTCACCGCCCAACCGATGGTCGGGCGGAAGGCGACGGCCTGCTGCGCGGGCCGGGTACGCACAAGCAGGAGCCTCCGCGGCAGAGCCACGCACGGGAGATGCGGGCGAGCCAGGCGCTGGCGCGCGCCGACGCGGCTCATCATCGCGCGACAGTGTCAGCCGATCAGGCTCTAATAGCGGCGGATGAGGCCGACGAGACGGCCCTGAATGTCGACCTGGTCGGGTCCGAAGATCCTGGTCTTGAACTCAGGGTTGGCGGCTTCAAGCGCAATCGTCGTGCCCTTCTTGCGAAGGCGCTTCAGCGTCGCCTCCTCCTTCTCGACCAGGGCAACGACGATGTCGCCGTTCTCCGCCGAATCGCAGCGGCGGATAATCACCGTATCGCCGTCGTGGATGCCGGCCTCGATCATCGAATCGCCTTTCACCTCCAGCGCGAAATGCTCGCCATTGGTGAGTAGATCCGGTGGGCAGGCGATGTCGTGGGTATGGTTCTGGATTGCGCTGATGGGCGTGCCCGCTGCAATGCGCCCCATGACCGGTACCGAAACGGTGCGGGCATCGATGGCGACCGAGCTTGGCTGTGCAACCTCCTGTGCGCGACGGCCGCTACCCTCGATCACGCTGGGCTGGAAACCGCCGCGCTTGGGCGCGCCCTCGCCACCCTCGGGCAGTTTGATAACCTCGATGGCACGTGCGCGATGCGGAAGCCGCCTGATGAACCCGCGTTCGACGAGCGCCGTAATCAAGCGATGGATTCCGGATTTGGACCTCAGGTCGAGCGCGTCCTTCATTTCGTCGAACGAGGGCGGAACACCGTCGGCCTGCATGCGTTCGTGGATGAAGAGCAAGAGTTCTTTCTGTTTTTGCGTGAGCATCACGCCTCCGCTTTTTTGTCCGCAACGTCTTCAATTAAATGCGGACTTTTCCCTCTCGTGCGCCCTGACGCCTGTGCGAGTCTGGGCACAAACCATGAACGTACACTACGCGTTCCCCAGGTGTTCTGCAAGCACTTTCAGGCGCTGTCCGGATTCCCTGAACTAGGACAGCATTCCATTTTCAGGGGCTGGACGCGCACAGTGTCAAAAATCGAGAGGCAGCGTATCGACTTTGGCGCCGGCTGGGAGCGCTGGCGCGCGCGCTGGCCGGACAATCAGGCAATCGGCGGTGGCGAGCGGAGCGATGAGCGAACTGTCCTGGCTGGAGACCGGTAGCACGCCTGCAGCGTTGTTGCCGGCACGGCGGGCACGCATGTAGTGCGCGCGCGGACCGTTGGCCTCGAGGGGGGCGATGAGTGTGGCCGGTACGGGGTGTGCAGCCTCTGCAGGCAGCCCAAGCATCGTCATCACGAGCGGCACGGCAAACACACGGGCGCAGATCATGGACGACACTGGATTGCCGGGCAGGCCGAGTATGATCTGCTGTTCGCGGTGGCCGAAGATCATCGGTTTGCCGGGACGCATCGCTATCTTCCAGAAGTCGAGTGTCATACCGGCGGCCTTCAACGCGGGAATGACGAGATCGTGGTCGCCGACGGAGGCGCCGCCAATGGTGATGAGGATATCGGCATCCGCGGCGGTGGCGAGTTTCTCCGCGAGGCTGTCGAGTGTGTCGCGCGCGATACCGAGCAGGATTGCCTCGGCGCCAAAGGCGGTGAGCATGGCGGCGAGGCCATACGGATTTGACGATACGATCTGATCGGGGCGCAGGGTCTGGCCGGGTTCGACGAGTTCGTCGCCGGTGGCGAGAATGGCGACCCTGGGACGGCGCGTGCAGACAAGACTGGCGTGACCGGTAGCGGCGGCAAGCAGGATGTCGCGCGCCGTGAGACGGTGGCCTTTGGTGAGGACGGACTGGCCCTGGCTGAAGTCTCCACCGCGCCGGCGGATATGTACGGGATCGGGAGAGCCTTCGACAACGCGAATGCGTGTCCCGTCGGCTTGCGTATTCTCCTGAATGACGATGGCGTCGGCGCCTTGAGGCACAGGTGCGCCGGTGAAGATGCGCACCGTCTGGCCCGGTCCGACAGCGCCATCGAAGGCGTGTCCCGCTGCGGATTCGCCAATCAGGTTCAAGGTCGCAGGCAACGCCGTCACGTCGCCTGCGCGCACCGCGTATCCGTCCATGGCAGACGCGTCGAACGGCGGCTGCGTCAGGCGGGCGACGACGTCAGCGGCGAGCACGCGGCCAGCCAGACCGATGAGCGCGACGTCCTCGGTGTCCAGCACACGGGCCTTGGCGAGGATGCGTGCGAGCGCTTCTTCAACGGAGAGCAATGCCATCTCAAGCCTTCGCGTTCTTGGTCCGTGTCCTGGCGGGGCGGTTGTCGTCTGCGCGCCAATGCCCAGAGCGGCCGCCGGACTTCTCGACCAGACGTATATTCTCGAATGTCATCGCCTTATCGACGGCCTTGAGCATGTCGTAGACGGTGAGGCATGCGACCGAGACAGCCGTCAGCGCCTCCATTTCGACGCCGGTCTGGCCGGCGACTTTCACTTCGGCTGTGACATGCAATCCGGACGGGCTTGCGGTCGGTGCGAAATCAACCGTGGCCTTGGTGATTGGCAGGGGGTGGCAGAGCGGTATCAAGTCGGAGGTCTTCTTCGCCGCCATGATGCCGGCGATGCGCGCGGTAGCCAGCACGTCGCCCTTTTTTGCTGTGCCCGTCTCGATCAGCGCCAGCGTCTCGGAGGCCATCCGCACAAAGCCCTCCGCGCGGGCCACCCGGTGAGTCACATCCTTGGCGGATACGTCGACCATATTGGCCTCGCCCTTCTCGTTCAGGTGCGAGAGGCGCTGGGTGAGAGAGGCGGTCTTGGGCATCGGTTCACGGCTCGGCAGTTCAGGTTATCGTGGGTGGTCTCGAGTGAGACGAAAGCTGGCGCAAACGCGGCGGAGCGGGCCAGCGCGCGGACTATATCAACCATTTGCGCCGCCGCACCAGGGATCGATGGCCGCCTCATCGTTAACGGGAAGTCCAGATTGGACGAGTACGGCCGACGGCGGGGCTCAACGCGCGGCCTGCGGCGCGGTATGGTGACGTTCGTCGTCCGCGCTGCCATGCGAGATGGCATCGGCGCAGTCTGAACCGGAGGTTTTTGCATGTCTGTCACCATGTACCGTCTGCCGATGCTGGCCGCGGCCGGCAGCATCCTCTTCGCGTGCACCGGCGGGCCGGCTGAAGCGGCCGACCGCGCGTCGTACCTTGCGGCTTGCGGGAAGGATGCCGACAAGGGGAAATGCACATGTGTTGCCGACAAACTGGATCAGGCGTTCAAGGATAAGCAACTCGCGTTTGCCTATCAGTCGCTGGCGCAGCCGATAGGTGAACTTGTCAACACCGAGTCGGGCCTCAGCGAGAAGGAGGAGGACGACATCGTCGACAAAACCTTTGCCTTCATGAAGGAGTGCGGGCTGGTGAAGTGACGCCGTGTCGGTGCCGCCCCCTTTTCACCGTGAATGCGGCGACCTGCTTGCCTTACGCCCGCGCCAGCAGCGCCTTCGTCGCGGCGGCTACGTCTGTCTGGCGCATAAGGCTTTCACCAACGAGGAACGTGGTGACACCGGCCTTGACCAGACGGGCGATGTCGGCTGGCGTGACGATACCGCTCTCGCCGATGACGATGCGATCTTCCGGTACGCGCGGGGCGAGGCGTTCGGTTGTTTCGAGCGTCGTCTCGAACGTCTTAAGATTGCGGTTGTTGATGCCGATGAGGCGGCATGGCAGGGCGAGTGCGCGATCGAGTTCCACGTCGTCGTGAACCTCGACGATGGCGTCCATGCCCCAGTCCGCTGCCGCCGATGCAAGGTCACGCGCGGTTGCATCGTCGACCTCGGCCATGATGATCAAGATGCAATCCGCACCCCACGCGCGCGCCTCCACCACCTGGTAGGGATCGATCATGAAGTCCTTGCGCAGCACCGGCAGGGCCACGGCAGCCCGGGCGGCATGCAGATATTCAGGAGCGCCCTGGAACGAGGGGGCATCGGTGAGGATCGACAAACACGTCGCACCGCCCTCCTCGTAGGCTTTCGCCAGTAGAGCGGGATCGAAGTCAGCGCGGATCAGACCTTTCGACGGCGAGGCCTTCTTGATCTCGGCGATGAGCGCAGTCTCACCAAGCGCGATCCTTGTGGCGATCGCGTTAGCGAAGGGGCGCACTTTCGGTGCAGAACGCGCATATTCGGCCATCACCTGCAGCGGATTGGCGTCCTTGGCGCGCGCCACCTCTTCGCGTTTGTAGGCGGTAATCTTACCGAGAATGTCGCTCATCGCGTCTCAGGCTCCTTCATTGGTGGCGGCGATGAGCTTGTCGAGTGCGGCCATGGCGGCGCCGCTGTCGATCGATCGCGCGGCGCGCTCCACCCCATTGGCGAGATTGGCAGCCTTGCCTGCAACGATCAGTGCCGCGGCGGCATTGAGCAGAACGATGTCGCGGAAGGGCCCCGGCTCACCCTGCAGAAGTACGCGGATGGCGGCGGCGTTGGCGGCCGCGTCGCCGCCCTTGAGGTCGGCTAGCGACGCGCGCGGCAGGCCGGCATCCTCGGGCGACACCTCAAAAATGGTGATGTCGCCATCCTTGAGCTCGGCGACGATGCTGGCCCCGGTGGTCGTTAGCTCGTCCATGCCGTCGCTGCCGTGGACGATCCAGACATGCTCCGAGCCGAGGTTCTTCATCACATGGGCAAGCGGCTCGACCCATTTACTGTCGAATACGCCAAGAACCTGATGCTTGACGCCGGCTGGATTGGACAATGGGCCAAGTAGATTGAAAATCGTGCGGATGCCGAGTTCGGCGCGGACCGGCGCCCATTGTTTCATGGCGGGATGGTGCATCGGCGCCCACATGAAGCCGACGCCGGCCTGGCTGATAGCCCGCGAGACGACGTTCGGCCCGACGTCGACCTTGACGCCGAGTGCGGTGAGTACATCGGAGGCGCCAGAGAGTGAGGACACCGATCGGTTGCCGTGCTTGGCGACCCTGGCACCCGCACCAGCGGCGACGATGGCGGCGCATGTCGAGACGTTATAGGTGCCGTGTGAATCGCCCCCCGTTCCGACGATATCGATGGCTCCGGCAGGTGCATTGACGGTCAGCATGCGCGCGCGCAGCAGTCGTGCAGCGCCGGTGATCTCCTCGATCGTCTCGCCGCGCACGCGCAACGCCATCAGGAAAGCGCCCATCTGAACAGGCGTGGCGCCGCCCGATGACATGATGTCGATGGCGGTCTCGATCTCTTCCCCGCTCAGGCAAGCGCCGGTCGAAACCTTCTGGATGATGCGTTTGAGCTCGGGCGCGGTCATGCGTGCGTCGATTCCACTCGGGGCAGGCTCATGTCGGTGCAGGCTCAGGCGGCGCTCTTGCTGCGCGGCGGAGGAATCGCATTGCGCTTTGGCGATATGCCTGCGAACTCGAGGAAGTTTGCGAGCAGGGCGTGGCCATACTCCGATGCGATGCTTTCGGGGTGAAACTGCACCCCATGCACAGGGTGCTGCTTGTGTTGAAGACCCATGATGAGGCCGTCGTCGGTCTCGGCCGTGATCTCCAGGCAGTCCGGCAGGCTCTCGCGCTCCACGATCAGAGAGTGATAGCGGGTGATTGCGAAGTCCTGCGGCAGGCCCTTGAAGACTCCTTTGTCCGTATGACGGATTCGCGAGAGCTTACCGTGCATGGGTACGGGTGCGCGGATCACCTTGCCGCCATAGGACTGGCCGATCGACTGGTGCCCCAAGCAGACGCCCAACAGCGGAATTGTGGCGCCCGCCTTTGCGATCAGATCGAGGCAGACGCCGGCCTCGTTGGGCGTGCATGGACCCGGCGAGAGCACGATCGCCTTGGGCTTTTGCGCGATGACCTCCTCGGCCGTGACCTTATCGTTGCGGATGACGACCGATTCGGCGCCCAACTCGCCCAGGAAGTGGACGAGATTGTAGGTAAAGCTGTCGTAATTATCGATCAGGATCAGCATCGATTGTCGATCTCATTGAATTTGCGGCCAAAAATGCGTTTTGACCAGTCTGGTGGCGTGTCGATGCTCGCATGAACGACCGTACGGCGCCTCCGACTTCGCGGGTATCGTGATAAGCCCGCTGCTGGAGGTGTCAATATTTAGTGGTATCGGGCAGTTGAGGCGAGCGCCGGGCGGCAACTTGGCCTGACCACCTCGTGGCTGTGGTTGCCGGGCCACGGCGCCGGCTTTGGTTGCGCTGCTCGTCGAGACTCATCACGTTTTGCGCCGCCACCTGATCAAGCGGCCACGTTCATGACACCTCAGTCTACTGGTTGATGAGTGCGGGCTTTCTCAAGCCACCATCTCCGATGGGCGGAGTTGGGCAAGGCGCTGCCTTAAACGGTGCAGCCACTTTTTCATCCTCTTGGTCATCGGGTTCAAAAACTCCTGCGGGTGCCGCGAGGAGCTCCTGCCTCGCTTGACGACTTCGCCGGTGGCACAGGTCACAGTGCGGCCGGGGGCAAGTGTGCGTTCCCCACGTCAGCCCTTGAAAGACCAACTGACGACCGTGGCGCTCAGCGCCCTGAAGCTGATCTTTTCGAATGCGAGGATCGTGCCAATGGCACTTCGGGAATGGAAAGCCGAACAGGTCGGCTCTGTCCGTATATGGGACGTGAGAGCATGTTTAGCTGAAGTGCTGCACACTTCAGCTAAACATGCTCTAGCGAAAAACGGTCATGGCATTGGTCTGGGCGCACGTCTCAGGAGAGCTTACGAGGCAGGATGAAGTCGACCAGCTCGCCGGTGGCCGGGGCGACGCGTGACCAACTCTCCGCCTCGAAGGCGATCTGGGCAATCGCGGCGGTTGGAAACTGCATGGCGAGCGTCCGCAGGTTCGATTTGGGCCCGGAACGGATCAGCTCCAGCGCGATGGCATGAAGGCCCGGGTTATGCCCGACAAGCATCACCACGGCGGGATGTCCCTTGATCGCGCGGATGCGTTCCAGCAACGTTTGCGCGTCGGCGAGATAGAGCGAGTCGTCGTAAGCGACAGTTGGGGTCGCATCCGTGAACTCGTTCATCACCAGCGTCAGTGTGGCGCGCGTGCGAACCGCGGTCGAGCACAGCACGAGATCGGGCACGAGGGCATGCTTGACGAGATGGTTGCCGATGAGTGCTGCGGCCTTGGTGCCGCGTTTGGCCAGCGGGCGATCGAAATCCTCCAGGGAGGGATCGTCCCAACTCGACTTGGCGTGGCGGAGAAGGAGAAGTGTCAGCATGGGCAGCAAGGTGATGAAAATGAACCGGCGTGGCGAGGTAAGCGTTCAAATGTAATCATCGACTGGCGGGTGTGTGGCGTCGCCAGGCCATACGCCGGTCAGCCCCACGGCCCCTTGTTGCCTGACCGTGGCGTTGCCGTGCCCGAAGCAAAACGTACAGCTTCTTCGGCCGCGTGCACGATGGCCTTGGCCTTGTTGATGCATTCCTGCTGTTCGTTCTCCGGCAGCGAGTCATAGACGATGCCGGCGCCCGACTGGACATGCAACGTTCCCTCCTTCACCAGCGCGGTGCGCAGCACGATACAGGTATCCATCTCGCCATCGGCTGCGAAATAGCCGACGCACCCGGCATAGGGGCCGCGCTTGGACTTCTCCAACTCGTCGATGATCTCCATGGCGCGCACCTTCGGCGCCCCGGATACCGTGCCGGCCGGAAAGCCTGCCATCAGTGCATCGACGGTATCGGAATGCGCAGCGAGCCGTCCGACGACGTTTGAAACGATATGCATGACGTGCGAATAGCGCTCGATCACGAACTGGTCGGTGACGCGCACGCTGCCCACCTCGGCGACGCGGCCGACATCGTTGCGGCCGAGATCGAGCAGCATCAGGTGCTCGGCGCGTTCCTTGGGATCTTTGAGGAGCGCATCCGCCAGCATCTTGTCTTCTGACGAGGTTGTGCCACGCCGTGCCGTGCCCGCGATCGGCCGGATGGTCACGTCGCCATTGCGGACCCGTACGAGGATTTCCGGGCTTGAACCGACAAGAGCAAAGCCGCCGAAATCGAGGTGGAACAGGAAAGGCGACGGGTTGAGGCGGCGCAGCGCGCGATAGAGCGCGAACGGCGGCAGCGTGAAGGGCGTGGAAAAGCGCTGGGAGAGGACCACCTGGAAGATGTCCCCTGCCTTGATGTACTCCTTCGCCTTCTCCACCATCGCCATATATTCCGCAGGCGAAGTGTTGGAGGTCGGCTCGTCGAGCGCAATCGTCTGGCCGGCTGCAGCGGTGCCGTGGGCGAGCGGCGTGTCAAGGGCGGCGACAACGCCGGAGAGCCGCTGTCCTGCCTCCGCGTAAGCCTCTTCGGGCGTGATCGAAGGAGCAGGCCGGACCGGCGTCACCACCGTCATCTCATCGCGAACGGCGTCGAAAATGACCATGATGGTCGGGCGCACCAGCACGGCGTCGGGAACGTCGAGTATGTCGGGTGGCACATTCGGAAGGCGCTCGATGAGGCGCACCGTGTCATAGCCCATGTAGCCGAACACGCCAGCGGCCATGGGCGGCAACTGCTCGGGCAACTCGATGCGGCTTTCTTCGAGCAGGGCGCGCAGCGAGGCGAGCGTCGCTCGCTCGTCACGTTCGAATGCGTTGGGGTCGTTGGCGGGGTCGCGGTTGATCTGAGCGGTGTTGCCTGTTGCGCGCCAGATCACGTCGGGACACAGGCCGATGATGGAATAGCGGCCGCGGACTGCTCCGCCTTCGACCGATTCGAGAAGGAAGGCAGGTGTGCGTCCGGCGGCGAGTTTCAGGTATGCGGAGACAGGCGTTTCCAGATCGGCGACGAGACGCGTCGCAACGACCTGGGCGCGGCCTGCCGTGTAGGTTTGTGCGAACGCGGCCGGATCGGGCCAGATGTCGATTCCGGAGGGCCGCGTCTCAGGCTTCGTCACGGACGTTGACCTTCTCGATGTCGCTCATGCTTTTTCACCGGCATGCCTGGAACTGGCGGTCTTGGATGATGCGCGCGCCAGGGGCTCGCGCTTAGAGCATGTATAGTTGAAATGTGCAGCGTTTCAGCGTGAAAAACATGCTCAAAACAAGATGCTAGATCGCGTTCATGTTTGATGGAAACATAAACGCGATCTAGGGCTGATTGGCGCCTCTCAGGCGATCGAACGCGGCCTGATTGATCGAACTGCCGAGCTGGCGCTGAAGCGTACTGACGTAGGCGCTGATTGCATCATTCTCCAGGCTGCCCTTGAGTTCGGTGGCGATCCGCGCGCGCTGCTCCTTGGTGGCAGCAGGTGCGGGGATTACATCCTTCACCTGGAAGACCTGGCGTGTCGCGCCATCCAGCGTTTCCGCTGAGCCAGCGCCGCCCTTCGGCAGGGCGAAGGCCTGCGCGACGGCCGCCCGCGCGATGCCTTGCGGTGTTGTCGCGCGCGTCACAGGCGGCGTCATCTCAACCTTGCCGTCACCTGCGTCCGCGGCGATCGCCTCCATCGTTTCACCTGCCTTGAGGCGATTGATGAGCTTGTCGGCGAATTCGCGGATCTGGCGCGCGCGTTCATTCTTCTCGTAGAGCGCCTTCACGTCAGCCTCGACCTCCGCGTAGGGCCGATCGGCGGCCGGCGTGATGGAGAGGACGTCGACCCAGGCAAAGCCGCCATCGGCCAGCTCGAGGGGGTCCTGTTCAAGTCCGATCTGAGCACTGAAACCCGCACCGATGATGCGCTGGGCGTCCGGATGATCGATGGCAGGCTTGCCCTCGGGCGTCTGGCCGTTGCGATCGGTGGCGGGAATGTCGAGGAACGTCAGTTTGGATTTGGCAGCGATGTCCTTCAGCGGGCGGCCGCCAGCGCGGCCATCGTCGACCTCGTCGTGAAGCTTGCCGATCTCGACTCGTGCTTTCTCCTCGGTGAGTTGGTCGATCACCTTCTGTTTGACGGAGTCGAACGTGCTGACCGCACCCGGCTCGATCGCCGTGACCCGCAGCAGCGCGGTGGTGAAGCGGCCCTCGACGGGATCGGAAATCTTGTCTTTTTCGAGGGCGAAGGCAGCGTCACGGATCTTGGGATCGTACAATTGATCCTTCGTCACGAGGCCGAGGTCGATATCGCTTTCCTTGGCACCGGCGGCCTTGGCGGCATCGACGAAACTCTGACCTGCCTCGATGGCTTTCTTGGCGGCTTGCGCAGCGACGTTGTCTGAGAAGGAGATTTGCTGGACGCGGCGCTTCTCGGGCGTATCGTAGCTGGCTTTCTCCTGTTCGTAGGCTGCCTTGGCCTCTTCGTCGGTGACGGTGACGCGCTTCTTGGCATCGTCCATGGAGAGGATCAGGACCGCGAGCTTGCGTGTCGGCTGGGTCGCAAATTCGCGCTTGTTGGCCTCGTAGGTCTCTTTCAGCTTCGCCTCGTCCGGGGGCTCGATCTTCACGACCTTTTCGGGATCGATGCGCGTGTAGGCGAGCAGGCGCGTTTCCTCGCGGTAGGCATGCATGGCGTCGATCATCGCGTCGGGGACGGTGACGGCATCGACCAGTGCGCCCGTAAGCTGCCGGCGCAGCTCTTCCTGCCGGCGCAGTCTCACGAATCCGGCCTCGGACAGGTTGAGCTGGCGCATCACCGCGTCGACGGCCGCGCGTGAATATTTTCCGTCTGGGCCACGGAAGGCGGGATCGCGTTGCAGGCCCTCGACAATCGCCGCGTCGGATAGCGACAGGTTCAGCTCAGCAGCGTGCGTGTCGACGGCGGCCCAGCCGATCAAGCGGTTCAAGACCTGTTGATCGAGGCCGAAGGCACGCGCCTGATCGGCCGTGATGCGGCGGCCGGCACGGTAGGAGAGCGCGTTGATTTCGTTCTGGAAGGCGCGCTGGTATTCCTCGGGTGTGATCTCGACGTCGCCGACCTGGGCAATGCTGTTGCGGCCCATGCCTGTGAACACGTCGGCCACGCCCCACACAGCGAAGCTGAGAATCAATATGGCCAACAAGAGCTTGACGACAACTCCCTGTGAACCGCGTCGCAAGGCTTCGAGCATCTGAGACTGTCTTCCACTGTTGGTGTCAGGACGGGCGGGCGGGCGAACCGTAAATGCGCCGCTCCGATTCGCCGCACGCTGATCTGGTCGAAAACCCGGCGTGCCGGGCGGGCTCATGATATGACGCGCCATATGAAGCGCAGGCGGCTGGCGAAAGCAAGGGTGCAGGGGTAAGACCGGGAAAACAGGGGGTCGGATTGTGCCATCCGGACGATCTCAGCAAACTCGCTCTGAGGCAAACCTGCTGGCGGTCCAAGACTTGCTCCGGGCCTGCGGCACGGGTATCGGTCACGGCCCTGGCCGGCAAGCAATTCATGGGCGCCTGTTGCTGGAGCAGGTGGCGCCGAATAACGCGAGATGGCTGCCACAAGTCAGGTTGCTGGTTCAATTTGTGAAGGAGCTACGCCCATGAGCGACATCCCTGCGGTTCGTCCCTTGGTGGCAGGCAACTGGAAGATGCACGGCCTCAAGACGGCGCTGGAGCAGGCGCTGAGTGTGCGTGACGCGGTTTCTGCGGCCGGTTTCGATGCGCAGGCCGATGTGATGATCTGTCCGCCCGCCACGCTTCTGATGGTTCTGGGCGAGCTTTCAAGTGAGGGGCGCCTGCTGATCGGCGGGCAGGATTGTCATGCGGCGGTCCAGGGGGCACACACGGGCGACATCTCGGCGGAGATGCTCAAGGACGCCGGGGCCAGCGCCGTGATTGTCGGGCATTCGGAGCGGCGAGCAGACCACGGCGAGATGGATCGCGACGTGCGCGCCAAGGCCGATGCGGCGCATCGCGCAGGACTTGCGGCAATCGTCTGCATCGGAGAAACGGCGGGGCAGCGTGCGGCCGACCTCACTCTCGACGTGGTGCGTCGGCAACTTGAAGGCTCCGTGCCCGACGCCGCCACGGCCGCAAATACCATCATCGCCTATGAACCCGTCTGGGCGATTGGCACAGGCCTGACGCCTACGCCTGAGGATGTGGAAACCGTCCATGGCGCGATCCGCGTTGCGCTGGCACAGCGTTTCGGCAAGGAGGGGACCACGATGCGGATCCTCTATGGTGGCTCGGTCAAGCCCGATAATGCGCGTGAGCTGATGAGCATTGAAAACGTGGACGGCGCGCTCGTCGGCGGCGCCAGCCTCAAAGCAGACGACTTCTTGAGAATTGTTGCCGCTTATGGGAAGTGAACACGGGCTGAAGCAATCGGCCCGGATCGGCATCGTCTCGCAGGTGTGCTTGTGACCCCAGGCTCGGCAGCGCTCATTCGTTTTGCGACGATACGAAGTCTGAACAGGCTTATCGTACCTGTCGCGGTGCTCTGCGTGGGCGTATTTGCGCCGGCTTGGGTGAGTACGGTCCGGGGCGAGCCGTTGCCGAAGGAGCGCTGCGCGGAGCTTGCTGCGGAGCTCTCGCTTCTTGAAGGTGGCGGCGCTGCAGAGAACATCCAGCGCGGCCCTGAGTGGGCCAAGGCCAATCTGACACCTGAGCAAATGGGCTATGTGCGCCGCCTCATCGCGGTTCGCGAGGATCTGCTGTTCCGTTGTCGAAATTTTGCCCCGGATGAGGAAGCGCCGCTGCCGTCTTCGGCGCCGGCCACGGCACCGTTGCCCGTTCGCAAGCCAGCCGCGCCGGAAGGGGGCAACCGAAGCGTGCCTATGCCGGCTCGGCCGGAGCACGTCGAGGCCAAATTGCAGGGGCGGCCGGCAAACAATGGCAAGGCAGGAGACGGCAAGGACGGTATGAGCGCCGTTAGCGGGCCCAAGCCCAAGCTGCGCGGCACATTCCCGCCAAAGGGGGTGTCGGCGGCGGTTCCCGCTCCAGAACGCAAGACGAAACCTGTGCCATCACCGGCGGCCGGGAACTAGATCATGTTCAACGCCAGCACGTCTGCGATCCAGTACGTTGTTCTGAGCCAAGTTTTTTCAAGCAGTAGCGCTGAACACTTCAGCCAAACATGTTCCAGCGCGTGATTGCGCGGCTCATTTCATTGTGCGGCCATCATCGCGGCGAGCGCTGTTTTCGATGTGCCTGGCGGGTGTAAGCAGCGACCCGCGATCCCCATATGCTGGTCATTGGCCTCGCAATCGTGTATGAGGCCCGCAAATCCCGAAATCGTCCGGTTCAGGAGCCCTTGATGGCCACGGTAGTCCTCGTCATCCACCTCATGATCGCCGCCGCGCTGGTCGGTGTCGTGTTGATGCAGAAATCAGAAGGCGGAGCGCTCGGCATGGGTTCTGGCGGCGGCGCCGGCGGCGGTTTTCTCACCGGCCGCGGAACCGCCAACCTGCTGACCCGGACGACGGCGGCGCTTGCGCTTGCGTTCTTCATCACTTCAGTGATGCTGACGTTGATGGCAAATCAGCGCACGAGTGGCCCTTCGGTGCTCGATTCGGGGCGCCCCGCAAGCGGCACGAGCGCACCCGCCCCGGCAGGTGACAAGCCGGCTGAAAAGCCAGCGGAGGGTCGTGGCGGCATTCTCGACAAGCTGCAGGGCGGTGGCCCGCAGGTGCCGCGCTCCAATTGATCGTTCACAGGTTTGCCGGGCGGCGCCTGCGCCGTTGCGGCCAACCGGTCCCTCCGCACGAGGCCGCCAGGGCAGCAGGTTCGACGCTGGCCGGCGTCTCGTGCTTCGTTTTTCATCGCGGGGCCGGCGCAGTTTGCCGGTTGGTTCGGCAGGTTCGCGCGGCAACCCGAGTGCGAGCCTGAGCCTGACGGTGGAACAAGCGAAATTGCCTCTTCGAATCTGAGGCGGTGTATGTATTCTGCAAGCCCATGCAACGGTACATCTTCATCACCGGCGGCGTGGTTTCCTCCCTCGGCAAGGGCCTCGCATCGGCCGCACTCGGCGCGCTCCTCCAGGCACGCGGGTATTCCGTCAGTCTCCGTAAGCTCGACCCCTACCTGAACGTCGATCCCGGAACGATGAGCCCCTATCAGCACGGCGAGGTGTTCGTCACCGACGACGGCGCGGAAACCGATCTCGATCTAGGCCATTACGAGCGCTTCACCGGCGTTCCGGCCAAGCAGTCGGACAACATCACCACCGGCCGCATTTATCAGACGATCATCACCAAAGAGCGCCGCGGCGACTATCTGGGCGGCACGGTGCAGGTGATCCCGCACGTGACGGACGCCATCAAGCAGTTCGTGCTGGAAGGCAATGAAGGCGTGGACTTCGTGCTGGTGGAGATCGGCGGCACGGTGGGCGACATCGAGGCGCTTCCGTTCTTCGAGGCAATCCGCCAACTTGGCAACGAACTGCCGCGCGGGGCTTGCGTCTACATTCACTTGACGCTGCTGCCGTGGATTCCCTCTGCCGGCGAATTGAAGACCAAGCCCACGCAGCACTCGGTGAAGGAACTGCGTTCCATCGGCATCCAGCCCGACATTCTGATGTGCCGTGCCGACCGCGAGATGCCCAAGGCGGAGCGCAAGAAGATCGCGCTGTTCTGCAACGTGCGCGAGGAAGCCGTCATTCAGGCACTCGACGTCAAGTCGATCTATGACGTGCCGCTCGCCTATCATGCCGAAGGGCTCGACCAGCAGGTGCTGGAAGCATTTGGCATCACTGGTGCGCCGCAGCCGGACCTGAAGCGCTGGATGCAGATCTCGGAAACCATCGCCAATCCGGAGGGCGAGGTGACGATCGCCATCGTCGGCAAGTACACCGGCCTCAAGGATGCCTACAAATCGCTGATCGAGGCGCTGGTGCACGGCGGCATCGCCAACCGGGTGCGCGTCAATCTGGAATGGATCGAGGCGGAGGTCTTCGAGCACGAGGACCCGGCGCCATATCTGGAAGGCGTCGACGGCATTCTCGTTCCCGGCGGCTTCGGCGAGCGCGGCGCGGAAGGCAAGATCCTTGCGGCGAAGTTTGCGCGCGAGCGGCGCGTGCCCTACTTCGGCATCTGTTTCGGTATGCAGATGGCGTGTATCGAAGCGGCCCGTAATCTGGCGGGCGTCGCCAAGGCATCCTCCACCGAGTTCGGCGCGGCTGAGGAACCTATTGTCGGCCTGATGACGGAGTGGATGCGCGGCAACGAGCTCGAGCAGCGCAGATCGGGCGGGGACCTCGGTGGCACGATGCGGCTCGGCGCCTATAACGCGAAGCTCAGCCCCGGCAGCCGCATCGCGCAGATTTATGGCGCGGAGAAGATTTCAGAGCGTCACCGCCACCGCTACGAGGTCAACATGCGCTACCGTGAGCGGCTGGAAGCGGCGGGCCTCCGGTTTGCGGGCACATCGCCCGACGGTCTCTTGCCCGAAACGGTGGAATATCCCGACCATCCCTGGTTCATCGGCGTGCAGTATCACCCCGAGCTGAAGTCACGCCCCTTCGATCCGCATCCACTTTTTAGGAGTTTCATCGCAGCGGCGGTGGAGCAGAGCAGGTTGGTGTGAGGGCTTGTCCCGAGGACCCAGCGTGCGGCGGCAGTGACGCTGCATGTTGGAGTGCGCGCCGTATCGGCTTGCGTTAGGCGCGAAGGCTTTCCCTGGTTGATGTCGGGATCCTCGGCCTAAGCTGAGGGTGATGCCAATGTTATGGGGCGGGGCTCTCAACTGTCAGCCTTGGCCTCAATTCTTTTTCGCCAGCCTCAAGTCGCCGAGGGTGACGCCCGTGGTGTTGTCGTGGTTGGCAACGGTGTCCACGCCCGTGTCGGGTCGCCCGCCACGCGGGAATGACGGCGGTTGTTCTGGCCCTGACCAAACTGATGCCTGGATCGTCGTCTTATGCGTTATGCGCTATCCGCTTTGCTCCGGCACCGTCGTCTTCGATGAGCTCGGCGATCGCCGATACGCCATGTTCGTCGTCGAACACATCGGCGCCATAGGGGAGGAGATAGCCCTCATTCTTCTCGTCGTAGTCGAGATCCGCCCAGGCGACGGGATAGAAGTTGTCCACGGCGGTCAGTGCGCCGGCGCGGCCGATGATGGCGAACATGATGCGGTCGCTCGTTTTGTCGAGGACGACATCCGCCACCCGCCCAAATGGCTCTCCGGATGCGAGGAGGACGTTGGCGCCAATGACGCGGGAGGCACGGATTGCCTTGGTGTGGCCTGAGCGTGTCGGCATGGTCGTTACTCCGATCGCGTTGATTATGTCGTCTCGTTCTTCGTCTGCTCCTTTAACGATGTCGCCGCCAATGCGTTCCGGTTAGAGCATGTTGAGCTGAAGTGTGCAGCGGTTCAGCGTGAAAAACATGCTCGAAACAAGGTGCTGGATCGAAGGGGATGGATGTGCCGGCGGCTTGGCAGCGCCGACCAGCCAAGTGTGCCGGATGGCGGCGAGAAGATCTGCACTTCAGCGCTCACCTCGCCGCTGCATGGCGTTCGCGATCAGCGCCGGGCCATGCGATCTCCTGAATGAACTTGCGGCGGATGGCGCGGGCGAAGTCGTCGTAGCCTTGCGCGGTGATGACGAAGGCGCCCTGGCCACCCATCACATAGCTCTCGTACCAGCGAGTTAGCGTGCGTGCGTCGTCCTTCGACGGTAATGGGAATTCCTGCTGTGTGGAGCCCGGCGCGCGGTTCCAGCGCTCGATTTCGCGTTCATGGCCATCCTCCAGAATGGGTAGGCCATTGATAATGACGCCGTCGGTGACGAGGCGGTCACGCTGCTGGCGCACGTAATCGATCGAAGTGCAATTGTCGGGACCATCGCCGGAGACGTCGATGACGACACGGTCGGCGTGCACGGGCACAGGGTTCAAAGTGACGTCGCTCAGGTATTTCAACATACGGCCGAGACACGTGTACTCGCCGGAGGATGAGGGCAGTGAGCGCAGCATCTTGGCGACGGCGGCCGCATCCGATGCCGAGCCGATCCATGTCCAAGGCAGCAGCACCTTGGCGCGATCGGCCCAGCCGATCAGCGTGAAAAGGATCGTCTTGCGCGGACCCGACGTGATGACACGGACGACACTGGCGTCCTCAAGCGCCTGCGCGATGCCCTCCATCTGCAGGCGGTAACGGTTCTCGTCAACGGATTGGGAAATATCGACCGCCATCACGAGTGCCGTATCGACCGCATCTTCCGCACGTGCAGGTCCTGCCGCAGTACCGATCAGCATGAGCGCGGCAAAGAAGCAGGCTGCCACCCTTGGATCACCAAACACGTATTGTGTGCGCATCGGTTGCCCTGTCGGGTCGGTTCATTTCGATCGCCACTCTGGCTGCATCACGCGAGGCTATCGCCCGGCGCCGGGCTGCGCAATCACGTGTGCAGAGGAGGTATGTTGCGGCCGACGCAAAACGGGCACGCCCTTTGGGGACGTGCCCGCGTGCGTTCGCTTCGCTGAAGACGATCAGTTGGCGCTGGCGTAGCGATTGGTCGTGCGGCGCGATGTGGCGGCGTGCTTCTTGGCGCTACGCGAGGCCGCTGCGTATTTCTTCGATCCGCGCGCACGCGAGGAGGCATAGTGCTTCCTCGAAGTAGAGCGCTTCGCATAGCGGCCCGAGCCCTGACATTTGTGGAAACGGATCCGCGGGCCGGTGTCGATGTGGATGTGATGCATGCCGCAGCTGTAGCTGCCGACGCCGCCATTGTGGTTGGCCTTCAGCCATGCCAGCACCTGGCTGTACTTGCCGCGCGGCGGGTTGAAGTCAACCGCACGGCACGAGGCGTGGTAGCTCGGACGGCCCGAGCCGGCGATGCGGGCGCCCCGGCGATGCGTAGAGATGACCTGCACCGGTCCGAACTTGGCGCGAATCTGATTGAGCTTGGCGGCAAGCGATGACGGTATGCAGCCAGCCTCGGCGCTGCCGGTGGGCAAGGCGACCGAGGTCAGTAGTGCAAGCATTGCGAGTGCGCACACGCGCAACATGACATGCGTTCTCGAGATCATGATCAGTGCTCCCCTATTCTGGGTTCCCATCTGGCTCCGTTCAGCGGAGCCAAGGGCGGTTAGGAGGAGCGATGGGGCCGACGCAAGGCGCGCGGCCGTAAGTGCGTCGATTTGTCATAAAAAACAATGCATTACTGAAACATCGCGTAACATTGTGTGAGGAATGGCGGGGTTTTGTGATGAAAACGTCGCCGGCAGGCAGGGATGAGCGCCGGCGCCGGTCTTTCTGTTGAATGCGGATACGGGTGGCTCGCGGGGTAATGTGCGGCGCGCTATAAGCGTGCCATGACAACACTCACACCCTTGAAGCCCAATCCGCGCGTCGCGGCGGGTAACGTCACTTTTGCCAACGATCAGCCGATTGCGGTGCTGGCCGGTCCCTGCCAGATGGAAAGCCGCCAGCATGCGCTGGAGATGGCTTCAGCGCTGAAAGAGATCGCCGCGCGACTGGGTTTTGGCCTCGTCTACAAGACGAGCTTCGACAAGGCCAACCGCACGTCGCTCTCCGGCCAGCGGGGGATCGGGTTCGACAAGGCGCTGCCGGTGTTCGCCGAAATCCGCGAGTCGCTGGGCCTGCCGGTCGTCACCGACGTGCACGAGGTGGGGCAATGCGCGCGGATTGCGGAGGTGGTCGACATCCTGCAGATCCCCGCCTTCCTGTGTCGGCAGACGGATCTTCTTGTCGCGGCAGCGCAGACCGGCCGCGTGGTGAAAGTGAAGAAAGGGCAGTTCCTCGCCCCGTGGGATATGAAGAACGTGGTCGCAAAAGTGGTGGCTTCGGGCAATGCCAACGTCATGGTGACCGAGCGTGGCGTTTCGTTCGGCTACAACACGCTGGTGGTCGACATGCGCGCGCTTGCGATCATGGCGGGGCTTGGCGCGCCGGTTATTTTTGATGCCACGCATTCGGTGCAGCAGCCGGGCGGACAGGGGACGAGTTCGGGCGGCGACAGGACGTTCGTGCCGGTGCTGGCGCGTGCCGCGGTGGCAGTGGGTGTAGCGGGGCTGTTCATTGAGACGCACCAGGATCCTGACCGTGCTCCCTCCGACGGCCCCAACATGGTGCCTCTTGGTCAATTCGAGGGGCTGATGCGCGAGTTGATGGAGATCGACCGTGTTGTGAAGGCGCAGGCAGAAGCCGCCCTCCGGATGGCATGACTGCGATCGATAGAGGGCATGCGTTAGAGCAGGTGCCCGGTGCCGGACCTCAGAAGCCCGCGGTCCAGCGGGTCACGGCGAAATAGGTCGCATTCGAAACACGCACGCCGAGTTTGACGAGCAGTTCCATGTGCCACGGGAAGGCGATCTCGTAGCGGCGCTTGTGCAGGCCGGTCATGATCTTGTCGATTGCAGTATCGAGCGGCATCAGTCCCGGCATCGGAATTTCGAGATCGTCGGTCAGTGGGGTCTCGACGTAACCTGGATTGATGATCGTTACGGTGATGCCCTTCTCCTCAAGGTCGAAGCGCAGACATTCCGCCAGAGATCTCACCGCCGCCTTGGTTGGAGCGTAATGGGCAGCGCGTGGAAAGCCGCGAAAGCCGGCTAGCGATCCCATCAATGCGATATGGCCGCTGCCGCGCTCCACCATCAATGGTACGATTGGCGCCAAGGCATTGCCGATGCCGATGACATTGGTTTCAAATGCATTGCGGAATAGTCCCGCGTCGAAACGGGCGGCATTCTTGAACGTGCCGATGCCAGCGTTCAGCACGATCAGATCGGGCACGCCCAAATCGGCCACGATTTTGCTGGCGATATCGGTGGCTTTCCCGTGGTCGCGCACATCGAAGGGGAATGCGGCAAGGTTGGCGTTGGTGGCGCAAAGCTTTTCGAGCGTGTCGGCAGACCGCGCCGAGACGGCAACTTTGCAGCCATCAGCGGCAAGCCGCAGTGCCAATGCGCGGCCAAGGCCAGAAGAGGCGCCCGTCACCCAGGCGGTCGACCAAGTGGTGCGGTCGGTCATGGCGAACCTTCGATGGATGTTCTTGTTTTTGGAAGGTAGCCGGCTCGCTTTGGCGGCTGGCCAGGCGGCGTGGCTACGCTGAGCTCATGCCGGGGGCAAGGCGAGTCCTTGGCCGTGATACTTGCAGGCCGTCCGACATCGCCCTGTTTGCGGCTTAAATGCCCATTTTACAGGCGTCAGCGGACATGAGCACGGCGCCCTGCACTGCGCAAGCGGCATATCGTCCCGGGTTTGGCGTGTGCAATGCCAAGGGACCGTAGACGGGGGGGACCCCAACCGTTAATTGTGCCGCCAAAGTCGGTTGGCGCCCGGGGCGCCGCGCATAAAAGGGACGAGCAGGTATGAGCGAGGGTTCGAAGGCGGCCGTAGCGCACAAGGACATGGCGAACGCCATCCGGGCATTGGCTATGGATGCCGTGCAGGCGGCAAATTCCGGTCATCCGGGCATGCCGATGGGTATGGCGGATGTCGCCACGGTTCTCTTCACCCGGCATCTGCGCTTCGACGCTGGTGCGCCCGGGTGGGCCAATCGCGATCGGTTCGTGCTGTCGGCCGGCCACGGCTCGATGCTGCTTTATGCGCTCCTTTATCTCACCGGCTATCCGGGCATGACGGTCGACGAGCTCAAACGCTTCCGCCAGCTTGGCTCCAAGACGGCAGGGCATCCCGAGTACGGTCATGCCCCGGGCATCGAGACGACGACCGGACCGCTCGGGCAAGGCATCGCCAATGCGGTGGGCATGGCGATCGCCGAGCGGGTCAAGGCGGCGCGGCTCGGCCCGGATCTCGTTGATTACCGAACCTATGTCATCGCCGGTGACGGCTGCCTCATGGAGGGCATCAGCCAGGAAGCGATCTCGCTTGCCGGCCACCTCAGGCTCGGCAAGCTCATTGTGCTGTTCGACGACAACGGCATCAGCATCGACGGCGCGACGTCGCTTGCGGAGAGCGACGATCAACTGCAGCGTTTTGCGGCGAGCGGTTGGAACACGATGCGCATCGATGGGCACGACACCGACGCGATTGCGGCGGCCTTGGAAAAAGCCAAGGCGGATGCCTCCAGGCCGTGGCTCATCGCCTGCAGGACCGTCATCGGCAAAGGCGCGCCTAATCGCCAGGGCACGGCGAAAACGCATGGCGAGCCACTCGGCGCCGACGAGATCGCTGCGACCCGCGCCAATATCGGCTGGGATGCGCCGCCCTTCGAAATTCCAGCACCGATCCTTTCGGCATGGCGGACGGCGGGTGCACGCGGAGCCGCCGAGCATGCGGCCTGGAAGGCGAAGCTCGATGCGACGGGGGATGCTGCCAAGGCAGCGCTGGCGCTGCCTGCTGCGGCGCATCGCGCGCAGCATATCAAGACCGCAGTGGCCGAGGCCAAGGCAGCATTCGCGGCAGACAGTGCGAAGCGAGCGACGCGTGTGTGGTCGCAAATGAGTCTGGAGCACCTGGTTCCGGCATGTCCGGAGCTGATCGGCGGCTCGGCGGATCTCACTGGATCGAACCTCACTAAAACCAAAGCGCAAAAGCCCATCACGCCCGACGACTTCTCCGGCAGTTACATCCATTACGGCGTGCGCGAGCACGGCATGGCCGCCGCGATGAACGGTATTGCGCTGTCGGGCGGACTCATTCCATACGGCGGCACATTCTTGGTCTTCACCGACTATTGCCGCCCTTCGATCCGCCTTGCGGCGTTGATGAAACAGCGGGTCATCTATGTCATGACGCACGATTCCATCGGCCTGGGCGAGGACGGGCCGACGCACCAGCCGATTGAGCATCTTGCGGCCCTGCGCGCTATCCCGAATCTGCAGGTTCTGCGGCCGGCCGATCAGATCGAGACAATCGAGTGCTGGGAACTGGCGCTCGAAGCGGCCGATCGGCCGACGGTGCTGGCTTTGACGCGTCAGGCGGTTCCGTTCCTGCGAACCGCCGCGGAGATCGAGAACCGGTCAGCGCGCGGCGGCTATGTGCTCGCGGAGACGGACGGCGCACGCGACGTCACGTTGATTGCGACCGGCTCGGAGGTAGGACTGGCCGTCGAGGCAGCCGGTCTGCTCGCCCAGGAGGGCTTGAAAGCCGCAGTGGTTTCTATGCCTGGCGTCGAGTTGTTCCTGGCGCAGGACAAGAGCTATCGGGACGGTGTGTTGGGAAATGCGCCTCGGGTTGCGATCGAGGCCGGAGTGGAAATGGGCTGGCGGCGCGTGTTGCGTCCGGAGGATGCGTTCGTTGGCCTGAATGATTTCGGCGCATCAGCGCCCGCCGGTGCGCTGTTTGAGTGTTTCGGGCTGACGGCAAAGCGCGCCGCAGAGGTGGCAAGGGGGCTCGCCACGCGCCGCTGACGGCGACGGCGTGCTTGCCCGGGTGCTGCTGAAGGTAAGCGTGATGCACGGGAGGGCTCGCCAAGGGTCGCGCCGTGCGCGCCCGGGTCTTGCTATCGGCGTGATGCGTATTTATTGCCGCCGCGCCGGCTCCATGAGGATTGCTGGCGGGGCGGTTTGAAACGGTTGAAAGGCGGCCGCCGCCGAGGCGGTGCTGCAAGGCAGAGATGCCACGGGAGTGCAAGCAGATGGAATTCGATCAGCTCAAGACGACGCAGGGTCTCGATGTTGGGGGCAAGCGCGTGCTGGTGCGTGTCGATTTCAACTTGCCGATGCGCGATGGCGTGGTCACGGACGCGACGCGTCTGGTGCGCGCCGTTCCCTGTCTTCGTGACCTGATCGGCCGTGGCGCCAAGGTGATCATCCTGACACACCTGGGGCGGCCGAAAGGCAAGCCGACGCCTGAGCTCAGCCTGAAGCCCGTTGCCGACAAGCTCAGCGAGGTGCTGGGCCAGCCGGTGCGGTTCGTCGAGGACTGTATCGGAGAGGTGGCCGAGGTCGCGAGCCGCGACTTGAAGCCGGGCGAGATCGCAATGTTCGAGAACCTGCGCTTCCACAATGAGGAAGAAAAGGACGATCCTGGCTTCGCCGCAGCGCTTGCACGTTCGGGTGACATCTTCGTCGGTGAAGCGTTCTCATGCGCTCATCGCGCGCACGCCAGCGTCCATGCGATTACGCGCTTGCTGCCGTCCTATGCCGGCCCCCTCATGAACCAGGAAATCCTGGCGTTGCGCGCGGCACTCGAGGAGCCGCGGCGGCCGACGGCTGCGGTGGTCGGCGGCGCGAAGGTTTCTACCAAGATACCAGTGCTGACGAATCTCGTCGCCAAGGTCGATAAGCTCATCATTGGGGGCGGCATGGCAAACACGTTCCTTGCCGCCAGTGGTCTCGATGTCGGCAAGTCGCTTTGTGAGCACGATCTGCTCGATACGGCGCGCGAGATCGTTGCCGCTGCGAAGGCCAAGGGTTGCGAGATCGTCTTGCCAGTCGATGCTGTCGTCGCGCGCGAGTTCAAGGTGGGCGCGACAGCTCAGACCGTCGCGGTCGATGAGGTTCCTGCGGACGCCATGATCCTCGATGTCGGGCCGGCAAGCGTCGCGCGCTTGACGCAGGTGATTGCGGGTTGCCGCACGCTGTTATGGAACGGTCCGCTCGGCGCATTCGAGATCGAGCCGTTCGGGAAGGGTACGTTCGCTCTGGCCGAGGAAGCGGCGAAGCTGACGCGTTCGGGACAACTGATCTCGGTTGCAGGTGGAGGCGATACGGTCGCCGCGCTCAATGCGGCGGGCGTTACGGACAAGTTCACTTACGTCTCGACGGCTGGCGGCGCATTCCTGGAGTGGCTCGAAGGGCGAGCTCTGCCGGGCGTGGTGGCGTTGGTCGAGGCTGGCCGGATGAGCCGCGTAGCCTAGAGCTAGTCCGGCTCCAAGCGGCTGGCGCTTGCGCATGACGACCTGGCAGGGATGAACTGCCTGAAATCAGCGATATTGTCGTGCTCTCTATTTGGCGGCTGTCATGTTTCGGGCGCGGCTGCGAAGCAAATAAATCATTTTACATCAAATATTTAGACATCAATTGAATCCGCAAGATTCTTGCGGCAGATCGGGACTGCGCATATCGTGAGACGGTGATGCAAAACGCCGGCACTCGGGTCCACCGAACGAGACCCGCCAGGTAATGGCCGCTTTGGGGGAAATGGCACGCGTGCGTGCATGCCTTCGTTCTCATTGCAAGCCTTTAAGCGCACCGGTGCAGCATCCCGACGTCGCCTGGTTGCGTCCGCGCGTCGTTCGTCAAATCACCCAGGGAGGAACAAGATGAAGACACGACGCCTTTTCGGCGCCCTTGCGTTGGGATGTGCGGCTATCGTTGCCGCCTTGACCGTGACCGGCACGGCGGTCGCGCAGGAGGATGCCTCCAAAGGCATCGAGAAGTACCGCAGGATGATGGCAGAGGATCCCTTCGCCAATCCGGGCAATCTCTACATCGACAGCGGTGAGGCGCTCTGGAAAGAGAAGCGTGGCGCCAAAGGTGTCTCGCTCGAAGGCTGCGATATGGGCAAAGGGCCCGGTGTGCTTGAGGGTGCGTTTGCCGAGTTGCCACGTTACTTCGCCGATGCCGATAAGGTCATGGACCTGGAGAGCCGCATTCTGTGGTGCATGGAAAATCTGCAGGGCCTCGATACCGGACCGGTAAAAAAAGGTGCGTTCTCAAAGAGTGGTGAGGGCGGCAGCGAAATGGAGTTCCTGGCGTCCTATGTCGGATCGCTCTCCAACGGTATGAAACTGAAGCCGCAGTTGAGCCATCCCAAGGAGAAAGAGGCATACGACGTAGGTGAGGCACTGTTCTTCATGCGCGCAGGTCCGCACGATTTCTCTTGCGAGACCTGTCACGGCGTGACCGGTACCCGCATCCGTCTGCAGGAGCTTCCCGACCTGGCAAAGCCCGGTCCGGACGCCCAGAAAGCCATACCTACGTGGCCGGCCTATCGCGTCTCCACCGATTCGGTGAAAACGATGCAGCACCGCATGTCGGACTGCTACCGGCAGATGCGCATGCCCAAGGTCGCGTTTGGCTCCGATGCCGTAACAGCCCTGATTGTCTACCTCGTCAAGCAAGGTGAGGGCGGCGAAATTCAGGTTCCCGCATTGAAGCGCTGATCGGCAGGAGCGACATACCATGAAGAAGATTATCATCACATGCGCCGCCGGAGCGCTCGTTGCATCGACCGGTGCGGCACTTGCTGGCGAGGTTTCTGCCGAGAAATTGCAGAAGGTCATCGCGTCGAGCTGGAAGGACCCCAACAAGAACAATCCGGCGGGAGCGGTGCCGGATTGGGCGTCGCGTCTGACGCAGGATTCACTGCAGAAGGTGTGCTCGCAGACGCGCAATCATCCAGACAAGGATCTTGCAGCCGATATCGTCGCTACGGCCAAGGTATCCATCAAGTATCCCGAAGACGGCAAGTTCTTGGGCGACTGGAAGAACGGTGAAAAGATCGCACAGGATGGCCGGGGGCTGCGTTTCAACGACAAGGCAGACGTGCCGTCGGGCGGCAACTGCTACGCGTGTCACCAGATCGACAAGAAGGAGCTAGCTTTCGGTACGATCGGACCGTCACTGGCCGAATACGGCAAGTTGCGCGAGTTCAAGGAGGATGCGATCAAGGCCACCTACGAGAAGATCTACAACTCGCACGCCGTCATCGCATGCTCAAACATGCCGCGCTTCGGCAGCCAGAGCATCCTGACTATCGAGCAGATCAAGGATGTGACGGCACTGCTGATGGACAAGGACTCGCCGGTCAACAAATAGACCAAGATTTTTCGCATTCAACTTCGCTGATCGACGAAGGGGCGGCGCAACAATGCGTCGCCTCTTTTTTCGGGGCGCGCAGAAAGAGATGATCGCCGCCCGTATATCAGGCAACGTATATCAGGCAACCGTGCCGCGCGAATTGCTGCGCTGCATGAAGTAATATGTTTGACCTGAAATATTGCCACATCTAAATATGTTAGCGTCACTGCGCGGTCTCCGCCCGCTCGGGCTCCCGCGCCGTTGGCCAATACGAATGAGCCAGGCTGCCAGACTGCACCACCCGCCGTTCACGCGCCATGGTTCAGAAAAGACTCCGGGCACGCTGCGTCATCACTCTTGGATGGCCTCATGAGTCTGCCAGGCTCAACGACGAAGGGGAGAGAAAAACCATGCACATCAGACGCCTTCTGGGCGCCTTTGCACTATCGTGCGTATCCGTGCTGGCAATCGCCGACGGTGTGCACGCTGACGACACCGCCAAAGGCATCGAGCAGTATCGCAAGATGATGGCCGATGACCCGTTTGCCAATCCCGGCAATCTCTACATCGACGCTGGTGAGGCGCTCTGGAAGGAGAAGCGCGGCTCCAAGAACGTCTCGCTTGAAGGTTGCGATCTCGGCAAGGGACCGGGCGTGCTCGAAGGCGCAATGGCCGAGCTGCCGCGCTACTTCAAGGATGCCGACAAGGTCATGGATATGGAGGGCCGCATCCTGTGGTGCATGGACAAGCTGCAGGGTCTTGATATCGGCCCGGTGAAGAAGGGCGCGTTCTCCAAGCGCGGTGCCGGTGGCAGCGAGATGGAGTTCTTGGCCTCCTATGTCGGCTCCAAGTCGAACGGCATGAAGCTCACGCCACAGCTCAAGCACCCCAAGGAGAAGGAAGCCTATGCATTGGGTGAGGCGCTGTTCTACAGGCGCGCAGGCCCCCATGACTTCTCCTGTCAGAGCTGCCATGGCGCGGAGGGAACACGCATTCGCCTGCAGGACCTGCCGGACCTCGCCAAACCCGGTCCCGATGCCCAGAAGACGATTGCGACCTGGCCCGCCTACCGCGTCTCAACCGAGTCGGTAAAGACGATGCAGCACCGCATGTCGGACTGCTACCGGCAGATGCGCATGCCCAAAGTCGGCTTTGGATCGGACGCCGTCACTGCGCTCATCACCTATCTGGTGAAACAAGGCGAAGGTGGCGAGATCCAGGTTCCGGCATTGAAGCGCTGATAGGCAGAGGAGAGAAAAGCCATGAACAAGATCGTCATCTCCGCTGCCGCTGCGTTTGCGCTGCTCGCGGCTGTGCCGGCCTGTGCCGAAGGCGTCTCCAAAGAGGCGCTACAGAAGGTCATTGCGTCGAGCTGGAAGGATCCCGACAAATCGACCAAGTTCGCCGTTAAGCCGACGTGGGCCGAGCGTCTCAAACTCGACAAGCTGCAGAAGACTTGTTCCGATATCCGCAATAAGCCCAGTGATAAGCAGTCGGCCAAAATCCAGGCTGCGGCCAAGGCATCGATCAAGTATCCAGCCGATGGCAAGTTCCTGGGCGATTGGAAAAACGGCGAGAAAATTGCGCAGAACGGCAAGGGATTCCGCTTCAACGATAAGGCCGATGTGGTTCCCGGCGGCAACTGCTATGCCTGCCACCAGATCAACAAGGCCGAGTTGGCCTTTGGAACGATAGGTCCTTCACTGGCAGAATATGGCAAGCTTCGTGATTTTAGCGAAGCTGCAATCAAGGCGACCTACGAGAAAATTTACAATTCGCATGCCGTTCTTGCCTGCTCGAACATGCCGCGTTTTGGTACCCAGGGTATCCTGACGATTGAGCAGATCAAGGATGTTACGGCGCTGTTGATGTCGAAGGACTCGCCGGTCAACAAGTAGGCTTTATATAGAGCAGGTCAGGTTTTGATTGAATCACCTCAGGCCGTTGTGGCCTGCTCTAACTCTTTGTTTAAGAGACTGATTTACGGCCTTGATGGAAGCACGATTGCTTCCATCTCCGCCGATCAGGCTCCAGGCGCCACGCATTTCGTGTATCTCGTTATGTCGCCGCCGCGAACCTAATGACGAAGCCGGCACTGGTCCGAAGCGACCCTGCCGGCTTTTTTTTGCCGTCCTCGTTGAGGGCGGCCGATTGCGCAATGGCACGGGGTCGATCAGGGCAAGGAAATGTTGCGCTGCGGGCGAAACAGATGGGCGTTTGCATGTTGTGCCGGTACGTTTCATGACATTAGAATATTTGAGTTTGAATACGCAGTAATGCCGCCTGTGCAGCATCGATACGGCTGAGATGGGCGCACAGCCAAGGTAGACGGCTTGGCCACGCACACGGCACCAGCAATTTCGTTCGACCGCCAATGATGTCGCATAAGCCGGCAATAATCGCCGCCCCGAGGAAGGAACGCCCATGCATTCACGTCGCGATTTTCTTCAGCTTGCCGCCGTCACCGCAGCAATCACGGGGCTTTCTGGAAACCTGACGCGGCTGGCCGCCCAGCAGAAGTTGTCGCAGGCGGATCTGTTGAAGTTCGATTCAAAGGGCCAGGTGACGTTGCTGCATCTCACCGACATACATGCGCAGCTCAAACCGATCTATTTCCGCCCGCCATCGGAGAACTTCGGCGTCGGAGCGTTCGAGGGCATTCCGCCACATCTGGTCGGCGAGCAGTTCCTGAAACACTTCAATATCCCGGCCGGCAGCCCGCTCGCCTACGCGCACACGATGGTCGATTACATCAATCTCGCCAAGACCTACGGCAAGCTTGGGGGACTCGATCGCATTGCGACGCTGGTCAAGGCGATCCGGGCAGATCGAGGCGACGACAAGGTCCTGTTCCTCGATGGCGGCGACACGTGGCAGGGCTCCTACACGTCACTCAAAACCAACGGCCAGGACATGGTCGACTGCATGAAGCTGCTGAAGCCCGAGGCCATGGTCGGTCACTGGGAGTTCACGTTTGGCGAAGCGCGCGTCAAGGAGATCATCGAGAACCTGGGCTATCCGTTCCTTGGCGGCAACATCGTCGACAATGACTTCGAGGAGTCGGTGTTCCAGGCCACCCAAATGTTCGAGAAGGGTGGCGTCAAGGTGGCGGTTATCGGTCAGGCCTTCCCCTACACGCCGATCGCCAACCCGCGGTGGATGATTCCGAAGTGGTCGTTCGGCATCCGGCCGGAGCGCGTGCAGAGCCATGTCGATAAGGCACGCGAGGATGGTGCCGAAGTTGTCGTTCTCCTGTCCCACGATGGATTTGACGTCGACCAGAAGCTTGCCACGGTCGTCAAGGGGATCGACGTTATTCTCACTGGCCACACGCATGACTCCATTCCGCGGGCGATCGAGATCGGCAAGACGCTGCTTCTGTCTTCGGGCTCGCATGGCAAGTACCTGGGCCGCATCGATCTGGAGGTGAAGAACGGCAAGGTGGTCGGCTACAGCTCGGGCATGATCCCGGTCTTCTCCGATGCGATCGAACCGGACAAGGAGGTGGCTGCAAAGATTGCCGAGGTGCGCGCGCCCTACGAGAAGGAGTGCAACCGCGTCATCGGCAAAACGGAAGGACTGCTCTACCGTCGCGGCAACTTCAATGGCACATGGGACGATCTCATCTGTCAGGCTCTGATCGAGGAGCGCGATGCGCAGATTGCGCTGTCGCCGGGCTTCCGCTGGGGCACAACACTGTTGCCCGGCAACGATATCACGATCGATGATCTCTACACGCAGACCTCGATGACCTATCCTGCGGTGTATCGCAATGAGTTCACGGGCGAGCAGCTCCACGAGATCATGGAGGACGTCTGTGACAACCTGTTCCACAAGGACCCATTCTACCAGCAGGGCGGCGACATGGTGCGCGTCGGCGGCATGAGCTACACGTGTGCGCCGAAAGAGGTGAAGGGCAAGCGCATCACCGAAATGACGCTTTTGAAGACCGGCGAAACGATCGATCCAGCCAAAAAATATGTCGTCGCAGGATGGGCGTCGGTCAATCAGGCTACCAAGGGGCCGGCGATCTACGATCTCATGGAAGACTACATCACCAAGAAGAAAGTGATCGGTCCGATCAATTCGGAAACCGTCAAAGTCGTCGGGATGTGAATTGGCGTGATGCTCTGGTGCCTTGCTCATTGGGGGGTAGGGCGTCATTGTGCCTGCCGCCCGGAATATGAGCGCCACCGCGGCGCCGTCCTTTAGAATTGCGGAGCTGTTGATGCTCGCTGATGCCTATATCTACTTCGGTGTTGCGCTTGCCGGTCTGGCGAGTTTTCTCAGTCCATGCGTGCTGCCGCTGGTGCCCCCGTACCTGGGGTATCTGGGTGGAACGACGATGGATCAAATGACGGCGGAGGAGGGCGTCGACCGTGCGGTCTGGCGTCGCGTCGTCACGGCCTCGGTCTTTTTTGTGCTGGGCTTCTCCACGGTCTTTATCGGACTTGGCGCAGGAGCTTCCTGGTTCGGCCAGCTCATCCAGACCTACAAGAGCCAGTTGTCGATGGTGGCGGGAATCGTCATCATCCTGTTCGGTCTCCACTTCCTCGGCATTTTGAGGATCAACGCGCTTTATGCAGAGAAGCGCTATCATGCCGATACGCAAGGGGCGAGCTATCTGGGCGCCTATGTGATCGGCTTGGCGTTCGCGTTCGGCTGGACGCCGTGCGTGGGGCCGATCCTGGCAACGGTTCTTGCGCTTGCGGCGAACGAAGGCTCGCTCATGATGGGTGTCACGCTGCTCGGCGCATATTCGCTCGGGCTTGGCGTTCCCTTCATTCTCGCTGCGGTCGCCATCAAGCCGTTTCTCGGCTTCATGCATCGCTTCAGGGCTCACCTGGGAACCATGGAGAAAGTCATGGGTGTGCTGCTCGTGATCACTGGGCTGCTGTTTCTTACCGGCTCGCTCAACTGGTTCGGCCAGTGGCTGATCGAGACATTCCCGGGGCTCGGCATGATCGAGAGCTGGGTGACACCGGAGGGGTTACAGAACGAGATCATGCGTAAGGGTGCGGAGTGACCTGAGGAGCCTTGTCGGAGGATTGACGCATCCGAAGCTGGCCCTGCCAATACCAGCATTTCGTGGAGGCCGCTCGGTGAGCATAACCCCGCCTATTGCGCTGACCATCGCCGGTTCTGATAGCTCGGGCGGCGCCGGTATTCAGGCCGACCTCAAGACATTCACCGCACTCGGCGTCTACGGCGCCAGCGTGATCGCGGCGCTCACCGCGCAGAATACGCAGGGCATCACGGGCGTGCTCGCAGTGCCTGCAGATTTCATCGCGCTGCAGATCGCGTCCGTCGCTGCCGACCTCAAGGTTCGGGCGACCAAGACCGGAATGCTCGGCGCGGCGGCGGCTGTCTCGGCGGTCTGTGACGGTCTCGAACAGCACGATCTCGGTGCACTGGTGGTCGATCCGGTGATGGTGGCGACAAGTGGCGAGGCGCTTATTGCCGCCGATGCCATTGCGGTCGTCAAATCGCGGCTCATTCCCAAAGCCACGGTGATTACGCCCAATCTCGCGGAGGCTGCCACGCTGCTGAGGTCGCGTCCCGCGGGCAGTCTTGCAGAAATGGAAGCCCAGGCACGCGATCTGCTGGCGCTCGGGCCGGATGCGGTGCTGCTGAAGGGTGGCCACATGACGGGCATGGAGGCGATCGACGTGCTCGTGAAGCGTGACCGTCCGGACGTGCCGCAGCGGTTTTCCGCACCGCGTGTCGAGACACGCAATACGCACGGTACCGGATGCACGCTGGCGGCCGGAATTGCGGCTCAACTCGCGTTCAGGATTGAACTCAGCGATGCCGTGGACCGCGCCAAGCGGTTCTTGGCGGCTGCCTTGGCGTCAGGCCGGGAGCAGCGGATAGGCTCAGGCAGGGGGCCTGTGGATCATTTGCACGCGATTCGTCGGAACCAGAGCGGATCAGGTTCGGACTGAATAACGTCTGCCCGTTGTGGCGGCGGATCGCACCGCGCGTCAGGTTGTTTGCGAGGCTCACGGCATCTCGGCAACACCTTGCCGTACAAACAGGTTTTGCTCAACATTGGCCATTGATGTTGGCGCCCCCTCGATCACCATCGCTGGAAATGGAATTATGTGTCCGCCGTGTCCGAGCGCGGGTGCCGCGGTATAAGAGGGCTTGGCCATGATGCGATTTCACGTGCATGCGGGGGCGGTTTTCTCGGCGCGGGCCGCAGTGCGTCCGCTTGCTTTCGGGCTGTCCCTGCTTGCAGTCCTGGCGACAGGCGTTGTTGCGGCCGCCACGCCGGCTCCGCTGGAACACTTGCCGGGCCGCTGGTCCGGATGGGGCGCGATCACGCTTTTGAGCGGCAAGTCCGAGCAGGTGAAATGCATCGTTACCTACTTCGTCAAGGACAACGGCGGCCGCGTCGAGCAGAACCTGCGCTGCGCCAGCGCGAGCTACAAAATCGACGCGAAGGCGGAACTCGAGGTATTGCGCGATCAGGTGACAGGGCGTTGGGAAGAGCGCGCGAACGCCGCCTCGGGCTCGGTAACGGGGAGGATGACTGGGAGCGGGTTCAACCTCTCGATCCGGGGCGTCTCCTTCACGGCGGCAATGGCGGTTTCGACGTCCTCGTGCAAGCAGTCGATCAACATTGCGCCCGAAGGTACTGATGTACGTAGGATTGCCATCGGCCTTGGCAAATGCTGAGCCGGGTGCCGTGGTTTTTGGACCGTGCTGCACTGCACGTGTGGCATGCCAGCACCGCGTGATGGTATTGTCTTGAGCTGTTACAACATGTGCCTTGCAATAGGGTTGGGACTCTAGGCATTCTTCCTACGCCGCTGGCCGGTATGGCTGGCAACGAACTTCCGGGGGGAAGGCCAAGCGCGTCAGGGATCGCTGCTTGGCTCGGCTGAAAACCGGTCTGGCAATTTGCCAGACCGGTTTTTTCGTTTTGGAGGAAAACGGTTGCCCTGCCGCTCATATGAACTTGTGACGGTTGCGTCACAGGTGCCGGGAATCAGCGGTGGATAGCCCGTCAAGGCGTTAATCCTGCATATGCACTGATACGAATTCGAGCTAGCGTATTTTTCGTGGACGATTTTGGAGCTCGACACTCCGGTCGTCGGGGGGAGGAACGGCTGCAATGGCCGGGGCTCATCCCGCGCTCCTGATGCGTATGCCGGGACGGCAAGGGTGCATCGGGACGTGCGGCTCGTGCGGGGGTATCATGCGTAAGTCGGTTTCGGCATTCAAAGCTGCACTTCTGGCGACGAGCGCGATTGCGGGCTGCGGCCCCGCGATCGGTACGGCCGAGGCGGGCGGCTTCGCGATCCGAGAGCAGTCGGCGCAGTTTCAAGGCTCCTCATTTGCCGGAAGCGCGGCAGGTGGAGGCTTGTCGTCGATGTACTGGAACCCGGCAGCGCTGGGGCAGGCCGATTGGGGACTGATCTCGGAGAGCCATTTCTCGGGTATATTCGGGCAGGCTGAGAATACGGTTGAGACTTACAACGGAACGCCTGTCGGTTTGCTTGGGGCTCCGTTAAACGCTCTGCCGATTGACAGCGGCGACATCGCGGACACCGCGGTGGTGGGCGCGAGCTATTATTCGTATAGGCTCAGCGACCGCTTGACGCTCGGCATGTCGATGACCTCCGGTTTCGGCCTCAGCACCAAGCCGCGTAATCTCGATTATCTCGGCGCGGAACTCGGTCGCACGACCAAGCTCTTCACGCTCAATGCCGCACCTACGCTCGCCTACAAGATTGCGCCGGGAATCACGGTCGGTGCGGGCGTTCAGATCCAGTACGCGCGCGCCAAGATGGCGCTCGCCAGCGGTGCGCCGGATGGCCCATCCTCGGTCTACAAGGATGCGGACGATATCGCATTCGGCGGCACGGCGGGTATTCTTATCGAGCCTATGGCCGGCACCAGCATCGGTCTGGGCTATCGTTCGCAATTGTCGCATGAGATGGAAGGCGAGTTTTCCCTTGCTGGAGGCCCGTACCAGCGCGGCGTGACCGGTGATCTCGATTTGCCTGACATCGTCACGCTGTCGATCCGGCAGGCGATTGCACCAAACATGCGGTTGCTCGGCACGGTCGAGTGGTCGAACTGGAGCAGGTTTAAGGAACTGGTCCTTGAGAATTCCAATCCTCCGGTCGAAATCGACGCGAACTGGAGCGATGGCTGGTTCTTTGCGCTGGGCGGAGAATATGACGTTAGTCCGGGCATGACCTTGCGTACGGGCGTTGCCTATGAAATCTCTCCGGTCGACAGCCCGGAGAAGCGCTTTACCACGATCCCTGACGCCGACCGCTGGTGGGTGTCTGCGGGTGCTTCGGTTCAGTTGACACAGAACATGAGCGCGGACTTCGCCTATTCGCACGTTTTCATCGAGAACGGCGATTTCGACCGGACCAGTCTGACGGGCAAAAACATCACGGGTTATGCCGAATCCCAGGTCGACATCTTCTCAGTCAGCCTGAAGACCAAGTGGGGCGGGGAGGCGCCACTGGCATCGCTCAAGTGATCGCTACTGCGATCGGTATTTTCTTGACGCATGCGTTTCACGCTGAGCCGCCACACACGTCAGCCAGGCATGCTCTTGCGATCTGTTCGGTTGTGACGGCCGGTCCTGTGACCGGCCGGCGCGTTTTCCGGGGACGGGATGACTGTGGATCTGCCTACCTTCGACGATATACGCGCTGCGCAGAAGCGTCTCGCCGGCCACGCAGTGCGCACGCCGCTCATCCGCCACCCCGCGCTCGATCAGGCTGTCAACGGGTGCGTGCTGATCAAGCCGGAGATCCTACAGCGCGTCGGCGCATTCAAGTTCCGCGGCGCCTACAACCGGATTTCGATGGTCGATCGCGCGCACTATCCCGGGGGCGTGGTGGCGTGTTCCTCGGGAAATCATGCGCAGGGCGTGGCGCATGCCGCGGCGCTGCTCGGACATGCGTCCGCGATCGTCATGCCGTCCGATGCACCGCGCCTCAAGATTGCGCGAACCCGCGGCTATGGAGCGGACGTCGTGCTCTACGATCGGGTGACGCAGGACCGAGAGGCGATCGCCCGGGCCCTGGCGCACGAGCGCAAGGCAGACTTCGTGCATCCCTTCGACGATGCGGGTGTCATCGCCGGGCAGGGGACGGCCGGGCTCGAGCTGGCAGAGGATGCTGCGGCCAATGATGTGGAGCTCGACGCGGTTATCGTTCCGTGCTCGGGGGGTGGGCTTGCATCGGGTGTCGCCATCGCTGTCAAACATCTCATGCCGGATGCGCGGATCGTCATCGTTGAGCCGGATGGGTTCGACGATTTTGCACGTTCGCTGAAAAGCGGGCAGCGTAAGACCAATAAAAGGGCGTCGGGGTCGATTGCGGACGCCTTGATGGCGGCATCGCCCGGCAAGCTGACCTTCGACATCGGCCAGCGTTTTTTCGATGATGCGGTGACGGTCACGGACGAGGAGCTGCGGCAGGCGATGCGGTTTGCATTCGCGGAGCTGAAGCTCGTCGTCGAGCCAGGCGGGGCGGCCGCGCTGGCTGCGTTGCTATCTGGCCGAGTTGGCGCCGCCGGGCGCTCGGTGGGCGTGCTGCTCACGGGAGGCAATGTCGATGCGCAGACGTTTGCGCAGACCATCACCGCTGATAGGCATTCATAAGTCGTGTGACGTGAGCCCAGCCGGTGGGCGCGGGTGTGATGGGGATGCCACCATGGTGTGCATCGCCGTCATGTCTCGGCATGCGCGAGCAGGAGCGCAATGGCCGTAGCAGGAGCGGAATGGGTCGCATCAACAGACAGCTGTCCGCTTGTGCCGATCAGGTCACCGAATGTCACCGGCTGTATGCCCAGCCGCAAGGCAAGCTCGGCACCGGCATCGGCGCCAATGCCCGCGCAGACCAGCTTTGCGCCATGAAGCCCCGGATGGCGCGAGAGAACGGTCAGCAAGCCGTCGTAAATGGAGCGCATCTGGCATTCCGCGATGAAGCGTGCAGTGATGTGCCAATCCGCATTGTCCCCCTCGGTGGCGTCGCGCCCGAGCATGCGGGCGAGGCGTTGCGTGCTCTCCGCAACACTCTTGCCGCGGCCATCGGCGGTTGCGTGAAGATCGATGTCAGCGGCGAGATTGCCGAGGACGCGGCGAACATCAGCCATGTTGGCGAGGTATTCGCGTGCGAGCCCCGCCCATCGCCCCTTGAAAGGAGCCTGCTGGGTCACGCCCATGACGGCGGTGCGCGTGTAACCCGTGTAAATAAGCTCGCCGTTTGCCTGTCGTGTTGCGTCAGTCAGGCCATCGGGGGTGGGTTTGCCGCTAATGATGGGAATGATGTCGGCCGTCGTCGATCCGAAATCGAGTAGCAGTGCGTCTTGCAGTCGCTGACCAACGGCCGTCGCAGTTGCAAGGAAGTTGGTGGAGCCGACGTCGGTATGATGCTCGATTGCACAGTTTGCCGTTGCGAAGCCGCGAGAGCCTTGCCAGAAACGGATTTCATCACCCAGTTTTCGTGACAAACATTCGACAAGCTCCGAAACGCCCTGCTGGCGCGTTTCGAACAGGTCCGACAGCTCGCCCGTCATGGTGATGCCGATACGGTCGGCGCGATCGAGACGCGGCCTTGCAGCGGCTAGTGCCGCATCGAGCTTGGCTAGTCCCTGCCAGAGCGGGCAGACGTGCTGCTCGACGGCTATAGGCGTTCCGTCTTCGACGAGCGCAAGCTTGAGGTGTGCGCCACCAACATCAAGTCCGGCGGTTATGGTCATGATCGATTGTCCGGAATCTTCTACGTTCTATTGTCGCGTCGGGGAGTGATAGGTTCGATGTACGTGCCTCGCAATTAATACCGTTGCGTCCGTTTATTCCAGGCGGCAAGCCCACCGCAAACCGTTCGGGGTGTCGCACTCCCGCGTGAGACACCTTTCGTGCGAAGGTTTCGCCATCCCATGCTTCACCTCAGGATAGCGCGATGCAAGTCATCCCGGTCATCGATCTAAAAGGCGGCGTGGTGGTGCATGCGCGCGGCGGCGATCGGAGCGCCTATGCGCCGCTCAATTCACCGCTGGCGAAAGGTCCCGACCCCGTCACTGTCATTGAAGGCTTCATGCGGCTCCACCCTTTCGAGACGCTGTATGTGGCCGATCTCGACGGCATCATGCAAGGCGTTCCAGACCTTCAGACGTTGCATGCGCTGAGGGAGGCTTTTCCCGATCTTGATATCTGGCTGGACAATGGCATGTCCGATGCGGGCGTGGTGGGGGAGCAATTGCAAAATCTCGCGCGGGTCCGGCCCGTCATCGGGACAGAATCGCTGCGCCACGTCGACGACTTCATCGTTCTCTCCGGGTCGGTCGAGAAGGCGACGGGACACACGCCCATCCTTTCGCTCGATTTCAAAGGAGGTGAGATGCTGGGCGCCGATCTGATGGGCCGACCTGAAGCTTGGCCCGATACCGTGATCGTGATGACGCTGGATGCCGTCGGTGTGCGCGGCGGTCCCGACGTATCGCACATCGGCAAGGTGAGGGCCTGCGCTCCGTCCCAATCGCGCATCGTTGCGGCCGGAGGTGTTCGCGATAAGAGCGACCTTGTGAGCCTTGTTGCGGCGGGGGCCAATGCGGCGCTTGTCGCAACCGCTCTGCATGCCGGAACGCTGAAGGCCGGCGACCTCGTCGAAGTCGCCGGCCTTCAAACCGGTCCTTAATGCTCATGATTGGGGCACGTACCCTGTGCTCTTGCAAGCCGAGTACGTCTGGCCTTGTCAGCCGCCCCAGCGGCCAGAAAGCAGTTTACCCAATCGCTGTAGCAGACCCCCCTTCATCGGTGGGGCTTTATCGTGTTGTTCCTGCCCAGGACGGTTTCCGCTTCAAGACTTCGACGCGAAGGGATGCTCGGCAGAGTTGCGCTGAGCGGTTGCTTCGGCGGCCGTCGGCTTGCCGGCAACGGCGCGGGCGATGGCTTCCTTCGTGGCGCGATAGTTGAAGTCCTGGATCTTGGCGTCGTCAGCCGCTTCCCAGTGAATGAACACGCCAACGCAGACGTAGAGGTCGTCGGCCTCGTCAGCCGGGATAACGCCCTCGGCGACCGAGTCCTGAACGGCCTTGGCAACGCCATACTGGGCCGGTCCGAACATCTGGACAGCCTGGCGGGCGTCCTTAATCGTGACCTTGTTGAACATGACGGTGTTGGGCTTGCACGGCAGGTTCGGCGCAATCACGGCGAGCAGCGACGTGAAGCCGTCCTTGTTGTTCGTCAGCGAGTTGCAGAATGCTGCCTCAGCGGCGGAGCCGCGCGGTCCGATGAGGAGATCGATGTGAGCGACCTCGTTGCCGTCGCCAACGAGCGACTCACCAACGCAAACCTTGTTGATCTTTGCCATGCCTGGGTTTCCTCTGATTGAAAAATCACCACTGGGAGCGGACAGACCGTCAGGTCTTCGACCTTAACCGCGTCCGATCGTTCCGAGCTATCCCAGTTGTCAGCGAACGGTGGTCGATCCCACCGAACCGGTTCGCCAGATAGCGGCGCTGAGCGCCGGCGCTAAATAACGCTATGATCCGGCCTGAGACAAGCGTTTAGTAGTCGAATTGGCCATCGATCTGTGCCGTGAACAGGGTTGCAACGACGAAATCAGCGGTTGTGCCGGGGTTCCACCTTTCGGTCTTGAGATGAGCGTCCAATGCCATCAGTTCGCCGTGGCTCGACGGCCGTACGACCGGCATCCAATAATCGCGTGTAGCCTGGGCCAAGCGCTGGACATGAGCCGCCGTTTCCATGCCGAACTTCCGGCGGATGTGACTGTCGGGGTAGCGGGCCAGAAGTGACATATACAACGTTGAGATGGCGGCGTCGCGCGGTGGCGGTGCGCCGTCGTCTTCGCCCCGGCTGATGCGGATCAGAAGCGGAAGGTGATCCTCAAAGATGTCGCGGAAGCCGGACACGTAATTGGCGGCGATGCGATCGCGCGGGGCGGCCAGCGCCATGGCATCGAGAAGCGGCATGGTAGGGCGTTCGGCGACATCGGCCTCATGGCTCTTGCCGAGGCCGCCCGGATTGGCAGCTCGGATGGCTGCATAGACTTCGTCCGTGTCGTGCTGGTCGAGGTCGTGCAGGACATGTTCGAGGCGATTGCGGAGGTCGCCGCCATCAGGCCGCATCACCGCGACGGCCAGCGGGACACAAAGGAGCAGGATACCGAGGTTGGTGTTGCAGCCGGCCGCGGCCATGCTTGCTTCGACAGCGCAGCGGATGCGTGCCCCGAGGCTCAGCGTCGCATCGGCGACGTGAGGTGCCGCCGCCGTTGCCGCCGCCTCGAACGTCGCGACCTGCATGCCATGACCGCCAGCATAAATGTGGACGTTGCCGGGCTTCAGGGCGGTCAACTCGGCGCGGCAGGCGTGCAGGAAGGCCTGCGCGATCCGGTCGGATGACCAGGTTCCAATCATGGCTCACGCCCGGGTGGTGGCGCTGACAGCCGCGAGAAAATCCTCTGCCAGCGTCCAAGCGATGTTGACGTCGGTCACCGACTGGAGGCCCTTCCACGCCGGGTTTGAGTTGATCTCCAGCACGTTGAGCCTGCCATCGGCATCGGCGATCAGGTCGACTCCGGCATAGTCGGCGCCGATGGCCTCGGCTGCGGACAGCGCGAGAGCCGACATGCCTTGTTCATCGTCTTCCGATACCGCGTTGGCGGCGGCGCCCTGGTGAATGTTGGTGATCCAGGTTTCGCCGACACGCGCCATTGCGGCGAGGACACGGCCGCGTGAGACGAAAACACGCCAATCGACGAAGCTTGTCTCGTCGGGGCGCCGCAGATAGCGCTGCGTGTAATAGACGTTGCCCACGTCCTCCGGCTCCGGCAGCGCGTCAGCGGTATCGATCAGCCGGACGCCGTTGCCCTGGCTGCCGAACAAAGGTTTTAGAACGCAGCGGTCCCCATGGTCGGCGAGGAACGCTCTGGCGCTTTCGATGCCTTCGGCCGCGCGCGTCGTCGGTACGGGCAGGCCGGCTTTCTGGAAGAAGAACGTGGCCGTCGACTTGTCGACGCAGCGCTCGATGGCACGCGCATCGTTCCAGACCTTTACGCCCGACTCGCGCAGCGCGTGCAGAATGCCCAGGCGCAGTGTGATCTGTTCGAGCGTGCCCGTCGAGATCGAGCGAACGAAAGCACCGTCGGGCAGGCAATCCTTGAAGCCTGGGATTTCCAAGCCAGTGGGCGAACGGGTATCGAAGGCGCACGACGTGAGCGTCGTGATGACGACCTTCGCACCGCGCGTTTCCATTGCTGCCTTCAGTTGGCGCGCGTGCCAGTCGCCACCGCCCTGTTCGACAAACAGGACGATGTGCGGCGGGTGGCGAGCCGACACCCGGCTGATGCTCGTTTGGAACGCCTCGGTCATGTGCTCTCCCCGGCGCATCATCATCGGCTCGCGCCCTGTCACGCTGGGTCGCTTATTTGGTTGCTGGAAGTCTCATTCACGCCTTTGCTGGAAGCTGACTCGCTTCCGGCTCAGCCGATCAAGCTCTAGTTGCGGAAGCTCGCATCGATGATCTCGGGGGCCAGTGCACCGCCATTGAAGGTGCGGCCGGTATCGAGGTTGGAGACGGCTACACTGGCAGGGCTGAACAGCATCGGATCGATCTTGTAGAAGTCGCCGTTGACCGCTGCAAAGATCTCCGCGAACGGGCGTCCATAGATCTCGCAGCTGCGACTGGGAAGCTTCTGGGCAAGGTCCTCGGCACGCTCATCGTCGCCGCGCACGAACAGCTGCACGCGTCCTCCGTAGATGATCGCATCGTTGGTCCGACCCATGGCCTGTATGAAATCCGGGATCGGCGGTGCGATCGGCGTGGCGCCGTAACCATCGACGATGTTCTCCAGCGGAAAATGCAGTTCGTGCGCCTTGTGCATCGCGACCTCGAGCACGCGGGCGGCGATCTGAACGGTGCCGGCGAGACTGCCGGTCGGCGCATAAAGGACGGTGAGGCCGGAGGGGCTGATGCCACAGGCCTTGGCAATGTTTTCGGCGACGCTGCTCGGCGGAGCCTTGTCACCCTCGATCACGATTGAGGTGCAACCCGACTGGTCGGCGTAGCCGAGTTCCTCGTAAAGCTTCTCGACGCGCGACAGGGCGCGCGCCGGTCCGGAGCCAAGCGCGAAGAAGCCGGATGCCTCCTCGTGGATCGACCAGCCCGCATATTGGCTGCCGAGGCACGCGATCACCGGGTTTGTGGTGTGAACGATGAGACCGAGAGGCCAGCGCTCCAGTCCTGACTGGTTGGTGAAGGAAACGGTGCCGAGCCCCCCCAGACAGATTTCGCCGAGGCGTCGCCCGACTTCCAGGCCGCCGGGTGTCGCCGCGCCGCAGTCGATGCGCTGTTCACCGGCTTCGCCCACGCTCACGACGCAACGCAGCGCGACGGCATCAGCGACGAGCTGGTCGACGATCTTTTGCGCGCCTGCCGACACGCTGACGGTCGAAGATTGGGAATTGTTCATCGGATGTTACCTCAGTTTTTTGGCCGACCATACAGCAAGGCGGTGAGTTCGCCCAAGCGTTCGGTGGCGATGGTTGCCGCCAGCTCGGCGGATGGCGCCACGGTGTGTACCGTGACAATGGGGTCGTACCGGGCGATGGTAACGCCTTCGGCCGGGCGATCGCTCACCCACGTGGGCCAAGCGATCCGATCGATCTTCAAGGGGGCCTTATCCGCATACATGCAGGCGCTCGCGCGCGGCTGGGGCCGCCAGCTTGCCGCCAGCAGGGGAGTTGGGTCCTCGCCCGATGCGGCAAGCAAGTGCGCCTTGAATAAAGTGCCGTCCTCGTCGTCGAAAATGTCGAGTGCGGCGCCGGGGCGCGGGTTCACCTCGATGAGATGAGGCACGCCCTCGGCGAGGATGAAATCGAAGGAGACAAGACCCGTTAGCCCCAGGTTGCGGGCGACGTCCACGCCGATCTCGATGAGGCGGGCCTCCAGGTCGGCATCCAGGTCGATGTTGCCGGCGAGCCCGCCATGACGGAACGGGCGGCGCGGCATCGGCGCAACCCAGGGCTTGGCGAAGGCGAAGGCGGCGCCCTTGCCGACGAGGCCGGTCATGGACAGCGGTACGCCTGCGATCTCGCGCTGAAGGTAGCGATCGTCATGGGCATGCACCGTTCGCCTGCAGCGGGCGATATGTGTGCCGCCACTTCCACCGATGCGCTTGGTGAGCCAGCCGCGTCCGTCCGCCGGCGGCGCGCGCTGGGTCGGAGGATAAGCGATGCCGAGATCAGCAAGCATGGAGAAAAGGCGATCAGGATCCTTGGCGGCGCGGATCGTCTCGGCCGAGCAGCCGAGCAGCCGATAGCGTTCGGCGAGGCGCGCAACCAGTGAGGGTTCATCCTCGAAGCCGGCAGCGAGGATGAGGCCGATAGGCGGGGTCGCAGCCATCTGCGTCAGACGATCGAGCGCGCAGCTCAGCGTGGCGAAGCCGAAGCCCTTGTGAAGTGCGCCGGGGAGGACCTCGCAAGCGGTCGCCAGCGCGCGCGTATCGGTGTCGCCGAATGCATCTGCCACGAGTGGCAGATAGCCGGCCCGCCGGGCGGACGCTGCAAGCGCTCGACCGGAGAACCCGGCGATCAAGACCGTCTCCTGTGACACGTCTCCGTGCTCTGATGTCAGCCGACGAACGTGCGCGCCAGCTTGAACGCGTCGCGGAAGTCGAATTGAACCGGTTTGTCGGAGGCGATCATCTGTTTGAAGAGACCGGACTCCGTCTTGTACTTGATGTCGCCAATGGCCAGCGGACCCACGCCAAGGGCATTACAGCCGGGCAGCGGCTCGCCGTTCATGAACAGCTCCATGCCCTCGACGCCGGCGGGCGGGACGGCGTTGACGTCAGCGATGACCTTGAGTTTCTTGGCCAGCTGCTTGTGCTCCTTGGAAACGACCTGCACGCCGGCGGCCGCGGCGGCGAAGATGACGTCGGCGTCGGCAATGATGGCGCGCTTCTGGTCAGCCGTCTCACCCGGCACGGCCTTGAGGTCGACGCCAAAGCGCTCTTTAGAAATCTCGGCAGACTTGATGACCCGCTCGACGCCGCGGTGAGCGACGAGCTGAACGTCGGCGCCTTCAAGCGCAGCGATGATCGATGAGGCGAAGCCGACGACACCCGTTGCCCCGAAAACGGCGACCTTGACGCCCTTCCACCCGGAATTGAACTTGTCCTTGAGGACCTTCTCGACACAGGCGACCATCGCCGCAGCGGTCGTGAACGAGCCGGCCGGATCGGCGAACGTCGACAGCTCGAAGGGCGGCACCATGGCGTCCTTTGCGGCCTTCATCATGTCGAGCGCGAGGATCGCGTCTTTGCCACCGAAGAACACACCTGTCTGCGGGCCGTAATGCGGCGGGCGAGAGAAGATGGCGTCCTGCACAAGCGCGGTCACCTTCTTCAGCTCGACGTGCGTGTAGGGGATGATCACCTTGAAACCTGCGTCCGCGGCCATGTTCACGTCGAACGGGCTGACGTGCTCGCTCGGGTCAAGCATGTGTAATATCGGGGTGCCTTTTTTTTCGGACATTCGTCTCGCTCCTTATTTTATTGGCCGGTTTCGGCGACGGTTCGGATCTCGACACTGGCGCCAGTGTTGCGGCCGGCGGCGATCGTCAGTTCGAGTCCCTGCGCTTTAGCGTCTTGTACGAAAGAATGATAGAGGGCGTCGGCCTCTTTCTGGCTGGGGACGAAGGCGAACCCGGTCGGTCCCCAGGAACTCTGGCCTATGCCAACGGCGCCGCCGGCTTCCAGCTTTCTGGCGAGGGTGCCGACCCTGGGTTCCGACCAGGCGCTACCGTTCTGGGCCGGAGCGAAGTGCCGTCCGACGAGTGCCTGGATCTCGGTGATGGCGCGGCCAAACCCTGAGATATCGTGCTCCATCAATGCGGGAGCGGCCTGCATCAAGACCAGGTGCGACAGGTGCGCTGCCGTCGTCCGTTCCATCGGCGGAAGTGCAGCAAAAGCCCGGGTCTCGCGGTCGCCGTGCACGCCCGTCGCCTTTGGGTCGAGGATCAGCAGAATGCGCCAGCTCTCAGGCAGGGGCGTCTGGATCAGGACCGGTGGCGGGGCATCGGATTGGCCTTTGCCGCCGTCGACGATGAAGCCGCCGTGGTCGAAGGCGGCGATGCCAATTGCCGAGCGCTGGCCGCGGTTGGTTAACGTGCCGACCAGATCGAGCGGGCGGGCAATGCCGCCCAGGCGCATGGCGGCCGTTGCGACCGCGAGTGCCAACTGGGTGCCCGAGCCAAGCCCGGCATGGGCGGGAATGGCGCGTTCGATGGTGATGTCGTAAGCGCCAGGGAGGCCAAGCCGCTCGCGCAAACGTGCGATCACGTTCAATGCGCGCTTGCTTTCGGGACCCCGCGCGCTATCGCGTGCGGCCCTGTGGACCGTGACACGGGTCGACGGCCGGTCGATGGCCAGACCGATACTGCCGTAAGTTCGACCCAACTCCCCGTTGAGGTCGAGGAAACCGAGGTGCAGGCGGGCTGGCGCGTTGACGCTCAGGGCCGCGGTCTCGGTTGGGTCAGCCATCGAGAAATCCTTGTTGTCGTTGGAGCGGGGGTGCACATAGAGCACAGAACCATCCCGTGGAGGGTGGATGCAATCAATCAGGATATAGAAGGGAAGCTTACCATGTCGCAAGAACGGGAAAAGCCAATGGCTGAGGCGGAAGTCAAGGCCTGGCTTCAGGAAAATCTTCCAAAATGGCGCCTGGAAGACGGCTGGATCCGGCGAACCTACAAAACGGCCAGCTGGAAAGGTACGCTGATGGTTATCAACACGATCGGCCATCTGGCGGAGGCGGCATGGCACCATCCCGACCTTACGGCGTCCTACGCCTGGGTCGAGGTGCGGCTTATGACCCATACGGCCAAAGGCATCACGGCGAAGGATCTGGCCCTGGCAAGCAGGATCGAGGATGTGGTGACCTGGCAGCCTGGAACCGAGGGCAAGGGCCTCGAAGGCACGCCGCGAGACGACATGCGGTTCGCCTACATCAAGTATGATTGATAAGCGCCGGACAGCGTTCGGGATTTGTCGAGGCCGCACGCCGGGCCGCGGTACCTTGGCCAAACAGGCTCCGGTGGCGCATGTTGTTCACGCTGAACCGCCGTGCACTTCAGCTAAACATGGTCTTGTTTTGAGCATGTTTTTCACGCTGAAGCGCTGGACACTTCCACCAAACATGCTTTAAGCGGCCACGTTCGGTTTGCGAGAAGAAGGTCCGTATGAACAATGATGCCGCGCCGCCGGCCTATGAGCATTCGCCTCGCAGCCCTTCGCAAAGGCCCTATGACGCGATCATCGCGCTGGGCTCCAACATCGGCGATACGCGCGCCAACATGGCGCATGCGTTGGAGTTGCTGTGTGTGGACGGGGCGGTTGGGATCGTGACGCGCTCGCGTGATTTCAAGACGCCACCCTGGGGGATCACCGACCAGCCCTGGTTCGCCAATGCCTGCGCGTCGGTGCGGACCGATCTTGGCGCGCGTGCGCTGCTTGAGCGGTGCCTTTCAGTGGAGCGTCAGTTGGGGCGCGTGCGCACGCAGAAGTGGGGACCTCGCATCATCGATCTGGATGTGCTGGTGCATCGCGACGGCGCTGTAATGGAGGACGATCTGGAACTGCCGCACCCGCGCATCACAGAACGGGCGTTCGTTCTGGCTCCGCTCGCTGATGTCGATCCGGACCTGGTGCTGAACGGTAAAACGGTATCGGAGTGGCTGGCGCGGACGGATACGACCGGGGTCGAACCGTTTGCTGATTCTGCAATCGTCCGGGCGGGATAGAGCAGGTCAGTTTGAATCAGATCACGTCTGGGCGTTTGTAGTCTGCCCGGTCTCATTGCTTGCTCGCACAATCTCGACGCATGTGCTCGTTATCGAACCGTGTGGCTGCGCCGAGCGGCAGCAACTGAAACGGCGCCGCCCAGCCAGGCAGCGCCGTCCAATCACGCATTCGCGTAGCTGATCTTACTTCTTCAGCGTCGCAAGGTAGGCGACCAGGTCTGCGCGGTCAGCATCATCCTTGATGCCGACGAAAACCATCTTGTTACCCGGGATGTCAGCCTTGGGATCCTTCAGGTACTTGTCGAGTTCAGCCTCGTTCCAAGTGATGCCAGACTTCTTCATAGCCTCGGAGTAGTTGAAGCCCTCGGCCGTACCGGCCTTACGGCCGACGATGCCGTCAAGATGTGGACCGACCTTGTTCTTGCCATCGGTTGCATGGCAGGCCTTGCACTTCTTGAATACCGATTCGCCATTCGCGACATCCGCTGCAGACGCCATCGTCGGCAGAGCCATCATGAGGCCAGCGGCCAAAACCCATTTGCGCATGTTCATCGTTCCTCCCTTGAGTGCTGGAAAAGTCAAAGCCGGATAGCAAAGTCTTGGATGAGACCGATAGACGTAACTCCGGGATGTGGCAACAGTCGTATGCAGAGCACCCCTGGCATGCGACAAACTGTTCAAGCCTAGTGACAGCCTAGTCAGCCCGAAATGAACGTTCGATGAACCACCGCTCGTTCACGCGCACCGTAACACTTTAACGATCAGGGCGATTTTGCGGCCATTCGACGATAGATGAACTCGGGTGATGGCTCGTGGCTCTCCTGGCGTGCGACCTTCGCCCAATCGGCGTGGTGCGACGAGAGGGAGCAGGCCGGATCGGTGTTGGTTGCGTCGCCCGTGAGCGCCAGAGCCTGACAGCGGCAGCCACCGAAATCGATTTCCTTGCGAGGACAGGACTTGCACGGCTCCTTCATCCAATCGGTGCCGCGATAGAGGTTGAAAGCTTCGCCATCGAGCCAGATCTCGCGCAACCCCTTCTCCTTGACGTTGTCGAACGTCAGTCCAGGCAGGCTCTCGGCGGCGTGGCAAGGAAGTACGCGACCCGACGGCGTGACATTCATGATGCCGCGGCCCCAACCACCCATGCACGGTTTGGGATACTTGGCGTAGTAGTCAGGCACGACGAAATCGATGACGAGGATGCCCTTCAGCCGCTCCTTGGCCTCGTTGGCGATCCGCGCGGTCGCCATGAAGTCCTCCTCGGTCGGCATCAGCGCGGCCCGGTTCTTCAGCGCCCAGGCGTAATACTGGATGTGCGCGATCTCGAGGCGGCCGGCGCCGACCTCGACGGCATAATCGATGATGCGCGGGAGGCTCTTGATGTTGTGGCGATGCAATGGCGCATTGATCGTCAGCGCGAGGCCAAGCTCCTTCACCCAGCCGGCGACCTCATGCTTCTTGACGGCACCACCCTTATAGGCGGCAATGCGGTCGGCATTCCCGGGATCGACGTCCTGGATGGAGAGCTGCACATGGTCGAGGCCGATGTCGGCGAGGCCCTTGAGGCGCTGCTTCGTCAACAATACGCCAGCGGTGATGAGGTTCGTATAAAGGCCTGCATCGACGGCAGCCTTGACGATGTCCTCAAGATCTTTGCGCGCGGTCGGTTCACCGCCCGACAAATGGACCTGGAGAATGCCGAGCGCTCCGGCCTGGCGCATTACGCGCTGCCAGTCTTCAGTCGACAGCTCCGTGTTGGCGCGCTCCAGCTCGAGCGGGTTTGAGCAATAGGGACACTGCAACGGGCAGCGATGCGTGAGTTCTGCCAGCAGGCCGACGGGCGCACGCGCGCAGACCGGCGCGGCTTCCAGCTCGACGGCGTGGGACGAGGTGCTCATCTCGTTCATGATTTCACCACTCCTTTGTCTGCGAGATCCTGCAGCATGGAGATCACGTCGGCGCGAATGGTCTCCTCGGGTGCCTGGAACCCGGTTGCGAGGTGGGCGGCGATCTCGGTTACGGTGCGGTTTCCGTCGCACAACTTCAACACCTCGACAGCGATTGGGTCAGGTGTGAAGACGCGCTCGGGTGCGAGCAGCACCCAGACGCCGCGGCCCGCGTCGTGTCGCAACTTGATATGGCGCGGCAGTACGGGCGTCGTGTCTGCATCCACGATGAGACGCGTCGGCTGGGTGCTGGCCGTCATCGCATGCCCTCCGGGCGGAATGCGCCGGGTGGAATGTTGCCGGGTTCGACGTAGGCGTGGTGCAGCGCATCCAGCTGCGCCCACAGCACGTTGCACTTGAAGCGCACGGCGTCGACGCAGGCCTCCTGCTCGGCGCGGGTGCTGGCGTGCTGCTTGATATAGGCCAGCGCGAAATCCGCATCGCGCGGGGCCTGGTCGAGGCGGCGGCGGAAATAAGCCATCACCTTGTCGTCGATGAAGTCGTAGTTCTCCAGCATGCCGGAGATGCGCTCGCGGTGGATCTTAGGTGCGAAGAGCTCGGTGAGCGAGGAGGCGACGGCGATCGTCAGCGGCTCCTCGCGCACGAAGTTGACGTAGGCTTCGACGGCGAACTTGGTGGCGGGCAGCGCGCCGGCCCGGGAGACGACGTAATCACGATCAAGGCCGAGGCCATCGGTGAGTACCAGCCAGCGCTCGATGCCGCCGGGCTCTTCGGGGCTGGAGCCGTCATGGTCGAGAATGCGATGCATCCATTCGCGGCGCAGCTCCCGGTCGTGGCAACGCGCCATCAGGGCGGCATCCTTGCGCGGCACGGCAGCCTGGTAGCAATAGCGATTGAGCGCCCATGCCTGAACCTGACCCTTGTTTAGCTTGCCGCCATGCAGAAGCTTATGGAAGGGATGCTTGTCGTGGTAGCGCTCGGTGCCGACGGCGCGAATGGCGGTCTCGAATTCATCGGGACTCATCAGCGGTTCGTTTGCGCCGAATTGAACTGCGCGATTGCTCATATCCTGATCTCCATACCGTCGTAGCCGATATCCCATCCCGCAGCCTCGGCGTGCTTGCGCGCTTCCGAATGCTCATTGAGCACGGGATTGGAGTTGTTGATGTGGACATAGACTTTGCGTGCGACGCCAAGCTTGTCGAAGGCGGCGATCGAACCGTCGGGTCCCGACATCGAGATGTGCCCCATGCGCTTGCCGGTCTTGGCCGACAGGCCCGCATCGATCATCTCGTTGTCCTGAAACAGCGTGCCATCGAAGAAGACGAGTGCCGCGCCGTTCAGACGCCCGGCGAGCGGGGGATCGACTTCGGCGCAACCGGGCACGTAGAAGAAGGCCTTGCCGGTCTCGGGATCGGTGATCTTCAGGCCGATCGTGTCGCCTTCCTCGGTGCCGAAATCCTCACCCTTCGAAGCGTCCTCCAGATAGAGGGCCACCTTGCCGGGCACGGCGAAGGCCTCGACGGTGAGGCCGAGCGGCGCACTGGCGCCAGCGAGCTTTATCGGCTCGCCAAGCGGCAACTCGCGTCGAACGACCTTTTCAGAATTGAGCACGTTGAAGATCGAATTTTGGGCCAGAACCGAAAGCACGCGATGTGAGCCATACACGGCGAGGGGCTCCATCTCCCTGAGATTGATCAAGCCCGAGATGTGGTCGACATCGCCGTTGGTCACGACAACGGCCTTCACGGGGGAATTGCGCAAGTCGCCGCCTGCTTGCGCGCCGAGTTGCGGCGTGTCGTTGATCTGCTTGCGCAGATCGGGAGATGCATTGAGGAGCACCCAATCCGCGCCGTCACGGCTGACAGCCAGAGACGATTGGGTACGTGCGGTGAAGCCGGGGGCGCCTTTGCGCACGTCGGCACAGTTGCGGCAGTTGCAATTCCATTGCGGGAAACCGCCACCGGCTGCCGACCCCAGAACCTTGATGATCATGGGATGTCGCTGCGTTTTGCGGCGCTTGCGCTCCGCAGGTTGTCGTTGCTGTGCCGGCATCATGCAGCGGTGTCTGTGCGTGCGCTTGCGGTGTGCGCCAGGACCGGCGCACGCAATCGGCAAGGCCTCGCGCAACTGGCCGCGCAATCGGCCGACATCGTGGTGGAAATAGGGACCACGCGACCCTTGCGGGTAGCGGTGAACGGGCCCTGAAACAACGACGGCGGTCGAGAGCCTCGACCGCCGCGCCGAACTGCGCTCACCAAGTGAGCGTGCCGTGGAACATCTTAGATGATGTCGATCTCGGCAGGCAGGTAGCTCGTAACCTCGAGGCCAACTTCCTGCT